>Ga0187782_10000498_pt1 | contig 26568 bp, 22 predicted proteins | sample 0715_SJ02_MP15_2_FD_132454 | JGI IMG/M metagenome (GOLD analysis project Ga0187782, IMG submission 132454) | Tropical peat soil microbial communities from peatlands in Department of Meta, Colombia - 0715_SJ02_MP15_20_MG | ecosystem: Environmental > Terrestrial > Soil > Wetlands > Peat | place... | reverse complement strand
GTCGGCGAGGTCGCGAAGAGCCTCCGGAGTGCCGACAAAGACGCGCTCGCCCAGGAGCTGTCGGACGTGCTGGCCTGGACACTCAGCGTCGCAGTTCTGTGCGGCGTCGATCTCGCGCAGGCGGCATCCCGGTATGCCCGCGGGTGCCCGCGTTGCGGGGAATCCCCCTGTCGCTGCGTGCGGGACTGGACGCCCCCCGCACCCGCCGGCCGGCGGTCCCGGAGTCGACCGCCGAAGCGTTCCGCGTACAAGATCTAACTCAACTAAGAGGCTCCGCCAAGTCGGGTCACCGCAAAGACGCCGCGCGCGAACGCGCTCACCCCCCGTACAAGAGGAGCATTTCGCGGACGAGCGACGCTGCGATCACGGCCGTGCGGCCGCTCGGGTCCAGGGCGGGCGCGACCTCCACGAGGTCCATGCCCGCGATCCTGCAGTCCGCGAGACTCCGCAGTCCGTCGAGCACCTCGGCGTACGCCGCGCCGTCGGGTTCCGGATTGCCGGTGCCGGGGGCGACGGCCGGGTCGAGCACGTCGACGTCCACGCTGAGATACAGCGGCCTCGTCCGCAGAGTGTCCACCAAGGCCGGCGGAAGCTTCACGCTGCGCGACGAGTAGAGACACCGCCCCTGCGCGAGCGCAAACTCCTCGCGCGTTCCCGCGCGGATGCCGAGCTGGACGAGCGGCAGCCCCCCGTCCAGCAGGCGTCGCATCACGGTCGCATGGGCAATCCGCTCGCCGTCGTATTCATCCCGAAGATCCGTGTGGGCGTCCCACTGGAGCACCGTGAGGTCGGGGACCCTGGGCGTGATCCCTTGGACCGCGCCGAGGGTGATCGTGTGCTCCCCCCCGAGGAAAAAGGGCACCCCGCGCGGCACCTGCCGCCGGATCGTCTTGACCATCTCGGCGGGCTCGAGTCCGTCCAATAGGAGATCGCCGCCGTCCACAAAGGACGCATCCACGAGATCACGGTCCAGCGTAGGACTGTAGGTCTCGATGCTGTCGGACGCGCGTCGGATCGCTACTGGACCGAAGCGGCTGCCGCGCCGGAACGAGGCCGTGGCATCGTACGGGGCGCCGAGCAGGGTAATCCGCGCGGGCGATCGCTCACTTGGTGGGCGTGCTGCGAGAAACATCACCGGGGCTCGATGGCGGCGCGCAGATACGGCGGGAGATCGAACGCGGCGTGGTGGCCCCGGGGCGTGTAGTACCGGAGGCCAAAGTGCTCGGTTCTGCGTGCGATCTCGTCGACGGGAACGGCACCCGGCTCACGGCCTAGCGAGCCCACCGTGAACGACCACACCACGCCCGGATAGGCGAGCACCGTCGCGACGTACGTGCGCACCGTGGGGAACGACGGCGCCATATTGCGGCGCACCATCGCGATCAGGTCGTGTTGGTACACCGCGGAGCCCGACTGGACGGCGACGACACCCTGGGGCGTGAGCCGCCGGGCGATCGCGGCATAGAACTCCTCGCTGAAGAGCCCAGTCGCCGGCCCCACCGGGTCGGTCGAGTCCACGAGTGCAACGTCGAACGGATCACGACCTTCGGTCACGTAGGCGACACCATCCCCGATGATGAGCTCGGTGCGCGGATCATCGAACGCGCCCGCCGAGATCACGTCGAGGTACTGACGGCTCGATCGCACGACGGCGCTGTCGATCTCGATCATCGTCGCCCGGTCCAGCGGGTGCTTCAGCGCCTCCTCCAGGAGGCCGCCGTCCCCGCCGCCGATGATGAGCACCCGCCGCGGAACCGGATGGGTGAGGAGCCCGGGGTGCGCGAGCATCTCGTGATAGATGAACTCGTCGCCTTCGGTCGTCTGGACCGCGCCGTCCAACACGAGCATCCGACCGAACCGGGGGCTCTCGTAGATCTCCAGGTGCTGGTACGGCGTTTGTTCCTCGTGCAGGCGGCGCGTGACCTGAAAGCAGGTCGTTACATCCACGCACCCCTGATCGACGATCCAGGCGCCCTTCATCTCGGCAGTCCAGTCGGGGTCGGCCAGAACAGGGCGAGCGCGACCGCGCATCCGGCCCGCAGCACGGCATGCTCGGAGGCGGCGACGACGATCTCGTCGAGCTTTAGGCCGCGTATCTCGAACCCCTCAACCACCATTTGGCGGGCCATCTGCTCCGCCTCGGCGCGGGACGTGTGTCCCGTGTACTCCATGATCACGCCGTGGCTTTCGCGAGAGATCCCGACGCCGATCGCCGCGCTGATGATATCACCCGGGCGCGTGCTCACGATCCGCGCGTAGACGGCGGGCATCAGGACGCCGGGCGGGTACGGCGGAAGCTCGATGACACGTGCGCCGGGTGGCAGAATGCTGGTGACGCGCAGGAAGTTGAGGTCGGCGGCACCGGCATCCAGCAGGGCTCGGTCGAAGGCGTTGATCTCGGTTCCCCCTTCGCCGTGCCCGGCCACAAGGGAGATCGCCCTTGGTAGCTGCCACATGACGGTGTACTTTCAACCCGGGTGCGGGCGCTCCTGCGCGTGGAGGAACCGGAGGAGTTGGGGAAGGATACGAAGCGGATACTATGACGGGACTGCGTACGCCTGAGCAGCCCACATCCATGTGCGGGAGGTTGTCGTGCGCTCGTTGCCGCTGGTGCTCACCGCTTCCTTGATCCTCGCAGTGGCAGTGTCCACGCTTTCCTCATACGGGCAAGCACCGCCGCGGACGCCTGCAGCGGGCGCCGACGCCTTCGGTATCGACCTGGCATCGGCCCAGAGCCCTTCCGGGACGGCCGCGCACCCTTCGATGCTCTCCCTCGGTGGCGTCGGCTGGGTGCGCGTCGTCGCCGACTGGGCAGCGCTCGCGCCCACGCCCGGCAGGTACGTCTGGGCCGACCTCGATGCAGAGATCCGCGGGGCGGCGGCCGCCGGGATGCACATCGTCGTGCTCCTCGAGGGCACGCCCCGGTGGGCCGCGATGAATCCCGATGCCCCCGCGTCGGTATGGAGCCGCCAGCCGCCTCAGCGCCTTGAGGATTGGACGGCCTTCGTCACGTCCGTCACGGAGCGCTATCGGGCCCGGGTCACGGCGTGGCAGGTGGAGCCGTCTCTCGACCTCTCGGACTTCCGAGGCACGACCCGCGACTACGCCGCGATGCTCCACGTTGTGCGGGTCGCCGCGGCGCATGCGGACCCGGGGGCTTTGGTGGTGGCCGTGTCGCCGGGCGGGCTCGACCTCCCGTACGTGCAGGCGATGCTTACCAAGGACGGCACGGACTTCGACGCGCTCCTGCTGTACCCGCGCGGGCGCCGTCCGGCCGAGGTGCTCGAAGCCCTGAGCACGATTCACGCCCGCATCCCCATCGACGCGCGCCACCAGCTGTGGCTGTACGGTCGCCAGGAATGGGGTGCGCCGGTTCAACTCGCGGTGGTCGGCCTGGCCGAGGGCGTCGCCCGCGAGTTCTGGCCGGTGCTCGACCCGGCGGTGCTCACCGTCATGCACTATCTTGGGGGCGCCAGGTTCGTCGGGCCGCTCGACCGGGGACCGGGCGTCGTAGCGCTGGTATTCGAGAAGCAGGGGGCGCCGGTCGTGGTTGCGTGGGCGGTGGGGGGGACACAGGCGGTCGCGATCCCGACCGTCGGACCGGCTGCCGTTGTCGGCCCCACGGGGCAGGCCACACTCGGTTCTCAGGGTGACGCTGGCAAGCTCGCTATCGGGCCGGAACCGGTGTTCGTGACAAACCCCGACGAGGCGCTGGTGCAGGAGGCTTCGCGGATGGCGAGCGCGGGGCCGTTGATCATTCCCGTGGACCCGGCCCGCGACTTCTCGAAGGTGGATTCGGTCTCGGCTCGGCTCGGCGCGACGGACGAAGAGCACGGTCTGTATAACCTGCCACTCCGCGGTCTGCCGGCGGGGGGGGTGGTGCCTGTGACCGTGGACGGGAGTTCGGCCGTGCGCACGGACGCAGACGCGAACGCCGTCTACGTCTACTTCACAATTGATGATTCGTTCGCGTATTTCAACGACGGTCGGTACGACTTCGTAGTTGCGGTAGAGGTGCACAAGGCAAGCGCGCCGCAACTGGTCGGGTTCAATCTCATGTACGACTCGATGACGGGATACCGGTTCACGCCGTGGCAATGGGTCGACGCCGGTGCGGGGTGGGCGACGTACACGTTCCGTCTCTCTGACGCGGACTTCTCGAAGACGTGGGGATGGGACTTCGCCGTCAACGGCGCCGGCGACCGCAAGGAGAATCTCGTCGTCCGATCCGTCACGGTGCAACGCGTTCCCGCCGGGGCCCCGGCGCACTGATGCGCGCCCGTGTTCGCCATCGGCGGGCTTCCGCGAACAGACATAGACGTCGCGTGCGGCTCGGTTGCCGGTCGCTCGGCCGGTCGTGTATAATGACGCCATTGCTGCGCAGACTGTCATGGAGGTGGGCCGGTTGACCGAGGTTCGGGTCGGCAAGGATGAGACGCTGGATAGCGCTCTCCGTCGGTTCAAGCGGCAAGTCAAGCGGTCCGGAATCCTCACAGACGCGAAGCGCCACGAGCACTACGAGAAGCCGAGCCAAAAACGCCGCCGCCGCGCCGTTCGGCGCAAGCGCCACTAGCCCCCGGGTTCGACGGGTCGCCCGGAAGCCGAGCCGGAACGGCCGGTGCGTGGGCCCGGTTTCGAGAGGGTCCGGCCGGTGTTTGAAGCCGGATGCGGCGGTTCATCCCGCCTCTCGGGCGGCGTCATTGCGCACGCGCAGGAGGATCACGTGCCGCAGCCGTGGCGCAAAGTCAAGCCCGCTCGCAGCGCTGGCGGGGTTGTGTTTCGGCGGAGCGCTCCCGCCCAACGGGGGAATGGCTATCGGATCCTGCTGCTGCAGCATGAAACCGGCAAGTGGATGCTTCCCAAGGGGACGATCGAGCCCGGTGAGACTCCCGAGGCTGTGGCGCGGCGCGAGGTCGCCGAGGAGACCGGGATCCACAACGTCCGGATCGTGTCGGACCTGGGCGAGGAACGGTACACGTTTTTCTGGAAGGCGGAAGATACGTATTACGACAAGACAGTGCACTACTACCTCATGGAGTTCCTCGGCGGGGAGGAAGCCTCTCCGCAGCGCGAGGAAGGGTTTGTGCGGTGCGAGTGGGTGACGCCCGACGACGCCCTGGACCGCATCAAGTACAAGGAGACGCGTCAGGTCGTTCGCCGCGCCCAGGAGATGCTGACGCGCGTCTCGCCGGAGGCGGCGGGGTCGACGGAGGTGCGTGGTGATCCCGGAGTCGCATGACGACGGCATTTTGGCGGGGTGCCACGCGTCACCTGTGGCGGTGCTTCCCCCCGAAGAGCGCGACCGGCTGGTCCAGGAGACGATCGATCGATACCGCAGGTATGTGAATCCGGGGCTCGCGCGTCTCTTCAAGTTCGGCGGGTCCGAGACCGTGGAATGGGCCGCCCGGGACTGCCTCGTGTGGGACGCGCATGGACGCGAGTACGTGGACTGCGCCTGTGGTCCCGCGATCTTCAACGTGGGGCACCGGCACCCGCGCGTACTGGCCGCGGTGCGCGACCAGCTCGACCGGATGCCGATGTCGGTGCGGACGATGCCGAGCGCCCCGCTCGCCGAGCTCGCCGAGCGCCTGGCCGAGATCACCCCCGGAGATCTCCGGTACACCTTCGTGTGCAACAGTGGCGCCGAGGCAGTGGAAGGGGCGCTCAAACTCGCGCGCCTCGCGACCGGCCGTCCCGGCATCGTCGCGATGCGTGAGGCATTTCACGGCAAGACGTTCGGAGCTTTGTCCGCAACGGGACGCCAGTACTACCGCGCGCCGTTCGAACCGCTCGTGCCGGGGTTCACGCACGTGCCGTTCGGAGACGCGGATGCAGTCGAGCGGGCGATCGGGCCGGATACCGCCGCCGTGATCCTGGAGCCGATCCAGGGGGAGGCGGGGGTGATCGTGCCGCCCGCCGGATACCTCCGCCGGGTGCGGGAAATCTGCGACCGGCATCACGTGCTCCTCATCGCCGACGAGATCCAGACCGGCCTCGGGCGGACCGGACGGCTGTTCTGCGTCGAGCACGAGGAGGTCGTACCCGATATCCTGACGCTCGCGAAGGCGCTCGGCGGCGGCGTGATCCCCATCGGCGCGTTCGTCGCGAGGCCGGCGCTCTGGGAGGAGTTTCAACGCGAGCCGTACATCCACTCCTCCACGTTCGGGGGCAACCCCCTCGCGTGCCGGGCGGCAGTCGCGACGCTCGAGGTGCTCGCAGACGAGCGGCTCCCGGAGCGGGCAGCGGCCATGGGCGGACGTTTCCTGGCGAGGCTCGGGGAGATCCAGCGCCGGTACCCGTCGGTCGTCCGTGACGTGCGCGGCCGGGGGCTCTTGCTCGGCATGGAGTTCGCACACAGCGACTACGCGCTCATGGTGTCGGCGGAGGCCGGGCACCGCGGCGTGATCACGTTTTACACGTTGAACAAGCCGGAAGTCATCCGGATCGCGCCCCCGCTTACGATTACGCCGGACCTGGTCGATCGCGCGGCGGCCGGGCTCGATGGCGCCGTCGCGGAAGCGGAGCGCCTGTTGGCGTCCGTGCGCGCGGCTGCCGCGGACCACGCGTGAGGATCGTACGGCTGGCGTGATGACCGGCGCCGAGATCCGGGAGACGTTCCTTCGATACTTCGAGGGCCAGGGGCACACGCGCGTCCGGAGCGCGTCGCTCGTCCCGGCTGACGATCCGACGCTGCTGTTTACGAACGCCGGGATGGTGCAGTTCAAAGACGTATTCCTGGGGCTCGAGCAGCGACCCTATCTTCGAGCGACGACCGTCCAGAAATGCATGCGCGTCAGCGGCAAGCATAACGATCTCGAGAGCGTCGGACCGTCGCCGCGCCACCACACGTTCTTCGAGATGCTCGGCAACTTCAGCTTCGGCGACTACTTCAAGCGCGACGCCGCGCGGTTCGCGTTGGAGCTCGTGACCGGCTCGTTTGGGCTTCCGCTGGACCGCTTGGTCTTCACGGTCTTCCAGGACGACGACGAAGCCGCCGGTGCCTGGGCAGCCCTCGGGGTGCCTCCGGGGCAGGTGGTCCGGATGGGCGAGCAGACCAACTTCTGGATGATGGGCGACGTCGGACCCTGCGGCCCGACGAGCGAGCTGTACTATGACCGGGGGCCGGAGGCGTGCACCTGCGGCCGGCCGGACTGCCGCGTGGCGCTCGACAACGGCTGCGGCCGCTGGGTGGAGTTCTGGAACCTGGTGTTCATGGAGTTCAACCAGGCGCCCGGGGGCGCGCGCACGGCGCTCCCAAAGCCCGGCGTCGACACCGGCATGGGACTGGAGCGAATCGCCTCGATCCTGCAAAATGTCTCGACGAACTACGACACGGACCTCTTTCTGCCGATCCTTGACGGGATCCAGACGAAGATCCTGGGCCACAGCGCCGCGCAGCGATCGGTGCACACCGTCGCCTATCGGGTGCTCGCCGACCACGGCCGCGCGATGACGTTCCTCGTGGCCGACGGCGTGATGCCGGGCAACGAAGGCCGCAACTACGTGCTCCGGATGATTGTGCGCCGGGCAATGCGCTTTGCCCGGCGGATGATCAGCGAGGATCCCGGGGTGCGGTCCGCTGGAGGGGCGGAGCCGTTGCTGCCCAGGATCGCCGACGAGGTCATCGCGGTCATGGGGACCGCCTACCCCGAATTGGCGCAGCAGCGGTCCTATATTCGCCAGGTACTCGCGGGCGAGGAGACGAGGTTCGAGCGGACGCTGGACGCGGGACTGGCCCGGCTCGACGTTCTGATCGCCGACGCGCGCGCCCGCGGGAGTTCGGTGCTCTCCGGCCCCGAGGTGTTCCGGCTGTACGATACGTACGGATTCCCCCCGGACCTGACGCGGGACGTCGCGCGCGAGCACGGGATGCAGATCGACGAGGACGGTTTTGCCTCGGAGATGGAGCGGCAGCGCGAGCGGTCCCGAGGCGCGCTCGCCTTCAAGTTCGAGGCGCCGGACCGGACGGCGTACGCGGATCTTCGCGACGCCGGGGTCGAGACGGCTTTCGTCGGGTACGACGCGCTCGAAGCCGAGGCCCGCGTCCTGGCGGTGCTCGTCCGGGGCAACCGCGTGCCTGCCGTCGAGGCCGGCGAGGACGCGGAGGTCGTTTGCGACCGGACCCCGTTCTACGCGGAGGCCGGAGGGCAAGTCGGCGATACGGGAGAGATTCTCGGGCCGGGCGGGACGGTCTCCGTGGGCGACACGCAGCGTCCGGTCCCTGGCCTGTGGGTGCACCATGGCCGCGTCACGGCGGGACGTCTGCGTGAGGGCGACTCCGTGCGCCTGGTGGTAAACGCCGCCCGCCGGGAAGACATTGCGCGCAATCATACCGCCACTCACCTGCTCCACAGGGCGCTGCGCGAGATCCTCGGCGAGCACGCGCGCCAGGCCGGGTCGCTGGTGGCGCCCGACCGGTTGCGCTTCGATTTCATCCACACGGCGGCGCTAACGCAGGACGAACTGGCGCGGATCGAGGATCGTGTAAGCGCCCAGATCCTGGACGCGCTTCCCGTGGCGACGGCGGTGATGCCGTACCGCGACGCCCTGGAGGCGGGCGCGACCGCGCTGTTTGGTGAGAAATACGGCGATGAGGTGCGGGTCGTCAGCATAGACGGGTACAGTCGTGAGTTGTGCGGCGGCACGCACGTGCGGGAGACGTCCGAGATCGGCCTTTTTCTGGTGACGAGCGAGGGGTCCGTCGGGGCAGGCGTTCGGCGTCTCGAGGCCGTCACCGGCCGGGGCGCGCTGGATCGTCTGCGTGCCGCTCAGACCAAGCTGTCCGAGGCGGCAGCCGAGTTGCGCGTCGCACCCGAAGCGCTACCCGAGCGCATCCGGCAGCTTGAGCAGCGGCGGCGCGCGGTCGAGCGGCGCGTGGAGCGCGCGAGGATGGGGGCGGCGGTGCCGGATCTCGAGGGGCTCATCCGTTCGGCGCGCGACGTGGAAGGGATCGCGGTCGTGGGGGTGATGGTCTCGGGTGCCGATCAGGCTTCATTGAGAGCCCTCGGAGACCGCATGAAGCCGCGCCTTCCGTCCGGCGTCATCGTGGCTGCCGGCCGCGTCGACGGCAGGATCGAGTTGGTGGTCATGGCAACTGCGGGCGCCGTGGAGCGTGGTGCGGCCGCGTCGAGGGTGATGCAGGCGTTGAACCGCCGACTCGGGACGCGTGGCGGAGGACGCCCCGAACTGGCCCAGGGGGGCGGGGGCGATCCGGAGCGCCTGGCAGGTGCGATCGAGGCGTTGCCGGAGATCGTCCGCGAGGTCCTGGCGGAGGCTACCCAGAGGCGTCGATGACGCGCGTGTTGGGCATCGATCTCGGCACGAAGCGCATCGGCCTGGCCCTCAGCGATCCGTCGGGAATCATTGCGTCGCCTCTGGCAACGCTTGCCCATCGCTCAATGCGCGAGGATGTGGAACGGGTGGCTACGCTGTGCGCGAGCCACGGCGTCACCAGCGTGGTAGTTGGATGGCCGCGCAACATGGACGGAACGCCGGGGCCGGCGGCGCGCCAGGCGGAGACATTCGCAGGGCGCCTCCGTGCCCAGACCGGTCTCCCGGTGGAACTGTGGGACGAGCGTCTGTCGACTGTGGCGGCCGACCGTGCGATGATTCGCGGCGGTGCCCGCCGGGAAGACCGACGCCTGACGCGTGACCGCGTGGCCGCGGCAATGATGCTTCAATCGTGCCTCGATGCGCGGGCGTCACGTTCCCCGCGAGAGCGTTCTTGACTTGAACTGAACTTCGCCGTCTTCGAGCGACACTCGTGTCCGATGCCTTCATAGCAACGTCGATTTTCTTACTTCCGAGTCCACTAGAAGTTGCAATCTTGAGACACTCTCTTGACAAGTTTCTATAAGTATGTTTATTTAATGGGTACAACTCCATAGTGCGACCGCTTCTGTAGGGGCAAACCCAGAGAGATCTGGGGACGCAAAGCCACGGGACAGGCCAGCGAGAGCTGGCAAGTCAGCCGGGTTGCCGGAGCGAGGTCCGGGAACCTCCCGTGTTGCGCCGGGAGGCTTCTTTTTTCTCCGCAAACGCGGGGAAGCCGTACGGCGCCACGGTCCGCGGTTTCTCTGTCTCTGTTCTCTGTCTGATTGCCCCCACCGGAATGGATTCGTACAGGTTGTCCGAGTCTGTCCGCGCCTGAGGGCGCGCGTAGACGAAGGCCGGCTAGTCGTGCACCCGCGACCTGGGGGCCCCGGCCGGCGGGTGGCAACGGAACGGGGGGGGAGCATGGGCAACATAGCGTTGGCCGCGGGGCAAGATGTGGGCTCAAGTGAACCTGCAGTTTTGGACGTCTTCCGGCAGTACCGACGGACAAAAGACGTCCGGCTGTACCACCGGCTCGTGTGCCAGTATCTTCCGCTGGTTCGCAAGATCGCCCGCCGATACGTCCGGCAGTCTGTGTCACTCGACGACCTGATCCAGGTCGGCGCGATCGGCCTCATGACGGCGGTCAACACCTTCGACCCCGCCCGCAACGTCAAGTTCGAGACGTATGCCTACCACCATGTGGCTGGCGAGATTCGACATTACCTGCGGGACGATGCCGACCTCATGCGCACGCCCCGCTGGGCGCGCAAGGCCTACGGCGAGATGAAGACCGCCGCAGCCGGGCTGCAGCAGGAGCTGGGCCGATCCGCAACGCTCCCGGAGATCGCGCAGCGGATGCGGGTCAGCGAGGAGGAACTCCGCGAAGTCCTGCGGGCCTACGGCGCCACCCGCGTCGAGCGGATCAATGACGAGGGTGGCGCCGGCGACGCCCCCCCGCAACCCCGGCAGCGATACGCATCGTTCCAGCTTCCGATCGAAGATCGGGTGATGCTACTGCAGGCAATCGAGCGCCTCGCCGAGGTGCAGCGCAAGGCCATCTACTATTTGTTCTACCTCGATCTCACGCAAAGCGAAACGGCCAAGCTCATGGGAATCTCGCAACGGCACGTGTCGCGGCTGCTCGCGGCCGCGCTCAAGCGTCTCGCTCCACTCGTCCAGACCGTCGGCGCGGACGGTGCATAACGCAGTTCAGCGCGAAGGGAGAGATGGGGTCATGCGACCGAGGCTAGGAAACTTGCCGATCTATCCGATTCGAACCGCCGCCGCGCTCACGGGTGTGGAGCCACGACGCCTCAGGATGTGGGAGGTGGAGTATCACTTGTTGCAGCCGGCGCGGACCAGGGGCCATCACCGGCTCTACTCCATGAAAGACCTGGAGCTCATCCGTCAGATCCGCCGCCTCATCGAAGAGCAGGGGATGAGCCTGCAGGGTGTGGGAGCCTGGCTCGCCGCACAACCGGCGGACGAGGACGACGAGGGCGACGGCGAGCCAGCGTCCTCGCATGACGCCTCGCAGACCGCCGTCGCCGCTGGACAGCGGCGCGATGGCTAACCGGATAGACCGGCGCGATCCCGTGCGAGCGCCGCTCCGAGACGGCATCGCGCGACGCCTGCGCGCGGCGGGCCATGCGGCTCGCGGCCGCGGGCCGGTGCGGTTGTGACCGTGCGGCTGGAGAACAGAACGCCCGCAGACGACCAGGCGGCGCCGGTTCCGCCCGCATTGGTCTCTGTCGCGCCCGCCACGCAGGAGGACGAGACCCTCGCCCTGTTTCGCGAGTACCGGCGGACGCAGAGCGCGGATCTCTTCGAGGACCTGGTCTGTCGCTTTCTGCCGCTGACACGCAAGGTGGCTCACCGCTATGTGAGGCCGTCCGTCGCGCTGGAGGATCTGACGCAGGTCGGCACGATCGGCTTGATGCACGCTGTCCGGAACTTCGATCCCGACCGCAACGTGAAGTTTGAGGCGTACGCGTACACCCACATCTCCGGCCAGATCCGGCACTACCTCAGGGACGACGCGGATGCGGTTCAGGTGCCGCGGTGGGCGCGCAAGTTGTATGGCGAGATCATGGCGGCCGTGGCGGACCTGCAGCAAGAGTTGGGGCGGACGCCGACGCACGCGGAGATTGCCGTGCGCATGAACATGACCGAGAAGGGAGTCGACGAGGTCATCCGCGCCTACGACACGGCGAGCGTGCGGTCCATCGACGAGATGCCCGTGGAGACGGGCGTCCGGCGCGAGGCGATCACGCATCAGCGGTACGTCTCGTTTCAGCTCCCGGTCGAGGACCGGATTGTGCTGCTGCAAGCCGTGGAGCGCCTCGCCGATCTGCAGCGGAAGATCGTCTACTATCTCTTCTATATGGACCTCAGCCACAGCGAGGTGGCGACCCGGCTCGGCATCTCGCAGCGTCACGTCTCGCGGGTGCTGGCGGCTGCGCTCAAGCGCCTAGCCTCGATGACCCATGTCGCCGACCTGCACCACCGGTAGGTCCGCGGCGGAGCGTGCGACATCATGCACACCGTGCGCACTCCGAACCGGCTAGCCGGATGCACCGAGGCTGCAGAACTGGCCTCGTGGACGCCCGACGGAGGCGACGTCGGGGGGGAGGGCGCGAGCGGGTCCGGCTGGCGTCTCAGCGAGGGGCGGCCGTTCCGAGAGACACCAGCGGTCCCGCGCGGCGGCGCCGTGGGGGGCATGACCGGAGGAGCAGTCGATGACGAGAACGCGCGAAATCCTGGATTCGATCATCTCCGGCACGCCTGGCGTCCTGGGTGTGGGCGTGCTCGGGATGGACGGCACGCCGATCGAGGTGGTGAAGGCAGACGTACACTTTCCGCTGGAGGCCGTCAACCAGGAGATCGCCACGCTGGTCAAGCTCCTCGTCTACACGTGCCGGAAGCTGCACGATCCGACGTTCAAGGACTTCATGATGAACTGCGAACGGTTCACCGTGCTGGTGGCGCAGCCCGCAGTCGATCGGTGCGTGGTGGTGTTCCTCAGCGGCAAGGCCAACGTCGGGACCGCGCGCGTGCAGCTCCGCCGGCACCTGCCGGCCCTTGCATCGGTCAGCGAGACACTCGCGGGGTAGATTGGACTACACAATCGGGGGTGGGGGATGGTCACGAATCTGACAGGTAGTCTCAAGGAGATCCTCAACGACCTCACGCACAAGGGGGCGATCGTCGCGGCGATCGCGGTCAGCCGCGACGGATTCGTCATCGACGGGGCGAAGTCGGAGGAGGTTGACCTGGACGCGGTCGGTGCGCTGGTGAGCAGCGCCATGCTGGCATGGGAAGCCATCGCCACCGAGATCTCGGCCAGTGATCCGCCGGAGGTGTTGCTGGCCGAGTTTCCCGCCGGGCCGATCGCGGTGACGCAGGTCAACAAGGACGCCATGCTGGTGTTGATGGGGAGCCGGTTCTGCAACCTCGGCCGAATCCGCGTGGAGACCCAGCGAGCCCGCACGCTGGTAGCCGAGTGTCTGTAGACCGCGCCGAGGGCGTTCGTGTGCCTGGTGAGCACGCCGGCACCGTGGCCGGCGTCCGGGAGCAACTGGCGTTCTACCGCAACACGCTCCAGTTAGCGGACCGGGACGCGGCGCTCGAGGTCGCCGTGTGGTTCTACGCGGGCGTGCTGCGGCAGAAGGCCGGGGACTTCGAGGCCGCCGTTGCGTGCTTCAAGAAGACTATCGAACTGGCGCCGGACGACCCGTGGGCGTATTGGGAGCTCGCCGGCCTGTACGCGGGCCAGTCGGACGCCCGGCCCGCCGTCGTGGTGTTGGGAGCGCTGGGCGACCGCTGCGCGGAGCGGGGCCATTGGAGCGAAGCCCACGCCGCATTTGCGCGCGCGGCGGAACTCGCACCCGGCGATGTGGACGTCCTGGTGTCGCTGCGCCGGGCCTCCGAGCACACGGGGCACACGCACGTGCTGGCCCAGCTCGATGCAGCCATTCGTGCCGTGCGGGAGCGGCGGACGCCCGCGCTGGCCGGGGAGGAGACGGCGGAGCACCCCGCGGCTTCCCAATCCCCTGCGCCAGGCGAGGGTGGTCCGCCGTGGGACGCCGCGGAGGTGATCCTGGACCATGTAGGGGTTTCGCCTGAGCCTTCGTCCCTGGCAAACGAATTACGCGGCACCCTCGCCGGCGATCCCGCCGCCGCGCCGACCGCCGAGCCGGTCGCCCCGGCCGACTCACCGAGCGTCGAAGGGGCGGTTACGCGGCAGCGCTGGGGGGCCCTTCTCGGCGAGATTGTCGTCCGGGAGGGTTGGGTGACCGCGGAGCAAGTCAAGGAGGCGCTCGCGTCCCAGCAACTGAACGGCGCCCCGCTGGGCCGCATTCTGGTCAACATGCGCGCGCTGACCGAGGAGCAGCTTGCGAGGGCGTTGGCGCTGCAGTGGAACCTCCCGTACACCAACCTCCCGGATCGCGAGATCGAATTCGAGACGGCCCGATTGCTGCCGGCGTATCTGGCGCGGCGCCACGGCGTAGTGCCCGTGCGGCGCTCCGGCAACCGGCTGGTCGTGTCGATTGCCGATCCGGCGAACGTGGTCGCGATCGACGACATCAGGCTCGTCACCGGGCTCGATGTGGACCTGGTCATCTCGAGCCCCGTGGACATCGCCCGAGTCCACGGGATGATCTATGGAGGCCAGGCCGACATCGAGGAGATCCTTAGAGGGTCGGTGGAGCCGGAGGCGGTCCGGGACGCCCCCGCCGAGGACGTGACGGTCGAGCACCTCCGCGCCATGGTAGAGGACGCGCCGATCGTCCGAGCGGTCAACCAGATCCTCGCGCAGGCTGTGTTGGCCGAAGCCAGCGACATTCATATCGAGCCCCACGCGCAAGAGGTGAAGGTACGGTTTCGCGTGGACGGGATTCTGCAGGATTTCATGGCGCCCCCCAAGGCCGTGCAGGCGGCTTTGATCTCGAGGATCAAGATCCTGGCCAACATGGACATCGCGGAGCGCCGCTTGCCCCAGGACGGTCACATCCACCTCCGGGCGCATGGCAAGGACCTCGACCTACGGGTCAGCACCCTCCCAACGGTGTTGGGGGAGAAGGTGGTGCTGCGCATCCTCGATCAGTCGCGTACCCACCTGACGCTCCCGCAGCTCGGGTTCGCCGACGATCTCTTGGCCGGGTGGGAGAGCCTCATCACCAAGCCGTATGGCTTGATCCTGGTCACGGGGCCGACCGGGAGTGGCAAGACGACGACCCTGTACACGTCGCTCGGACGCATCAACACCCCGGAGCGCAACATCGTCAGTGTGGAGGACCCGGTTGAGTATCAGATTCCTCGTGTCAACCAGGTGCAGGTGAATCCGAAAGTGGGACTCACATTTGCGAGCGGCCTTCGCACGATCCTGCGCCAGGACCCCGACGTGATCCTGATCGGTGAGATCCGGGATCGGGAGACCGCCGAGATCGCGATCCAGGCGTCGATGACGGGCCACCTCGTTCTGAGCACGGTGCACACCAACGACGCGCCGACCGCCCCCACGCGACTGGTCGACATGGGCGTGGAGCCCTTTCTCATCTCCTCGTCGCTGATCGGCGTGCTGGCGCAGCGGCTGGTGCGCATCATCTGCAGCCGGTGCAAGGAGCCGTACGAGCCTCCCAGGGAAGCGCTTCGTCACCTCGGGGACGTGCCGACGAACGGGTCGTCGTCCGCACGCCTGCACCGCGGGCGCGGCTGCGACGCGTGCCGCCAGACAGGGTATCGCGGGCGCATCGGCGTGTTCGAGCTGATGCCGATGACCGAGTCGCTTCGCAAGCTCGTGCTGGGCGGACAGTCGGCAGACCGGCTGCGCGAAGCGGCGCAGGCGGCCGGGATGCGCTCGCTGCGGCAGCACGGGGTTGAGAGGGTGCTCGAGGGTAGCACGACGATGGAGGAAATGCTGCGGGTGGTGTTCGTCGGTGACTAATGGATCAACGGACTCGAGCCATCACGGCCCGGCGGCAGACCAGGCGCCGTCGAGGCTCCGGCCGGGTTGGCCGGAAGAATCGGAGCCGCTGCAGGGACAGACGGTACATCGGCGAGGCGAGGGGGAGAGTGCAGTCGTGACACCAACTGACGAGACAACCGAAGCCACGATCCTCCACGGGTTCATCCACGACAAGCAGCTGATCACGCTGGCGCTCCGCGAAGGCTTCCAGCAGGAGATGATGCGCACGCCCGGGGCGGTCAGGCTCTGCAAGGCCGTGCTCGAGCTGTACAGCCAGCCGAACAGCGTGGTTGATCCCGCGTCGGTGCGGAGCCATCTCGAACGCACCGGGGCGCTCACAATCGCGATGGAGCGCTATCTGCAGACGGTGCGGTCCACGGCGATCATGGACGCGGGAGAGGTGATGGCCCTGATCCAGGGGCTGCGCAGCCGCGACCGCCGCGATCGCCTCGGCGTGCTCCACGCCCGGCTCGGCCGGTTCCTCCACCAGCAGGACCCGGCGGACGGTGAAATTGCACAGCTCACGGCGGAGATGATCCGCGAGCTCGTCGAGCTGCAGCGCCACCGGATGCGATCGCATCTGCGGCCGGTGAGCGACATCGTCGGAAGGCTCGTGGAAGAATCGGCTCAGCGTGAGGACCGCTCGAGCCTCCTCGGCTACTCGCTCGCCCCGTTCGACCGGCTGACGACGCTGCTGTCCGGAATGCGGCGCGGATTCTACTACGGGCTGGCGGGCGCGCCCAGGAGGGGCAAGACCAACTTGGCCCTGCAGTTGGCGACCTACCTGGCGGCCAACCACCGGATCCCCGTGCTGTTCTACTCATGGGAGCAGACCACGCAGGTGCTCGGCGCACGGCTGATCGCCAAGGAGAGCGGCATCAATCCGGTCGCCATCCTGAGCGGTCACGACAGCGACGGGCACTCGGTGGCGGAGACCATCCGGTCGGCCCAGGAACAGATGGCGGGATATGCGCCGTACATGTTCCTGATCGAGGCGGGGCGCCAGGACACCGTCGACCGGATCCGGGCACACGCCTACAATGCGATGCAGGAGTTCCAGACGAACGAGATTGCGCTGTTCTTTGACTACCTCCAGAAGATCCCGCTCTCGCATGCGATCGAGGACTGGAAGGCCCGCACCGACCGTATCTCGACCGAGCTGGCCGAGCTGAGTCTGGAGTTGAACGTGCCCATCTTCGCCATCTCCCCATTGGACAAGGAGGGGTGTCGCCTCGACGAGCAGCCGGGGGACGAAGCGGACGCGTATTCGCTGTACCACCGGCCGACGATGCACCACAGCGTCGGCAGCGGTGATCTTGAGTACGATCTCGACGTGGCGATGGTGCTGGCCAAGGACTGGAAGAGCACTGCCGAGTTCGCGCAGTTCGTGGAGAACCGGGCGAAGGCGGCGAACGTCGACCCGGCGACCCTCCCGAAGCTCGACATCATCAACCTCCACATCGACAAGAACCGTGACGCGCCCGAGCACGCGGCCACGATCATCCAGTACGCATTCTTCGTCACGCTCAACAAGTTCATCGAGCTCGACTACAAGCTTGAGGCGGAGTACCGGCCGGACTACCACGCATTCATGAAGCTCCAGAACATCTACGCACAGCTGACCGATGCCGGCGCGCTGTCGGTGGCGGCAGCGGGACGATCCAGGGAAGGGAGATAGCCATGGCGGCGCGAGCGATGGACGACAAGCTGTTGCAGGCGTCCGCTCAGGGCGAGGTACAAAAGGGCCGGAACGCCACCGTTCAGCGCAGGCGGCGGCTGGGCGAGATCCTCGTCGAGGCCGGGGTCATCACCCTTGAGCAGCTGGCGGAGGCCTTGGCGGAGCAGAAGCGTGGAGGGCGGCACCGGGGGCTGGGCCAGGTGCTCGTCGACATGGGGCTGGCCACCGAACGCGGGATCGGAGAGGCGCTCGCCCTGCAGCTCGGCCTGCCCCACCTCGACCTGCGCGAGGCGCTCCCCGACGAAGAAGCCATGCTCCTCCTGCCCGAGCATCTCGCGCGGCGCTTTCAGGTGATCCCCGTGAAGGTGGACGGGGACACGTTGACCGTCGGAATGGTCGATCCGCTCGACGTGCTGGCCGTTGATGACATCCACCGGCGGACCGGACGCGTAATCCAGCCCGCCGTCATTACCCACGAGGACTTCCAGCGCGCGCTCAACCAGTACCCGGCGCTCGATGAGAGCGTCGAGACCGTGATCACGGAGATCAAGGCCAAGGCCCGCTCGGAGGAGCTCGGCCTGGAGATGGGCGTGGATCAGCTGCGCGCGCTGGTGGACGAGGCGCCCGTGGTGCGGCTGGTCAACATGATCATCGTGCAGGCGATCCGCCGGCGCGCCAGCGACATCCACATCGAGCCGCAGGAGTACCGCATGCGGGTACGCTACCGCATCGACGGCGCTCTGTACAACGTCATGACGCCCGCGCGGGACATCCAGGCGGCGGTGGTCTCGCGCATCAAGATCATGGCGGAGATCGACATCGCGGAGCGGCGGGTGCCTCAGGACGGGCGCATCGCGTACCGGTTGGAGGGCCGCGAGTACGATCTTCGGGTGAGCACCGTGCCGACCGTGTTCGGCGAGAAAGTCGTGATGCGCATCCTCGACAAGAGTGCCACGATCGTGGGGCTGGAGCGCATCGGGATCCTGCCGGCCGACCTGCTCCGGTTCGAAGCGATGATCGGCAAACCGCACGGGATCATCCTACTCACCGGGCCGACCGGGAGCGGCAAGAGCACCACCTTGTACTCGATGCTCAGCCGGCTCAACTCCACGGAGTCCAACATCATCACGGTGGAGGACCCGGTGGAGTATCAGCTCGCGGGGATCAACCAGGTTCAGGTCAACCCGAAGGCGGGACTCACGTTTGCCAACGGGCTACGGTCGTTTCTCCGGCAGGACCCGGACATCATCATGGTCGGCGAGATCCGCGACGAGGAGACCGCCCGGATTACGATCCATGCGGCCCTGACCGGCCACCTTGTCCTCAGCACGCTCCACACCAACGACGCCCCCGGCGCGGTGGCCCGGCTCGTGGACATGGGGATCGAGCCGTTCCTGGTGGCGTCCTCGATGGTGGGGGTCGTAGCCCAGCGCCTGGTGCGCGTGCTGTGCGATCGTTGCAAACAGGCGTTCGCGCCATCGACGGAGCTCCTGGATCGGTTCGGCGCGATCGCCGCTACGCAGCGCGGTGCCATGACCTTCTATCGGCCGCAGGGATGCGACCACTGCGACAACATCGGGTACCGGGGTCGAACCGGACTCTTCGAGATCATGCTGATCGACGACACCGTCCGGGAGCTGGTGACCAAGCACGCCTCGGTCGCGGAGATCCGGCAGGCGACGACGCGGGCCGGGATGCGGACCCTGGCACAGGACGGGTTCGCAAAGGTGCTCCTTGGAATCACGTCTGCGGAGGAAGTGTTGCGGGCAGTATATGTGGAGGACTGAGGAAGGCGAGACACGGCGGACCCCGTCGGGGGGAGGGCTGTAATGCACATTGACGATCTCTTGCAGGAGACGGTGGCGGCGCACGCGAGCGACCTGCACCTGACGGCGGGGGCGAAGCCGACGATCCGCGTGTGGGGCAGGCTGTTGCCGCTCGAGCGCCATGAGGTATTGACGCCCGAGGATACGTCGCAGCTCGCCTACAGCATGCTCAACGCGTTTCAGAAGCAGCGCTTCGAGAAGATCTGGGAGCTGGACCTCTCGTACGGCGTGACCGGGCTCGGACGGTTCCGGGTCAACCTCTACCGGCAGCGGGGTGCGGTCGGCGTGGCGATGCGCACCATCCCCGTGGCGATCCCGTCGATCGACGAGCTTAACCTGCCGCCGATCCTCCTGGACCTCGCGAGGCGCCAGCGCGGGCTGGTGCTCGTCACGGGGCCGACGGGAAACGGGAAGAGCACGGCGCTCGCGTCGATGGTCGACTTCATCAACACGGAGCGGGCCTGCCATATCGTGACCGTGGAGGATCCCATAGAGTACCTCCACACCAACAAGAAGAGCATCGTGAACCAGCGGGAGCTCGGGTTCGACACGCAGAGTTTTCCCAACGCGCTCAAGGGGGTGCTGCGGGAGGACCCGAACGTGGTCATGGTCGGCGAGATGCGCGACCTCGAGACGATCGCGGCGGCGCTCACCATCGCGGAGACGGGGCACCTCGTCTTTGCGACGTTGCACACCGCCACTGCGGCCCAGAGCATCGACCGGATCATCGACGTGTTTCCGCCGCACCAGCAGCCGCAGATCCGCACTCAGCTCGCTTCGATCATCGAAGCCGTGGTCGCGCAGCAGCTCGTACCGAACGAACGATTCGTGGCGGCGCGGCGTTCGACGGAGCAGGCTGCGGCGAAGGCGGGCGGCGGCGGCGGAGTAGCGACGATCGAGCGGTCGCTTACGGCGATCGAGCAAGTCGGCCGGGTCCCCGCGGTCGAGGTGATGATCGCCACGCCGGCGATCCGCAACCTGATCCGGGAGTCGAAGACCCACCAGATCGAATCCGCGATCCAGACGGGCGGCCAGTTCGGGATGCAGACAATGGACAGCGCGCTGGCCGATCTCCACAAGCGTGGGCTCATCAGCACCGAGACGGCGATCCTCCGGGCCATCCACCCCGACGAGATGAAGCGGCTGATCGGAGCCGGGCGGGGACATGGGCATGGGCACGGGCACGGGCGCGGGGGCGGGGACGGCGCAAACTGAGCCCGGCACACGGCGACCGGGGGTTGGAGATGACGGGGCAGGACAGGGAGGTACGTTGCCATGGCCGTGTTTGAGTACACCGCACGCGACTCGGCCGGGAAGATCCTGGCGGGATCGCTCGAGGGCGACAGCGAGGCGATCGTTGCCCAGAAGCTGTGGGATATGGGGTTCTTCGTCACGGACCTCCACCGGCGCGCCCAAGCAGCGAACGTCGAGGACATCTTCGCGCGATGGCGCGGCGTTCCACTCAAGGAGCTCGTAGTCTTCAGCCGCCAGTTCGCGACGATGGTCAGCGCAGGCCTATCGCTCGTGCGCACCTTGAGCATCCTGGAGGAGCAGATCACGCACGTGATCCTCCGCGACACGGTCCGGCAGGTCCGCGTCGACGTCGAGGGCGGTTCGACGCTCAGCAACGCCCTGAGCAAGCACCCACGTGTGTTCAACAACCTCTACGTGAACATGGTGCGCGCCGGCGAGGCCGGCGGCGTACTCGATGACGTCCTGTTGCGGCTGGCGACGTTTCTCGAGAAGGAGATGATGCTCCGCAACAAGATCAAGTCGGCGATGACCTATCCCTCGCTCCTGTTTGTCGCGGCGCTCGGGGCCCTCCTGTTCATGACGATCGTCATCATCCCCCAGTTTGCCGACTTCTTCAAGCAGCTCGGGGGGGACGCCCCGCTACCGGTCCCGACCCAGATCGCGCTCCTCATCAGCGTGCTCATCCGCCACTTCTGGTGGCTCGGGCTGCTGATCCTCGTGGGGCTCATCGTGGGGATCCGCCGGTACGTGCGGACACGAACCGGACGGGAGCAGTACGACCGGTTCAAGCTTCGTCTTCCGCTGCTCGGCCCGGTCGTGAAGAAGATCGTCGTCGCTCGCTTCACGCGCACCTTCGGTACGCTCGTGAGCAGCGGTGTCCCCATCATGCGGGCGCTTGAGGTGGTGGCGCAGGCGATCGACAACACCGTGCTCGGACGCGCCATCGAATCGATCCGGTCGAGCATCCGCGAGGGCGAGAGCATCGCGATTCCGCTCGGCGCCAGCGGCATGTTCCCCCTCATGGTCGTCCAGATGGTGCGGGTGGGCGAGGAGACCGGCGCCCTGGACACCATGCTGAACAAGGTGGCCGACTTCTACGACGGCGAGGTGGAGGCCACGGTCAACAGCCTGACCTCGATCCTGGAGCCGATCATGATCGTCGGCATGGGCGCGGTCATCGGCAGCCTCTTGCTCGCGATGTACCTGCCCATCTTCGGGCTCGCGAACGCGATCAAATAGGGGCCTCAGGGGTCGCGTTCCAGTCGGCAAGACCGCACGATAGGCGGCAGCAACCCGGCAGCGGCGCTGCAGATGCCTGGCAGCGCCGCTCGTGTGCTCGCCGGGATCACTCGCATTCAACAGCCCGTGCGGTACCCACGAACGGCGCCCGGACGTTGGCGATCGCGGGACTCGGTTACCGGTTGCCATCCCTTCGGTGCCCGGCTCGAAAGATGGTCACACGATGCGCTTCGTCGTCAAACGCGCAAAGGAGTCGACACTCTCCGTTGGTCCGATCGGTGGCCTTTCCGGACGCGGATCTCCGGGTCGCGATAGCCCTGGCGCCGCTCGCCTTCGTGTGGCCGAGGATTCTCAGTCGGGTTGAGCAACCCGCAACCGACTTGCCGGCGGGGCGGTGCGTCCAGGTCTGTAGGTGGTCTGGGGCCTGCGGACGCACACGTGGATCATGGGCATCGAACGACCGTGGCGGCGGCGTCCCGCTGGACTCCGAACGAACGCAGGGCGTCAGTGCCAGACACGGACGTAGCTCACGGGCGGCGTGTACGAGGAACGCTTGGCTTGTGCCGCTACGGTAAGAATCGCGCCCTCGGCGCTCGCCGGCGTCTGGTTCCACACGCCGATGTCCAACCGTGGCAGGCGGGATGAGTCGGCGCCCGGCAGGATCGCCCACCCGAGCGTCGTGAACATGTATCGATAGCCCGCCTGGTGGGCCAGGGCGATCAACGCCGGCGTGTACTGGCCGTACGGGTAGACGAGGGCGTCGACCCCTTCGCCGGTCTCGCGCTCGACGGTGGCACGGGCCCGCGTCAGGTCGGCGAACACGCGCGCGTCGTACGCGGCCTCCGATTCCTGTCGGCCGTCGGCCGCGAGGACGCGTCCGACGGTTGCCGCCGTGCTCGCGCCCGCGCCGATCGCGACCCCGCGGTGGAGGTCGTACGTCTCCGTGTAGAAGTGCACGAGTCCGGTCTGAGCCATGCCGCGGATCTCGCCCCACGTCAGGTCGTTCGCCAGATGGTTGACGTAGCTCACGATCAGGAACACGGCGGCCGGGATCTGACGACGCTCCAGCACAGGCAGCGCATAGCGGTGGATCCCTTCGTACCCGTTGTCGAAGACCACGCACACGGCATTGGGCGGAACGGCGGTGCCATCGGAGACGAAACGCTCCAGCCGGGGCACGGAGACGAAGTGGAATCCGTCGCCTGCGAGCCGATCCATCTCGGCGGCAAACTCCGCTGGCGACACCGTATCGGTGCCGCGCGGCACCATCGGAGAGACATCGTGGTAGGTGAGGACGACCACCGCGTTCTGGTAGTACGCGTGTGCGGGCGCTGAAGCCGTCGCCGGCGCGGCGGGAGCCGCCGCCATCGGCGAGGCGGTGAGAATGGCCGCGCTCACCACGACGAGCGCCCCGGCAATGTGAACGCGGGCGCGTGCCGCGTATCCGGGCAAGGCGATGCTCGTGTCACTTGAGGGCTGGTTGGGGTGTTGCCACATCGGGGTCGCTCCTTTGCTGGAGATGCACGGTGAGGTGCGCGTGCAGCATGGTGCCGTCCTGGGTGGCCGCGCTGCCATCAAGGCGCCACTCGCCGGGCGCGAGGTAGGTATTCGGTGACGTGGCCGGTGCTGAACCGCCGCGCAGCCAGCACGGCCGAACGTACTGAAGCGACGCGTCTTGATGGTGGCAATCTTGACACACGAGGTTCGATCTGGAAGCAGATCGGCCCTCCCGATTGGTACGGCGTTCGTCGGGTCGCGCCGCGGGCCCAGGCGCGCAAGCCGTGCGCGGCGGGGAAGGGCAGGGCCGCCTGGCGCACCTCACGAGCCCGCCTGTCCGCGGCACACGACCCGTATCACCGCGACCGCGAGGACGACCGCGGCGGCCGCGGTGAACGTCACTGCCCACGTCCACCACCACGCCGCCGCGATGCCCGCCGGGGCCGCTGCCACGAAGATGCCGAACCGGTCGGTGTCGGCCACAACCTGCTCGCTTGCGGCAAATCGCGTCGTCCGCAGGCGGACCCATCCCGCAGGGGCGGCTCGAAGCAGCATGGTCGCATGGACGGGGAAACGCAGCACCACGGTGACGGGTTTCACCAATGCTGCAGGACGCCCCGACGTAGCGTACCGTGCCGTGATCCGGTAGGCGTTGCCGTCGAACCTGAGGCCTCGGGGTGCGGGCGCGACCGTCCGTGGATCGAGCGGAGCCAGCCGCACGTTCACCGCCGGTTCGCCGGGGCGCATCGCCACCGCGCCCTCGGCGAACGTGATGGCCGCCTGTTCGTCGCCCGTCGATGCATCGCCGGGCATCGCTTCGAGCGCGCCGAGCTTGATGGAGCCGGTCCCGGATGCTGGGCGGTGACTGTCCGCGGCGAGATCCGGCGGCGGCGAGATCCATCGATAGGGCGGGAGCGGCACCACACCGTCGTACAAGAGGGCGCCCGCATGCAGCCGTCCCAGCGCGACCGCGACCAGGTAGAGGGCGGTGGCCGCAACCCCGACCCACGCGGTCCGGCACGCCACGGCGCGCGGGTCATAGTGACGCAACGAACGTTCCCAGCCGATCGCTGTGCACTACGATCTGCCGGCTGGCGGGGAACACCGTTTCCCGAAGGGCCAACCAGGTTCTTCTCTCATCGTGCGGACGCAGCACCACGGTGGCATGGTTGGAGTACATCACCGCGATGTCCATCGGAGGGGTGATCGTGGGACAAGCCACGGCCAGGCCCGGCAACCCGCGAAACGGACTCGCCAAAACTCTCAAGGCTGTCTATCCAATCTGCAGCAAGTTCGCGGCCATGTGAGTGACGGCCGATGCGGTCCACCCGCCGGTCGCAAGACGCTGCCACCCGAACAGGAGGCCTGCGGCGAAGTCGACGGGCAGCGCCCGGAGGCCATAGGCCGGGACATGCACGATGGCAAACGCGACGGATGATCCGAGGAGCGCCGTCGTCGTGCCCAGGGCGGCCAGCCAGCCGTAGACCCACCGGCGGAAGAAAGCTTCCTCAGCCACCGACGCCATCATGAGCACGACAATCCCCCACGTCGAAAGCGGAACGCCGGGAGCGTGCACGGGCATGAGGAGCCGGCCCGCCGCAAACGCCGACACGCCGATCGCCGAGACCGCGCCCCACCGGGACCAGGTCGGCGATCCGTCCGGTGCCGCCGGCACGGCGCCCGCGATCCCCACGATGCCGACGGCTAGGTCTGCGAGCGGCGCGACGCGAACGTCGGCCGCGCGTGTCGCCAGAACGAGACAGCCGAGCGTGCCCGTGATCAGTGCCTGCCAGCCTCGCATCGCGCTCACTTCACCGTGAACGTCAACGTCTTCACCACGCGGGGATCGAACGGGAAGTGATCTTGAGCGACAAATTCCGCCGTGAGAATGTGCATTCCAGGTGTGACGTCGATGACCTGGTCGAGACCGTACATCATCGAGATGACCTTGCCGTCGATCGACAGATGGATGTGTCCCTTGTCGGGGTTGAGATGGGTCGTCGTCTGGGGCACAACCTCAGCGTTCTTCAGGGCGAGGCGGACGGTCATCTTGGGTCCCGAGACCACGGCACCGGGCTCGGGATACAGGATCGACAGGACGCCGGTGGAGCGAGGCCGGACTGCTGTCTGCGACGGCGTGGTCACCGTTTGCGCGCTGGGGCTGCATCCCGCGCATACCAGCAGGGCTCCGATAAGACCGATGACACTGACGGTACGTCCCACGTTCATCTCCCGCGTGGCGTTGACGTGACCAAGCCGGTCGTCCGTGCGGTCGACATGACCAAACAACCCGATCATAATATCTTGTGTTCCCGAGCGCCAGTTCGCCAAACCCTTGCGAGACTCGCCGATGGAAGGCGCGGCGTCTCCGGCGCCTGCGCGGTCCTCAGAAACACGGCGCAAGAGGCGTCATACCGGCGGAGGTCGACGACAGGGGGATCGGTGTGCGCTGTCAAACTGGCAAATCCAACAGAGGTGAGGCGTATGCGTCGCATTCTCACGATATGTTCAGTATTGGCCGTGGTTGCGTGGACCGCCGTCTCGGTGGCGTGGACGGCCGACGGGCAAGAACGCCCCATCGTCGTCGGAGCCGTCTACCCGACCGGGGGCCCGCAGGGCGTGGTCGGCGCGGGAATCGATGAATACCAGGGGGTGCTCCTGGCCGCCGCATACGTCAACCAACACGGCGGCATCCGCGGGCGCCCGGTCCAGGTCCGGCTCGCCTCCGCCAACTCTGTCGACGCGGCGGCCGGGGCGGTCGAGCAACTCGCGGAGAGCGGGGTCACGACGATCGTCGGGACGTACGGCAGCGTCATCGCGCGCCCGGCGGCGGAGACTGCCGCCCGTCTGGGGCTCGTGTACTGGGAAACCGGTGCCGTGGGTCAGATCGGAGATGCCGCGGGCCCCGGCACGCACTTCTTCCGCATGGCGCCGAGCGGCGCGATGCTGGGGCGTCAGGCGGTCGACTTTGTCCAGGATCAGATCGCCCCGCGCCTGCACCACGTCGAGCCGCTGCGCTATACCGTCGCCTACGTGGACGATGGATTTGGCCGGGCCGAGGCCCAAGGGGAGATCGCGGAAGTTCACCGCCTTCACCTTCCGCTTGCGGCCACGTTACCGTACAATCCATGGCACGCCGACTACGCGGCCCTTGCTGCCAAGATCGCGGCGGCGCATACGGACGTCTTGGTTGTGGCCGCGTACATGGAAAACGCCGTGGCCCTTCGTCAAGCGGTGCTCCGCGCCCGTGTACCGCTCGCCGTCAACATCGGGGGGTGCTCCGCATACAT
>Ga0187782_10000497_pt1 | contig 26574 bp, 25 predicted proteins | sample 0715_SJ02_MP15_2_FD_132454 | JGI IMG/M metagenome (GOLD analysis project Ga0187782, IMG submission 132454) | Tropical peat soil microbial communities from peatlands in Department of Meta, Colombia - 0715_SJ02_MP15_20_MG | ecosystem: Environmental > Terrestrial > Soil > Wetlands > Peat | place... | reverse complement strand
GATGAAGCTCCTTCGCCTCGCGCCCGAGAACACCCGATTCCCGTTCATGCGGTTCCGCCGCGTGAGCTACCCGCTCTCGGCGGTCGCGTCGCTGATCGCGGTGGCGATGTTCTTCTTCGTCGGGATGAACTACGGCATCGACTTCGCCGGCGGCACGCAGGTCGAACTGCGCGCCAAGGTCGGCGTCGCCGATCTCGCGACGCTGCGCGCGAAGGCCGAATCGCTGGGTCTTGGGCCGGTCGAAGCGCAGCGCTCCGGCGCCGACACCGACGTCACGCTGAGGCTCAACGTGCAGGCCGGCGGCGAATCCGCACAACAGACGGCGATCGCCAAGCTCCGCGACGCTTTCGCCGCCGATTACGAATTCCGCAGCGTCGACGCGGTCGGGCCGCGCGTGTCGGGCGAGCTCGTGCAACGCGGCACGCTCGGCGTCGTCGTCGCGATCGTGGCGGTGCTCGCCTATCTCTGGTTCCGCTTCGAATGGCAATTCGCGGTCGGCGCCATCATTGGGACGATGCACGACCTGTTGCTCACGATCGGCTTCTTTTCGGTGACGCAGCTTGAGTTCAACCAGACCTCAATCGCCGCAATCCTCACCATCGTCGGCTATTCGCTGAACGAAACCGTCGTCGTGCTCGACCGTATCCGCGAGACGATGCGCAAATACAAGCGGCTGACGACCGCCGAAATCGTCGACCTCTCCGTCAACGCGGTTCTGCCGCGCACGATCATGACGGCGACGACGGTGTTTTTAGCGCTGCTGGCGCTGTTTTTCCTGGGCGGCCACGTCATCCGTTCGTTTTCCGCGTCGATGATCTGGGGCATTTTCGTCGCCACCTATTCGTCGATCTTCATCTGTTCGCCGATGCTCATTTACCTCGGCGTCCGCGCCGAGGCGCTCGACCGGGCGCCGGCGGAAGATCCGGCGAAGAAGGCGCTCGTGTGAGCGCCCCCGCCGGCGCGCCGTTCGCGCCCGGCAGACACGCAATCGAGGCCTATGGCGGGGGCGGGTTCCGCTTTGCCGGAATGCGCCGCCAAGGCGCGATCCTGGCGACGCCGCAGGGGATCAGGGCGATTGAAGCGGCGACGCTTAACGAGGTGACGGAAGAGACGCTCTCAGCCCTCTTTGCCGAGCTACAAGATGCGCCGGGATCGATCGAGCTCTTGATCTTAGGAACCGGCGAGAAGCTTTCGCGGCCGACCCGCGCGCTGGCGGAGCGCATTCGCGCGGCGGGCTTAAGGTTCGAGCCGATGGCGACCGGGCCTGCGTCGCGCGTCTACAACGTGCTCCTCGACGAGGGCCGCCGCGTCGCGGCGCTGCTCTTGCCGGCGCCATGAGCGAAGGCGCGCTCGACGCCGCCTACGCCTGTTGCGCGGCGCGCTGCCGGGAAGAAGACTACGACCGATGGTTCGGCGCGCTGTTCGCGCCGGCGCCGGCGCGCAAGCACCTTCATGCGCTCGCCGCGTTCAATGCGGAAACGCGCGAAGTGAAGGCCCGGGCGCGCGATTCCGCGCTCGGCGAAATCCGCCTTATGTGGTGGCGCGAGGCGCTTGCCGGCGCGCGCGACGCCGAGGCGCAAGGCAATCCGGTCGCCGCGGCGATGCTCAGAACGATCGAGGAATGCCGGCTTCCGACGACCCAGATCGAAGCCCATCTTGCCGCTCGGCGCGCCGAGCTCTCCGTCTCCGGCGGGCCGGATCCCGCGAGCGTCGAACGGACGAGCGGCGCGGCGCTCGCGGCGATCGTCGCCATGTCGGCGGAAGCGCTCGGCGGCGCGGCTGACGACCTGATCGACGCCGCGGCAATTACGGAAGCGCTGCGCGACGCGGCGGCGGGGCGGTCGCCCGACGCCGTGCTGCTTGCGGCGGCGGCAGAGCGCCGGTCGCGCGCCGACGCCGCAGCTCGCAAGGGTCGAAGCGAAGCCGCGCCGGCCTTCGCGGCGTTTGCCTGCGCGCGCCTCGACTTGCGCCGCATGAGAAAGGGACGAAGCGCGCCCGCGCCGCGCTGGCGCCGGCAGATCGCCATCTGGCGCTGGATGAGGAGACGTTAGAGAAGGCTTAAGGTCGATGGAGTGGATGGGCCTCGCAAGGCCGAGTTCAAGGGCGGCCCGCGCCGGCGGCGAGCCACTCGGCGAGATCCTCGGCGGCGCGCGCCGAGAGCGCGCGCTTTCGCGCGACGCCGCGTTCGGCGCCTTTCAGCCGCCTGCCGTCGCCGTCGAGACGCGGCTCAGGGAACGGGGGAAAGAGGCCAAAATTGACGTTCATCGGCTGGAACGAACGGGGGCCCGCGTCGATCGCTTCGATGTGGCCGCGGGTGATGTGGGCGATGAGCGCGCCGATCGCCGTCGTCGGCGGGGGCAGGGCGAGCTCGCGCCCGAGCCGTTCGGCCGCCGCGAAACGCCCGGCGATGAGCCCGATCGCCGCGCTTTCCACATAGCCCTCGCAGCCGGTGATCTGCCCGGCGAAGCGCAAGCGCGGCTCGATCTTTAGTCTGAGGCGCTCGTCGAGCAGCAGCGGCGAGTTCAGGTAGGTGTTGCGATGCAGCCCGCCGAGCCGCGCGAATTCGGCATGCTCAAGCCCGGGAATCAGACGGAACACCCGCGTCTGCTCGCCGTATTTCAGCTTCGTCTGGAAGCCGACGATGTTGAAGAGGGTGCCGAGCGCGTTGTCCTGCCGGAGTTGCACGACGGCGTAGGCCTTCTCGGCGGGCTTATGCGCGTTCGTCAGTCCGACCGGCTTCATCGGCCCGTGGCGAAGCGTCTCGCGGCCGCGCTCGGCCATCACCTCGATCGGCAGGCAGCCGTCGAAATAAGGCGTCCCCTCGAAGTCGCGGAATTCGCTCTTCTCGGCGGCAAGCAAGGCGTCGACGAAATCGTCATAGGCGCGCTTATCGAGCGGGCAGTTGATGTAATCGGCCCCATTGCCCCCAGGCCCGGATTTGTCATAGCGCGACTGGCGCCAGGCGACGTCCATGTCGATCGAATCGCGATGGACGATCGGCGCGATGGCGTCGAAGAAGGCGAGCGCCGTTTCGCCGGTTCGAGCGCGGATGGCTTCCGCCAGCGCAGGCGAGGTGAGGGGTCCGGTCGCGACGATGACGCTGTCCCAGTCGGCTGGCGGCAGGAAGGCGATTTCCTCGCGCTCGACCCTGATGTTGGGCTCGGAAAGAATTGCCGCCTCGACCGCCGCCGAAAATCCGTCGCGATCGACCGCCAGCGCGCCTCCCGCCGGCACCTGATGGAGATCGGCTGAACGCATCACGAGCGATGAAAGCGCCCGCATCTCGCGGTGGATCACCCCGACCGCGTTATGCTCGGCGTCGTCGGAGCGGAAGGAATTCGAGCAGACGAGCTCGGCGAGCCGCGCGGTGCGGTGCGCGGCGGTCGAACGGCGAGGCCGCATCTCGTGCAGCACGACAGGCGCGCCGGCCTTCGCGATCTGCCACGCGGCCTCCGAGCCCGCCAGCCCGCCGCCGATCACGTGGATGGGGCGCATGGGAGGCCCTGATAGCGCAGCGATAGGGCGCGTCAATTGCGGCTGTCTATTCTCCCGATCCCGAGAGGGGAAAAAGATACGCCCGCCCGGGGAGGTCGGGCGGGCGTAGGGCGCGGACCGGCATTGAGCCGACCGCGAGCCGGCGCTCGGGAGGCGCCGGGGTTTTTAAGCCGACTTTGCGGCGGCGGCGGCCTGACGCGCGAGGAAATGGATGTCCCCACGGCGGACGCCGATGTCCTGCAATTCCCGGTCCGTGAGCTGGGAAAGCTCGCGCACCGCGTCGCGATAACGGCGCCAAGCGCTGAGCTTTTCGCCGATCGTCTTGAGGCTGGTCATTTTCGTCTCCTTTCGGTCTCATCGTCCGGACGGGGCGATCCCCGTCCGGAAGGGCCCGCTGGGAAGCGGACCAGAATTGGTCCCCCCAAGGGGAGGGCCGGATCAGCGCGTCGCGGCCGCCATGCGCGCGATCGACTCGATGTCGGTGCGCACAATGCCGATGTCTTGCAGCTCGCGATCCGAGAGCTGAGACAACTCGCGCACCGCGTCGCGGTACCGCCGCCAGCTTGCGAGCTTGGTAGCGATGGTCTTCAGCGTGAACACTAGAACCTCCTTAAGGTTCGATCCGCAGGTTGGGCGCCTTGCGGCCCCCGTCCTGTGCGCTGCAACATAGGAGTTCTCGGCTGGGCGTGAAACGGGCCTGAGCGTCCAACAGCCATGCGAAATATGCATGCGAATCGCAATAATTATTTAAGAAAATTGCTTACATCAGCGCATATTTTCTGTCTCTAAGAATATATTGCTGCCGTCTGGGCATCAGAACCGATTTTTCGGAAATTCCAGCGGCTTTATAAATGTGAAATCTTCATGACGAAAATGTTGCGACGCAACATATCCGGCGCCGATTCTCATGCAAAGTCAAGAGCTGGCATGTCACTTCCCGGTGATCTACGGATCTCGGTCGCGAATAGTTTTCCGCAAAATGTCTGGCCCTTAAGGAATCGCCCTAAGGAGGCCCTTTGCGGCTTCGCGTCGCTTGATTTTGGCCTCGCAAGGCGCGACACCGCTCGGCGCTGCGGCTTAACCGCGCCGCCCAATTCGAGGCCACGATGGACAATCTTGTTGCTCGCGTCGCCGACGCCGCCGAGACGACTCCGGAGACCGCGCGGGAAGCAACCGCCCTCATTCTTGATTTTCTGAGCCGGGAAGCCCCGGAAGACGTGATGCGGCGTCTCTTCGCCAAGGTTCCGGCCTTGAAGGCGGTTTTGGCCTCAGGCGAAGGCGGCGGCGCAGAGGGCATCGGCGGCGCGGTCAAGGGCCTGATGGGCGTCGGCAGCGGCACCATGGGCGGCGGCGGCCTGATGGCGCTTGGCGGCCACCTGATGCACCTTGGCCTCAACGTGCGCCAGATGCAGGAGATCGGCAAGGCGCTCTTCGCATATTTGCGCGAAGTCGCGGGCGACGAAGCGGTGGGCGAGATCAGCGCGGCGATCCCGGGCCTCTCGCAATTCATCTAGTCGGGCGACGGCGCCATGGACGCGCCGGCGCTCGAGGCGGAGTGGCGCAAAGAGGCCGAACGAGCGCTGAAAGGTCGCCCGCTCTCCGCTCTAACCTCTGAGGCTCTGGACGGAATTTCGCTCGAACCGCTCTATCCCCGGCGCGCCGGCCCGCGCCCCGATCGAGGCGACCGCTCGGGCTGGCGCGTCGTCCAGCGCGTCGATCATCCAGAACCCGACCTGGCCAACGACCAGGCCCATGAGGACCTCGACGGCGGCGCCGACGCGTTGGCCCTGACATTCGCCGGCGCCGCCGGCGCCTACGGCTTCGGCGTCGGGCAAGCCGACCCTGGGACGCTTGCCAGGCGCCTGGCCCGAATCGAGCCGCGGACGCCGCTCATCCTCGATCTTGGCCCGAAGGGCGTCGACGAGGCGCTTGCCGTTGCGGCGGCGCGCGCGCCTGAGGGCGTCGACTGCGCGCAGCTTGACGTCGCCTTCGGCCTCGATCCGCTCGGCGCGGCGGCGCGCGAAGGGCAAGCGCGGCCCTGGAGCGAAGAGGCTGAAGCCGCCGCGGCGGCCGTCAAATCCTTGCGCGGCCGGGGGTTTCGCGGGCCCTTCGTGGCTGCCGACGGGCGCACGATTCACGCCGCAGGGGCGACGCCGGCCGAAGAACTTGGCGCGGTTCTCTCGGCGGCCATCGCCTACTGGAAGGCGTTGAATGCGCATGGTCTGAGCCTCGAGGAGGCGCGCGACGCGATCGAGTTCCGCTTGGCCGCCGACGCCGACGAGCTCTTCACAATCGCAAAATTCCGCGCCCTCAGGCTCCTCTGGACGCGCGCGCAGGCGGCGGCGGGGATCTCGCCTGCGCCCGCGCGCGTCACTGCCGAGACCGCCTGGCGGATGGCGAGCGTGCGCGGCGCCTCGACGAACGTGATGCGCGGCGCGATCGCGGCCTTTTCGGCCGGCATAGGCGGCGCGGACGACGTGATCGTGCTCCCGTTCACGATCGCGGCCGGGTTGCCGGACGCTTTTGCGCGTCGGCTCGCCCGCAACACCTCGCTTGTGATGCTTCGCGAGTCCCGCCTCGGCTTCGTCGAGGACGCGGCCGCCGGCTCAGGCGTCTTCGAGGCGTTGACGCAGGCGCTGTTTGAGAAGGGCTGGGCTGAGATGCAGGCGATCGAGCGTGAGGGCGGGCTCTTCTCGGCGCTCGCCAATGGAAGCCTCAGAGGTCGCATCCGCGCCTCGGCCGAGAGGCTTCTTGCCGACGTCAGGCGCAGAGCGCTTGGGCTGACGGGGGTCAGCCTGCACGCCGATCTCGACGAGGCGGCCCTTAAGACGACGTCGGCCGCAAGACCCGCCTTCGCCGTCGCCGGCGAGATCCGTTTCGAGCCGCTCGCGCCGCTTCGCCTCGCCGCGCCTTTCGAGGCCCTGCGCGATCGCCTCGATGCGCTGGCGGCCGCCGGGATCGAGGCCAAGGTCTCGCTGATTGCGCTCGGCGACGTCGCCTCCCGCGGCGCGCGCCTCGATTTCGCGCGCGACGCGTTCGCCTCCGCCGGCTTGCGCTCCGACCCGCTCGACGCGTCGAAGACCGCCAAGGCCGCGGCGCTCGCCTGCGTTTGCGGGCCTGATTCCGCCTATCCTCAAACTGTCCCCGGATTGGTGGCGGCGCTCAAGGCCGCCGGCGTCCGGCGCGTAGTCGTGGCGGGGCGGCCGGGCGAGCGCGAAGCGCAATGGCGCGAGGCTGGCTGCGACGACTTTCTCTTCGAAGGCTGCGACGTCGTCGCCGTCCTCGATCGCGCGCTTGCAGTCCTCGAGGCGATTGCGGCGAAAGGGGCGGCCGTCGCATGAAGGCGTTTCCGGATTTCGCGACGCTCGCCTGCGAGCCGCCGAGGAGCGCCGAATCCGCGCCCGGCGCCGACGTCTGGCTGACGCCCGAGGGCGTCGCCGTGAAGCGACGCTACGACGCGGCCGATTGGCGAGGCCTCGAAGCGACGATCGACACGTTTCCCGGCCTGCCGCCTTACTTACGCGGGCCTTACCCGACGATGTACGTGAACCAGCCGTGGACGGTTCGCCAATATGCGGGCTTCTCGACGGCGGAGGAATCGAACGCCTTCTACCGCGCCAACCTCGCGGGCGGACAGAAGGGCTTATCCGTCGCCTTCGATCTCGCCACCCATCGCGGCTACGATTCCGATCATCCGCGCGTCGCGGGCGACGTCGGCATGGCGGGCGTCGCCATCGACTCGATCTTAGACATGCGCACGCTCTTCTCCGGCATTCCGCTCGAGGCGATGAGCGTGTCGATGACGATGAACGGCGCCGTGCTGCCGATCCTTGCGCTGTTCATCGTCGCGGCGGAGGAGCAGGGGGTCGCCCCTTCGGCGCTCTCCGGCACCATTCAGAACGACATCCTCAAAGAATTCATGGTGCGCAACACCTATATCTATCCGCCCGCGGACTCGATGCGCATCGTTTCGGACATCTTCGCCTACGCGGCCAAGCGCATGCCGAAATTCAACTCGATTTCGATCTCCGGCTACCACATGCAAGAGGCCGGCGCCACGCAGGACCTTGAGCTCGCTTACACGCTCGCCGACGGCATGGAATATGTCCGCGCCGGGCTCAAAGCCGGCTTGAAGATCGACGACTTCGCGCCGCGCCTGTCCTTCTTCTGGGCGATTGGCATGAACTTCTTCATGGAGGTCGCGAAGCTCAGGGCGGCGCGCGCGCTCTGGTCGGAGATCATGAGCGGGTTCGGCGCAAAGTCTCAGAAATCGCTGCCGTTGCGCGCGCATTGCCAGACCTCGGGCTGGTCGCTGACCGCCCAGGATCCGTTTAACAACGTCGTGCGCACTGAGCTTGAGGCGATGGCGGCGACGCAAGGCCACACGCAGTCGCTGCACACCAACGCGCTCGACGAAGCCTTGGCGTTGCCGACGCCGTTCTCCGCCCGCATCGCCCGCAACACCCAACTCTTCTTGATCGAGGAGAGCGGCGTCAATCGCGTCATCGACCCATGGGGCGGCTCTTATTTCGTCGAGCGCCTGACCGCCGACCTCGCAAAACGCGCCAGCGCCCACATCGCCGAGGTCGAGGCGCTCGGCGGCATGGCGAAGGCGATCGGCGACCGCTTGCCCATGCAGCGCATCGAAGAGGCGGCGGCGCGGACGCAAGCGCGCATCGATTCGGGGACGCAACCGATCGTCGGCGTCAACGTCTTCCGCCCCAACGTCGAGCGCGAGATCAACGTATTGAAAGTGGACGCCGCCGAGGTGAGGGCCGCCCAGATCGAGAAGTTGAAGCGCTTGCGCGCCGAGCGCGACGAAGCCAAGACGCAGGCGGCGCTTAAGGCGATGACGCAGGGCGCGCGGGGACGGGCCAATCTGTTGGCGCTTGCGGTCGAGGCGGCGAGAGCCAAAGCGACGGTCGGCGAGATGTCGTTTGCGCTCGAAAAGGCGTTTGGCCGGCATGAGGCGGCGGCGCGGGCGGTGTCGGGCGTCTATGCGCGCGAGGCGGGGGAAGCCGCCGACGTCAATCGCCAAGTGCAGGACATGACCCGCGCCTTCGCCGAGAACGAGGGGCGGCGGCCAAAGATCCTCGTCGCGAAGGTCGGGCAAGACGGGCACGATCGCGGGCAGAAGATCGTCGCCTCCGCCTTCGCCGATCTCGGCTTCGACGTGGAGATCGGCCCGCTATTCGCGACGCCCGAGGAAGTCTCGAAGCTGGCCGCGAAGACGCGCGCGCATATCGTGGGCGTGTCGTCGCTGGCGGCCGCGCATCTGACGCTTGCGCCGGCTTTGAAGAAAGCGTTGGCGGCGGAGGGCCTCGACCGCATCCTGCTTGTCGTCGGCGGCGTCGTGCCGGAGCAGGATTACCCGGCGCTCAAGGCCGCGGGAGTCGACGCGATCTTTCCGCCCGGTTCGCCGCTTGGCCAGTCGGCGCGCGAGCTGATGGAGCGCTTGAACGAAACGAAGGGCTACGCACAGCGCGCGCCGGCCTAAGAGATCTCCGCCGTTCTTAAATGACACAAGCAGCAGAGGGGCGCCTTCGCACGAGCGGCAAAATCGGACAGTTTGGGCCTGACGTAAGCAGGTCCTCGCTTTGCGCCGATCGGTCCTTGAGCCGCGCCGTCGCGGCGAAGAGGCCCTCTCATGAGCGACAAGGTCGACGAGATCGTCAGCCGCGCCATCAATTACACGCTTCAGCTTTTGATCGAGACGCCCGAGCTGTGGCCGATCTGCAAGGCGGGCCTCATCAAGATCCGCGACAACCTCGCCAGCTTCGCGCCGGCCCATCCGGCGCTCAAGCGGCTCGAGCGCTTCATCGCCGAACAGGACGACATCTTCAACGATGGCTCGGGCGCAGGCTGAGGAGGCGCCGCGCCTCAGCGTCCCCATACGCCCGTCAGCGTCGCCTTGGCGAGCGTGTGGAAGTGCAGATTGAATCCGACGACGGCCGCAGTGGCGCTCTCGTCGGCGTCGAGCTTCTCGACATCCACCGCGAAGACGGTGATCTGATAGCGATGCGGCTTGTCGCCCTTCGGCGGGCAAGGGCCGCCATAGCCGGGAACGCCGAAATCGGTGCGGGCCTCGATCGCGGCCTTCGGCGCCGCGTCGCTCTTCGGATCGCCCGCGCCCTTGGCGAGCGACGTCACGTCGGGCGGGATGTTGAACAGGACCCAATGCCAGAAGCCGCTGCCTGTCGGCGCGTCGGGATCGTACATCGTGACCGCAAAGCTCTTCGTGCCTTTGGGCGCGCCTGTCCATGTCAGGGCCGGCGATACGTTGCCGCCCGCGCAGCCGAAGACGTTGGCCACTTGTTCGTCCGCCATGCGGGCGCCCGGCTTCACGTCAGGGCTCGTCAGCGTCAGCGCCTGCGCGGTTGCGGAAAGCCCTAGCCATCCGATTGTCGTCAACGTCAACACGGTCAAGCGCATGATGACCTCCCTTTCGTCAGCGCCGCGTCACAGCGTTCCGGCAGGCAGCTTACGCGTATGAACGGACGTTGCGCAATCGTCGCGGCTTTATTGAGCATGTCGGGATGATGACGCTGACGGCGACAGTGGAGTTTGACGTCGGCACGGAACGAATCGTATTGTCGCGCTTGCGTTCGCGCCGGACGCGTGCGCGTCACGGCGCAGGAGGGGGGGTATGGCGAGGTCGACGCAAGCGAAAGCTTTGCGAAAGAGGAAGTTTGTTTCAAGATCGTCAGCGGAGCTTGCGTTTACGGAACTCGGATTTGGCGGCGCGCCCCTCGGCAATCTTTATCGGCCGATGACCGAGAAGGAAGCGCGCGCCACGCTCGACGCGGCGTGGCTCGTCGGTTGCCGCTATTACGACACCGCGCCGCTTTACGGCCTTGGGCTCTCTGAAACGCGCTTCAACGGGTTCCTTCGCCCGATGGCGCGCGACAGCTATCTTCTGTCGACGAAGGTTGGCCGCTTGCTGCGGCTCTGCCGCCCCGAGGAGCGCACGCGGCCCGAGGCCTTTTTCGAGGTTCCCAATCGGCGCGAGGTCTTCGACTATTCCTATGACGGGGTGATGCGTTCGCTCGAGTTCTCGCTTGAGCGACTGGGCCTCGACGGCATCGACATCCTCTATGCGCACGACGTCGACATCTTCACCCATGGCAGCCGCGAGGCGGCGGACGAGCGCGTGAAGCAACTCATGGAGGGCGGCTACAAGGCGCTGGCGGAGCTGCGCGACAGCGGCGCGATCAAGGCGATCGGCGCCGGCGTCAACGATTGGGAAATCGCCGAAGCCTTGGCGCGCGCGGGCGACTTCGACCTCTTCCTGCTCGCCGGGCGCTATACGCTGCTTGAGCAGGACGCGCTGACGAGCTTCCTGCCGCTTTGCGTCGAGCGCAAGATCGGCGTCGTCATCGGCGGCCCGTTCAATTCCGGGATTCTCGCAAGCGGCCCTAAGCCCGGGGCGCGCTACAATTACGCGCCGGCCTCCGACGCGGTGCGCGAGCGCGTGCGCCAGATCGAAGCGATCTGCAAGGCGCACAAGGTCGCGCTCGCCGAGGCGGCCTTACGCTTTCCTCTTTGTCATCCAGCCGTCGTCAGCGTCATTCCGGGCGGGCAGAAGCCGAGCGAGGTCAAGCGCAATGCGGAGATGCTGCGCAAGGACATTCCCCCAGGCCTGTGGCGCGACCTCAAATCGGAAGGCCTCGTGCGCAAGGATGCGCCGACGCCGCGTTGACCCTCGGACTGGACGCCGGCCGCCATGCTGATTGGACTTGATCCGTTGCTGACGCCTGAGCTTCTCTACGCGCTCAGGGCCATGGGGCACGGCGACGAGATCGTGGTCGTCGACGGCAATTTTCCGGCCGAAAGCTGGGGGCCGCGGCTCGTGCGCGTCGACGGCGCGGGCGCGCCGGCGGTGGTCGACGCGATTTTATCGGTGATGCCGCTCGATCACGAGGCTGACGCCGCCGCGTGGCGGCCGGACGTCGTCGGCGCCGACGGGCTGGCGCTGCCGATCTTCGTCGAATTCGCCGAAGTCGTGACGCGGCGCGCAGGAGAGCGTTTCGCGCCGCTCGGCGTCGCCCGTTCGGCCTTCTACGAGCGTTCGAAGAAGGCCTACGCGATCGTCGCCACCGGCGAACGCCGCTTCCACGGCAACATCATTCTGCGCAAGGGCGTCGTCCCGCCGGCCTGACTGGTGACGCGTCGGGCTGTCCCCTCAGCTGGCGGCCCGCAGCAACAACCCTTCGCTCGCCGCCCCGTTCGGCCGCAAGAAGGGCGCGCCGAAACTCTCGGCGTCGAAGCGCGCGGCCTCAAGCCCGTCGGGCCAATGATCGGCGGCCCAGCCGATCTTGGCCTTGAGGGCTTTCACGAACGCCTTAGGGTCGGGAAGCTCGCGCCAAACGCTCGGCAGGAAGAGGCCGGCCGCCGCGCCGCTGCGCAGAATGAGGCCGTCGCGATCGGGCCTCAGACGCGCGACAAGCTCCTCTTCGCTGCGGACGGCCATTCCGACGCAGGGCGAGAGGATCGCGATTCTAATTTCCAGGCCCTCAAGTTCGTCCGAAGAGAGCGGCGCGAAGCGCGGATCGCGGAAGCCGGCCTTCACTGCGTTCACGCCGACGTCGCCGGCGAGCGGCCGTTCGGCGACGGTCGAACCGACGCAGCCGCGCAGCGCCCTTGAGCGCTTGAGCGTGACGAAGCAGGCCCGACGCGCCATGAGCGCAGGCGCAAGCGCCGGCGTCGCCATGATCTCGGGCGTCAGGCCGTTGCTCCGCGCGGCGAAGTCGAGCGCGGCCGAGGCGAGCCACAACAGCGTTCGGCGATCCGTATCGCCGAGCCTCGCGACGCCCGGATATTCAAAGGCGAATGCGCCGTAGCCGACGACGCGGTCCGACGGTCCGCCTGCGTCATCCGAAGTTGCGTAGGAGAAGCCGGTCGCGCGCAGGCCGAGCGCGCCGGCGCGGCGCAGCGCGCCTCTGAGCGCGAAGGCGCCGCAGGCGCGGCTCGGGTCGATCGCCTCGTAACGGCCGGCCTCGATGAGGGCGCGCGTCTCGGCGTCCTTCGCGCGCGCCATCTCGCGGGGCAGGAAATGCGAAAGGTCGGAGGAAATGACGATCGCCGTTTCTGCGCCGCCCCACAGCCTGCTCAAGATCTCCTCAACAAGCTCCGGCGCCGCCGAGCCGACGAGGGCCGGCGCGATTTCGATGTCCGGGTTGCGCCGCTGGAGGGCGAGGAGCGGTATTTCGAGGCTGTGCTCGCCCCGGAACGGCGCCGCGTCGACCCTGACGCCCTCGAGCGGCAGGATTTTTGCGATCGCCTCATGGTCCACTTTCATCGCGCCGAGCGGCGTCGCCCAGACGGGCGCCGGATGGACCGCGACGCCCTCGAGCGGCCAACGATGATTGGGGCCGAGCACGACGACCCGTTTCAACGGAGCGCCGTTCTCAAGCGCGCGCGCCGCCGCCGCGCCGACAATCCCGCAATAGGCGAGCCCGGCATGCGGCGCGACCGCCATCTTGGCCTGAAGAGCCGTCGCCGGCGCCGCCAAGCACGCGCGGTCGAGCGCATTGCAGAGCGCTTGCCGCTCGGAGGGATAGAATAGGCCGGCGACTTGCGGCGGATGCGCCGGCAGCGACGCGGAGGCCGCCATGATCTCACCCCTTTTAAGGCGCAGGCGGCGCCGAGGACTCTAGCGACGGCGCCCGCTTAAGTTGTATAAGTCGCGAGTCGAGCCGGGCCAAGGGCGCCATGCGCATCGTCGATCATTTCACGCGGCTGCTGCCCGACGGGCGGCTCTTGTGCGAGGTCTGTCCGCGCGCCTGCAAGCTCAATCCGGGCCAACGGGGCTTATGCTACGTCAGGCAGAATGTCGACGGCCATATGGCGTTGACGACGGATGGGCTCTCTTCGGGCTTTTGCGTCGACCCGATCGAGAAGAAGCCCCTCTATCACTTTCTGCCCGGCTCCTCGATCCTCTCCTTCGGCACGGCAGGCTGCAACTTGGCCTGCGCCTTCTGCCAGAATCACGAGATCAGCAAGAGCCGCGAGGTCGAGACGAGCGCGCGGCGCGCTCCGCCTCAAGCCGTCGCTCGCGCCGCAAAGCGCCTCGGCTGCGCGTCCGTCGCCTTCACCTATAACGATCCCGTCATCTTCTACGAATACGCCGTCGACGTCGCCGAAGCTTGCCGGGCGGAGGGGATTCAGTCGGTTGCGGTGACGGCGGGCTACGTGAACAAAGGCCCGCGCGAGGAATTCTTTCGCGCCGTCGACGCCGCCAATGTGGACCTCAAGGGCTTCACCGACGATTTCTATCGCCGCAACGCCGCAGGACGCCTCGAGCCGGTGCTCGACGCGCTGCGTTATCTTAAGCGCGAAACGGAAGTCTGGCTCGAGATCACGACCCTGCTCATTCCCGGCGAGAATGACTCGGAGGCCGAGATCGACGCGCTGACGCGCTGGGTCAACGCCGAGCTTGGGGCCGAAACGCCGCTGCACTTCACCGCCTTCCATCCCGACTACCGGATGCTTGACAAGCCGCCGACGCCGAAGGCGACGCTCGATCGCGCCCGCCACATCGGCCTCTTAAACGGGCTGAAACACGTCTATGTCGGCAATGTCCGAGATCCGCAGCGCGAGACGACCTTCTGCGCCGTTTGCGGGACGGCGCTGATCAGACGCGATTCCTACGCGATCCTCGGCTACGCGCTTTCAGCCGAAGGCGGCTGCCCGACCTGCGGCGCAGCGCTTGCCGGGCGGTTCGCCGCGCGAGCCGGAACCTGGGGCCGCCGCCGGCTGCCGATCGACATCGAGGCGTTTGCGTGAGCTCTTCCCTCTTCCTGCGGGGGAGGGGAGGCGCGTCGTCAAGCCCCCTCTTCCAGCTCGCGGGTCGCGCCGCTAGCGGTCGCGTGACGCACGCGCGCCTCTTCGAGATCGAGTTCGCGTTCGATGCGCCGCCGCGCGTCGTCGTCTAGCCGATCGGCGCGATGGACGACGGCGATGGCCTTGCGCTCGATGTCGAGCAAGCGAAGCTCGAGCTCGGCGGATTCGGCGACCGGATCGTCGGGCGTCCCCGTATCGGCCGAGACCGCGATCGCCGTCCGGCGGTCGCCGTAGTTTCGCTTCAAGTAGGCGACCGCGCGGGGCGTCGTCGTCGCGCACATCGCCTTGTTGTCGAGCGCCGTCATCACCGCGTCGAGCCCCTCGAGGCGGGCTTTCTGTTCCTGGCGCTTGTCTTCTGCGGCCTCGCGCCGTCCCGCGCGGTCTAAGCCGAGCGCCTTGACCACGAAAGAAAGCGCCGAGCCGCCGCCGATCAACGTGACGGCGATCGTGCAAACGGTCACGAACAGAATGAGGCCGCGATGGGGAAAGGGCTCAGCCCCGAGCGTCAGCGGGATCGACAGCGCCGCCGCTAGGCTGACCGCGCCGCGTAAGCCCACGAAGCCGATGAACAGCGGCCATCGCCAATTGGGCGCAGGATCGCGCCGGCCGATCGCCGGAATGAGCCGCGGCAAATAGGTCGCCGGAAACACCCAGACGAAGCGGACGAGGATGATGGCGACGGTGACCGCCGCGCCGGCGAAGATGAGCGCCTCCCACCCCTCGTCGCGCCCGGCGAAGATGCTCGGCGTCTCGAGCCCGCTGACGAAGAAGGCGACCGCCTCCGCCGTCCAGACCACGAGGTCCCAAATGAAGAAGCCCTGCAAGCGGGTCGCCGAGCGAATGAGCGGCGGGCCGTTCCACGACACCCAGAGGCCCGCCGTCACCGCGGCGACGACCCCGGAGCCGCCGACGACGTGCGGCGGCCAAAACACGAGATAGGGCGTCGCCAGCGCAAGAAGGATTTCGGCGCGTGGGTCGTCCATCTGCCGCCGAATGCGGAGCAACGCCCATCCCAGAAGCAGGCCCCAGCCGATCTCGCCGACGACGATGGCTGAAAAGCTCGCCGCCGCGGCGACGGGGTTGAACGTCCCCGTTTCGACTGCGGCCAGCGCGAAGCTGAACGTGACGAGCGCGGTCGCGTCGTTAACGAGGCTCTCGCCCTCAAGCACGGTGACGATGCGCTTCGGCGGCTTGAAGCGCCTCAAGACCGCCATCGGCGCGACGGCGTCCGGCGGCGAGACGATGGCGCCGAGCACGAAGCCCAGCGCCCACGAGAAGCCCAGCGCATAGTGCGCGACCGCCGCCACGGCGGAAGCCGTGAACAGCACGCAGCCGATGGCGAGCAGCAGGATCGGCCTCAAATTGAAGCGAAAGCCACGCCAACTCATGTTGACGCCCGACGAATAAAGAAGCGGCGGCAGCAGGACGAGCAGGACGAGCTCCGGCTGCGGCGCGATCGTCGGAACGCCCGGAACGAAGGCGATCGCGGCGCCGGCCGCCAACATGACGGTCGGTGTCGCCGCGCCGAGCCGTTTGCCGGCGACCGAGAGCAGGGCGACGGCGATGAGCGCCGCGAGGCCCAAAGACAATTGGCCGATCATTGAACGCCGCCCGCCCGCGCGGCGCCTGCGTGCAGCCTGACGGCTTCAATCGGCGGCGCGGTCACGCCTGCCCTAGCGCCAGGCTCTCTTCGAGCATCAGCCGCGCCCGCGCGCGCAGCTTCTCGCTCTCGCTTTTGAGTTGCCCGCAGGCGGCCAAAATGTCGCGGCCGCGCGGCGTGCGCACCGGGCTTGCATAGCCGGCGTTGAAGACGATGTCGGAGAATTTTTCGATCGTCTCCCAATCCGAGCACTCGTAAGGGCTGCCCGGCCACGGATTGAACGGGATGAGGTTGATCTTCGCAGGCAGGCCTTTCAGGAGCTTGACCAGGGCTTTGGCTTCCGCGGGCGTATCGTTGACGCCTTTCAGCATCACATATTCGAAGGTGATGCGCCGCGCGTTCGAGGCGCCGGGATAGGCGCGGCAGGCGGCGAGCAGTTCGTCGATCGGATATTTCTTGTTGAGCGGAACCAGCTCGTCGCGCAGGTGATCGTTCGTCGCGTGCAGCGACACAGCGAGCATCGTCCCGCACTCTTCCCCGAGCGCCTTCATCTGCGGCGCGACGCCGGACGTCGAAACCGTGACGCGGCGTTTCGAGAGCGATAGGCCGTCGCCATCGGTTAAGACGGCGATCGCCTCGCGCACGTTCTCAAAATTATAGAGCGGCTCGCCCATGCCCATGAACACGATGTTCGAGACCGCCCGCACGCCCTCGCCCGAGGGGATGAGGCCGTCGGTCGGCGCCACGCCGCCCGGGAAGTCGCCGAGCCGGTCGCGGGCGACCATCGCTTGCGCGACGATCTCGGCCGCGGTCAGGTTGCGCACAAGCTTCTGCGTGCCGGTGTGGCAGAACGTGCAGTTCAGGGTGCAGCCGACCTGGCTCGAGACGCAGAGCGTGCCCCGCGTCTCCTCGGGGATATAGACGCACTCGATCTCCGCGCCCTTGTCGAAACGATGTGTGGGGGCCATCCGCATCAGCCATTTGCGCGTGCCGTCGGAGGAGACCTGCTCGGCGACGATTTCCGGCCGCGCCAGGCTGTAGCGCTCGGAAAGCGCCGCGAGCAGCGGGCGCGCGACGTTCTTCATCGCGCCGAACTCTTTGACGCCGCGGTGATAAATCCAATGCCAGAGCTGCCCGACGCGCATGCGCCGCTCGCGCTCGGGCACGCCGAGCTCGGCGACGACGCTTAAGAGCTCCGCGCGCGTGGCGCCGGCGAGCGAGGGCGGCGTCGGCGCCTGGGGGAAAGGCTTCGACAGGTTCACGGGACGGCTTCTAGGGCAAAGGGCAAGCCTTCGCCACCGACCCCATATGGGGTCTCGAGCTCAGGGGATGGAGGGGGCGCCGGCGCTTGCCGCCTCAGTCTCGCGCCTCGTATTCGAAATAGGAATAGTCGGCCGCAATCGCGCCGCCCAAGGTGTCGAACGCCGCCATGCCGACGAAGGCGCCGGTGAAGGAGCCGTGCGCGCCCCGGCCGGCCTCATCCGAGATTAACGAGGCGTCGAGAACGGGCCCGATGTTGCGCCATTCGCCGCCTTGCGCATAGGCGAATTGCAGCTTTTCATGGTCGACCGTGACGGCAAGCCTGACGGGAGCGTCGCCAGCGAGCCTCACCGGCGGCGAGAGCGGGAAGGTCAGCTTGGCGTCGGGGTAGTCCCCTTCACAGCTCAAGATCGTCAGCGCGCGTCCAAGGTCCTCGCGCCAAGTGACCGCGAGAAAGTGAAACTTGTGCCGGTTGTAATAGGCGGTGAGCCCTGCGGCCTGTTGGAAGGTATTGGGCTTAAAGTCGAGCTCGGTCTCGGCGCGATAGGAGAAATGCTCCTGCCGGCGCGCGACCAACGCCTGCTCGAACCATGAGCCCACGGATTCGCGCGCGATCAGCCTCAGCCAGCCGGGGCGCGCGTCGAGCGAGAAGATGCGCTGCGAGTCGGGCGTGCGCAGCCACTGGAAGTCGAGGGCCAGCGCGCCGGGCGCAAAAGTCGTGCGCACCGCCTTTGGCCTGCGCTCGACCTCCGTCGTGAACGGGGCAGGGACCTCGACCGCCGGGACCTGTCCGCCTTGCGCCAGATAGAGCCAGTCGTCGTCGCCCCAGACGCATTTCTGGATCGCCGTCTCGCGGCCGAGCGGCGAGCGCTTCAGGGCTTTCAGCGGCCGCGAGCAGAGATGCGTGTGGTAGACTTGTCCGTCCGGCGTTTCGACGATCTGCCCGTGGCCGGCGCGTTGCAGCGGCGCGTCGGGCGCGTCCTTCGACGTGATGAGGTGGACGTTTGGGTGCAGCTCGTAGGGCCCGTCGACGCGGCGCGAGCGAGCCATGGTGACCGCGTGATCGTAGGCGGTGCCCCCTTCGGCGACGGTGAGATAATACCAGCCCTTGCGCTTATAAAGATGCGGCCCCTCGACGAGGCCATGTGCGCTGCCGGCGAAGATGTTCTTGACCGGCCCGACGAGCCGCGCCGCCTTCGCGTCCCATTCCTGCAGCAAAATCCCGGCGAAGGCTGGATGCTTCGGCTTGCCGCCGACGGCGTCCGTGCGATGGTTCCAGACCATATTGAGGAACCATTTGCGCCCGTCGTCGTCGTGAAACAGGGACGGGTCAAAGCCGCTCGAATTGACGTAGGAAGGCTCCGACCATGGGCCTTCGACCGCCTCCGAGGTCACGATGTAATTGTGCGTATCCTTGAAGGCGCCGTCGTAGCGCTTGACGTCGGTATAAACGAGCCAGAACTTTCCGTCGGCGTGCGAAAGGCACGGGGCCCAAACGCCGCACGAATCGGGCTCGCCGCGCATGTCGAGCTGGCTCGCCCGGTTTAACGGCCGTGTGACGAGCCGCCAGTTTACGAGATCCTTCGAGTGATGGATTTGGACGCCAGGATACCACTCGAAGGTGGAGGTCGCGATGAAATAGTCGCGGCCCACGCGGTAGATCGACGGGTCCGGATTGAAGCCGGGCAGGATGGGGTTCAAGATGACGGACATGGTTCGCTCGTTCCGGAAACGCGCGCTCGTTTCCGTGAACCGACTATGCCTCCCAGTCCTCCAATTGCAATTCGGGCACTCGCCGAAACTCCTTCACATTGGCGGTGACGAGGACGCCGCCGCGTCGACGCGCCTGTGCGGCGATGAGGATGTCATAAGGCCCGATCGGCGCGCCCTTCGCCAAGAGAAACGCGCGGATCGCGCCCGCCTCTGCGGCGTCCTCGGCGAGAAATGGAAGAATGTCGATGTCGGCGCCGATCAGTCGATCGAGCGCCGCGGAATTTCGCCGTGGATGGGCGCTGCTCGCCACCCCAAAGCGCAGCTCGAACAGCGCGATCGACGGCAGAGCAAGGCGCGCGCCCGAAGACCGTTCGGCGAAGAATCGGTTGCGAAGCGCCGGGCTCCTGCCGTTGAGAAGTCGAACGACCACGTTTGTGTCGAGGCAGTACACGCCCAGCCTCAGTCAAGATCGACTTTGTCGTCGAGATCGGGTCGTAAATCCTCGTCTGAGATTTCGTCGAACCTCCGGCCTCGCAGGGCGTCGATCTCCGCCCAGAAACTTGCCGGATCGTCGATCGGCGCCGCGACGATCGGCTCGAGGATGACCTTGTCGCCTCGCCGGCTGACGCGGACCTCTTTGCCCGGCAAGCGGAACTCCTTCGGCAGCCGCACGGCTTGACTGCGGCCGTGCATGAAGAGCTTTGCCGTCGTGCGCATGATCGCGCCCCCTTCGCCCGATTGGCGATATCTATCAGTGATAGATATCGCAACGCGTTGTTAGGATGCAAGGAATTTGCATTCGCCTTGGGCGCGTCACGTTCGCGGCGCTAAATTCGCTAAGTTAAGGAGGCCGCTCCATGAACATCCAAGCGCCGCCGGCCGCGGCCGGCATTCGCCTTTATCAAAACCTCGTCGGCGGCGAGAGCAGGCCTGCGGCGGACGGGCGGACGATCGACGTCGTCTGTCCCTCGGACGGCCAAGTCTTCGCTCGCATCGCGCGCTCAGGCGCTGACGACGTCAACGCAGCGGTTGCGGCGGCGCGCGCGGCTTTCGAGGGCGCTTGGGGGCGCCTCACGGCCGTCGAGCGCGGCCGGATGCTCGTGAGGCTCGGCCAGGCGATCGCCGACAACGCAAACGAGCTTTCGGCGCTTGAGTCGCGCGACACTGGCAAGCCGTCAAAGCAGGGCGCGGCCGATATGGTCGCCGCGGCGCGCTATTTCGAATATTACGGTTCGGCCGCCGACAAGCTGCATGGCGACACGATCCCGTTCTTAAACGGCTACACAGTGGCGATCCTTCGCGAGCCGCACGGCGTCGTCGCCAACATCGTGCCGTGGAACTATCCCGCGCAGATTTTCGGCCGCTCGGCGGCGGCTGCGCTCGCCTGCGGCAATTCCTGCGTCGTGAAGCCCGCGGAGGACGCGTGCTTGAGCGTCATCCGCATTGCCGAACTTGCGCGCGACGTCGGCTTCCCGGACGGCGCGCTCAACGTCGTCGCCGGGCTCGGGCCCGAGGCCGGCGCGGCGCTCGCAAGCCATCCCGGGATCGACTTCATCTCGTTCACCGGCAGCCCGGCGACGGGCGCCGCCATACAGGCGGCGGCGGCGAAAAACTATGTCGGCTGCACGATGGAGCTCGGCGGCAAGTCGCCGCAAATCGTCTTCGCCGACGCCGATTTCGAGGCCGCGGCGCCGGTCGTCGTCAACGCCATCATCCAGAACGGCGGGCAGACCTGCTCGGCGGGCTCCCGCTGCCTCATCGAGCGCTCGGCTTATCCGCGCTTTGCCGAGATTCTCGCCGAGCGCTTCCGCCGCTTGCGCGCCGGGCCGCATGACGGCGATTATGATCTCGGCGGCATGATCAGCGCCAAACAGAAGAGCCGCGTCGAGACGTTCTTGACCCGCGCCCGATCCGAGGGTCTGACAATTCTCGCCGAAGGCGCGGTCGCGCCCGAGGCGCCGCCGACGGGCTTCTACGTGCGGCCGGCGATCGTCGCCGACGCGCCGGCGGACAACCTCATCGCCTGCGAAGAGGTGTTCGGGCCGGTCCTGACGATCATGCCTTTCGAGGACGAAGCTGACGCCGTTCGCCTCGCCAACGGCACGCCCTACGGGCTTGTCGCGGGCGTGTGGACGGGCGACGCCAAGCGCTCGATGCGGGTTGCGCGCGCCATGCGGTGCGGACAGGTCTTCGTCAACGGCTACGGCGCGGGCGGCGGCGTCGAGCTGCCCTTCGGCGGCGTGAAGAAGTCCGGCCACGGCCGCGAGAAGGGCTTCGAGGGCCTCTATGAGTTCTGCGCGACCAAGACGATCGTCCTAAACCACGGATAGCGGCCTAAAGCCCGCGCCCGACGCGCGTCTGCTAGGCCGCGAGCCACGGCTACTTCGTCATCTCGTTCGGCGTGAACCAATTGCGCGTCAGCACCTGCTGCATCAAATCCCGGTCGATGAAGGGATAGATCGTCAGCTGGAACGCGTGGCGCACTTGGCGATATTCGCCGACGCAGTCCCGGTCAGGGGGAAGCAGGCCGTTTTTGACATAACTCGCGTAGCGGACGGGGTCGCTGCCGTAGACCAGACAGATCGTATTGAAGAAACGCTGCTCGTTCGACCCGTGGACGTCGGAGAAGTGGCAGAAGGGATCCAGCATGCAGCGCTGGTTGACGTCCTTTGGATAATTCGTGTCTTGCGTATTTGGCGCTTGGGTCGGCGTCGGCCCGAGAATGGCCCAGACGTCGGCATAGGCGCTGGCGATCATCTCGGCGACCTGTCTGTTGAATTGCGTCGCGATGAACGCCGCCATCTGGTCGGCGGCGTCTTCTTGGCGGCCGAACAGCGGCACGTCGAAATTGTCGAACAGCGCATGGCCGGATTCATGCAGGATGATGCCGGCGAACAGGCCGGCGACGAACCGATCGTGGGTGATCGGGAAGGGCAGCGGCTGCTTGCCGGCGTTCTGCGCCTGGACGACCCGCGTCGCCACTTCCTCCATCGTCTTCATGAATTCGTAACACATCACCAGCGAGCGGATGACGGGCTGGTAAAGCGGCGAGGAGAGCGGCCCCTGGCCGCACTCTTCCATGACGACCCTGATCGGCTTCAAAAGGCGCACCGGCGCCATGAACTCCACATATTCCTCGAGCGGCTTGCGGTTGACCATCTGCTGGCGAAAGGCCTCAAGCTCCTTCGTCTTCACGGGGCGATAGCCGCCGTCCCCGTTATTGTCGTCGATGATGACCATGCTGTTTGAAAGGGGCGGCCCGGCGCCCGCCCCTGTCTCCGTCCCTGAGCCCGAGCCCGAGCCTGACCCGGCCCCCGGCCGCGGCTGCGCGTCGACGGACGTCGCCCAGGCGGCGCAGAGCGCCGCCAGGCCCGCGAGCGCGAAGAAAGCTGCCTTCATCTGCGACCTCATTTGACCGGGCCTTGACCCTTAAGTTGGCGCTCTGAGAGGAAAGCGCGCGGCGCGGCTCACCAGTTCGTCGCGCGGGCGCGCACCAGCGCGTCAGGATCGACGAAAGGCATGATGCGAAGATCGAAAGCCCGGCGGATCTCGTCGTACTCGGTCTTCGTGCCAAACAGGTTGCCGAAGCAGTATCCCAGGCGCAGCGGCGGCAGGTTTTCCTTGGCGATTTCCTCGAAGTCGATCGGGTCGGCGCCGGTCGCGACGCACAAGAAATCATAGAAGCGCTGCGCCTCCGGCGATTGCGCGGAGGCGAAGTCCTTCATTTGCAGCGAGTGCGCGCTCCAGAAGAGATATTGCGCGGCGCCGCTGACGGTGACGAGCGCCGCCCGCGTGCCGAACTGCGTCATGACGAGCGCCGCAAGGCGATCCGCCGCGTCTTCGGCCCGCCCCCAGATCGGCACGTCGTAAAGGTCGAACAGCCCGTAGGCCGACTCGTGCAAGAGCGTCTCGACGATCGCGCCGACTGCGACGTTGTGCTTCTTGTCGCTGTCGGCGTCGGTTTGCTGGGAGATGACGTCGAGGATGCGGGCGATCTGCTCATAGCAGATCGTCACCGTCTTCGAGCTTGTGTCATAAGGGTGTCGCATGGCGCCGCATTGCGCGGCGTGAATGTTCAAATCCGTCGGCAGCTTCAACGGCGCTAGGAATTGCCGCAGCTCTTCGAGCGCCTTGTAATTGACCAGGACATCGTGCGCGGCGGCGATCGCCGCGTCGTTGCCCGTCGGCTCGCCATACTCGATTTGGATTTGCGGCGTATCTCCTTCCGCGGCGGCGCTCGCTCCACAGCCCGCGGCGACGAACCCAACAGCCGCGACGGCCGTTAACCATTGCCGCATCGCCACTCTCCCAAAAGCGTTTCTTCTTACAGTGGCGAGCCTTCTTAACGATTGTCAACTGCCGAACCACCTTTGGCGCCGCCGCGCGTCCGGCCGGCGGCGCTTCTTGGGAGGACGCCTTAGTCCTTGGTCTAACCTCGCTTGACGGGCCGCTAGAATCGGGTCGTAATCGTTTTAAAATGAACGATCCTCGCCGCGGCCAAAGCTGCGCGGGGGTCGAATTCGTCGAGGGAGGCCGTCCGATGTGCGCCAGCTTCGTCACCCGCCGCGCCGTGGTGAAAGGGGGCCTTGCCGCCGCCGCCGCGCAATTTCCCCGGCCGTTCGTGGTGACTGCGCGCGCCGCCGACACCGTCAAGATCGGCCTCGACAATCCACTCACCGGCACCTATGCCGCGCCCGGCAAGAACGAGCTCATCGGCTGTCAGCTCGCGCTCGACGAGATCAACGCCAAGGGCGGCGTTCTCGGCAGGATGGCCGAGCTCATCAGCGAAGATTCAACCTCCGGCGACGCCGGCACCGCCGTGCAGAAGGCGCGCAAGCTCATCGACGGCGATCACGTCGACTTCCTGCTCGGCAACGTGAATTCCGCGCTGTCGCTGGCGATGGCCCAGGTCTCGAACGAGAAGGGGATCCTGCATATCGTGCCCGGCGGCCACACCGACGCCGTCACCGGGGCAAGCTGTCACTGGAATGTCTTTCGCGTCTGCAACATGACGCAGATGGAGGCCAACGCCGTCGCGGCGTCTCTCGTCAAGGAATACGGCAAGAACTTTTATTACATCACCCCCGACTACGCCTTCGGCCACACGCTCGAGGACGGCATGGTGAGAGCGATCAAGGCGCTTGGGGGAACGCGCGTCGGCGGCGACCTGACGCCGCTCGGCTCGACCGACTTCTCCGCCGTGCTGATCAAGGCGCAGGCCGCCAACCCCGACGTCATCGTGTTCCTGACCCAGGGCGAGGACATGATCAACGCGCTGAAACAGGCGGTGCAGTTCGGCTTGCAGGACCGCATTCATCTGGCCGGCGCACAGCAGGAGCTTGAGCCGCTCGAGGGCCTGCCGCCGGAGGCGCGCATCGGCACGTGGGTGATGGAGTGGTATTGGAATCAGCCGGGCGTTCCCCATGTCGACGCCTTCGTCGACGCCATCAAGAAGAGGACCGGCCGCGTGCCGACGGCGCGGAACTGGTTCGGCTATGTCTCAGGTTGGACATGCGCGCTCGCCGCCGCGAAGGCGAACTCGCTTAAAGCCGTCGACATGGCCAAGGCCCTGCAGGATTTTCATCTGCCGCCGGAAATCGCGCTCGGTCCCAATCCCGCCTTCTATCGCGCCGGCCAGAACCAGCTGATGGCGACCTTGTTCGTCGGCAACGCCCAGGCCAAGGGCGAGGCGGACGACGACCTCTTCAAGGTGACGAAGACGGTCGCCGGCGCGGACGCCGCGGGGACGGTCGAAGACAGCGGCTGCAAGATGACCTGGCCGGCCTGACGCGCGAAACGCGCTGAAGGCCATGACGCAGCTCCTGCTCTTCAACGTCTTCAACGGCCTCATCGTCGGGGCCTTTTACGCGCTGATGGCGCTCGGCCTGTCGCTGATCCTCAATTTGAGCGGCATCATCAATTTCGCGCATGGCGGCTTTCTCGCGCTCGGCGCCTATCTCGCCTACACGCTCATTCCGTGGATCGGCTTCTGGGGAGCGCTCATCGTCGCGCCGCTCTTGACCGCCGCGCTCGGCCTCGTCGTCGAGCGGGTGCTGATCCGCCCGCTTTATGGCGGCGATCCGCTTTATTCGCTGCTCTTGACCTTCGGCCTCGCCTATATTTTTGAGGACCTCTCGCGCCTCGTTTGGGGCGCGCAAGGGCTGCCGTTCGCGGTCCCGCGCTGGCTCACGACGCCGCTCAGCAGCCAGTTCTTCTTCTTGACCGGCTATCGCCTCTTCATGATCGCCATCGTCGCCGTGGCGGTCGGCGGGCTATTCGCCATTCTCGGCTACACCCGGCTTGGCATGCGCATTCGCGCCGGCACGCGCGACCTCGACACGGTCGCGACGCTCGGCGTCAACACGCGGCTGTTGCGCAGCCTCAATTTCGGCCTCGGCATTTATATCGCAGGCCTTGCCGGCGTGCTGGCGGCAGGGCTTCTCGGCCTGTCGCCCACCATCGGCTCTTCGTTGATCATGCCAAGCTTCGTCGCGATCATCGTCGGCGGGCTCGGCAGCCTGCTCGGCACGCTGCTCGGCGGCTTGCTTATCGGCGTCGCGTCGGGCCTGACCGCAGTGTTCTTGCCGGCGGCGCAAGAGGCGATCATCTACGTGATGATGGGCCTGGTGCTACTCGCGCGCCCGCGCGGGCTGCTTGGCGAAGAAGGGCGGCTGCATTGACGCCGGCCGCCAGACGGATCGTCGACCTCGCGGTCTGGGCGGCGCTGGCGACCATGCCGTTCTGGATGGCGGCGATCGGCGGCTACACGGAGCTCGCCACGCGCATCGTCGTGATGGGCCTCGCCGCGATGGCGCTCAATTTCCTTCTCGGCTTCACCGGCGTCCTCTCCTTCGGCCACGCCGCCTATTTCGGCCTCGGCGCCTATGGGGCGGCGATGGGGATCAAGTATCTCGGACTGGGCACGCTGCCGGCGCTGGCGCTCAGCGTCGTCGTCGCGACGCTTGCCGCGGCGCTGATCGGCGCGCTCATCGTTCGCCGCCGCGGCGTCTATTTCGCCATGGTGACGATCGCCTTTGGCCAGGTCTTCTATTTCATCGCCTTCCGCTGGAATTCAGTGACAGGCGGCGACGACGGGCTGACCGGCTGGCACCGCCTGCCCATCGACTTCGGCCGGGCGACGCTCGACATCTACGGCAACGACCGCGCCTTCTACTATTTCGCCCTCGCTATATTCGCGCTCTCGGTCGGGGCGATGGCGCTTCTACTGAATGCGCCGTTCGGCCGAACCCTTCTCGCCATTCGCGAGAACGAGCGACGCGCGCGGTTCTTGGGGCTTCCGGTCGAGCGCCACATTTGGCTCTCGTTCGTCGTCTCCTGTTTCTTCGTGAGCGTGGCCGGCGGCCTGTTTGCGCTTCTGAACAACTTCACCGATCCGCGGGCGCTGCGCTTCGATCTTTCCGGCAACCTCGTCATCATGGCGGTGCTCGGCGGCATGCGCGCCTTCTGGGGGCCGCTGATCGGCGCCGCCGTCTTCGTCGCGTTGCAGGACTATGTCTCGAGCCACACCGAAAATTGGATGTCGGTGATCGGCCTGGTCTTCGTGCTGGTCGTGCGCTTCTTTCCGCGCGGCGTGCTTGGCGCGCTCAGGGGCGGAGCGGCCGCATGAGCCTCATGGAGGCGAAGAACGCGGTCAAACGCTTCGG
>Ga0187782_10000496_pt1 | contig 26604 bp, 36 predicted proteins | sample 0715_SJ02_MP15_2_FD_132454 | JGI IMG/M metagenome (GOLD analysis project Ga0187782, IMG submission 132454) | Tropical peat soil microbial communities from peatlands in Department of Meta, Colombia - 0715_SJ02_MP15_20_MG | ecosystem: Environmental > Terrestrial > Soil > Wetlands > Peat | place... | reverse complement strand
GGCTGGGGAATTGACTGTATGCCACTCGTCGGAGATCACTTCAATCTCCACCTTTCAACAGGCAGAACGCAACGCGATCGTGAATGCATTAAAGGCCTCTTCAGGAAGAATTGCCGGTAAGGGTGGAGCCGCGGAACGTTTGGGGCTGAGGCGCACAACCCTGCAAAACAAAATGCAGAAATTGGGAATCACCCGGACATCCTTGTGACGCTCACTGCGGGTCATGCGGCTCAGCAATGACAGCTGTCGGGAGGTCGTGGGCGGTTTCGGCGCTTCCCGCCCTGTCGGTTTCAGTTGCGAAGGGCCTTGAAATTCTTGTAGTTCCAGTCAATTACAGCAAAATTTCTGAAAATAATGTTCTCAAAGTTCAAACGTCGGTGAAATAGAGGGAACGTCCGAAGAACTACGCCTGCTCGTCTATCGATGACGCAAACGGACACTCAGTTAGTAGGAGCATAAAGCACACTTCGTCAAGGTGAGCGGACCACCGTTTGTGACGGTTCCAAACAGCCCGCGTGAAGTCATGTCTGTTGTCCCCGTCAAGGAAGTTCCGCTCGCTTGCCCGTGAAACGTGTTTTCTATAGACCCACCCAGCGAAAACTGGCTTTGGCCGGAAAATGTCACTGCGTCCTTGGAAACGACGCCCGAACTGGCGGAACCTGGACGCGTCCAGCTTGTGGGCGGGTAAACACAAGAGTTCCTGTGAGCGCGGCGCCATTTTGGTTCAATATAAGCTCCGCAAGTCCCTGCCACTTGTCTTTGCCTCCGGCAGCGCTCGCCTGAATTGCTCCCTTCCACGTCCCGGAAACATTTGGGTGCGAAAAGCAGCCCGCAAGTGAAAAAATGGCGAAACCGAGAAGTATTAGTGGAAACGACAATGGCTTATCACGCATTTTTATTCCCCCGTTACTCGGAACTTGATGCAGAATATAGCCACGCAAACCAAGTGAAGTGGCGCCAGTGCTACTTCGGCTTGGCCTGAGGTCATCGCTCGCATCTCACCTCGAAAAACAGGTAGCATCTCTCCGATTAGGCCCTCGTCTCCCGGCCTTGTCGCAAAAACGCAAATGTCAGAACCGTCTGCGGACCGTCGCCGAGGTCGTCCGCAACCCCGCGGTACGGTTTTCCTTCGGTGTCCACAACGACGACCCACGAAGTGAGCCTGCGATCTTTCACCGGCTCCGAGACGAACCACAATGGCTAGCGGTGAAGCTCCCAGTTCTTTTCGGCTCAATTCCGCTGATCGGCATGGCAGACGGATCGTTCCGGCGGTGCTTGCGGCGGCTGAGTCAGTTTTTCCGAGGGCGCTTGAGTACGGCACGAATTTGCTCGGCGACCCGGCCGTTGTCGCAAATACGCTTGAGGAGGTTGCAGCGACCGTATCACAACTGGTTGCGCGCCGAGACCCGCCGGGTGAACCCGCTCCCATACGAAATCTGCCGGGCTATGTCTTCCGCGCGTTCGTGCGACAGGTGAATCGGCTGAAGCGCAAAGAACTGGCAGTGCTGGACGCTGCCATCGCAGGCCAAACGCTGGCACAAAGATTGGCTGACCCCTCGCGTCAGTTGGAAATGAAAGTTCTGGTGGACGAGTGCTTGGCCCAGTTTGACTTCACGGGGAGAGACATGTGCTGGCGACGGCTGGGAGGGTTCACTTGGGACGAAATCGGACCCCTTCATGGACTCTCCGGCCATGCGGCGGAGGTGAGATTCCGAAATGCAGTGCGAGCCGTCAAGGCAAAGCTAGCGCAATCAAGAAAACCATTGCCACCTACTGCCCAAACCGCTCAAAATGAGCAGTTGATGCCAGCAATGGATGGCGATGACGACGAAAGAAAAAGCTGAATTCAATGACGAGTTCAGCGAAGCCGAGTTTTTTGGCTTTGCCACATCCTATCTCTCAGAAGCGTTTCCCAACCCACAACGTGTTGGCTGTCCACCGGATTCGGACCTACAGCGGATGGCTGAACAACCCGTGGAAGCTCGCGACGCCGCAGCCAGCGAACACCTGACCTGTTGCTCGCTGTGCTTCAACCGCTACATGGAAATTTTAGGGACCCTAAGACGCAGAAAAGCAGCTGGACAATAGTCGAGCGCCGAATCGTCCAGCGTGGATTTCCATGTCGTTAGTCATTTGGAAAGCCAGACAAGCATCCAAGCGTAAATAGCGAGTACGATAACCGTTTGCTTCGTGAATCTACGTTCGAACTCTGACGCCCAACCGGATGTGCTCGTCCAACGGAAGGGCCGAGCCGAAGCATCTTGTCGAGGGATTCATCGTAGGTCCTGCCGTCCAGCTCTCGCCCCTCACCCTTCTTGTATCTTGTCGATTTCCCTGGTCAAAGTCTCTGCATTTGCAGCGTCCAAATCGTTAAAAATCGTCACGAGCCGCTCGCACATGTCGGCGTCGGCGATGGCTGTTTCCAGAATCAACAGAGGAGTTGGCTTGGTGCCGTCCTTAAGCGACCGGGTCTGGCAGATAAATCTATGTAGGCTAACCGATACAGGGCAGTTGCGAGACCTTGAGATAGCAACAAGGCGCATATCTGACCTGTTAGATTGAACAACGACAGTAAGTGCGAACAGGACAGGTAGATTTAGCACACCGTCGGCTTCATCCTCGCGGCCACCTCGGGGCGTCAGCCTTCATCCCAATTTATCCCAATCGCCCGCCAACCGTTCGCCAAAGAGATTGTGGTTTGCGGCGCATTACTGAGCGTTGTCAAACCTGATTTGCGGGTTATCGTGAGGTGGCCGCGCAAACTGGGACCGAAAAGTTTTGAAAATTCTTTGTGAGTTTTCCCCGAAATTTTGCCTCATAGATAGTGACGGGGAAAACTCGAATGGACGGCCCGGCACGGAATCGAAGCGCAAAAGTCTGACCTGCATCGCGCATCGGTAACTCCCCGGCAGTCGCGAGTCTCCGTCAGGAGCCGAATCTCGATGCTAAAGGAGAACAATTGCTGCTGTGCTGTATGTCAGGTTGAGCGAAGACTGCTCAATTCGCTAAGCACACAAACAGCCCGAACCCACTTCCAGGCTCTTGCCCGCAATTACCCAATTCTGAACCACTTCGATTCGCCGTCTAAAGTGATCGCGCAGTTACACGAGCACGAGGGGGTCGAGCTTGTAAACCGCAAGGCTTGGAACGGCATCCTGCATGCACTAGTCGAATCCATTGCGGACGCGAGCACCGAAGAAATCGGGCAGCAATTGCTTCTCTTGGCGTTTATGCCCGCCATCCACAGGAGCTATGCCGAGGTTTGTCAGCTATTTCCGGCGCTGGGAGCCGAGGACATAGCCCAACAGGCCTCGCTGGTCTTCCTCGAAGCCACACGATCATCCTTCGTGGTCAACCAAAACGGCTACTTGCCCGTTGCACTGGCGAAGGAGTTCCGGCGACGGTTGTTGCGCTGGGCCTTCCTGGAAACCCGCAGATCAATTCCGTCCGAGGAACTCTCGTCTGTCCAACCTGAACCGGGGTCGGACGAGAACTTCGAAGATGCAGCCCTGTTGGAGGACTTCCTCTCGCAGTGGCAGCGTGCCGGCGTGCTCTCGCAAGAACTATGCGACCTGCTTCACAAGTGCAAATGCGACGGGTTTCACTTCAACGAGTTAGGCACCGGGGAGGGCGGACCATCCGCGAACGCCCTGTACTTTCGCGTGTACAGAGCCATCAACCGTTTGCGTCGCGCCATCCGTAAAGAACAGCTTGTTCGGCCCACGCCAGCAGCACCAAAAGATAAAGATTCAAAAAATTCTCAGTCTGAAGCGCAAACTTTTTCCGAATCGGTGGCCATTAGTAATAGTGAGAAGGGAATCTCACCGGAGCTAACCCACCGGGGGCCGCAGGTCGAATCTGACGTTCCGCCGATTGCGGCGTGACTCGGACTAACGAACTGCGAGACCCGGAGATAGAGCGCTGATTTAACCAACCAGGAGCAGGATTCTCAGCGATGCCCCCCTCCTGCTGCTGATCCTGCTTCCAGCTCCTTCGCTCCGGCAGACTCCCAATTTGCTGTTCTCAAGGAGGACTGCCGATGTTTCGAGTCATCAGTCGAAAGCGCCGGATCCAAGTCTATCGTTTCGCCCGCGCAATCGGATCAGGCGTCGGCATGCTGTTGCTCGCCTCGCCTTCCTTCGCTCAGATTGGTGGCGACCAAGTCACGTCGTTCCTTTCGAATGCCCTCAGCTACGCCCAGGGCCTGGGCATTTTTGGTGCTGGGTTCCTCGTGATCTGGGCCGTGGCAAATATCGCTCGCGAACGGCCCAGTGGGAAGCAATGGGCTGGCGCTGGCGGCGCACTGCTGCTGTCATCGGTTCTGCAGCTTCTTCGCACTTTCGCAGGCTGAGCCGTGCCGCTTCGACTCAAACCCGTTGCGCGCTCGCTCTCGACTCGAGCCGAATTCTTAGGACTCGAACTGGAGGATTGGGGATTCGTGATCGCCTGGGCCATCCTGGTGCGGCTGATCGGCGATCACATCCATCGCGTGTTTCTTGCCTTTCTGCCTGTCTCGAGCGTGATGACCTACGGCTCGGCCGCCTTCCTAGTGGTCCTGATTCGCTGGGCGAAACATGGGAAGCCGCGGGGATATCTGGTCGCGTGGATTCAGCACTACTTTCGCGCGAAAGCCCACAATGCCCGTTGTGGCGCTCCGACTTTGCCCTACCTGATCGAGGACGAACAATGATCGAGCCCTCGACAATTCATCTCATCGCTGCGGTCATCGGTGCTCTCGCCATCGTGATACTCGCGCTCGCGGTTTTCTTGCCCCAGGCGACCGATTCAACGCGCCATCGCTGCTCCATTGAAAACGAAGGACAACTTTCGTCACTTGCCGCACGGGTCCCAATCGCTGAAATCCGTGACGGGTTGGTCGTCCGGCGAGATGGTTCCTTCTGCGCAGGGTGGGAGTGCTCTGGAGTCGCCACACAGTTTGCGAATGCTGAGCGCTTGGAAGCGGTGAGTAGCGCGCTCGACGCATTCATCAAAGGTATTCGGCACCCAGAAATCGAAATTCAGTTCCGCTATGTCATCAGCTACGAGACACCGCGAGTGCTGGAAGAGCGAAAAGCATTGGGCAATTGCGTCAATTCCCCTGCTGCTTGGCTCGAAGAGAACCGCGTCTCGTTCTGGAGCTCAGCCATTGATGCTGATCAGTTGCGCTCGATCAGGCTTTTGGCACTCCTCTCCTGGAAGCCGAAGCACACGTGGGAAACACGCTCTGCGGCGTCGCGCTTTGCCGCAGCGTTCTGGCAAGGGCTTATCCTGGACGGGTTCGGAAAGCTCCCAGGCATTTTGCGAGCGGCGTTAGGGGAAGCTAGCACAAGAGGAATCATCCAACGCAACCGAGAAGGACACAATCGTCTTCTCGCTGAATTCAATCAAATCCTCGAAACCTACCGCATCGGCGTCGAAGCAATCGCTCCAGTTCGCCGACTCAGTGAGGCCGAACTGGTTGAACTGGTCTACCACGCCTTGAACCCAGAGGATCGGCAACTCCCGACGGGCACAAAGCAATTCGCCACGCTGATGAATACAGACTGGTTCGAGAGAGTCCGCCTCCTCGAACTCGGTGGGATCTTGAAGGCCGTCGTAACGCTTTCGGAATTGCCTGAAGCTACGTTCCCCTCGCTGGTTCGGCCATTGACGTCGCTCGATTTCTCGTGTGAAGTCGTTTTGAGCGTGCGCGTCCCCGATCAAGCCGCGAAGGTCCGCAAGCTACGGATCCTCCTCAAGAAAAGCCTGGCTTTTCAACTTCGAAAAGATGGAAGTCGGCGTCGCGATTTTCAGGCAGCGGCGCTTGAGAAGGACACCGTTGATACCCTGGCTTCCGCGGTCACTTCATCGCAGCGAATTGTTGAGATCGAATTGGCGGCCGTTGTTTCGACTTCGAAGACCGCGCGAACTTCAGCCGAACGGGAGAAAGCCGAGCGAGAGCTGGCGCAGCAAGTCGAATCGGTCCTGCAGGCGTTCGGGCAGGTGAACGGAGCCCGCGGATATCGCGAAGAGACAGCGTTGCTGCCGACGTTTATCGCCTTCTTGCCCGGCGTCCAGGGTGTTCGCAAGACGAACCGCGATTTCACGCTTCTTTCCAGTCAAGCAGCCGACTTGGTTCCGATGGAAATTCCGTGGACTGGAACCCGCGACGGCAAGCCGGCCTTTCTGACCCGGACACGCGAGGGGGCTTTCTTGCACTTCGATCCGTTCAGTTCCGAGTTGGCCAATGGAAATATTCTCGTCAGCGGCAAAGCTGGTTCCGGGAAGTCCTTTCTGATCAAGCAGCTCCTCCTACAGTTGCAGGTCCTGTATCCCCGAATCGCCATCGTCACGAAGGGTGCTGACTATCGCGTGCTCGTTGAGCTGCTTGGCGGGCAATACCGGGAAATCAGCCTCCGCACCAACCTGGTCAAGAACCCCTGGGATGTACAAGGCAACAGCGGAGAACCTGATTCAGGTCAGATTGCAGGCGTCGCCTCGCTTGCGGCTCACATGGTGGGCAAGACCGGTTCGGACGATGCGATCACCCTCAATTTCTTGGAGAAGGCCGTTCGGATGACCCGGGGTGCTGCGATGTCCACCGTAAACGCTTTGGCAAATCTCGACCGAGTGCGGATCGCACTCGCGAAAGCTCGGACTCTGCCGGAAATTGTAAAGATCAGGAACCTTGCCGAAGCTGCACGGACTTACGCGAAAGCGGCACACATGTCGAAGGAGTCGCTCGATTACGCCGCCGAACTCAAACTGTCTGCGGAACGGAAGGCAGGAAGGATTCTAGCGAGGCTCCAAAAGTCGAGTGGCGGGAGACCGGAGAAAACTGCGGCAAGCGTTGCCGGAGTTTCTGAATATCAGAAGACCCTTGAAGAGACCGACACGCCGACGCGCACGGCGCGATACTGGCAAGAGGTCGCTGCGATTCCAGAAGAGACCGTCAGAAGCTACGTCACCAAAGCGAAGCTAGATGACAAAAACCCGATCACTACAAGCGGATTGATTCGCTTTCACGACAGGCTGACGAAGCCAGAAATCTTCACTGCGCAAGATAACGAGACGAAGAAGCGCCTACTTATGCTTGATGCGGAACTGACGGAATTAAGAGACGGCAACCAAAGTTTTCTTCAATACCCTCCCCACACCGTTTCTGTAGGCGGGGACAGAGAATCTCGCTACCGCATGATCATCGAGTTTAGCTGCACTGAGGACATCGAGCACTTCATTGAAGTTATTCGAAAAGGCTTGCTATGAAAGCGTGGCAAAGGAAAATACGCGAGAAAGAAGCGAAGAAAGACCCTCGTCCAGTCGTTGGACTAGAGCACGCGACTGTCGTCGAAATTTCTTATGAAAAAGCCAAGCAAGTGATTTTGAAATACGAGTGGCTCGGAAACATGGGATCAACCGAAAGGTCATTCGGTCTGATTCTGGACGGCGAACTGGCAGGCGTTTGCTGCTTCGGAGCCACAGCCGGAACTGAAACGGCAAGATCGGTGTGTGGCGAAGAGTGGGCGCAGTACGTTGTGACACTATGTCGTGGAGCGTGCTGTCACTGGGCCGATCCACACTCCGCGTCTTACCTCATCAGCCGCGCCTGCAAGCTCATGGCAAACAGCGGCAGAACAACGAGGAGCGGGAAAGTGTTTTTGCCCGCGTACATCTTCGTCGCATATTCGGACACCGACGCCGGGGAAATTGGAACTGTCTACCAGAGCCTTAACTGGGCCTACACAGGAAAAACTTCGGGCACGACGATGTACCGTGATGCCACGGGTAAACTGCGCGATTCGAAGTTGATTCATGCAGCGACCCGGAGTCGAAGGGGTCGAAGCGCACGTCCCGATGAAACGGGTTGCCGCTTCTTTCTTTGTGACGGCAAAAAGTATTACGCGGGCGACACGCTCCCAGACGGAACCGTTGTGCGGGGGAACAAGCTCTATCCTTACGTTCCTTTTTTAACCCGAGCGGAAAGAAAGGAGCAGTTGATTGAACAGGGGGTAGCTTTCGAAAAAGGAAATCCGAAGCACCGCTATGTTGGGATATACACGCCCAACAGGCGGATCAAGCGTGCGATTTTGCAGGCTTTGCGCTGGCAGACCTTTCCATACCCGAAGCGGGCGCAGTCACCTGAAGATCGCGTCAAAGTCGATCTCGATTCGGTCACGGAGACGTTCGCTGGTGCAAACGCATTTCTTCATCGCGAGCGTCCCCTTTGTCGTTCATTTTCAACAGGAGCGGGACGGAATGGTAAAGAAACGAAGGTGCGAAATGGAGCAGCAGAGTTGGACGGAGAGGACATTGAGCAACGGAAGCTCTAAGAATTGCATTAGGCTCGTACTCCTGCTGCCTGCGCTCTGCATCGCCGTGGGAGCGTGCTCAACGCGGCACGACCGAACTTTGTCCGACAACAAATCGGTCGTACTTCGCTCTGAAACGGAACTATGGAACAGGGGCAATCTGGCTGCCGCCGATGAATTGTATACTCCGAATTTTGTCTGCCATTTTGTCATCGAGCCGGAATGGCGCGGTGTGCAAGGTATCAAGGACGCGGTCGCCCAGCATCGGCGTTCCTTCCCCGATTGGAATGAGCAAGTGGATGACATAATCGCGGAAGGGGATAAGGTTGTGATTCGTTTCACTTCGACAGGCACACAGAAGGGCGAATTTGCCGGAATCTCCCCCACCGGGAAGAAGGTGACCATCCGCGAGGTTGCCATTTTTCGGTTGGTGGACGGAAAAATTGCCGAGCAGTGGGGAAAGCCTGACGTTCACGGACTGCTGGAGCAACTTAAGACAGGCACCAGCCAACGATGAGTCGTTACCTGATTCTGCCCACCAACAAGCGGTTGCTCAGTCCGGCACTCGATAGACGGTCAGAGGAGGCAGAGCGCCTCCTCAAACGCTGGGGTAGGCTGCATGCCGTGAGAGGCGTGCTAAGCGGAGCGTCCCTGCTGCTATTTCTATACTTGTTGGTTTTTTTTGGCTAGTAAGAAAACCTAGTTGAGAGAGTAGGATTCATTTATGGCACGAATCGTCATCATCGGAGGCAGCGGTCATGTTGGGAGCTACCTCGTGCCCGCGCTCGTCGAGGGTGGACACGAAGTTGTGAACGTAAGCCGGGGTAGAGCGACACCCTACCGACCGCACCCGGCATGGACAACCATTGAACAAGTCTTTGCGGATCGCACGTCCGAAGAGACAGAAGGTAAGTTTGGGACTCGGATTGCAAGCCTTCGTCCCGACATAGTCGTTGACATGATCTCGTTTGAGCTAGAGGGAACTCAACAGCTAGTGCAGGCGTTGCACGGGAAAATCGAGCACTATCTGTTCTGTAGCACGATTTGGGTATATGGACATGCGGTTTCAGTCCCATCCACCGAGATTGACCTTCCGAACGCCATCGACACATACGGGATCAACAAGGCAAAGATCGAGGCTTGGCTCTTGCAGCAGGCTAGGAGAGACGGCTTTCCTGCGACATGCTTCCGGCCCGGTCACATCGTTGGCGAGGGCTGGGTGCCGATCAATCCTCAAGCCAATGCGAATCCCAATGTTTTCTCCTTGATCGCCCGAGGTGATGAACTAGTTCTGCCTAATCTCGGTTTGGAGATGCTGCACCACGTCCATGCCGATGATGTCGCTCAATGGATCATCTGCGCCATCCAAAACAGAGCGGCATCTATCGGCGAAGTGTTCAACACTGTTTCCGCGCAAGCCCTGACTCTGCGAGGATACGCCGAAGCGATGTATCACTGGTTTAAGCAGAAACCTCGCCTTTCCTTTGCGCCCTTCGATCAGTGGAAGCTCAGTCTAGAGAAGAGGGATGCAGAATCCTCGTGGGGACATATTATGCGTAGCTCCTGCGTCTCCATCGAGAAGAGCCGCCAGCGTCTTGGATACAATCCCCGATTCTCCAGCCTTGAGGCTATTCAACAATCCGTCACGGCGCTTATTGCCTCCGGGCGGATCACCTTACCGAAGAATGTAATTGCAAAGGGCAACTAGATCGCGCTCAAGTCGTCGGTCTCGATCCAGTGCCGAAGACGTTCGCGACCTCTGCCGTGACAGAACCGCCGATGATCCGGTGCCCAGCCGACCCGACCAGTCCTCTGCGTTACACAGCACCAGCGCTATTCTTCTAGTTCGCTTTCTTCTGGCGCATCGGTCGGACTCTCAAACTCCATGCGGTAGCCGTCGGGATCAGTAACTGGTACGACCCACAAACGGTTTCCCACATAGGGGCGTTTCCGTGTCTGAACGCCACGCGATTTGAACTCGCGATAAAGGGCGAGTGCGTCTTCACACATGAAGCAGACCGAAGCGCCCATCCCAAGCGTTTCCTTTGGCCGATCTTGTGGTGGGAACTCCTGAAGCATGATCGCGGCATCGCCAAGCTCCAGCCAGCACCAGCGAATTTTTCCGTCAGCAGGATAGTGCCCATCACGATCCGGAATCCACGAGTTCTTTATTTTGAACCCAAGCCCATCAACATAGAACCGTAGAGAAGACTCCATGTTGGTGACGCCGAAAAACGGCACTGCCTGTTTGACGTTGACCCTTGTAGTGGCTGCGACGGTCATGGTTCCCTCCACCAAGGATCACTGCCTATCGTAGCAATAAAGGGCTGTCGCTCTCGGATCGCTCGGAAGCCAGCCGGAATCAGATGCGCCTGCGTTTTTTTCTAGATGTCGAACAGCGTGCTTCATGTGCACACACAAACCTGAGAGCCATGCCGAGCAAGTCCCGCAGGACATCGGGTGTGACTCGGGACAGACGAACCAGCACGGCGCCGTAGCCGAGATAGTGGTCGGTCACGTAATAGACGTCGGGAGCGGCTGCAAGCAGTTCGGCGCGGTCGTCGAAGCCAACGCGAACCGCAAGCGAACCCGGCTCAGCCGAACGATTAACAGGCACGCATGCCAAGAGTTTTCCATGAACCTTCAGCGCGGGTGACCCGTAAGCTGTGCTCTCTTCCACGTTGGGCAACGTCAAGCCGATCTTCCTCACTGTGTCGAAGTTAATCGTGCTCCCCTGTTTCTTCGAGGTTTTAATCCGCTTCGGCGATTTTCCAGCAGCTTTAGAAGACTTCGACGCTCTTGCGCCCGGAATCTTGCCGATCCGAGCATCTCCAGCCAGCACAAGCTCGCATGCCCGCAGCGCCGCTGATTCGAAGTCAGGCGCATCGACTGGTAGGACTTGCCAACCCGTTACGCGTTTGCCCAATACCTGAATCGACCGCATGTTCGGGAACTCGCGCCGCAAGCTCTGGTGGTGTTCTTGGGTAGTCGCGAGCCATACCCCGTTATCCGCAGTGTTTTTAGGCTTGTCCCGTAGGATCAACACGATTTTGTCTTTTACATAAATTGCAAGGCAACCAAACATCGGACGCGTGTATGGCGAGAGTCGGGAAAGCGCATCAAGCACGAAGGCATGTGGAATAGGCTTGCGCTGTTTGGGCAGCAAGCTCGCATCCAGAGCTTCCGGAGAGACATTTTTTCTCCTAGCCATACCCGTGCACCCCCAACCTCGCCCAACTGAGTTTCTCGATGACGCGGTAATGCGAGATGGTCTGCCCAATGATTCGGGTGGATGCGCCCATCGGCGGGAATCTTAGGACGTCATTCGTTGGCGGTCAAACATCCCACCGATGAGGATCGGGGACAGTGATAATTGTGGGTAGGAAATTTCTCGACCACGTGACACCGCGCACTGACGTTTCCGTGTAGCTGTGTTTCATTGGGGGCAAGAACGAGAGGTTAGGCACAGGGAGAAGGTTATGGAGTCAGTGCCTAAGAGAGTCACCGCCTTCGTTGGAACCGCCCGCAAGAAGAACACATACAATGCCGTCCGCCAGGTCCTAGACAACCTGAAGTCGATGGGAACGGTCGAGGACGAGATCGTCGTCCTGAACGATCATCGGCTGGGGATTTGCCGAGGTTGCAAGACGTGTTTCGCCAAGGGAGAGGAGTTCTGTCCTTTGGAGGACGACCGAGACTTGCTCATCGAGAAGATGATGGCGTCTGACGGGGTTGTCTTCGCATCGCCGAACTATTCCTTTAACGTGTCCGCCACCATGAAGATGTTCCTCGATAGACTCGGCTTCGTGTTCCATCGCCCCCGTTTCTTCGGGAAGACCTTCACGAGCGTTGTTTCCCAAGGCATCTACGGCGGCGACAAGATAGTGGAGTATCTTGATTTCGTCGGAGGCGGCTTGGGCTTCAACACCGTGAAAGGTTGCTGCATCACCGCTTTTGATCCAATGACGGAGAAGGAAAAGCAGGGGATCGACAGAGTTCTTGCGGAGCAAAGCAAGCGGTTCTACGAATGCCTTATGAAGCCAGCTTATCCGGCACCAACGTTGCTCAAGCTCTGGGGTTTCAGGACGGCACGAACGACTATAAAACTGATGCTCGATCATGGAAACCGTGACTACACGTATTACGGTGACAAAGGCTGGTTCCAATCTGACTACTACTATCCCACACGCTTAGGTGTACTGAAGAACGCAGCAGGCAGCCTTTTCGACGTGATGGCTACGCGAAGTCTGAGGAGGAGGCAGAGCTAAGCGGCGTGCTACGCAAGAGAAGAACAGCCAGCGCGAACTGCCACAGCAAATTGCCATACTGCGAAATACGCTCGGCAAGCCCGAGCCATGGCGTAGGCTGGTTTGCGCGGAGCGGAGCAACGTACGAGAAGCTTAAAACGGCAAGCACGAGCATTATCAGGATTGTCGCCATCGAGTAGAAGCGGAACCCGTTCCGGAAGGCTGCTACTCCAAAGATAACGGTCAGCAGCACGAACGGGTTGACAGCCGTAGAGGAGAAGCTTGCCAGCGACAAAATGCTCTTGAAAGTAGCGCCCGTGTTCGTCCATCAAGCGCCTCTCGTCGTTCATGTCGTGCGGAAACGTGGGGCGCGGAGGAATCAGTTTGAAGAAGTAGTGCTGCTTGGACATGGCTAAGCGAATTTTAGCAGCGGTTCTTGGGGCTAAGAACGCTCCGTCAAAATACACGAAATGTAGAAGCTCTCTAGAATCTGGTACTGTCTCGACATGGAGATCGCAGCTAGGATGCGCGTCAACTGGCGAAGCGTTGCAACCTATTACGTCATCGCGTGTCTATGGTCATGGCCTTTCTTCTGGCGTCGGGATATTCTCCGTATTCCTGATACTCCAGTCACTTCGATCCCGAAGTTGCTGATCCACTGGGGACTGATGTGGGGGCCCGGCGTAGCCGCACTCGTGTGCATGGTAGTTTTCCGTCGCTCTCACTGCCGCGTCATCACTCTTGGGGGAAACTCGTGGGCTAGAAGCATCCTGTTTTACGCCGTGCCCTTTCTCCTGCTGGGCGCGTTTCGAGCACATGTGTTGTGGGGATATGCCCAGCCTGCTCTGGTCGCCGCGTTTCCTATGTTTGTTTCTATTTTCGGAGAGGAACTGGGGTGGCGTGGCTTTCTGCAAGATGCGCTTCGCCCCTTGCCACCAGTCAAGAGGTTCATTCTGATCGGCGTATTGTGGGAGTTTTGGCACTTCACGACGAGGACTGCACAAGGGTGGTCTCCGCTGAGGATCGCAGTGACGTTGTTAATTTCCTATTCAGCCGTGATTCTTCTCAGCTTCGTTATCGGATATGCTGCCGAACGCTCGCGCTCGGTGGTCGTTGCTGTGTCTCTTCATTCATTTGTTGACGTGCTGCTGAACAATCTGGACTTGTACCTTCCACTGCTGCTGGCCTTGCCAGTCTGGGCACTTTTGCTGCTGATTTGGCCGAAGGCGGCGACCCGTACAGAAGCCGCTCAATAGTCGACGTAACAGGCGTTCACGCTCCACACACCCAATGCGAGTGAACATTGCCGATCACTGCGCATACCAGAGCGAATGCCGCGACCAGCGAGCGCACGAAAGGCACTGAGTCTCAGTCCACTGGTGAAGGCATGCGGGACACACGCCTCCGGTATCGAAAGTATTCCACTCATTACCGCAGGTACAGAACCATTTGTCTTCCTTGCGGGGCGACCAACCGCACAACGGGCAGCGGATGCGCGGCGGTTCCGACGCGCCGAGTTTCTTCTCTTGCTCAAGCTCGCGATCTGGAAGTATGACCGGATTGTCCGGGGAAGGACTCATGCCCATTATTATGACTCGCGATGTGTCCCCTAATAGTAGATTGCGGCGCTTAGTCCCACCTCATCAAGTTCCGGCGTGCAGACGCATTCCGCTTCGTTGCGATGCCATCTCAACGCAGTCCAAGCCGCTGCCGCCGCATCCAGAAGATCATTCGTTCCCACACGTGCGGGTCGGTTTGCAATGTGGGTTTCAATCTCTGGGAACACTCGACGCAGGAGGGCGATCCTTTCTGCAATCCCTTCCTGCGCCTTCTTGTTGTGCTTCATCGGTCTGCGCTGGTTGAGCGCCCAGAAGGAGACCTCAGGGTGAACTTCGAATGCCCACCGCTGGCAATCTGGTGTGACCGCATCATCCACCTGCTTTATCTTAGGCGCGATACCCCACGCTTGCTGGCTCAATCCTCTCATCGTCTTCTCGCGATTGATCGAGCTTGCCTCTGCATAGGTCTGCGCTTCCAATGCGGGACGGCAGGGCGCAGCGAAGACACTACTGCCACGCGGCTGACCGAGCAACTTCCGAGCAGCCTTGTCGCACGCCCTCGGACGTTCGAGCAACCCGATGGGGATGTCGATGGCGAGGATCGCAATGTCGTCAGGCTTGTTCCTCAAAATGTGCGGCAGATCAATGAGTTCGACCGATGTGTTCAGGGATGCTAGGTCAACTTTGAAGCTGACCCAGCCGCCTCGGCAACCGTCGATGCCTGCGACGAACACAACCTACGTTTCCTTAACGATGGTTCGCGGATTTTTGTCATCACGCAGCGCGACAAACTTGGAATGCCGCAACCGATCTGCTTCAGTCCATTCCAAGAACTCAATTTGAGCCACCGCTTCGGGACGCAACCAAACGCACTTCTTCATCTTCTCAGCAGTCAACTCATCGCCCCAACGCGACTTGTGCGTGTCGGGCAGATTGGCGAAGGGCATCGTGGGCGAGACAAGATGACGGATTCTCTCAAAGACCTGCCGACGTGACGCAGGTACAAAGCCGTTGCGGACACGAGCTACGTATATCAAATCGTTCCCTCGGTAATAGCCGACGATGAGGGAGTCCAATCCGTGTGGCCCCGGAATGTATCCACCGATGACAAACTCTTGACCACGGTTCACCCGGCATTTGACCCAAGCACCGCTTCTTTTCCCTGCTTCGTACAGGCTGTCTTTGCGTTTCGCTATGACGCCCTCTAATTGCTGTTCACGCACGGCTGCAAGCATCTCGCTCGCAGTGACCTCAAACTGTTCCGCGATGCGGATTAAGGGGGAGCGCAACTTTAGAGCGGATTTCATCAACTCCCGCCGCTTGCTCAAAGGCAGTCCCGTAAGGTCGCGGTCATTGCAGACAAGGAGGTCGAAGATGAAGTAGTGAATCCGCGAAGCCCCGCTACGGAACTGTGCCAGTAGGTTGAAATTTGGACGACCAGAATCATCCAAGGCAACAACTTCTCCGTCCACAACGGTTCCATCTCGGAGTTCGCCAAGAGCTTCGACTAGCTGCGGGTACTGATGATTGAAGGATTTGTGCCGACGAGAGAATAGGCTGACGACGCGATCAGATTTGACGGCGATAGCGCGGTAACCGTCGAGTTTGATTTCGTAGACCCAGCCCGGCCCGTCGAGCAGCTTGGTGACCGGGGCGCATTCCATCGGCTCAATGAACTCGGCTTTTCTTTTCGGAAGCGCTACCAGACGACTAACGCGAGCCATATTCACGCCCTCAAACCGAGTATACTGTCCCTCCCCAATAAGCAGCTTGGGGCTGCATTTGAAACTCGTGATGTCACTATCAGGAGAGAACTCCGCAGCAAGAACACGGAGGATACGTGGCGCGAGTGTTTAAGTTCATCGACGTTTCGGGATGCGAAATTCATACGATAGACGACCCGGACGAGAAACTTCCTGTTCCCGCATGCAAGCAGGTAATTTCGATTGGGTCTAGTAGGATGCAGGTGGAATCAGTGACAACGTTTGGTGACGGAGAGGTGTGCGCCGTTTACTTTGTCCGGGTTCAGACCTCTGCGGGAACTAACTAGCGAACGGCTAGGGCATCGCCCGTTTTGTGCTCTTGAATCTGAAAGCGTAAGAACTGATGAATCGCGATGAGTGCGTCCTTGTCCGTGGAGGAGATGACGACCCGTCCCCCATTCGGCGTCTCCTCGAACGAGTAGCGAATCTGTTTCTGCAACTTCTTCATCTCAGGCACACCGGGCGGTACGGTGTCGTGTACAAACATGGGAATATCAAAATCGCCGTTCTGAAAGGCGTGGGCGATGTGGTTTAGGTGCATCCGAATGTTGTCTCGGTTGCTTGTGTCTTTGGGGTCGTTCGCCTCTACCTGAATCACGCCTCCGTCTGACTTCAAGAAGAAATGATGCGTCGTTGTGGTCTGTGAAAAGCCCATCGCGTGTTGACCACGGGCGTTCATCGCATCGTGAGAATCTTGTTTCGGCTTGCTGGCGGTGTCTTGTGAAAATGCAAGAACAATCACAGCCACGAGAAAAGCGATGTTCATTTGGATTTCTCCTTCGGATGAACGAAGACTTCGAGCAAACCAGCGCGTTTCCCACGCGGAGTCTGTTCCAACAATTGATCCCACTTCGCGAGCGTCTTCTTCAACTCGCGACGCTTCGTTTGTAGCTCTCGAATGGTCGCTTCGACTACCGCGAGCTTCTCGGTGCCAAGTTCTCGCACCTGATGACATGGCGCTCCATCCCGGTCGCGAACGGTGAAAATCTCGCTAAGCTCACTGACCGAAAAACCAACCGACAGAGCACCTCGAATCATTTGTACTCGCATCAACGCTTCGGGCGGGAACAATCTGTACCCCGATGAAGACCGCTGCGCTGCTGGCAACAACCGATTGCGCTCATAGTAGCGGAGCGTATCTGGGCTGATTCCTGCCAGCCGAGCCAATTCGGACGATTGCATGACCTTCACGGGGGTTTGCTTCATTTGAGTATCCTCAAGGGTGGAACGATTCCAGAGTCAAGAGAAATCTGAGCCTGCGGGACGAAATTTAGCCGACCGATTGTGGATTCGCATTTTTGCTACTTCCCACCCTTCAACAACGACCTCAACTGCCACTTCCGGGCTTCGTCTCACGGCGTTCTCCCGCTTGATTTTAGCCATCCGAGCATTTTTCCGACGTGAACGCGATGGTGAGTTGGCTCCTCCCAAACTTCGACAGTAACCCACCCGATCTGCTCGCCGCTACTTTCCCAACCGACACGTTCTAGCTTCTGCAATCCTTTCAGTGCCGCTTCATAGACGGATTCCGCCCGGACTCGAACGCTGTGCTCGACACCATGGTCGTCAACCAACTTGACGACACAATCGCGTGCTTCTGACATGCCGATCTCGGGAAAAGGAAGTCGAGGTAAGAGGAAGGGGGTGCTCAGTTTACTTCTTTTCGTTCCTCACGTCACGGGAGAGTCTGCCACCTTGGCGGGGCAGTGACCGGGGCCGTTCCGAAACGGGACATGATGTTCCCACCCCACCGTGAAACCTAAGCGCCTCTCCAAAGTCATCCCGAAAAACCCCGCTGTCGATTCCATTTGTGAGTTGCACAACGAGATCGCAACTCTGGAGGAATTGTGATGGGATCAGTCAATAAGGAACGCGCCAAATCCGCAGCCGTGGAACAAAAAAGCGTTGCGCTGACCGCGCAGCTTTCATGGTGCGCCCACGTGTGGAACGCGACGCCGGAACAGGCGGCGAAACAGATTGTTTCCGACCTGTACCAGCATCTATCACGCGGCGGCAGCGTGTCCGTGCATGTCACAGAAATGGGTGGTGAGGATCACTTGCTTGATGTGAGCGCGATAGGTGAATGAAACGGCGAATACCTCAGAATTTTCCGGACAGCAGCGCCATCGCCAACGCCTTCTTTACGTGCGCGGGGTAGACATGCAGGATTTCGCGAAGTACGTCACCCGTGGTGCCTTCGTCCCAGCCGTTTCCGACCCGCAGCTTAGTCGCCGCAAGCTCTAGCACGCCAGCAAGCTGCAATTCGCGTGATACCTGTTCCGACGTTCCGTTGAACCACGCGACATGAACAGCCTCGGCATCTTCGGTGGTGATCCCAGTCTCCTCCGTGATCGAACGGAATGTATAGCCCAACTCAAGAAGCTCAAGGGCTTTATCAAAGGTGTCTGTACTCAGCACAAGTTTGACCTTGTCTGGATTTGCAAGCGCGGCGTTCTTAGCGTTCTGAACGCCCCACCTTCTCTAATACTCGATGTAGGGAAATTTGGGTGCTGAAGACCTGTCACAGTCGGTGACTCGGTGCCCGCTAAAACCCGAGCATTTCGTCCTTGCTTCGTATGCCCTTGCGCGTCGTACTCCCGAGGATTACAAGGGCGGGTACGCCGACAGCACGGTAAGCGACAGGCGCTTTCCGATCTGCGGGTATTTGGCGAGAAGCCTGAGCAGATTGCGACGTGCGCGGGATGCAGAGCAGTTCGGGTAGGCGGTTGGAAATTGTGCCCGCAGAGACCAGTACCTCATTTTATGGGCTATTAGCAGTTCGAGAACCTCGGGCCTTGCTCGCATGTTCTTCGATCTTCCTCCGAGAATCTCCTGTTCGCCGCTTCTCGCGACAACACTTGGGAGCCAGTTTTCGCAGCGATGATGGGAATTTCGTGTGTCCAGTTAAATAGACAACTTTGCCGGGACTGCCAAAACGTTGCGTCACCAAATGGATTTCAAAGTCGCGGAAATGAGCCGTAATTGTACGGCAAAGGGTCTCCGAAGAGAGCAGGCGATAAGCAGTCTTCTACGTGATCGGTCCCGGCGGGCTTACGCGATTGACGCTCTCATCGAACGCCGAGAAAGCTCGTTAATGGGTGTGCTGGCGCGAATGAGAGGGTGAAAATGAGAGGGTGACGATGAGAGGGTGATCTAAAGGACTTAGCAAATACATATCATGTAAACTCTCTCTAAGACCTTTGTTTGCTTATCGTCTCATTTGACCCTCTCATTCCCTGAGAGCACAGCCAGAATCAACGAGTCCGCTGGGGGTCAGACCGCCGCTTCCAGCAGCGCAGCCATCGCCTTCGGGTGCATTTCGGTCGGGTGCTCCGCAGAGCCGCAGACCACGCAGGGGTCGATGAACTTCTCAGCACCGGGCAGTTCCCAGTAGAACGGCGATGCCTTGCCAATGGTCTTGACGCCGAGCTTCCACCTTGCACGATCCTTGACGTTTTTGTCCGAGCATCCTGCCGCGTCGAGAATGCCGTGGACTTCCGCGCAGAGGCGCTTGCCGTTGGCAAGCTCGCGCTTGAAAATATCGACCGCCTTGTCCACAAGCGTCTGCTCGGCTCCTACGCCGTGCTCCTCGGCAGCCATGTTGATAACATCGTCGGCGCTGAGTTCGTGCTTCTCGCCCCAGACGATATGCTCACGCATCCCGGTCTCGTTGTTGTCGTAGGTGATCGGAGTCTCCTCGATGCGGTAGCGTAGACCGCCCTTTACCTTCGTATTCGATTTCGATGTCGCCATGATGAAGCCGCCGTTGTTCTTTGGGTCTTCCGAGAAGCGCAGTGCGAGGCGGAATACCTGACCGACCGCGCCCGAGCCTAGCGTGCGCTCAAGGGCGGTCACGTCCTTGCGCCTGTTCTCGTGCATGATGGCGAAGATCGTCACGCCCGTGCGACGTGCGATCTGCGCCAAATTCTCCATGATCGGGCGCACGTCCTTGCTGCTGTTGGGATCGACGCCGCCGTAGAAGCCGCTGATCGGGTCGAACAGCACCGCCACTATGTCAGGGTTTTCTTGGAGCGCCTTGAGCAGCAGCGACATGTCGCGTTGGACAGTCAGTCGGCGCTTTTTCGCGCTTGTGCCGTCGTGGTCGATGGTACGCCGCACGATCAGGAAGTTTTCCATGTTCGCGCCCATAGCCTGCAAGCGGGGCTTTACGGTGTCCTCGTCGTCGTCCTCGGTGCCCATCCAGAGCACGCGGCGCGGGCCCATCGTGTTCGGCACTCCGTCGGGCCATTCGATTCCGTTGCTGATCCGCGCCAGCAAATCGAGACCCGCTTGGCTCTTTCCCTTTCCGGGCATCCCTTGCAGGATGACGCCCTTGCCCTTGGGAATCCTGTCCTGCCACAGCCATGTTATCGGCTTGCTCTTTACATCGCTCGCCTTGATGACTATCAGCGACGACTTGGTGCCGTCGTCGTGGACGCCGGACGCAAGCTCAAACTCGCCTTCTTCAAAAAGCTCCTTGGGCTTTTCGTACTGTACGTGAACCTTGCCGCACTGGCAGCCGCCTTGCCTGTAGCAGACTTCGCCAAAAGGCGTGGGCACTGCGTCGGCGTTCTCCAACCCAAAGGCTACGGTGATTTCCTCGTTCGTGGCGCTGTTCTTGATCTCCTCGATGCGCTTGGCTTCCTCGTCATCGAACACACGATGCGGATAGGTTTCGCCCCTGATCTCGTTCATCTTCTTGATGACCTGACCAAGCGACAGTCCGCTGTCGCCTTTGCTGAAGCAGCTAATGCCGATGCCCCCGTCTGCAAACTCGATGATCTCGCAGTCGCGGCGATGCGAATGCGTGTGAAAATCCTCGCCTTCATGACACGGGCACGGTGCGATGGGGTGGTGCGTGTTGCCGTCTTTGTCGTCGTATGCTGTCTCTTCATAGGCGATCTCTGGTGACCAAAAATCTACCAAGTCTTCGACGCCGTAATCTTCCAGCCATTGCGGGTCCGCTATCTGCGCACCTGAGCCTGAAGACTTTTTCGCGAACTGAGGCAGTTCATCGCCAGACGGCGGGTTTTTCAATCCCTGCTCGGTGAGGAACAGATCGAGGTCGTACCATTTGGTCGGCTGCTGGTTGGTCGGCGTGAACAGCATCTTGCTCTGCCGCTGCGGTCGGTCAATCGTGTCCGGGTACTTGCGGTTCCACGTGCCCCACACCGTAACGACCTGCGTATCGTCCGCAAGAGACGCGTCGATCTCGACGTTCAAATCTGGCTCTTCGAATTTGGTTTTGAGCAACGCCAGAATCCTGCGGTAGTATGCCTGTCCGTCAGCAGGAGCGATGCTGTCCAGCCGCCAGTTGAGGTGCCAGCCGTTACCGCTGAACGCAAACGTGGCGGGACCGAATGAAGGCGACATGAACGCCACAACTTTTTCGGCGATCTGCCGCAGTACCTCGACTTCATTGTCGGTCGCGTTGCATTTGTGCGCATCACATTCTTCGCCTTTGGTATGTAGGCACAAGGTACCATCGCCGTGAATGCGTTTGATCTTGCGGTCGATGTCGATGGTGAGATTAGTGTATGCGTCGATGGTCTCGCCTTTCTTGCGGCGGTCCGATCCCGGCTTGAGGCGCTGGATGTTCGTCCAGATCGCTCCGATGTCCTCGCGCTCATAGTTCTTCTCAAGCATCCGTGCCGCTGCATCAACGCCATTGCAGAAGCGCTCGGATACAATGAAGTTACCGTTTACGGTCTTGTATGCGCTGACGCAAATGGTCTCATTCGCGCCATGGCGCGTGAGGAGAATGCTTTTAAAGTCGGGGTGCTGATCCATATCTCACCTATTGTTCTTGTGCTACTCAGGTTGCGAACCTGCATCTCTTTCGCGGGATTGATTTGAGGGAGCCGGGTGAGATGGGACGGCTCCCTCGGTACCCTTGGGCACCCGCACTTATGAACTCGATAGTCACTTTGTTGCCGCCCACAGCCGCTCCAATTCCATCAGTTCGATTTGATCCACGAATCTCGCGGCGTCGCTGGGGTCTAGCCCGAGTCGCACACGGTGGTTGTGGACGAACCTCACAGCGCCGTCGCGGTCACACTCCCGCAGCAGCCATGCAACGGTCTCGCTCGGTGTCATAGGTTTTAGCTTCATGCTCGGCTTCGCCCCTTCGCAGCCCAAGCCAAGACAACCTTCACGGTCGATATGGTCGATGGGTTCGTCCCGGTGATCTGCTGTATAAGCCGCTGCGTCATGCCCGTCTTCAGGCAGCGCTCGATGGTGTCCAACCTTTCGGGGGTCAGTTTGGTGTCTTTCCTTTGCTTACGGTCTCTCATGATCTCCTCTCGCCTTTTCCTAGAGGCGCGTAGTTGTTTTCCTTAAATACTGCCGAACCCGACAAATTCCTTAAAATTCGGACTTCCCACTTCATAACCAGAAACAGAAAGGGCGCGACCCCCATAGGGCCGCGCCCCGAAGAAGGAGAAATGTCTATGGCTAGTATTCAAATGAAAGACGAATTCGGTAACCTCACCACGGGTGTCAAACACACTCCCGGCTGCGGTGAGTACCACCCAGTCCCCGTACCTTGGGAGCAATGCCAGTGCGGATACCTGCCGCGAGAAGACCGCGATTTCTGCACCAAGCATGGTAAGAACGCCAAGCCCCAGTCCCAATCCGACCCTGAACCTGAGAAGCAGCCCCAGCCCCGGCGCGTAGTCAGCGTCGCCCGAACGCGCCCGCTCTATGACGTTACCGCTGGATCGTCGGCGCTCGACAAAATAGAAGACATCGTGAATCGAGCAATCATGGAGGGAGAGTTTACAACCCGGCAACGCGGCATCATGCGCTGGGCAATTCGCAAGTGCCGCAGCATCATGACTGAGTTGCGTGAAGAATTCGAATCGCTCTGATTGCGGTCATGGAGACTCGGCGATGAAGGAGCCGTGGCGAGCAATTGGAGGCGGAAGGCATGCTTAGGATCGACCGCACGTACACGCTCGGTGAAGAATAGCCCGAGGCACGTGCTCATTCCACGTCGGCACCTTCTCGCAGTCTAGGTCCGCGAGGGGATTTGTCTCGGGGTCGGGTTTAACCCTGCCGTGCCGCCCGTAGAGAGAGGCAGGTCGTTCTGGCGCGTTCTTCGCAATCTGATCTTCACGCTGGTTCTCTTCGATACCACTGTCGAAATCCTTCTCGGCTGTCTTCATGTCTTCCTCGTACTCTCCGGGACGGCTCTTGGCACTCCGTGGTTTGCCAGCCCTTGGAAGGGGTAGGTCGCTGCGGGTAGCCGCGATATAGGTAAATACTCGGTTGCCAGATGCTCGCGGCTTTTCTCAGTCGCGTTTTTCACCTTTGCCTTTCACTCCGACTCGAAACTGGCACCCGCCAGTAACCGGGCCGCCTTGAGGTCTTTCCAGCGGTCGGGCTGCTGGGAGCAGTTCCTTCGTCCCGAGGAAGCTGCCGTCCTTGAGTTCGAGGTACACCCGCATCATCATTAGGCTCCCTTCGACTCCTCGGATTCGAGCCTTTCCTCTTCTGCCATGGCTGCCAAGGTTTCACGAACCGCCCTCTGACTTTCGATTCGAGCAGTTAGCATCGCCTCGAAATTCGCCATCTTTTCGTGGATAATCTCGCGTTCCTGCTCCGAGAAGTCTTTCCAGCCTTGCTGGAGTTCCTCAGCGATCCGGTCTAAGAAGTAGCACGCTTGACGAAACGGAGGTAGGAGACCCGCCTCCGCAACAAAAACCTTAAAACGCGAGAAGTGTTCCTTCCACGCTGCATCGGTGTACCTGCCGTGCGCCCTGTAAAAGTCCCGATCCGGCTCCGTGTTGGGGAACAGTTTGTGGACGCGCTGAAGGTCTTTGATCAGTTGGTCTTCAGTGCCGGACGGAAGTTTACCTCCCTTGCCCGTACCGCGAGTGGATGTCTCTTTGCTTGCCATAGGTGTCCTCCGGTTACTGCCTTTGTGTCCTACTTTGATAGTCATCGCTTTCTCCTACGGTCTTCCACTCCGGGGCGGGCCGTCGCTCTTCTGGTTTCAGGTACTTCATTCTGTCTATTACTGACTTTCAGCGTTTTTGCTGCGCCGGTTCGGGCTTAGCTTCCCGAGGGGTCTGCGGGTTTTCTCCTTCGCGAAGGCACCCGTTTGTTACAGCGGATTCTTGTCAGCTACGAACTTTGCCTTGAACTTGCCACCGTGTATCAGGACGGTGTAGCGGTCGTTCTTCCCGTCGATCAAGAGAATGGGTGCAGCTTCGGCGGCATGGAAAACGCAGCCATTGAAGACGTCCATCTCCTTGACCTGATCAATGGCGGCTTGGGTCTTAGGGGCCGCAAGGATCACCTGAGCCTGCTTGCCTTTTTTATCCGTCACGTTTACAACGAACAATTTGTTCTTCATAACATCCTTTCTACTTTGGCGAAGGTCGCCACCCGTTTTACTTCAAAGTCTTCTGCGGTCAGGTCTTTCGCGCAAAACAAAAAGGCGGTCGCGTAGTCGGCAGGTTCAATATCGGGTATGCCCGTTACTCCCTGCTGCTACGCGACCGCCTCGGTTGTTTCTCCGTTGGTCTACGACTCTTTCGAGCCGGGCTGCTTCTGTTTCCACGACGCACTCCGCAACCAGTGCGGAGCTTTCCTGCCCTGTGTCTGCACCCAACAGTTTCTCGGTGTCAGGCAACCCTGCGCGATCAAGCGCGGCGGTGGTTTCCCACCCAGTGCGTGTTAGGCGTCGCTGCCCTCTTGTCCCCGACTAAATTCCTCCTCGGTGTCGGTGGGGCTTTGCTCTCTCACCTGATTGGATGCAGGCTCAACGCCATTGGCGGCAAGATTTGCGATAGTACTCTTTGGTACTTCCGTTTCGGTACGTCCCGCCGTGCAAGAATAATTTGACCTTTTCCAGCGACGAATTACAGCCGGGTCGCTTGCGTGGGATCGCCTGCGGCCCCGCTCTTTGCTACCTCAGGTTTTCTTCCAGAGTGCGTATTTGAATAGTGGGCCGCGACGTGGGTCTCTCATGATCAAACGAATCGCGCCCGCACGCCGATCTCTGCGGCGTTTGCTCTTTGACCTGCATCTTATTAGTACACGTCAATCCTGCGGAGAGAGTCCAAGCCGCCCCGAGAAAGCGGGGTGAGCGAGATGAATGGCATCCCAACAGGACTTGACGTCTATCGCGGTCACCGAAAAGCACGCTGCGCCCCGACCCCTCGGCTCCCGGCGCAATGCCTTGTCTTTGCCCTCGTCTCCCACTAGACTTCCCGCGAGAACAGGGACGGCTAACTCAACAGCGACACGGAGAAAGTCCATGTCGCGTCGAATTATCGTCTCAGCAGGAAACACAAAGCCGGAAATCCGGCAGCGTGGTTACCCCTATCAGAAAGGACGAAAGAAGACAGACCCGTGGCTTCCCGACAAGCGGGCCTACGGCTTCTATCGAATTGACATACCCGGACAAACCAAGCAGAAAGAGATTCGTGTTCCACTTGGGTTTCGCCGGGACAGAAAGAGCGCCGAGCTTGAACTCCACCGAATAATGCAAGAGGCGGGGGTGCTCGACCCGGAGAAAATTCAGGAGCGCATCACGCCAGCAACATCATTCCGCATGCAGGCGGAATGGTGGATTGGGGAGATAAAAGCAGGGCGCATCGTCAATAAGAAGACGAGGGAACCGATTGGGGAGCGAACTATCGACTACTACTGCAACGCAATCGCTTACCTAAACGGGATCGTCGGCGACAAGCCGTTGGCTGCGCTTGACAATCCCGAAGCACGGGACTTGGTAGCCCGGATGAAGCGAGAGACCAACCCAGACGGCTCAAAGAGGTTTGGGGAGGCAGGGAAAGCGATTGTGGAGTACTTCCGAGTGTTCCGGTGCGTAATTGCGTCGGCGCGGGATGCCAAGTTGAAGCCACTCTACCCTCGGGAATGGGACCTCGGTTATATCGGGCTTCCCAAGGTCAACAAGCGGAAACAGCATAGACCAACACTTTCGGCGGAAGAGATGACGTATGCCGTTGCCAATGCGAAAGGCAGGTACCAAATGGGGGCAGCCCTGTTTGCTGGCAGCGCTGTACGTATATCGGAGCTTCTCGCTTTGCGGATCGAGAAGCACATATCCCCGGACCGAAAGACTATATTTATTCGTCAACAATGTTGTAAAAAAGGAAACATTGTCAAGTTCAAGTTAAAGACCGATGCCGCCTATCGTGACATCGACCTTTGCTCTGCACTTGCCAAGATGCTCGATGAGTTCATTGGGGATCGCAAAGAAGGATTTCTATTCGAGACCGAAAGCGGAAAAATGCTTTCTCCCGAGAGCTTCTACCGCGACGGTCTGAAGGCAATCTTCAAGCGAATGGGAAGAAGCCGGGTGCGTTTCAACGCCTTTCGTCGGTTCCGTGAGTCGGTACTACTTGCGTCCGATGCTCGGCAACTTCTGATTGATTATTGGATGGGGCATGAGAACCCAGACATGAGTACCCGGTACGGCAAGCAGCTTCTCGAAAATGTGAAATATCGGAAGGAGTGGGCAGAAAAGGTGGGACTCGGCTTCGAGCTTCCGCAGGTTTCGCAGCCGGGGTCGAACGTTAATTGCGCTACGTGCGCTACAAAATCGGCAGACGAGGTCTGTGCCGCAAATGCGTAAGCGATTGAGTGAGAGGGATGAGCGGCCTGAGACATAGGTAACACATCGTACCGGACACATAGGTGACACTTTCCTCCCTGAGTAGGGGAGGAAGAGATGCCTTGGAAGGAGTGTTCGGTGATGGACGAAAGGATGCAGTTT
>Ga0187782_10000495_pt1 | contig 26612 bp, 22 predicted proteins | sample 0715_SJ02_MP15_2_FD_132454 | JGI IMG/M metagenome (GOLD analysis project Ga0187782, IMG submission 132454) | Tropical peat soil microbial communities from peatlands in Department of Meta, Colombia - 0715_SJ02_MP15_20_MG | ecosystem: Environmental > Terrestrial > Soil > Wetlands > Peat | place... | reverse complement strand
GCTGGTCGTCGTCGTCGTAAATCGCAAAATCCTTTGCCAGCCCGGCGTGCACGGCTTCCCGCCGCAGCAACCTCGCGCACAACGAATGAAAGGTGGAAATCCATGGCCGTGAGGGAGGCACGCCGGCCCGCAACAGCAAGTCCGTCACGCGATTCTGCATCTCCTCGGCGGCTTTGTTCGTGAACGTAACTGCAAGGATCGCTTCCGCGGGCGTTCCCTTCGAAATCAGGTTCGCCATGCGAAACGTGATGGCTCGCGTCTTCCCTGTGCCTGCCCCGGCAAGAATCAGCACCGGTCCTTCGGTCGTTTCTGCCGCAAGGCGCTGCTCGGGATTCAATTGTTCTAATAGATTGTGCATGGGAGCTTGTAACTGAGAAGTTTTTGTCGACACTCCATGGTAGCTGACGAAAATGAAGCGGGCAAATCACGAATCAAATTTTTCGTTTCAGACCCCCCACCCTGGCCGTCGACGTACCAAGGGTGCCATGATCCCAAGCGAAGGATCTCACCCTATGCGTTCTGTCTCCAAACAAACAAGCGCAACGGACCTCCTTTTGTCTTTTCTGTGTTTTCTACGGTGAACTTCTCTACTCCGCCGCAGCCCGCCCCAGCGCAATATCAAAGTACGACAGCGGCTGGTTGTCCCCCATCGTCACGATGTTTGGCAAATAAAAATGCGCATTCTCCAGCAAATCCGTCTCGCCCCGCAGATCAAAATAGATCAAGCCCTTTACCGTATCGTGAGCCGCAACCACATTGCTCGGAACCCCTGCGTCTTGGCAGGCGTCGCGCAGCGTCGTCCAGTTCTTGTCCCGGGAAGTCTTTACCCCTGTCGAGGGAATCGGGATGGGCAGTGGACTGCGCTTTGCCGTCGGGTCCTTTGTGTTTTCCTTCAGCGTCACTGTATCGGCAACGTCCTCTGCCGAAAGCGGAATCAGCTCCTGCCGGCTGTCTTCGCTGACCTGCACCAGCAATCGGATGCTCTGCAGATTCACCTTGATCCCGTGATCGTTGTCGTTGCGGAAGCTCACGTCCAGCGCAACAATGCCTTTCGAAAACGGCGACCTCTTGGGAAATTTCTCTTTGTACCGGCTCGCCTCAGTCCACGGATCAATCTTGATCGTCACGCCTTCATGAGAATCGGAACTGACAATGTGCTTCGTGGCGGAGGGCGTCCCCGGAATCTCCTGCGCCGTGCTTTCTGGTGAGGTAAGACAGCCGACGGAGATTGCGAACAGAAGACAGGCAAGGAAGTTTCGCATAAGGCTATAATAAACTGTTTGCATCCTGAGGCCTTCGATTCGTGGGTAAGAAGCAGGGTTGCCCTGCTTCCCGGACCTCGGGTGTCACAATCCTGGACCAAACCGGAGTCCAAGTGTACTTCGTTTATAGCGTTTTGATGGGTCTGGCGGCCCTGCTGACGGCGCCCTATTGGCTGATTCAGGGTCTCCGGCACAAAAAGTATCTCTCCAATCTTGGCGAGCGGCTCGGCTTCTCTCTCCCCGCTCTGCGTCGGCTTCCGACCGACCGCCAGGGAACCATCTGGATTCACGCGGTCTCCGTTGGCGAGGTTCTTTCGAGCGCCCCACTCGCAAAGCGCTTGAAGGAAACTTATCCGAAACGCCCGCTGGTCATTTCCACCACAACGCTTACAGGCAACGCCTTGGCAAGAGAGCGTATGCCCTTCGCCGACACCGTCTTTTACTTTCCTTTTGATTGGGCCTTCTGCGTCCGCAAACTTCTCAACGCCGTCAAGCCAGCCATGGTCATTGTTCTCGAAACGGAAATCTGGCCCAATTTCCTTCGCGAATCCCGCAGGCGCAACATTCCGGTAATCTTCGCCAGCGGGCGCATCTCCGACCGTTCCTTTGCCCGCTACCAGAAATTCCTCGGCCTCTTCGGGCTTTTCCTGCGCCCGTTTCTCTCTTCCGTCCTGCGCAATCCTGCAGCCTTCGTGATGCAAACTCCCACTGACGCCGACCGCATTCACGCTTTGGGAGCCCCGGCCGACCGCGTGAAGGTCGGCGGCAATCTGAAATATGACATGGTTCTGCCCGAGCCCACGCCTCTTTCGGCTTGGCTCGCTGACGAATGCAAGCTTCGCCCGCGCTGGCCTGTCATCGTCGCGGGCAGTGTCGTGGCCACGGAAGAGCCACTGGCGCTCATCGCCTTTGGCGTGGTTCAAGGCGATTTTCGCAATGCGCTCCTTGTGCTCGCCCCGCGCAAGCCGGAGCGCTTCGTCCCCGCCGCCGAGTTCATCGAGGAATCCCACCGCAAATTCATCCGCCGCTCGGAACTTCCCGTTCCCGGGCCAAATCTCAGCCCGAAACCTTCGTCGAACTCGAGTGGCATTCCCGACGATGTCACGGTTCTCTTGCTCGACAGCATCGGCGAACTCGCCTCGCTCTATCCTGTTGCCGACGGTGCCTTTGTCGGCGGCTCGCTCGTCGAGGCGGGCGGTCACAACATTCTCGAACCCGCCGCGTTCGGCAAAGTCCCGGTCTTCGGGCCTTCGATGGAGAATTTCGCGGAAATCGCCGCGCGCTTCTTGCAAGCTGGCGCCGCAATTCAGGTGGAAAGCCCGGAAGATGCCGGCGTCGAGTGGATCCATCTGTTGAAGGATCCCGCCAAAATGGAGCGCATGGGCAATGCTGCCAAGCAATTGGTGGAAAGCAGCCGGGGCGCTCTGGACCGCATTATGGCCGAAGTTGCAAAACAGTTTGGGGGTGCGGCGCGATGACGCTGCCCCTGCCGGTGCGGTTGCTACTCTGGCCGCTCTCACCGCTCTATGGAGCCGTCACGCAATTTCGCGTCTGGCTGTACGCCAAAGGGATCTTCAAGCCGAAGCGATTGAATCGGCCGGTCATCAGCGTAGGGAACCTCACCGTGGGAGGCACGGGTAAAACTCCCATGGTGATTTGGCTCGCCGAACGCTTTCTGGGGGAAGGGAAGCGCGTGGGAATTCTCAGCCGCGGCTACAAAGGCAGCGCCGGAACCAGCGATGAAATCGAACTCATGAAATTCCGCCTGCAAAACCGTGTTCTTGTGGGTGTCGGTGCCAATCGCTTCGCCCAGGGCAAAAAGCTCGAGCCCAACGTCGATCTCTTTCTCCTCGACGACGGCTTCCAGCATCTCCAACTCGCCCGCGACCTCAATATTCTTCTTATCGATGCTTCCCAGCCGCTTGCGAGGCAAACCATGCTTCCCACCGGGCGGCTACGCGAACCCCTTTCGGCCATGGTCCGCGCCGATCTCCTCGTCTTCACCCGTGCGGAAACGGTGCCCGGCACCGCCGCCGCGATTGAAAAAATTCAGGACTATCCCGTCTTTTCCGCTGCCACGTGCCTGCTCGGTTTCCGCCGCCTCGGTGCGGAGGAGGGAATCACGCCCGCCGAGCAAATTCGCGTGAGGCCGTTCTATGCGTTCTGCGGGATCGGCAACCCGCGCGCCTTCTATCAGGATCTCAAGAACTGGAATGTTCCGCTCGCCGGCCAGTGTGAATTTCCGGACCACCACCGCTACGACTCGCGCGATATCGCCGAGCTAGAAACGGCCGCCCGCGCTGCGGGGGCGCAAGCCTTGCTGACCACCGAAAAGGACGCGATGAACCTGACGGGAACCAATTTCGCGGAGTTTCCGCTCTATGTCGCCATCATCGACTTGCTTATCGCAAAAGAGCCTGCATTTCTCGGCCTTGTTCACGAGAAATTGCGAGCCGCGGAGCCGGCCGCATGAAGATTTTGATCCGAGTCACGAACTGGGTCGGCGACGCCATTATGGCGCTTCCTGCGCTGCGCGCTGTCCGTAGCAGATTCCCGGACTCCTACATCGCCATCGTTGCCCGTCCCTACGTCGCCGCCATCTATCGCGATCAGGACATCTGCAACGAACTGATCCCCTACGATCCCATGGGCGAGCACCGCGGCTGGAAGGGCAGAGAACTCCTCGCCGCAAAACTACGAGGGAGCAGATTCGACGTTGCCCTCCTCCTGCAGAACGCTTTTGATGCTGCCTGGCTGGCTTGGCGCGCCGCCATCCCGCAACGAATCGGGTACGCGCGCGACGGCCGAAGCTTTCTCCTGACCAAAGCGATTCCAGTACCCAAGCCCGGCGAAATTCCATCCCACGAAAAGTTCTACTATCTGGAACTTTTGCGCCGCGCCGGCTGGCTCGACTCCCTCGAGGACAATCCTCACATCGCCCTTCGCGTTCCCGACGCCGCCCGCAAACAAGCCGCTCGCACTCTTCGCGAAGCCGGGTCGCGCGAAGGCGCATTCCGCATCGCCGTGGGAGCAGGCGCCTCCTACGGCTCGGCCAAATGCTGGCCGCCCGACCGCTTTGCGAAGGCCCTCAATCAAATCCTTTCCGCTCACGACGCCGACATCATTCTTTTTGGCACTCCCGCCGAAGCCACTGTCTCTTCCGCCATCGCCGCAGAGCTCCAACGGATGCCCTGCGACCTCACCGGAAAAACGTCCATCGCCGACGTTCCCGCTCTTCTTTCCCAATGCCATCTCTTCCTTGGCAACGACTCCGGCGCCATGCACGTCGCCGCCGCTGTAGGCCTGCCCGTCGTTGCCGTCTTCGGGCCCACCGACCCGGACGGCACTGCCCCTGTCACGCCGCGCTCGACCATCGTTCAGCAAAAGCCCTATTGCAGCCCCTGCTTCCTCCGCCGTTGTCCCACGGACCATCGCTGCATGAAAGCCGTCACGCCCCAAATGGTGCAGAACGCCATGCTTGCTCGCCTCGCGGAGGTGCCTTCTGCCTGACCCCACCGCCCTCAAGCCCGCCGTGTTTCTGGACCGTGACGGCACCATCGCTGAAGAAGTTGGTTACTTGAATCATATCGACAGATTTCGTATGTTTCCTTTTGCGGGGTCGGCCATTCGCCGCTTGAATCAAGCGGGTCTGGCCGTCATTGTCGTGACCAACCAATCCGGAATCGCTCGAGGCTATTTCCCGGAGTCGCTCGTACAGACTGTGAAGGAACACATGCAGCGCGAACTCGCCGCTACTGGTGCACGCTTGGACGGGGTCTACTATTGTCCGCATGGTTCCGCGGACGGTTGCGATTGCCGTAAACCGAAAACCGCGATGCTCGAGCGGGCCGCGAGAGAGCACCGTCTCGATTTATCCCGCTCCTTTGTGGTGGGGGATCGCTATCTCGATATGGAATTGGCGTTTCGCGCGGGTTGCAAAGCGGTATTGGTCCGCACTGGATACGGCTTAGGGGAAGAAACCTGGCACGCGAAGGATTGGCCCCGGCAGCCGCACGCGATCATGGAGAATTTGCAGCAGGCGGTCGACTGGATTCTGGTTCAAAACCGATGAAGCCGAAAAAAACAGAAAAAGGCGCTTCGAGCGCGGTCGATTTGATCGCCCTTGCGGAACTCGTCGAGTGTTTTGAGGGCAAGCGCATCGTGGTCTTCGGCGATTTTGTCGCCGACTCCTTTCAATACGGTGAAATCACGCGTGTTTCCCGCGAAGCCCCTGTGCTAATCCTGCGCCATCGGGAAACGCAAATCCTTCCCGGCGGCGCCGCCAACGCAGCCAGTAATTTCGCGGCTTTTGGCGCCCGCGTCATGCCCATCACCGCCGTCGGCGATGACGATGCAGGCGAATGGCTCTACCAGGTTTTCCGCCAAATGAAAGTGGACGTCTCTGGAATCCTTCGTATCTCGGGCGCTGTCACGCCCACGAAGACGCGCTTTCTTGCTGGATGGGCGCACACCGTCGCGCAGCAGGTCCTCCGTGTCGACTACGAGCCGCACGCCAGAATAGCTGAATCCTGCCGCAAGAAAATGCAGGAGCTTTTGCGCGCGAAGCTGAAAACGGCGGAAGCCTTGGCAATCTCCGACTACGGCCAGGGCGTGGCCAACCCCGAAACAGTCCGCGTCGCGCTCGGCCAATCGAAGCGTAAAATCCCCATCAGCCTCGACTCTCGCTACCAGCTCCATGCCTACAAGCGTGCGGGCGTCACCAATGCAACCCCCAACGAAGCCGAAATGGAAGCCCTGCACAACACTTCCATCGGCCAGAACCTGACCGAACTCGAACGTTGTGGCCGCGCAACTTTGGCCGAAATGAAATTGAGCTCCCTCGTCATCACCCGTGGCAAACACGGCATGGCCCTTTTCCTGCCCGGCGCATCTACCGTCCACATTCCTGTCCACGGCAGCGATCAGGCCGTGGACGTCACGGGCGCCGGTGACACCGTACTTGCCGCCTACACCCTCGGACTGGCCAGCGGCGCTACTCCCATCGAAGCCGCGCACATCGCGAACATTGCGGGAGGACTCGTAGTCATGAAGCGCGGCACGGCCACCGTTTCCCGCGCCGAACTCCTCGATGCCATTCGAAAAGCCGCATCGGAGGTGGCCCCTTAGGCAACGTCATGCGGTCCGCCCACTCCAAAATTCACTCTCGCGAATTCGTCCGCGCCGCCGTGGAAAAGCTGCGCCGGCAAGGCAAGCGTGTGGTGCTGGCGAACGGCTGCTTCGACACGCTTCACGTCGGCCACATTCGCTACCTCTCCGGAGCCAAACGCGAAGGCGATGTCCTGGTCGTCGCGGTGAATGCGGACTCCACTGTCCGCGGATTGAAGGGACCAGGCCGCCCAATCTTGGACGAGCAGGCGCGCGCGCAACTGGTGGGCTCGCTGCGCGATGTGGATTTCGTGCTGCTCTTCTCCGAGCCCAACGTCGAATCCTTGCTCGAGGAACTTCATCCGGACGTCCACGCCAAAGGTACGGACTACACAGCGGAAAACGTGCCGGAGCGCCCAGTTTCCGATCGCCTCGGCATCCGCGTCGCCATCGTAGGCGACACCAAAAATCATTCCACCCGCGCGTTCCTCGACGCCGTTCGAAAAGGCCCGCATGGCTGACCAGCACTTCGTCGTCGTTCGCCTGGGTTCTCTCGGCGACATCGTGCACACGTTCCCTGCCGTCGCGGGACTGCGCGACTCCTTTCCCGCTGCGAAAATCGTCTGGCTCACCCATCCCCGCTGGGTGGATCTCGTCGTCAGCAGCAACTTGGCAAACGAAGTCTGGCCAGTCGATTCGCGCGACCTTTCTTCCGTTCGCCGCGTGATTGGCCAACTCCGCGCTTCCCACTGGGACGCTGCTATTGATTACCAGGGCCTCTGGAAATCAGCATTTCTTCCATTCTTCGGCGGCGCCTCGAAGCGCATCGGATTCTCTTCCGCCACCATCCGCGAATTCGGCGTGCCTATTCTCTATACGGACAGTGTCGACTGCCGCACCATTCATATCGCCGACCAGAATGGAGAACTCTCCCTCTGCGCCGGCGCAAAACAACCCGTAGGCCTCTTCGCTCTGCAAGTTGCCGATGCCGACGCCGTCCGAGTCCGCGCCGATCTCTCAAAGGAAGGTCTCTCACAATACATCGTTCTCAGCCCCGGCGGCGGCTGGCGTTCGAAGTGCTGGCCTGCGGAACGTTTTGGCGTGCTCTGTCAGCGCATCTTCAAGGAAATTGGTCTTCGCTGTGTCATAAACTACGGCCCGGGCGAAGAATCTCTTGCCACAGAAGTCCAGACGGCAAGCGGGGACGCAAACCCGGTTTCCTATGACGGCGAGATGCGCATCTTGAAAGCCCTCTTGCGAGACGCGCGCTGCATCGTCGGCGGAGACACCGGTCCGCTCCATCTCGCCGTGGCCCTTGGCACTCCCGCGGTTGCTCTCTTTGGCCCGACGGATCCGGTGCGCAACGGCCCCTACCCTCCGGGCGAAATTGTTTTGCGGAGTCCGAACGCCACCACAACCTATGGCCGTTCGCAGTCTACCGATCCTTCCTTGCTCGATCTCTCCGTGGACGAGGTCTTCGCCGCAGTGAAAGGGCGCCTGGAGCCACGCGCGTGACAGCACTGGATTTTTTCGCGCGCTGGCGTGTGCGGCTCGGATACCTACTTGCCCTCATCGTTCTTTTTCTCGCCCGACCCACGCCACGCTCGATTCTTCTGGGCGCCGCCATCGGCGTCATCGGCCTGGGGATTCGTGCCTGGGCCGCCGGCTATCTTCACAAGCAGGAATTTCTCACCGTCACAGGCCCCTATGCCCGCACTCGCAATCCGCTCTATTTCGGCAGCGGTTTTCTCACGATTGGTGCAGCTGTCGCCATGAACTCTTGGTGGGCCGTCGCCATGCTCGTCTTCTATTTCGCATTGGTCTATAGCTTCGTGATGCGCCGCGAAGAATGGGAATTGCGTCAGAAGCACGGTGCGGCCTTTGATGCCTATGCGAAGTCTGTTCCACTGTTTTTCCCCAGACTATCCGCCAGCCCATCTGTCGAACCAAATGGCGCCGGTTTTTCCTGGGCCCAATACAAAAAGAACCACGAACACCAGGCCGCCATCGGCTTCGTCCTCCTGCTCCTGGCGCTGCTCTTGATCTGGTTGCTCCGCTCTCCAAAACCTTGGTAGCAAAAGCTTCACCCGCCTTCCGGTAATCCACGGACTCCGCGCGGTTCACAAAGCTCGGGCCGCCCAACAGCATTGCCCGCAAGATCGCTGCCGTCTGCCGTGACCAGGAAACATCTTGTCCAAATGTCGCGCCACTTAACGCGCCAAGGCGGCAGCAATCGCCCTGGCAGGCACCTTTATGACACCCTTCGCAGCCTCACAAGCGTTTCGATGTGAAAGGTCTGTGGGAACAAATCGAAAAGGTGTACTTCTGAAATCTCGTACTGATGCGCAGCGGCAACTCCGCTTGCTGGCTTGCGCTCCGAACCGATCAGAACGGCCAGATCGCGCGCCAGCGTTGCCGGATCGCACGAGAGATAGGTAATATCCTGCGCCCCCAGATTCGCTAGCCGTGCGGCCGCGTCTGCGCCCAATCCTGCCCGCGGCGGATCGAGCACAACCAGGTTCGGCTTTTCCTGCTCCTTCTTCAGAAACTCTTCCGCATGTTCATTCTCGGAAGTCACAGCTGAACCCGCGGCCTCCGCGTTCTGGCGCAGGTCACGCATGGCCGAAAGGTTCGCATCGACGCTCACCACGTGCGCAAACGTCTTCGTCAGCGGAAGCGTGAAAAAGCCAACGCCCGCGTACAGGTCGAGCGCATATCCCCCCTTCGCGCCCCCCACCATCGTTTGCAGCAAATCATCAATCAAAAACCGGTTCACCTGGAAAAATGACAAATGATTCACGCGGAATGTAAACCCGCCGGCTTTCTGAATCAGGTATCCCGGCCCGTCCAGCTCAAATCGGTTCTTGCTCTGATCCAGCATCAACAGGCTTTCGAGGGCAGTCACCGCCGTCTTGAAATCAGCCGCCAAAGCCTTCGGCGGTTTCGGAAACCTCTCGAAAGCGATATTCAGGACCACTTTTTCATCCGAACTGTCCGCAAACGCCTCAATTTCCAGAATGCCCGGCGGAAGGGAATTGGCGCGCGCCAGTTCCTGCAGTTGCCCAAACGTCTCGGCCAGCCGGGGCGAAAGCACGGGACACCGATCAATCGGCAGAATGTGCGCGCTCTCCGGCAAGAAATAACCAAATGCGCGCGGCGTCGCGTCCCGGAACGCCCACTGCGCGCGATTGCGATAGCCGTACGGCTGTGCAGTATGCTCCTGAATCGTTCCCGCCCACTGCACTCCACCCAGGCGCGACAAAGTCTCTCGCAGAATCTCCTTCTTCAGCCGGACCTGCTCGCGAATCTCAATGTGCTGGTAATCGCATCCCCCGCACTTTCCAAAATGCGGGCACAAAGGCGAAATTCGTGAAGGTGCCGCCGTCTCCACTTCCACCAGACTGGCATGAACCAACTTCTTCTTGCGTGTGCGCACCTGTGCACGCACCTGCTCTCCCGGGAGCACATACGGCACAAAAACCGTGTTGCCGTCAGCATGTGCCAACCCGTCACCGCCATAAACTAGCTTCTCAATTGATAAGTGCAACTCATCAGCCATATCCGTTCAATCTCATCCTTTTTGTGAGCGCCGGCTCGCCATCGCCTCTTATGGTGTAGTCCCGGGTGCCCCACACGCCGCCGTTGCATGTGGGCTCTTGGTTCCGGTCCCCTCTACTAATGACTTTCATTAGCTTGTCGGAAAAAGCCCATTCTTCTGTCATGTCGACCGAAGCGTGAAATGCGCTTTTGCAGGAACCCAAGAAAAAACAGAACTCCTCAGGCAACACCGCCCCGGAATGACAGGCCTGGGACTTTTTCCGCAAACCGTTTCATGCCAGCGGCTTGCGAGTAATGCCGTCCACTCAGCAGTGCCAATGCAAATAACGCGGCACCGCAGATTTCTAACTTCCGACTACCGGCTCTCCCTCATGAAAAATAAAACAAACTCAACCTCGGCAACCGATACTCATCCAACAGCCTCTTCTGTAAATACTGCTTCTCCACCAACGCCAGCTGTTCCGCCTTCATTCTCCGCCGGTACGTTGCTAACTGCGAATCCACCTCTCGCCGGATCTTCAACATCAACTCTTCCGGAGCATCCGTCAGCAAGGCCGCATGAATTTTCTCATCCAGAATCGTTAGCCGCCTCTCCAGATCTTCAAGGTCCAGCAACCCGGGCGCTTCCAGCAACGTGCCCGCTGATGCCAATTTCTCCGCTGTGTCCCGCAAAAAAGTCGGCAGTTTCGTCTGCGCCGCTTCCTGTCGCTGCGCAGCTTTCCGCAACAACTCCTCGTTTTGTTTCAGGTATGCCCGCAACTCCGGCCGCGCAAACGGCTCCCTCGCCGTCGCGCCTTTCGCCGCCCGCGCTCCCGTCGCCGCCTCCTGCTGTTCATCGGCCGCCTCCAAAACCGCGTCGGTGCAGTACGCCAGGCTCTTCATCGGCTTCCCCGCGCCCCGCCGCGACCGTTGATAACTTTCAAATGCCCGATCGATTCCTTTCAGTGCGGCTTCGAGCGGTACGCCCGCCTTCTGCCACGCCTCCATGATGGCCCAATCCAGCGGAGACACCAGCAGGTGCGCGCCACGCTTCTTCCAGAAATGCTCCTCAATTTCCGTGAAATAGTTGAAGTAATTCCAAGTTTCCATGCCGAGACCGCGCGGTCAGCGAGGCGCTTTCCTCGCTTTGTCGGTCCTTGCGACAGCAGTGGTTGTGGATTCGCGATGCGCTTCCCCAGGCTGGTTTTTCTCCCAGATGTACCGCAATCCCGTCAGTGTCAGGAATTCGTCCACATGCTGAATGTGCTTCGAGCCGCGGGCCACTAACCTCGCCTGTCCCCCGGTCGCCACCACCTTTGGCTCTCCGCCCATCTCTGCTTTAATGCGCGTCAGAATTCCATCCACCATGTCCACCGCCCCGTAATAAAGTCCCGCCTGGATGTTCGTCACAGTATTCGTCCCAATCACTTTGCCCGGATCCTTGATCTCTACCCGCGGAAGCCGCGCGGCCCTCGCAAACAGCGCTTCGGACGAAATTCCCAGGCCTGGCGCGATCACGCCTCCAAGAAATTCGCATTTCGCGGAGATCACGTCGAACGTAATCGCCGTGCCGAAGTCCACCACCACGCACGGGCCGCCATATTGATGAAACGCCGCCACGCCATTCACAATCCGGTCCGCGCCCACTTCCATGGGATTGTCCACGTGCACGGAAATTCCTGTCTTTACTCCCAGCTCGACAAACAATGCCTTCTTTCCAAGGTACAGCCGCGACATCTCTGCCAGCGTCCAGTTCAGCGGCGGCACCACCGAGCTGATGATCACGCCGCTCATCATCTCTTTAGTGAGCCCGGCGAGCGAAAACAGGTTCCGGGTCAACACACCGTATTCGTCCACCGTCTGCGCTTGTGCGGTCGTCAATCGCCAGTTGGCGACGAGCTCCTCATCCCGAAAAACGCCCAGCGCCGTATTCGTGTTGCCCACGTCAATCGTCAGCAGCATCTCTTATCGAACCTCGGTCACATCCCCGGCAATGACGGTCGTTAAAGCGCCGTTGTCCCTGCTCACCAACAGCAATCCCTCCGGACTGAGGCCTGCCGTTACTCCGGTGTACCATTCGGCGCCCGTATCCACGCGCACGCGGCGCCCCTTTGCAAACGACGACACGCTCTCGAATCGTTCCACCACAAAGCTCGGCCCTTCGCGCAGGAGCCGATTGTAATCGCTCTCGAATTGCGCCAGCAACCGCACCAGCAATTCCAGCCGGTAGCTCATTCTTCCCGATTCCTTCCGGATTGACGTTGCAATCGACCCGAGCTCCGTTGGAAACTTCTCCTGATTCACGTTGATTCCGATCCCCACGATCACGAAGCGCACCGCGTTCGGCTCCGCATGCATCTCCGTTAGAATCCCGCCAAGCTTCTTTCCGTTCAGCAGCAAATCGTTCGGCCACTTCAGTTCAGGAACCAGACCCGTCTGCGCCGCGATGGCCGTGTGTGCGGACACGCCCGCCAGGATGGTCAGCAGCGGCGCCTGTGCCGGCGCAAGTTTCGGACGCAGCAGAACCGTGAAGTACAACCCCATCCCTTTCTCCGAATGCCAGCCTCGCCCTACTCGTCCGCGCCCCGCCGTTTGCGCTTCGGCCATCACTACCGTGCCTTCCGGTTCGCCAGCAAATCCCAAATCCATCGCCACCCGATTCGTTGAATCAGTCGTGAAAAAATGAAACACGCGCTTGCCGAAGAGAGTGCCCTTCAGCCGTTTCCGCAACAGGTCCGGAGTCAGCACATCGGGCACCTTTTCCAGAAAATATCCCGTGCTTCGCTGGCCCCTCACCTGCACGCCGAGCTTCCGGAGCTGATCCACCCACCGCCACACCGTTGTCCGAGACATGCCTGTTTCGCGCGCAATACGGGCTCCGCTGATGACAATCGTGGCATTTTCCGAAAGCAGCGTAAGCAGCGCCGCCAGCCGTCGATCGGTTGTTCCTGGTAAAGAAGGTGCTTGAGGCATTCGCGTCCGGTCCTGAGCTCCTGCCTGCCCTAGCTTATCTCAAAACTCCTTGGATGCAGCGGCTCGCCGTCGCTTTTGTCGTCTCCCCAGCTTGTGGTTGCCTGACGCCCAGCTGCCACAAAACCTGCTTCCTGAAAACTGTCGACCGGTAGCTTCTTCCCGGATGCCCCACATGCTGGTGGGCTCTTGGGTTTCTTCCCCTTTGTAGGGACGGGTCTTCAGACCCTTGCCTTTTACTTATTACTTCTGACTACCAACTACTCTTCCCCTAAACTCTTCAACCTCTCCGCAAACTTATCCAACTCAATCCTCTGCCCATGCAACGCCTCTTCCATTTGCTTGACGATCTTCTCCGGTGCTCGGCTTCGAAACGTCTCATTCCCCAGCTGGCTCTCCTTTGACGCAATCGCCTTCTGCAGACCTTCCATCTCCTTCTTCAACCGCTCCCGCTCCGCCCCCACGTCTATCGACTCGGTCGCATACGGAATCCGCACGTCAAACTTGGCCGTCGACCGCGTCCCTCCGCCGCTCTCTGGCAGCCTCTGCGAAAGCACTGCAAACTCCGACAGGATCGCCAACCGCAAAATCCCATCCTTGTTCGCTTCGATGACGCCCCTTGCCCAGCCATCGCCGCTGAAAAACTCCGCCCCCACTTTTTTCTTCGGGTCCAGCTTCATCTCCGCCCGGATCGTCCGCAGCGATTGCACAATCTCCTGAACCAGCCCAAATTCCTTGACCGCGGGCGCATCGTTCCACGACTCCTGGGCCACTGGATATGCCTCCAAGGCAATCGATTTCGCGCCCGCCCTCTGCGGCAGTTGGTGCCACAATTCCTCTGTCAGGAACGGCATAAACGGATGCAGTAGCCGCAGCGCCGTATCGAATCCGGCAAACAGGTTCTTCCAGGCCACCGCAGACCTGGCGTGATCCGCGCTCTGCAGTTCCGGCTTCACCCACTCGATGTACCAGTCGCAGAAATCGCCCCAGAAGAACTGGTAAACGCCCTGCGCCGCTTCATGAAAACGGTAGTTCGCGAGCGCGTCATCCACCGTCTTCACCGTGTCCGCTTGCCGGGCAAATAGCCAGCGGTCGATCAGCGGCACTTGTTCCGCATAAGCGTGCGGAGCTTTCGCCCGAACGGCCGGATCGGCCAACTCTCCTATCGAAGTCCCGCCCTGCTCGAACTTCTGCAGGTTCACGAACAGAAATCGTGCCGCGTTCCAGATCTTGTTCGCAAACGCCTTCGCCCCGCCCAGCCGGTCGTCGGACAAGACTATGTCCGTTCCCGGCGCCGCCATCGACGCCAGGCAAAAACGCATGGCGTCCGTCCCGTACTCTTCATTCAGGGTGATCGGATCGAGCCCCGTCCCTTTGGACTTGGACATCTTCTCCCCACTCGCGGTCCGCACCAGCGAGTGCAGATACACCACGCGGAAGGGAACTGCGCCCGTAAAATGCAGTCCCATCATGATCATCCGCGCCACCCAGAAAAACAGGATGTCGTACCCAGTGATCAGCAAACTTGTCGGATAGTATCTCTGAAAATCCGCGGTCTTCTCCGGCCAGCCCAGCGTTGAAAAAGGCCACAGCGCCGAACTGAACCATGTATCCAGCACATCCGGGTCTTGCTGCAATTCCGTGGACCCGCACTCCGAGCACTTCGCCGGATCTTCCCGCGACACGATAATCTGCCCGCACTTTTCGCAATACCACGCGGGAATCCGGTGGCCCCACCAAAGTTGTCGGGAAAGAGTCCAGTCGCGGATGTTCCGCATCCAGTTGAAATACTCTTCCCGCCGGTTCTCGGGAATAATTTGGATGTCCCCACGCTCCACCGCCGCAATGGCCGGCTCCGCCAGCAGCCTCATCGAGCAGAACCATTGCGTCGAAACGCGCGGTTCCACGATTGTCCGGCTGCGCTCGCAATGACCAATGGCGTTGATGTGTTCGGTAATCTTCTCGATCAGTCCCTGAGCTTGCAGGTCCTCTACAATCTTTTTCCGCGCCGCGAATCGTTCAAGCCCTGCATACGCACCGGCATTTTCGTTCAGGTGCGCGTCGTCCGTCATGATGTCAATCAGCACCAGGTTGTGCCGCTTGCCGGCCTCAAAGTCGTTGGGATCGTGGGCGGGTGTGATCTTCACCGCTCCCGTGCCGAATTCCCGATCCACCATTTCGTCCGCAATGATCGGAATCTCGCGGTTCATCAGCGGCAGAACCACGTTCCTCCCAATCAGGTGCTTGTATCGCTCGTCTTCTGGGTGCACCGCGACTGCCGTGTCCCCCAGCATCGTCTCCGGCCGCGTCGTCGCAACAATCAAATACTCCTTCGCTCCCGCGACCGGGTACCGGATGTACCACAGGTGCCCCTGCTTCTCTTCGTGAATCACCTCCAGATCGCTCAACACGGTCCGGCATCCGGGGCACCAATTCACCATCCGCTTTTCCCTGTAAATCAGCCCTTCTTCGTATAGCCGCACAAATACTTCGCGCACTACCTTCGACAACTCCGGCGAAAGCGTGAACCTTTCCCGCGACCAGTCGCACGACTCCCCGATCTGCTTCATCTGCCGCTGGATTGTTCCCCCGCTCTCTTCCTTCCATTGCCAGACGCGCTTGATGAACTCCTCGCGCCCCAGGTCACGGTAATGGATCCCATGATGCGAAAGCTGGCGCACAACAACGCGTTGCGTGGAAATCCCCGCATGGTCGGTTCCGGGCAAGTACAGCGTGTTGTACCCGCGCATCCGGTGCCATCGCGTCAGTACATCAATTTCCGTATGATCCAGCATGTGTCCGATGTGCAGCATACCCGTCACATTTGGTGGGGGAATCACAATTGAAAACACCGGCCCCGGAGCGCTCGCATCGGCCTTGAACAACTCTTCCTTGACCCAGAACTCCGCCCATCGCGCTTCAATTTGCTTGGGATCGTACGCTTTGGCTATCTCTCGGGGCATTCCATCCTCGTGTCCTTGCCGCGCGCATAGGCACACGTTTCCGCTCGCAAGGTAATCTTTCAATATACGAGGATGCCCTCGCGCGCGTCAATTCGCGGACGCTCGTCGTGGTTGTGCGCTTTTCTGTGAAAGAACTGGAAAACTACGATTTCTTCGAATTGATCTCGTCCCGAACGATCGCTTCAATCACCGGCTTCAAAATCTCGCGCGTCACCTTCTGCAGAACCTCGGGGTTCATCTTTCCTAAAACCCGGGCCACGAGCTCATCCATGTCAGGTTCCGCCGGCTGAGCCGCCACCGGTTCCGGCGCCGCAACGGGCTCGTGCGATACAACTAGCCCGGGAGCGTGCTCTTCCACCGTCGCAGACGCGGGCTCGACGGCGCGCATCTCGTCAAAACGCGCAGCAGCCTCCAAGTGCGAGTCCTCTACCACCGGCTCTGCCGAAGCCGTCTCCATGGGAGTGGCCTCAAACGCCGCGGGCTCGGCAGGCGGCGCTTCCCAGGCATTCTCCCAACTTTTCGGTTCGCTCGCCTCCCCAGCACTCGGTTCAACGTGGGCCTGAACTTCCGCCCTCACCGGGGTTGCAACGGATTCATTTGCAGGAGCCTCAACATGTTCTCCCGGCTCCTCATGCACCGGCTCCGCCGAATACGCTGACGGCTCAGCCCCATGCTCCGCGGGGGCCTCCACGTGCTGCACAGACGTCTCCGCCGAGTATGCCGGAATTTCCTGCGTCTCTTCCACGGAATACGATTTTGGTGAATCCCAAGTCGAGGCCAGCAGGGAAGCCTTCTTTGCTTCCGCTTCCCACGAGGTCTCGGGAACGGGTGCCCAATTTGCGGGCTCGGAATTCGTCTCTGGAGCCGTGGGCTCCACGGCAGGCACGGGCGGTGCGACACTCGCTGCATCCTGCGCCGGTGCAACGGTCTCCGCAATCTGTTCCATTGCTTGTGCGTGGATTTCCGGCGTCGTTTCCGCGACTACCGGCTCTGTGCCCTTGATCTCTGCAAGCTTTTCTTCAACCCCTGCCGCCATTGCCGCGGCCCAGGCGTCGCTTGTGAACGGCATCCCCGCTTCCACAGGCTTGTTGACTTCCGTCGCCACCGCCACCGATTCCGCCGCCTCTGCAAGCGCCGGCTTGCTCTCGAGGGAATGTGCCCAATGGTTTGAAGTAAAACTCTTCGCGGGGGAATTTCCGTGGAACGCCTCATCTCGCCAATCTTTTGCGCCCTGCGTTGTGTTGGCCACGCGCTCCAGATCTTCATCCAGCCCGCCAGGCCGCCATCCACCCTTCGCGGGCTCTTCTTCTTCTTCCTTCTCTTCCTCGACCTCGTCACTTTCCTCGTTCCACTTCCTCACATCCGCAAGATTAATCATCGGCTTGGAAGTGACCGCCAGGTCCTCTGTTTCCGGGGTCTCCAGCAAGCTCCCGAAAGCCAATGGTTCGCTGCCCGCCGCAATCTTCACTTGTGGCTGCGGTGCGGCCGTTGGAAACTCCTCGAGCGGCTCTGGCATGATTTCAGGCAATTTCTCCGCGGAGAATTCCGCCAGTTTTGAGCTGACACCTGAGCTTAAAATATCTGCTGTCGAGCGTTTCGGCGGCGGTAGCGGCGCCTTCTCTGTTGTCGACGCAGGGCCAATCGAAACACCCGCGCGTTGCAACGCGGACTTCACCATGGAAATCAGTGGGTCGGGCGGAACAAACGGCTTTTTCAAAACGCCATCCGCGCCAACCCGCTGCGCTTCCTGCTCATCCAGCGGATCGAACGCGCCCACCAGCAAAATCACCGGAATATGCGAAAGGGAAGAGTCTTCTTTGACGTACCGGCAGACCTCGTAGCCATTCCTCACCGGCATGAACACATCCGCAAGAACCAGATCCGGACGCATATCGGAAATCTTCCTCACGGCCGCTTCACCGTTCCCGACGGCCACAACGTCGATTCCCTGATCTTTCAGTGCTAGCCCCACCATTTTCTGGATGTTGCTGTTGTCGTCTGCAACCAATATCTTGGCCACCGCACATCCTCCGGGCAGCAGACGCTACCCACACTCTTAGCTGCAAAACCAATTGGAGCACTCGGTTCCGGGTGCGTCAATTGGAGTGCTCTCCCCATGTGTCGGAAGTAGACATGGTTCGTTCCTTTTCATAACCTGTACCAAAGGGCAAGGGGTGCGAACCACTTCGCACCCCTTGGGAACTTCCTGATTTCTGTAGGTTTTACCGTTCTTGCTACCAGGGCAGGATCTTCTTCAGCCCTTTCTTCTTACTGCTCGATTCCTTGGAGTTCTGATCCTGCGACTGGCTGGAATCTGATGTCGTTGGTTGGGTGTTGTCGGCCTTGGAACTGTCCGAGCTTGCCGATGCATCCTGTGCCGAACTGCCCGTGTTGCTTCCCTCTGCTGCAGGGGTGTTTCCCGCATTCGCATCCGCGCCTGAAGCCGTTCCCGAGGCCGCGTCGCCGCTCGTATCCTCGCTGGCTGCCCCCGCAGCACTTCCGGCTGGTGCGGCTTCACCCGGCTTCACTACCTCGACAACCGCGCCGGTCGACCCTCCGGTTGTCAAGCTGGACTTGTTTCCTCCCGTCAGCACGTCCCCTTGGTCCGCCGTTTCCGGCTCTAGATTCGGCAATCCATGCGCCGCCGCCGCGTGCACATCGGGCGCACTATGCAGCATCCCCATGGACTTGTGCACAACCGATTCCTTGGGTCGCGGCGTGTTCTGTTCCGCGGTCATCCACTCCAGCGCCTTCGGATCCGGCTGCGGCACAGGCATTCCGAAGGCCCTGAGCTTGTCTTTGGCCGCCGCATCGTGAACAGAAAGCGGATAATTCTTCACGATCTGCGCGTAATAGCTTCCCGCCAGGTCTTTGCGCTCGCTCTTCTCGAAAATGTCGCCGAGCATCCACAGCGCTGTGTCGGACTTGCTGTACAGGGGGTAGCGCTTCACCAAAGGCATCAGCCGTCCTGCGGCCGCACGCCGGTCGCCTTTCAGATAGTAGTAATACGCCACACGGAACTGGCTCTCCGCCAGGACCTCCTGCACTTCCCTCAGTCTTTGTTCCGCCTGTGGTGCGAGGGGATCCTTCGGGTACTTCAACAGAAATGTCTGGAACTCTTCCTCGGCGGCTTTTGCATGTGTGTTATCGCGGTCGGGCTTGGCCATCTCGTTGTAGTTCGCCATAGCCACTTGCATCTGCGCGTAGGCCGCTTCTGGCAGGAAAGGGAAGAAGACGATGAAATCTTTGTAGCCGTTGATGGCTTGCGTGATGTTGCTCGTTCCCCCTTCCTTGTAAAACGAATCCGCGATAGCGAGTTTTGCCTTGGCGAGGTATTCGCTGTCGGGGTACGTATTGATCAGCGTCTGCAGTCCCAGTCGTCCCACCTCGTATCGGCCATGTTTGATATCGTTCATGGCCTTGTCATAGAGCTGCTTGTCAGGCTCGACCGTGTTCGATGTGTCCGTGGACTTATCTACCGGTTTTTTTTTGTGGAAAATGACCTGGGCGGTGCACTGGCTGGCGGTCACCAGGGTAAGCGCACACACAAAAAGAAGCGCTGATCGCCGCAATCTTCACCTCACCTTTGCTGACGGGTCCCTGGCCGGAGCATGTGGCTAGACTGGGAATGTCCCCGTACTTGGCTCGGACCCTCTCCAGTATAACCTGAACTTTGGCACAGGTACCCCGGAAACTTGCCCTTTCGGACGGGGTTGCCACCTGCTGTCTCGGATGCCTCTACCCCTCTCCCCGGTTTTCCCGCAAGCCTTGGTTACTCGCATTCACGCCGCCCGCCGGTCGCTTTCGCACCTTTTTAACGTTTTGTAATACCCAACCCGCTCCTCTCTAACTACAATGCTTCCATGCCTTTCGCTCCTTGGCGAAAGGACCTCACTCATGGAAAAACGAAAATTTCTGTTTGCTTCCCTCTCGAGCTTGATCGGCGATATCGCTTGGCAGGTCGTGAAAGAAGGTCACGAAGTCCGCTACTACGTCGAAAACGAAAAAGAGCGAGACATCGCAGACGGTTTTGTCCCCAAATCGAGCGATTATGAAAAGGACGTAAAGTGGGCAGACATCGTCGTCTTTGATGACACGCTCGGCCAGGGCGCCAAGGCACAGGCGCTCCGAGCTGCGGGCAAGCCCGTTATCGGGGGTACAACCTATGCAGATAACCTCGAAGATGATCGCTCCTTCGGCCAGGAAGAACTGAAAAAAGCCGGTGTCACCATCATCCCGTATCAGGATTTCGACTCCTTCGACCCAGCCATCGAATTCGTCAAGAAAAATCCCGATCGCTACGTCATCAAGCCCAGCGGCGAAGCGCAAAACGTCAAACGGCGCCTGTTCGTCGGCGAGGAGGAAGACGGCAACGACGTCATCGGCATGCTCGAAGCCTACAAGCGTGCCTTTGCCGACGAAATCAAGGTCTTTCAGTTGCAGCGTCGCGTCAACGGGGTCGAAGTCGCCGTCGGCGGCTTCTTCAACGGCAAAAAGTTCATCAACCCGATCAACATCAATTTCGAACACAAGAAACTCTTCGCCGGTGAAGTCGGCCCGCCGACCGGGGAAATGGGCACGGCCATGTTCTGGAGCGAACCGAACGCACTCTTCAATCGCACCCTATTGAAAATGGAGTCCAAGCTCGCCGAAGAGGGCTATGTCGGCTACATTGACCTGAACTGCATCGTCAACAATAACGGCATCTACCCGCTGGAGTTCACTTCGCGTTTTGGCTATCCGACCATCAGTATCCAGCAGGAAGGTATCCTCACTCCCATCAGCGAACTTTTCTGGGATCTCGCCCATGGCCTGGAACCGAAATGGCGTACTCGAAGCGGATTCCAGGTGGGCGTTCGCATCGTCGTGCCACCCTTTCCCTTTGACGACGAAGCCACCTTCGAATCCTTTAGCAAGAACGCCGCTATCGTTTTCAAGCGGCCTTCCATCGAAGGCATCCATATCGAGGACGTAAAGATCGTCAACCAACAGTGGCTTGTCGCCGGCACTTCTGGCGTGGTCCTCATCGTCGTCGGCATCGGCCAGACCATGAAGCAGGCGCAGGCCCAGGCCTATTCGCGCATCAAGAACGTCCTCATCCCCAACATGTACTACCGCACCGACATCGGCGATCGGTGGGGGGAAGATTCCGACAAACTCCACAACTGGGGCTATCTCCGCTAACCAGTGTAGCGGCGGCTCTACGCCTTCGCCGCTGTTGCCGCGTGGAGTCGGCTTTATTCCCCCATCTGCTTGTCCTGCTCCTTCTCTCTCTCTCTCTCTCTCTCTGCTCTCTTGGGTGAACACTCCTTTTTGTCTCTTCACGCGCCACTTTTTCTTCCCTCGATACAATCTTTTTACACCCACCTGTCCCGACTCGGCGTATCATGCTCGCTTGTGCTTTTCGATGTCTTCTTCGGAGGCAACTCTATGAAACGCTTTCTCGTCGCAGGCTTGCTCCTGGCTCTGTCTCCCGCCATCGCCTTTCTTCCCAGAGCAGCTCAGCAGAAAGACGAAGTAGCCAGGATCTCGCTCAAAGTCGGTGACCCTGCTCCCGACTTCACCCTCCTGAGCGATCAATGGAAGACCGTCAAACTCAGCGATTTCCGCGGCAAGAAAAATGTCTTTCTGGCCGTTTACGTCCTCGCCTTCACCGGTGGTTGAACGAAGCAACTCCAGGCGGTCCAGTCTGGAATAGACTCGGGCAAAATCGATACGAGTGATACGGAAGTTTTCGGTGTAAGCATGGATAGTCCCGCAGCCAATGCCGCCTTCGCTAAGCAGATCGCCATCAAGTTTCCCCTTCTCAGCGACATGAACCACAAGATGCTCACTTCTTACGGCATCCTCAAGAATTACGATGTCCAGGGCGAAGGTTACCAGTGGGCCATGCGCGCCAACATTGTCATCGACAAGGACGGCATCATTCGCCACATCGAGGAAGGGGATGGTGCCGTTAATCCCAACAACGCCGTCGCCATCTGCACCGACCTCCACAAAAAGTCCGCGGCCAAGTAAGCGGTTTGGTTAGAGATTCAAAAAAATCGATCCCCGGCCCTTTGCCGCGGATCGCCTCACTCACTGCAGTCTCATTGCTATTTCTTCCGTCGGCCTGTCGAGTGCAGCGCTAACTCATTGGCTGCTGCCTTATCCATCTTGTGAGCCTGCATCTCGGCCAGCAGCCCCTCATCTGTTAGGTCCAGGGGGTGAGAGTGCTTCCAATCGTGGTGAGCCACATGCCCCAGCCGTTCTACCACCGTCGGCGCAAACACCTCGATCGCCAGCTCTCTCCGGCTGTCGAAACTTCCCGGTGTCAGGTTAATAGACCCCACAATGGCCCGCGAGTGGTCCGCCAAAAGCATTTTGGCGTGCAACTTCAGGTGCTTCAAACGATGAACCTTCACTCCCACGTCGTCCAGAATTCGCAAGCCGCCGACTCCTTCCGTCAGCTTCTCCTTCTTTAGCTTGTGCGGAGGCCGCGCCATCACATGCACTTTCACGCCGCGCTGGTGCGCTCGAACCAGCCGCTCGATAATCACCGCATCCTGGTAGCGCTCGTTCTGCACAAACAGCGTGTGCTTCGCTTGGTCAATGAATCGGCATATGCGATCACGTCCATTGCCCTTACACCAGATCAGCTCTCCGCTCTTGCACGCGCGAAATGGCTTGCGCGCCCAGTCTGCCTCAAAGCAATCGGCGATTTCCCGGACTTCCTTTTCCCGCGTCGTCACCACGGCGTAGTCACGCGTCTCTGTGAGGTTCTTCGTCACCCAGTTCAACGACTTTACATAGGCAACCTGGCCGTCCACGACCATGGACTTCTCATGCGTAACGTCAAACGCAGGATTGCTGTCCCGGACTTCGATTCCCACTGCTTGCAGTTTCTTTTTGGTTTCCAGGTTGTCGGCCTCGCCGTCGCGCCGCGCCGGGTTTAGCATCACCCGCACATCCACGCCGCGCTTCTTTGCGGCGACGAGAGCCTTTATCAGGGAGGGATCGGAGAACAGAAACATCTTTACGCGCAGAGAGCGGCGAGCGTCGGCAAGCGCCTTCAGCACCGGCTTTGCCGTGTCGTCAGGGAGCACAATCAGGCTGTGCGTCACTCCTCCTCCTCGTCGCCTTCTTTGCCGCTATCAAATCCACGCTCCTTGCGTACGAGTTCTGCCCGCGAAGAGCCCTTCTCCATTTCGCTTTTCAATTCGGCAGGCTCTTTTTCGAATTGTACACGATACAATTCTGCGTACGTCCCGTCCCGCGCCAAGAGCTCTTCGTGCGTTCCTTGTTCCGCCACCATCCCGTCCTTCAATACAACAATGTTGTTGGCATCGCGAATGGTGCTCAGCCGATGCGCAATCGTAATCACCGTCCGCCCCTTCATCAGCCGTTCGAGCGCCTCGATCACTAATTGCTCGGATTCCGTGTCCAGCGCCGCCGTCGGCTCGTCCAGAATCAGGATCGGATTGTTGCGAATGAGGGCCCGCGCAATTCCGATCCGCTGCCTCTGCCCGCCGGAGAGAGTATCCCCGCGGTCCCCCACCATCGTGCCGTATCCCTGCGGCATTTTCGCAATGAACTCATCCGCATTCGCCAGTTTCGCCGCCGCCAGCACCTCTTCCCGTGTCGCCCCCGCGCGCCCGTAGGCAATATTCTCGGCAACCGTCCCGCGAAAGAGAACCGTTTCTTGCAGCACATAGGCAATCTGGTTTCTCAGTCCGGTGATTGTGTAGGAACGAATATCCGCGCCGTCAATTTTGATGGCTCCTTCGGTTGGGTCATAGAATCGCGGAATCAGGCTCACCAGCGTGGATTTTCCGCTCCCGGTCGGCCCCACGATCCCCACCATCTGTCCCGCCTTGATCTGGACACTCACATTCTTCAGTACTTCACCGTCCTTCCCGTAGCTGAACTCGACGTTCTCAAAAGCAATATCTCCCCGGAACGGTCCAGGCTCTCTTGCATCCGGACGTTGCGGAATGATATCGTTCGCGTCCAGAATCTCGCGCACGCGTTCCACTCCGACCGCAGTCTGGGCAATCGAATTCGTCATCTTCGCCAGGTCCTGCACGGGCTTGAAGAAATTTCCAAGATAAAACAAGAACACCGTTAGCTCGCCGGCCGTCATCTTGTCCGCCAGAATGAGCCCCGCGCTTCTCCACAGTACAAACGCCGTGCAGACGGCGACAATGATGGACACAAGAGGCGAAAGCAGCGCCTTCACCTTTCGAGCCTGCAGCGCCGCTTCCACCGTCGCCTTGCTGACCTCGCTCAGCTCCTCCTGTTCCAAATCCTGCCGTCCGAACGCTTTGATAACCCGCATCGACTGCAGGCCCTGCTGCACTACCTGCACGATGTTGCTCTGCTGCTTCCGCACCTCCCGTGTCGCCTTCTTGACGGCCTTCTTAAATCGCGAAATCAGCAGCAGCAGGACCGGCGTCAACGCCACGACAATCAGTGTGAAATCCCAATTCAGCCAGAACATGATGAACAGCATCCCGACGATCGTGAACAGATCCACCAGGATTCCGAGCGTGGACGATGAAGCAAACGCCTGAATCGTTTGTACGTCCGCGGTGATCGTGCTCAGCAACGTCCCCGTCTCGTGTTCGCTGTAGTAGCGCAGCGAAAGCTGCTGCAGGTGATGGTAGGTGCGCAGCCGCAGGTCATTCGCCACCCATTGGCCCACGCTCGTCGTGTAGTAATTCCCGATATACGATGCAATTGCCCCGAGCAGCGCGATCACAATCGTTGCAATCGCCGCCGCAGCCGCGATGCTCATCTTGTCGCCTTCGCTGAGGAATGGCTGCAGAACTGCCGCCGCGCGCGGGGGCAGGTGGTGCACTCCCACGACATTGTCGAGGATGACTTTCAGGGGCCATGGCGCGGCCACCGTCATGGCAGTTTGCACCAGCATAGCCGTCAGGATAGCCGCCAGGCTCAGTCGATACGGGCGCAGCAGGCTCGCAATTAGCGCGAACATATGCGGGGTTTCTCCAACCAACCTGTTTTTCGATGCTTCTGAAGGTCCGTCATGGCGCAGGGAAGTTTACCCCACACCACGGTCCTTCGCCCATTCGCAGCCTTCAGTCCTGTTCTGACTTGCTTTGTCTTGCTTCTGGGGACGCCCTGTTTCGTGGCGGCATGCAGCGGGTCCAGACCGATTACGGATGACTGATTACCGCTGTTTTCAAAAGCGGCCGGTCTCGAGACCCTCCCCTTTCCTCTTCGGCCGGGCACACCACCACTCCTCGTCAGTGATAACCGATAATCGGTAACTGAGTGTCTAATTAGCGATCGTCAAGTCGACTTCTGTGACCGCGCCGATGCGCGTCCCCGCAAGTGGCGTCTGGTCGATGACCGTCCCGTGCGGCCACTGAGGTGCGGAAACGTAATTGATCTTCCGGTGCAGCGTCGCCACATCCAGCCGGTGCTCGGCCTCGGTCTCATTGAGTCCAATAAAATAAGGCATCACGTACGACTTTTCCTTCGCTCCCGCAGAGACCAGCATATCCACGCGCGGCGTAGCCGCTCCTTTTCCTGGCTTCGGGTTCTGCTCGAGCACCGTGTCCGTCGCAATTTCCGGCAAGTTCACGGAGGACACCTCCCCGACCTGCAATCCCGCCCTCAACAATTCAATGCGCGAAGCCCGCAGCGAATTTCCTTCAAGGGGCGGAATCTGCAACTCGCGCTGCCCCAGACTGAGCACCACGTGCGCCTGCTGGGACACCTTCATCAGCATGCCCGGCGGCGGAGTCTGCCGGATCACCTGATTGATCGGGACATCGCTGTACACGCGGTCCGCCACCCTCAGAATCAGCCCCTTCGACCGCAGCGCGCGACTCGCTTCGCCTACATCCTTCCCCACCAGATTGGGCATGGTGGTTTCGCGCCCGTGAATCGCGATCCGCATCGCGGTAATCGCACTCAAGAATGCCGCCGACGCCAGAATGAAAATCAAGAACGCAATCCGACTCGCCCACTCGACTCGCTCTCGTAACGTCATACCCCTTACTTTCAAACGCCACCCTCCCCCGGTCAATCCCTTTCTCTGCCCCGGTTGCTTGCGGCACCTCGAACCTTCTCGTCTTTGCGTGCCCGCTCCATCCTGTGTTGTAATGACTTTGTAACAATGACAGACTACGCTCAACGTTCTGAAGGGCAGCCTCTTAGCTCGCCAATGGATAATCAAGACACCACACCCAGGCCCGCTCGGCCGGACGCCTCCAAAACCACTCTGCCGCAGCCTGGTCGCCCCGTTCCGAGCCGCGCCTATCCCGGCGCACTCATCGTCGTTGAAGGCACGGACGGCTCCGGCAAGAGCACGCAACTCTATCTGCTCAAACGTTGGCTGGAAATCGGTGGCTATCGCCTCCACTTCACCGAGTGGAACTCTTCTCCGCTGGTGAAATCGGCCACTCGCCGAGGCAAACAGAAGCGCCTTCTCACGCCCACAACCTACTCTCTCTTGCACGCCGCCGATTTTGCCGACCGCTGCGAGCGCCAGATCATGCCCTTACTTCAGGGCGACTATCTCGTCCTCGCCGACCGCTATATCTACACTGCCTTTGCCCGCGACGCGGCTCGCGGCTGCGCGCATCGCTGGCTGCGCAATCTCTATCGCTTCGCGCCCATACCAGACATCGTCTTCTACTTCCGCGCGCCGCTCGATGTTGCCGTCGACCGCATCCTCAGCGGCCGCCCCAAACTGAAATACTACGAAGCCGGCATGGACCTCGGCCTTTCCTACGACCGGCCGGAAAGCTTCAAGCTGTTCCAG
>Ga0187782_10000494_pt1 | contig 26701 bp, 21 predicted proteins | sample 0715_SJ02_MP15_2_FD_132454 | JGI IMG/M metagenome (GOLD analysis project Ga0187782, IMG submission 132454) | Tropical peat soil microbial communities from peatlands in Department of Meta, Colombia - 0715_SJ02_MP15_20_MG | ecosystem: Environmental > Terrestrial > Soil > Wetlands > Peat | place... | reverse complement strand
GCGAAACATGTTGTTTGCGCTCAAGACTTCACGGTCGTTGACGAAGACGGTCGCGAAGGTGTCGAGCCCCTGGCAGAGAAGCTCGATCCGTTCCCTCGTCCACGTAGCCTCGTTGACATGGATCGACGTCCTGTATTCCCAATCGCATCGGTCGATCCACTGTTGATCCTTCTCGTTCTTCCCATAGAAGGGGTCGCCGATTTTGGCGTTCGCCAGCAGGTCGGTATGGACGCAGCCGGGTACCGCGGCGGGCATCCAGGGCTCGGGCTCGAGCGCGGCCGCCGGCACCCGCCGTTTCGGCCCCGGCTCGTCCGCCACACAGCGGCGAAACCACCAAGGGCCTCGCAGTGGCCAGGAGACGCGCGCTCTGCGATCGTGCGGGGACGAGCGGATTGGCTCCGGCGCTCCGTCGGGCTCGGCTCGCGAGTTCGTGCCTGAAGCGTGCCGGGACGAGGTCATACGGTGCCTCTGCGTTCCTCGAGCTTCTGCCGAATCGTCGCCATCGTCTGGGCGGTCAGCGGAAAACGGGATAGCCCCGTGAGGGCCAGAACGAATCCGCAGATGGGAACGGCGGCAAGAAGCAGCCGGATCATGAGGAGGGTATGTTCTTGCTGCCGCCCACCCAGTTTGGCGTCGAAGCCGGTGCGAGCGAGGACCACGCCTGACAGCAAAAACCCGAGCGCCATGCCCGCCTTCATCAGCCAGGATTTGCACGCCAGGAACGCGCCTTCGCGCCGTTTGCCGCTCTCGAGCTCGTCGTAGTCCATGACGTCCGCTGCGATCGATCCGTCGAGCGTCCAGAACCCGGCGTGATTGAACGCAATGAAGCCGGAAGCGAGCGGCTGTAGCCACGGCCTGCGCGGATCGTAGAGCCACCAGGTCGAAATGAATGCGGCGATGGCCGCGTACTGGAGGTAGGCCAACGCGCGGATCTTTCCGAATCGACGCGAAACGGCGGAATACACACGAATGCCGGCCAGGCCGAAGACCATGCCTGCAATACCCATGTAGAAGTTCCAGTGTCCCCCGGTCGGAACGTCGCCCTTGCATACGTAGTAGACCGTGTCGTAATAGCCGAGCGTTCCCACCATGCTCATGCCGGTGTTGTACGCAAGAACGACGAGCAGCTGCAGACGGAACGGGCGGGTGCGCAGCGCCGTGTATACGGCGTCCGCGATGGAGATCCGGGCCTGGGTGTGGGCGACTTTGTCGTAGTAGCGCTCGCGGACCAGCGCAAACACCCCGACGCCGGCGGCGATCATCCCGATCCCGAGCAACGCACAGTAGACCTGTGCACCGAGCAGGATGTTCGGCTCACCGCGCACTGCAACCATCCACGCGGACGCCGTCGTCGCCAGTCGGCCCAACCTTTCGAGTACGTCGCCGCTCCCGCGCGCGTCGACCCATATCGTCAAAGTCGTGAATTGGGCCGAGAAGAAAAGGGCGACCTCGGGAAGCTTCTGGATCGCGTTGCGGTACGAAAAGACACTCGTTCGTTCGTAGTAGTCGGGCGTGAGCTCGACGCCCAGACCCTGGTACGCCATGTAAAAACAGCTCATCGCGGGGATGTACAGGGCGGAGGAGCCCACGATGAACCAAAAGTAGTTCATCTCGTTCCAGCCCGGCCGGACGAAAAAGAGCAGGGGGAGGCCCACGCCTGCGAGGATCGAACCGACCAGAATGAAGGGCCGCCGGCGTCCGAAGCGTGTACGCGCGTTGTCGGACATCCAGCCGAAGAGCGGGTCCGACAAGGCGTCGATGAAGCGATTCAAAAAGAGGGCCAGTCCGACGAGCGCCGGTGACACGCCGAGAAAGATGTTGAAGACCTGGTTGGCCAACCCTGGGTACAGCCAGTGTCCCCACATGTCATCGATCGAGCCGAGGCCGTAGCCGATCTTCTGCGTGATCGGCACGCGATCTTCGTTCGCTGTGCGAGCCGGGGATCGGGATGGCATCGAACGGGCATTAGGTGTGCGCCGCGTCGTCGGCGCAAGATCCAACCGCCGGTCCGACGGCCGGGGCACCCACGTGCGCGGGTGCCCCGGCGATCCGCCGCCGTGCGCCGCCCGATACACTGCTTGCGAAATTTTCGGTCAAAATTGCAATGACTCGGCAATAATTCGGCAAATTAACCGGTTAAGTTTTTCTTGCACGCGCACGCGACGTGCGGGTAGCGTGGCTCTCACAGCCGGACCGGTGTGTCAAGGTCGAGCCTCGTGATGCGTTCCGTTCGCCAGTTTTTCGGGATTTGTGCCGGCCTGTTCGCGTGCGCCGGTGCCTCCGCGTGCCTGCGGCAGAACGCTGCCCTGTCGGCGTCGACGCCCATGCGCCCCCCGCCGGTCGAGAAGCCCCTGGGGCCCGTCGTGGAGACGGATCGTCCGAGCGCGGTGTTCACCCTCGATGGGGAGCCGTTCTGCTTCGCGGGGTCCAACAACTATTACCTCATCTACAAGTCGCACAAAATGGTCGACGACGTCCTCGATACGGCCAAGAGCCTGGGTCTCAAAGTGCTGCGTTTTTGGGGGTATCTCGACCGCGGATCGCTCGACGGTACCGTACGCAACGTCGACGGACCGGGAGAGAAGGGCGGCGTGTACTTCCAGTACTGGGATCCGCATGCCCAGCGGCCGGCGTACAACGACGGCGCAACGGGACTCGAGCATCTGGACTACGTCCTGGATGCCGCGCGCAAGCGCGACATCAAAGTGATCGTCGTCCTCACGAACAACTGGAAGGACTTCGGGGGCATGGACCAGTACCTGGTCTGGTATGGCCGCACCGAGCATCAGCAGTTCTACACCGACCCCACCATCGTCCACGCGTACAAGGACTGGATCGCTCATGTCATCGGGCGGCGGAATTCGATCACGGGCACACCGTACCGCGACGATCCGACGATCTTCGCATGGGAGCTCGCCAACGAGCCGCGGTGCACCAACTCCGGCGAGTTCGACCATGCCGCCGACTGCCAGACGGTCATGCTCGATCATTGGGCCGACGACGCGTCCTCGTACATCAAGTCGTTGGACCCGAACCATCTCGTGGCCGTGGGTGACGAAGGGTTCTTCGCCGGCGGCGATTCGGCTGGATACGACGGCTCGGAGGGCGTCGATCACGCCGCGCTCCTGGCTTTGAAACAGATCGACTTCGGTACGTTCCACCTTTATCCGGAGAGCTGGGGTCACCGGACTTCGTGGGCCAGTCAGTGGATCGAGGATCACATTGCCGCGGCCCAGGCGGCGGGGAAGCCGACGTTGCTCGAGGAATACGGCATCATCGCGCGCAGAGACGCGCAGGGTGCCGTGACGGACGACTCGCGCCGCCGGCTCGCTTACCAGCGCTGGCACGACCTCGTCCTCAAGCGCGGGGGAAACGCCGCGCTCTTCTGGATGCTCGCGGGTCTGGACGACGAACCGGACGCGATTCACGGCATGTATCCGGACTACGACCACTTCATCCTTTACTCGACGGACGCCGTCGCCGCACAGGTGAAGGCATTCGCGGCCACGATGGTGACCGACGCGCGGGCGTGCTCCCTGTTCCGGACGCTCGTGCCCCCGAGGAGCGTGCCGAAGAGCCCCTTCGTCTCCGTCTCGCGACCGCCGCCCGTGCGACAGCCCGCGGCCGGGCGGGATCGTCCCGAACGGGTTGCAGACACGCCTGAGCTCGCAGAGGCCAACGGATCCGCCCCCGCCACCTACTGAGGCCCGCTCGCATGACCACCGTCGGCTTCCTCTCTCCTCGCCCGATACCCCGGTTCCTCGCGCGCTTCGTCGCTGCATCTCTGCCTGTGCTCCTGTGTGGCGGGGCGGGGTGCATCACGAGCTCGCCGAGCGAGTTCGGGGCCACGGCGACGGCGAAAACGGAAGTCCTCAACCGGTGTCCCGAAGGCCTCATCGACGATCTCGAGGACGGTGACTCGCAGATTGTCAAGAAAGAAGGTCGCGAGGGCTACTGGTTCACGTTCGCCGACAAGGAAGGCTCGACGATCTTCCCTCATGGGGATTTCAAGCCCGATCCGGGGGGGCCGGACGGATCGACTCGTGCCGCGCACATGCACGGCAAGATGGCTGCGTCGGGCAAGAGCATCTACGTCGGTATGGGATTGAGCTTTCTCAACCCGAAGGGAAGCTACGACGCCTCGAAATACAAGGGCATCTCGTTCTGGGCGAAGGGTCCGGGCAAGGTCAGGTTCGAAGTCCCCGACGTGAACACCCAGCCGGAGGGCGACAAATGCTCCGATTGCTACAACAACCTCGGCGTCGATCTGTACCTCACCGACCAGTGGACGCGCTACACGGTGCCGTTCGAACGCATCGCGCAGCAGCCCGGCTGGGGCGATCCGGCGCCCGAGTCGGCCACGAAAGAGCTTTTCGGCGTCCAGTGGCAGTTCAAGAGCCCCGGCGTCGACTATGACATCTGGATCGACGATATCGAGTTCGTGGGCTGTCCGTGACGGGGGAACGTCATGTCACTAAAGCGTAGACCGGGTCGCGTAGTTGCCGGCGGTATTCTTGCGTTGGCCATATGTGCTTTCGCCGGCGTGGTCGCCGCGGCGTGCGGAGGGACGAGTGGACCTCCGATCGCCATTCAAGCGTCGCCGGCCGAGGTCGATCCCGGGAGCGGGCCGTTCGAGTGCAGCGCCGCCAATCCGTACACCTTTTACATGGTCGAGGACTTCGCATCGGGCACGGCGACCGGCTGGTACACGAACAACGAGATCTGTTATCCGTGTCAGACCGGAACGGACGAATGCGCCGAAACCGGGACGTGGGACGTGTGGCTGGACGGAGCTCCTGCGTGCTCCGCGGCGGCGCTCGCCCTGTGCACGGAGCAGTGCCTCGCAATCCAGCCCAGTCCGCCGTACTCCGCGGATCCGATGCCAGCTACGCTCATTCCCGGCGGAGGACGCTGCGGGAGCCTCTATGGCCTGCAGGTGGAGGGCGGCCCCTTCATCAACTGGGGCGGGTCCGTGGGCAGGAGATTGATCGCACCCTGCCCGGATGGCGGCGGCGACGAGCACATCTGCGGCTTCGATGCGAGCTCCTACGACGGAATTGCCATTTGGATGCGATCCGCTCCGACGTACGCCAATACGCCTCGCATCACCGTGACGGACAAATACACGGACAGCTCCTACAACACGATGCTTCTCAGCCAGGGAATCGAGCCCTATTGCAACCCTTACGCACCCGCCGAGAACCCCGCCACCGGCTGTGACAAGTTCGGCACCTACGAGGATCTCACGCAGAATTGGCAACTGTTCATCATGCCGTTCAGCGAGATGCGGGAAGCGGGTTGGGGGAGGCAGGAGCCTCAGCTCGATACGTCGGGAATCATGTCGATCGAAATCGATTTCGCGCAGGGATCGTGGGATTTCTGGCTCAGCAATGTGGCGTTCTACCGTCTCAATTCTCAGTGAGGGCGCGGTGGGCGGTCGACCGGGGATGCGGAGCAAGGGGATGACGCGACGGTTCGCTATCCGTGTGTCCGTTCTGGCGATCGTCTCGTCCGCGGCGCGTTCGGGTCATGGGCAGGCGACGGCACCACCGGCTGCCTCGGCGACGGCGCCTGCCCCGCAGACGTCCGCGGCCCCGTCGACGCCCGCTCCACCTGTGTCCCCCCAGCCGTCGCCGTCGCCAGCCCCACCCGCTCCAGGGGCACCTGCGGCAGCCCCACCCGCGCCAGCCCCGCCTGCGCTAGCCCCGCCTGCGCCAGCCGCGCCCGCGGCAGCCCCAGCCGCGCCAGTTTCGCCCGCGTCGCCGGCGTCATCCACACCGCCCGCGCCATCCACGCCGCTGTCAAATGCAGGTGCAGCGTCTCCCCCGTCTGCAGCCGCGGGCCCCGCCACCCCGGCGCCGGCCGGGCCGAGCGCACCCGCGACGGCAGGATCGGTCCCTGCGACTCCGCTCAAACCACCGAAACCGGCCACAGAGAAAGAAAAGAAGGAAACCGAGCAGTTCGTCGACATGCCCGCAGCCAGCTCCTCGGCACCTGCGGTCGCGGCGACGCCCAAGGACACCAAGGCAGACCCGGGATACCTCCCTGGATATCGTCAATTGCAGACACTGAGTCTGTCGCCTTACGCACCTCAGCAGTACTGGGAGACGACCGGGCTCACACCCTCCTTCGGAACGCACACCCCGAGCTCGGGCCTACGGTTCGATTTCCACGGGTACATGCAGATGCCCGTGCGTGCGGGCATCGGCTCGAGGCCCAACGCCGGTCCCGAGCAGTCGTCCGTCACACTGCACGGAGACCCCGTCGTGCCGGGAGCCTCGTTCGGATGGTTCGATCAGACGCCGACCGTGCCGTGGCCATGGGCGCAGCTCAATTTCATCGTAGGCAACGACGTCGTCCAGATGACGGCAATCGTCGGTGCGTGGAACATCAGCGAATCGATGAGCGCATCGACGTACTTTCAGGTGCCCGCTCAAGTGTGGTTCAACGACGTGTTCCTGACCTATACGCCGAAGAACACGGGCCCCGTCGGCGTCACGATCAAGGTCGGTTCGTTTCCGGAGCGCTACGGCTACATGGCTCAGTACACGCTCGGGGCGTATCCCGCGCCGTTCGTGGCCTTCATTCGCGGCGTCGGGGGGACGGCCACCGTCCTGCTGCCATTCGAATACGATCTCGACTTGAAGCTCGAAGCCGGGTTCAAGGGAGACATCAACCATCCCCCGCTCGACCTCGCCCCCGAGCCGTCCAACAACTTTGCGAGCGCCGCGCAAGGGTCGACCTTTGCACCTCACCTCCACGCCAGCCTCACCTACAAGCAGACGGCGACCCTCGCCTTGCATTACATCGACGCGTTCGAGCACGACGATCGACCGGACGGTTTCGCGGATCCCTCGGTGCCGTTCAACACGGCCGCCGATACTGCCGATGGCACCATCAAGGTCGCTGCCGCGGACCTCACGGTGAACGGGGGACGCTTCGGATACCTCTATCTGGGTGCTTCGAAGATCGACATCCACGGCGCGGATCACCTCGACGATCTCGTTCAGGTCCTGAATACGGGAGGCGGCAAGCTTCTCATGCAGAGGTACATCGGGGACTTCAGTCACGGGGATGGGGGTCTGCTCTTGTTCGGAGGCCAGTACACGGTGAGCCTCGGAACGCTGCTTCGCTATCCCCAGGAGTTCTGGGGGGACGGTCCCGACCTACTGATCAGCGTGTTCGGCGTGGGCGCCAGCACTCATACCGACGACCCGACGCCCGCTTCCCTGGCCCGCTCGCTCAACGTCCCCTACGACGGCAAGAAGATGTTCAAGTACGGAACGGAGCTCACGTACAGCGTCCTGCCGTGGATGGCCATGGCCGGGCGCTTCGACCACGTGATCCCCGATGCCGGCGATCTCAACCAGTCGTTCATGGTCCTTTCCCCCAGGCTCATATTCCGGAGCGGTTGGCAAGCGCGCGAGACCCTGTCTCTCGTATACGCACGTTATCTTCTGGGCAGTCAAGTCGTGGTCAATGGAGACACGCGGCTCATGAACAACCCGTCCGGCCATCCGGACACGCAAATGGTCGCAATCGCCGCGACGATGTGGTGGTGACCGATGAATCGCCGAACGAGGGACAGAATGGGTCGAACCACGACGCGCGCGCTCGCCCTCTGGAGCTTTCTTCTGGCGAGCGTCGATGCGAGCGTCGCGTTCGGTCAGAGCCAGAACGCTGCGCCGATTCAGGTCGACAGCAGTGGAAAGACCGTCGGCGGTGCGGCCCCTGGCACGAGCGAGAATCCGCCGATTGAGCCGCCGCTGACGCTGCTCAGCATGGATCCTGCCGCGCCGGAGCTGTCGGGGCTGCCGGGGGGGGTGACGCCGGCGTTCGGGTCCACGCCGACCCGACCGGGAGACTGGCGTTTCGACTTCCACGGACTCGTGTACGTGCCCCTTCGGGTGGGGTTCAACACCCGGCTCGACCCGCAAGCGGGGCAGGCCAAGGAAGTCTTCCATGCTCCGCCGGTCGTTCCCGAAGACTTCGAAGGCTTCGGCTACACGAACATCGAGCCGGATCCGTGGGTACAGACGAATTTTTCCTACGGCAATCGCGACGTGACGGCCACCGTGATCATCGCCGCCCGCAGCGTGACGGATGGCGATTCGTACTTCAACCCGCCCGATCAGCTCGGCATCAACGACGCCTTCCTAACGTTTCGCGTCGCCCACACACCGCGGCTTCACATCAAGCTCGATGTCGGGGCGTTCGCCAATCGCTACGGGAACATGGGTGAGTACGATTCGGGCCGATACGGCACGCCGATCATTGCGCGCATCGGGGGCGTGGGCATCACGGAGACGGGAAGTTACAATTTCGGATCCATGACGCTGCTGTCCGAAGTCGGCATCATGGGACAGCTCAACAAGGCGCCTCTGGGGGTCGAGCCGGCAGGGTGGAACGGATACCTCGACCCCAACGCGGGTACGAGCTTCGTCCCTCACCTGCACCTCGGGGCGAGTTACCTCGGCATGGGCCAAGTCGGGCTGCATCTGATGCGAGCACTCTCCCAGGACGATCGCGCCACGCCCACCAACCAGCCGGACGGCTACATCGACGTGACCGCCGTCGACGCGCGGCTGACGATGCGCCGCTATGGTCATCTGTACGCCGCGTTTTCGAGGACGGGCGTGAATCACGCCAGGGCTGTTTCCGACGTCATCCAGATCATGAACACACCCGGCGGACTGGGGATGATGAACGAGTACCTCGGTCCCAACAGCGGAGTGAACGGGAGCCTGACGACCCTCGGCGCACAGTACGATCTATCGGTTGGCAATTTGCTCAGGTATCCCGCGCACTTCGACGGGATGGGTCCGGATCTGGTCGCCAGTGTCTTCGGCATCTACACCGCCGTTTCCAGCGAGGACCCCAACTACAACGGCATCAAGAAACTGAAGTATGGCGCGGAATTGAGCTATTCCCCGCTCGGGTGGTTGGCGATCTCGGGGCGCTATGATCGGGTCATTCGAGACATCGCGGACCCCACGCAGACGAATGCCACCATCTCGCCGCGCCTCATCTTCCGGACAGGTTATCAGGCACGCGATCAGGTGGTGCTCCAGTACTCGCACTGGTTCAACGGGAGCAACGTCGTCGTCGACTCCGGTGCACCGCCCGCGCCGAACCCCACCATTCGCCCCGACGTTGACGTGCTGTCGCTGATGGCCAGCATGTGGTGGTAGACGGGAGAGCGCGCGCCGATGGGATCGAAGCCGACGATACGGGACGTTGCCAGGAAGGCGGAGGTGTCGATCGCGACGGTATCGTACGTTCTCAACTCGAACTCCGAGGCGATCAGCGAGCAGGTCAAGGCCCGGGTGTGGGCCGCCGTTCGCGCGCTCAACTACCATCGCGCTGCGGCCGCCGTGAGCCTTGCGCGCCAGCGGACGCGCAACATCGGCGTCATCCTCTACCCGGTCGACAGCGATCTGACCAACCCCTTTTATTCCTTCGTCGTTCAGGGCGTGGTCCGCGAAGCCATGGAGCGCGATTACAATTTGCTGTTCTCGTACATCGAATCGCCTTACAGGGACCGGCGCGACCTGCCCAAAATCGTTCGTGAAGCGAACGTAGTCGGCGTGCTCTTCGTGGGCAGAGTCGATCCGACCATGGCCCACGACATTCGAGCGCTCGGTATTTCCGTCGTCGGCGTGGATCACCCACCGAGCCCGGAGGTCCCGTCGATCCAGATCGACAACCGAGGAGGAGGCGAGCTGGCCGCCCGCCATCTTCTCGATCTGGGGCACACGAGCCTTGCCTTCGTCGGACGCGTCGAGCGCTGCTGGAGCATCGTCGAGCGCTGCGATGCGTTCGTCGCGTCTCTGGGCAGAACGGTGGACAAGCACGTCGTCTCGTGCGCGTCGCTCACTTTTCACGAGGGCTACGTGCGCTCGCGAGAGCTTCTCATGACGAACGACCACGTCACGGCCGTGTCCTGCGCGAACGACGAGGTGGCAGCCGGGGTGCTGCGCGCGGTCCACGAGCTCGGGCGCGCCGTTCCGGGCGACGTGAGCGTGGTCGGCTTCGACGACATCATCATGTCGAACTACACCGATCCGCCTCTCACCACCGTCGGCGTGGCCAAAGAGCGGATGGGACGCCGAGCGGCGGGGCGCCTGCTCGAGATCATCGAGGGAGCCGGCGGCGAGGCGAACGAGGAAGTGGTTCCCGTCCAGATGGTGATTCGTAGCTCGACGGCCGCGCCGCGTGCCACGATTGCGAGCAACCGCGCGAGGCCGGTCGTGCACGGCCGAGGAAAACCGCCGACCGGAGCGTCTCGGGGGGGCCGATGAGCCCGTCGAGGATCGAGCCGCTCGGGCGAAGCGGCGGTCGCGCGTGACCGCCGCGTCCTTTCCGGCGGACGCGCGTGGGAGAAGGTCCGCTCCCCGACCGGCGCGTCGTTCCTCACGGATAGGGCGTGAGGAGGCACGATGCAGGGCACGGAGGACAGAAGGACCCACACGTCCACGTGCAAGTCGCAGTGCCGTTCGCGAAGAAGATCGTGTCCGAAGCATCGCAGCTGCCAGTCAGCGTGGCGCTGCACGTCTGCGGATTGAACGTCCAAGTGTTGCCCTCGTCGTCGGACACGGTCCCTCCTTCGGCTGCGACCTGGTCGGAGACGACGATGGCGACCAGGTCCGAGATGTTGGGGCACCCCCCGCAAGCCCCGGCCGTTTCGCTGAGGGCCCACGTTCCCCCCGTGCAGACGGCTCCGACTGTCGCATCGAGTCCGGTGCTGGACGCCGAAGCGGTCGTTGCGTCGGCCACCGAGGACGCCGCCGCATCGGAGAGCGCGAGGTATTGCTGACTTTCCGGACCGGTCGTTCCCCCGCAGGCGGCCGAGAGCGCGATCGCCGCCAGCCGCCATGCTGCCGTACGCATGCACCAGTGCTAGCACGAGGCCTCGAACGACAACGAGTTGCCGATGACTAGTCGGCTCGCTCTCTTCGCCCCTGCGGCGCTACGTGCCGCGCTCCTCGGAGCCATCCTCGGTGGATGCTCCTCCCCATCCGCGCACCCGATGGGGGAGGGTCCATCGGCGTCGAGCGACGCAGCGCCCGCAGATGGATCGACGGCCAATTCGGAGCACGACGAGACGACAGGTCAGCCGTGCGCGTCGAATGCGGACTGTCGCCGAGACGGAGGCCCCGGCGTCAACCGATGCTCGAATGACCCGAGCTACGCGCAGACGATCGGTGGCGTGACCGTCCAGCTTTGGCCGACTCCCGTGTGTCTCGAACCGCTCGCCGCCGATGGACAAGGCAACTGCGACCCGGCGCCCGCGGGAACCGACCCGAATGGTCGCAGCATTCACTTCTGCGACGGTCCCGATGCACCTTCGTCCCCCGGAATATGCGTTGCGGTCGACCCTGCGCACCCTCAACCTGGGCAGGGAGTCTGTTACCCGAAGTGCACCTTCGGGACCGATGCGGCCGCACCCGTCGGGTGCGCGAATCACGACGCATGCGTCTACTACTCGTACTCGCTCGTTGACGCTTCGGTCACCGGATTCGGCTTTTGCCAGGGGCTATGCCAGCAGGACTCGGACTGCAATGGCTTGGGCGATGAGTACGGGTGTCAGGTCGACCTCGGTTTCTGCACCACCGGTCCCCTCGTCAGGACCAAGAGCGTCGGCGCGGCGTGCTCGGCGGCGGACGAGGCATCCGGCGCGTGCAACTGCGACGTCGCCGGCTCGGCCGGACTCGGGTATTGCACGAGCGCATGCGTCGCCGGCACATCGGTGTGTCCCCCTTCGTGGGTATGCGACACGCGCCAGCCGGCGATCGTGAGCTTCGAAGGCTCGACGGCCGAGGCGCCCGTGGCGGCTGCCGCGATGGGGATGGTCGGGACCTGCGCACCGCGATGCTCGTCGTCCGATGCACTTTTCTCCGAAGACGCTTCGTTCGATGGCGAGGCGCTCGAAGCCGGGGGAGGCGTCGACGCCACGATGTCCGACGGCCCTCTCGGCCCGGCGTCCGACGACGGCAGTCTCGACGGCGATGGCGACGCTGGGTCGGATGGCGGTGACAGCGACGACAGTGGGGCGCAAGCCGATGGAAGCAACTCGGCCGGCGACGCCTATTCCACCGTGCCCGCGGGCGACGGCGCAGTCGGAGCGCCGGCCGATGCAAGCGTCGACTCGTCGGCGAATGCAGACGCGGCTGCGTCCGTGAGTGGGGTGTCGTGTCCCGGTACCACGATGTGCACGTCCACCGGTGTGGCGGGGCCCGACTGCTTGCCGTAGCGGGAGGCGCACATTCCCCACCCCGGGCAGGCCGGGTACACTGGAAAAAGCCGCGGGGGCGGCGTCTGCGGCGACGCGCTTCGTGCAGGTTCTGGATGCGATTTGCAAAGGCCCTCGTTCTCGCCGTTCTTGTCGCCCGGGACGTGCCCGCGTCGACCGGTCGCGAGCCGCGCGCCTGCGACGAGTCGGCGCTTGGCCGTACGGCGCGAGCACCGCGCGTTGCCGTTTGGGCCGAGGCGTTGCCGGCCCTCGAGGTGCGGAACGTGACGACCCGGATGAGCGGGTCCGTGCGCCTCTACACGCCCGACGGCGCTGTTGACGAGAGCCAGCGCAAGGTCTTCGAGCGGATTGCGTCGACGATCGACACCGACCCGCGCCCGCTCTCCCTGCGACTCGAGCAGCTCGTGGTGAAGGCCGCTTACCGATTCAACGGGGCACGCATCCTTGTCGTTTCCGCGTGGCGCTGGCGCGCGGGACGTCACGGCACCGGAGAAGCGCTCGACTTCAAGCTGGAGGGCGTCCGGGCCGCGCGACTTGCCGCATACCTGCGGACCCTGCCGCGAGTGGGCGTCGGAATCTACACGCATCCGCGCACCCAGTACGTCCACCTCGATGTGCGGGACGCGAGCTATCACTGGATAGACGCGTCACCGCCCGGCATCCGCTGGCGCGAGTCGCCCCTGCGCGACAATGCCGCTGCGCGCGTCGACGCGACGTGGACGTCCGAGATGGACCTGCCGACCGCGATCGAGTGAAGCTGCTGGCGGCGGCACGAAACCGCGGGGTTACAGAAAGCGCGGGAGTTCCGGAGAACGCGGGGTTTGGGGGAGTCGCGCGTGAAGGGCCTACGGCTGGGGGGGCGTGGGGGAGGAGCGGCCGCGCTCCCCCCCACCACGATCGCCGCGCTCGCCGTCGGGAGCCGGGGCTCGGAAGCTTGTGGCCGGCGGGACGAAAGCGCGGGTTTGGGGGAGTCGCGCGTGAAGGGCCTACGGCTGGGGGGGCGTGGGGGAGGAGCGGCCGCGCTCCCCCCCACCACGATCAGTGCACGCCCGTGCCATGAGCGCCCACCGGGGCGGGTTCGATGAAAACGTTCACGGGATCGAGCAAACTGGTTTGCTCGCGCTGAATCGAGACGCCGCGATCGCTGAAGAACAGATCGTTCTCCTCGAGCGTCGCCCGCACCTGGGCGATGAAAAGAATGGGATCGCCCCTCCGCGTGTAACCGAGCTGCACCAGTGTTCCTTTGGGCCATTCGCCTTGGTCGACCGGCAAGGGACGTCGGAGCACGTAGAAACCTTCGGCAAGAAGCTTCGTCAGCGAATCGGCCCACGACATCCCGCGAAAGGCGATGCCTGCGCCATGGAAGTGCCAGCGATTGAGGACGTTGTGCTCGGGCGCTATCACGACGGGAAGCCCGGAATCCGAGTGGTTGTGGAAATAGACCAGGGTGCCCGCAGGAACTTCGCCTTCGTGTTCCGGCAAGGGTTTCGTCGTCCGGTACAGTCCGCAGGCGGGGAGAAGCGGCTTGCTGGTCGCCATCGGGTCTCCGGATGTATCACGCTTTCGGGCCTGGGCCGTCGCCGACCTGCCCGGGCGGCCGAAACTCGATACCGGCGACGACTCCGTCCGGTTCGTCCTGCACCCAGACGACGCGGCCCATCCGTCGCGTCTTCGGTGCATTCACGCCGGTGCCCTCCGTCATCGTGACCTCGAATTCCGCGCCGAGATCCACCTTCCCCTCGAGAATGACGCGTACCCCGCCTCGGCTTACGTTGAGCGCCCACCCTTCGAGCGGCTCGACCTCGGCTGCGCCGACGGCTGCGAGCGTCACTCGGGCGCTGATCTCGTGCCTCGCCCCTCCGCGTCTCGTGGCATGCACGTTCCGCGCGCCGTCATCCGCGGACGCGAGACCGGTGAACCCGGGGGTGCTTGGGGTGAGGCTTCGACGATTCTTCAAGGCCCCAGCTCAATCGTAGCAGCGCCCCGAAGATTCTCATACCCTACGCGTGACTATCTCGGGGCGGGCCGCCGCCTCGGGGCCCCGAGGCGCGCGTGCGGGGCCCCCGGGCGAACCTGGGCGGAAAACGCGGACGGCGGGCCGCGGGCAGGGGATCGCGAGGAGCGCTAAGACTTAGGCCTTGCCCGGTTGCCCTTGACGTGTCAGGAGGCGACGTCGCACTCTAGAAGGTCTCCCCTCGGCACGAAAAGTCACGTTCCACCGGATTGACGTTACTCTTCTGTCCCGCGTCCGTTCGCTCTTGTCCGATCTCGATCTCGACGGCAGATGTCCGAGTCCTCCGCCTCCAACAACCCGGTCAACGCCGCTCATGTCAAGCGAGCGCTCATCGACGCCGGTTTCGAGGTGTTCCGGACGCGTGGAGACGAGATCGTGCTCGCGGAGCGCCCTCGCGAGAATCTCATCATGGATTCGGGCGTGCGCCTGAAGGTCGGCGAGCCGTTCGAGATCCGCATCATCTTTCGCGCCCAGAAGGCGGATTTCCCCAACGAGGACGAGCGGGACCTTTTCGCGCGGGTCCGAAGGTTGGCCGACTCGCTCCTGCACCCCGGCTTTGCCGAGCTGCGCGCCACCGTCACGCGGGTCGCCGATCCGGGCGAGCCGGAACGCACGCTCGATACCTTCTACGAGATCACCTACGCGAAAACGACGGCTGCGCTTGCGGACGTTCTCTTCGAGCTGAAGGCGGCGATGAGCCTAGAAAAACGCGCGTGACGCTCGCGCTCGTGCGTCGCCGTCGTGCATTGCGCGGGCGGCCTGACGCTCGGGCTCACGACGTCGACGGACGCAGGAGCGCGTGATAGACGCAGGCTCCGCTGCCATGCTCGATTTCTTTCGTCAGCGAGGCCTGTCGAACATACTCTACGGGACGATCATCCTCGGGACGATACTCACCTTCGTCATCGAGTTTCGCCCGAACGCTTCCCAGCGAACGGGCTCCTGGAACCCGACTTGCGTGGCGCGGGTGCGTGGGCGTTGTGTCGAGCCGAAGGACTTCGCTGCCGCGTACCGTATTTTGATGCCGTGGGGTCGAAGCGCGGAGACGTCACGACGCATGAACCTCAAGCGCGTTGCGCTCGACGGCCTCGTCGAGCGCGAGCTGCTCGACGACGAGGCCAAACGCATCGGCATTTCCGTCAGCGAGGACGAAGTCACGGATCAGCTGTACGACGGGTTCGTTCGAGTCAGCGTGCCTGCCGAGGATCCGGCCGTTGCGCAGTCGATCTTGCGCGAGATGTACCAGTCTTACGCGCGGGCAGGGCTCGTTTCCCAGGAGACCGCTCAGGCGCACCTCGACGACCGCGACGCGGCAATACCGATCGATTTTCGAGACCCGAAGACGAAAATCTTCGATATGAAAACATACGAGCGGCAGATTCGAAACATCAGCAACCGGTCGACGGTGGAATTCCGCGAAGGGCAGGTTCGCGAGCTCCTCGCGGCAAAGATGCGCGACGTCGTGCGCGAGCCGATTCGGGTCAGCGGTGCCGAAGCGTGGGAGGAGTACGACCGTCGCTACAGCACGGCGACGGTGGTCTGGTTCGCCGTCAAAGAGTCCTGGGCCGCGAGGTGGGCGGTGGACGCGAGTCCCGCCCTCGTGGACGCGTGGGCGGCGGAGCATCGAGCGGAGGTCGACACGCAGGTCGAGGAGCGGACGAAGGCCGACCAGCCCAAAGCGGGTCACATTCGTCATATCCTGGTGAAGCTTCCTTACGGAGCGTCCGACGAGGAGAAGTCGCTCGCTCTCGCAAAGCTGTCCTGGGCCAACGCTCGGATCAGGAGTGGTGAGCCGTTCGCCGAGGTCGCTCGCGACGCGTCCGACGACGGGAGCGCAGCGCAAGGTGGCGACGTCGGGGACAATACCGACGGCTTCGTCGCTCCGTTCAAGGCGGCCGCCGACGCCCTCAAAGCGGGTGAGGTGACTCCGGGCGCCGTCGAAACGCAGTTCGGATTCCACCTCATTGCCAAGGACGAGCCGGCCAAGCAGCAGGAGATCGACGATCAGTTGAAGCACTCGGTCGTCAGGTCGATGTTCGTCAAGGCAAAAGCAATCGAGGCGGCCAAGTCGGTAGCGACCCGGATCGCGGACGCTCTTCGTGACGGCAGGAGCGTCGACGCGGCGGTCGCCGCAGCGGTTTCGCCCTTCGTCACGCAACACAAGGCCGAGCGGCTCAAGGTGCTTCCGGTGTCATACGGGGGGGGTCGCGCCGAGCGAGTTGACGGCGACGTGGCGGGCACGGCTGCGTCCAACGACGCCGGAGTTTCGGCGGGGAAAACGATCGGGGGCGTGGCCCTCGCGCACTTCGACGCGAGCACCGACGCCGATGGGCCGAAGGCCCAGACGTCGAACGCGTTCAACCGCGGAGGTGATCCCTTCCCCGGGCTCTCGCCCGACGGTACGGGACGTATCGTGGATTTCGCGTTCACGGCCAGGAGCGGCGACGTGTTGAACGAGCCGATACGAGCCCAGGAGGGTTTCGTCGTCGTACAGGCGAAGGAGCACAAGGACGCGACGCGGGAGGATTTCGAAAAGAACGGTGACGCGTTGGAGCAGGAGCTGCTGCGTGCCAAGCGCGACGAGGCGCTCGCGCTCTACGTGCGCCGGCTGCGCGCGCAGGCCAAGGACGCAGTCAAGATCGACGAATCCTATGTTCAAGAGGCGAAGGTGGACGGCGGTCCAAGCAGCGTCGACGAAGACGAGGATCAATACTAACGTGATTGCCGTTCCTCGTTTGGCGGTCCTTCCCAACGGGCTTCGCGTCGTAGTCGCTTCCCAGCGACAGCTTCATCGGGCGCACGTCGCCCTCTGGGCCCGGGTCGGCTCTCGTTACGAGACGCACGAGAACAACGGGATCGGCCACTTCCTCGAACACATGATCTATCGAGGCACGCCGCGCATTCCCAGCGCTCACGCCGTGAACCTCGCGTTCGAGCGTCTGGGGGGCTCGCTCTTCGCTTCGACGCAGGTCGACCACGGCATCTTCTCGCTGACCTTGCCTCCTGACTCCTTCGACGACGCGTGCGGGCTGTTTGGAGAGGTCCTGTCCCAGCCGGCGTTCCTGGACATCGACATCGAACGCGGCATCGTCCTGGAGGAGATTCTCGAAGACCTCGATGACGAGGGACGACAGGTGGACGCGGACAACCTGTCGCGATCGCTCATCTACGGGGATCACCCGCTGGGTTTCACGATAACGGGAAGCGAGGCCCACGTCCGAAGGTTCGACGAGGGCGCGCTCCGCGGTCACCACGATCTGCACTACACCGCGGACAACCTCGTCCTTGCGTTTTCCGGCAACGTGGATGAGGCGCATGCGCTTCGCATCGCAGAACGCGATTTCGGCCGCTTGCTCGGCGGTGTGCCAATCCGCGGCGTTTCACCCGAGCACGCGCAGGCGGAAGCCCGCCTGCAGGTCGTCGACAACGTCTCGAGCCAGACGGAGCTGCGCGTTTGCCTGCGGGCCTTGTCCGAGCGCGATCCCCTGCGCCCGGCGCTCGACGTCCTCATGCGGATCGTCGATGACGGGATGTCCACCCGGCTTTACCATCGTCTCTGCGACGCACGCGGTCTCTGCTACGACGTATCGGCCGGCTATGACGGCTACGAGGACGACGGCGTAATCGACGTGGCCGCGGGTGTTCAGCACAAGAGAGTCGGTCTGGTGGCGCGGGAGGTCCTCTCGATGTTCCAGGAGCTGGCGCGCGAAGGGCCGACGGGCGACGAGCTCGAGAAGGCGCGCCGGCGCATTGCGTGGGACGCGCTGGCCCTCGTGGATTCGGCGGAGGACATGTCCTCGTTCTTCGCGGCAGGCTTGCTTTTCGAGCGGTTCGCGACGGTAGAGGATCACGTCGCCGAGCTCGTTCGTGTCACTGCGAGCGACGTCCGAGAGGCCGCGCGGAGGGTCGCCCGTCCCGATCGCCTGAACGTGGTCGCCGTGGGTCTGCTGGAGCGCGACGAGGAGCGGCGGCTGCGCGACGTGGTCGAGGCGTGGAGGGGAGCCGCATGAACAGGTGCTACTTTGGGGGAGCACATGACGGGGGTTCTCCACACGGCGCGTCTCGAGCTGATGCCGATGACCCTGGCCATCGTCGAGGCCGTGCTCCTGGGCCGCCGCGAGGCGGCTGAATCGCTGGCAACCGCGCGAATGCCCGAACGATGGCCGAACCGGGAGCTCATCGAGCGGGCGTTCGCCGTGTCTCTGGAGGGGATCCGTGCGAATCCGGCCGCGCGGCTCTGGGGCGCTCGCGTCATGATCTGGAAGCGCGCCGGGGCAGAGCGGCGGGTCGTCGGTAGCGTCGTCTTCCGCGGCGAGCCCGAAACGGGGACCTCGGAAATCGCATACGGCGTGGAAGAGGCGTCGCAGGGCCAGGGCATTGCGACCGAGGCAGTCGGCGCCTGCATCGCCTGGGCGCTCGACCAGCCGGGGGTCGCGACGGTGCAGGCCGTCACGTTTGCCTGGCACCGTGCGTCCGTGCGCGTGCTGGAGAAGGTCGGGATGGTCCAGGCCGGCGTGCGGGAGCACGACTTGCTGGGCGAGATGCTCGTCTTCGAACGGCGGAAGTGACCCTCGGCGTCAATCGACGAGCTTCAGTCCGAGTGGCAAGGCGTCGCCGAAGAATGCTGCGCGATCGCTCTCGCCGACCGGAACGACGTCTTGGACCGAGACAATCTGGTCGTGTCGGGCGCCCGCCGCGACGAGTCGCCTCTCGACTTCGCTCCGCATCCGTTCACTGACGTCCCGAGCTCGGTCGCCGGTTCGTCGGGCAAGACGGACCGCCGCGTCGATCGCGGTGGGCACGGACTGCCATTTTTCGCGCAGCAGATGGTCCAACCATCGTTCCGCGGTCTGGGGCGTGACGACGTGGTGGACGCTGGCGTAGGTCGGAATGCGAGCGCCGAGCCGTCCGATCGCGGCCCAAAGGCGAGGATCGCGCTCGGTCCACGTGCGTTCGAGCACCCACCCGCCAAGCTCCGCGCGGCGGCCGGGCGGCACGCGCTCGAGGGCCGACGCCATCTCGAGCGCCTCGTCGAGGGCGAGAGCGGCCTTCTTCGGACGACGCCGTTCGGGCGAAAGTCCGAGGTACGCGTCGACGGCGTCTCGGATCTTGAGCTGTGCCGTCTCGTCGAGCCCTCCGGCCGCGCGGCGCCATGCGATCCAGAACTGCTGCCAGCCCCGTATCTCCGCGGGGTACGACAGTCGCTCGTCGAAACGCGCGTACAGCTCGGCGACACGTCGCGCATCCAACGGATCACCGAAGCCCGGGCGGATGCACCAACCCGCGAGGAGCCAGAAGATGCGCTCGTGGTCCGGAGAGCGACGGCGGGCGGCCGCCCCCGGCAGCAGCGCATCGTAGAGCGCTCGATTCGTCTCCGTCGTCCACTGGGACCGTTCACCCAGCTGCTGTTCGAGGTCGCGCATCAGATCCTTGGCCTCCCGTCCCGTGGTGTCCGTCCGGGCCTTGCCGTAGGCGCGTTCGATTCGTGCAAGCGCGTCGTCGAGTCGCCTGGGTGGGGACGAGACCGACGGGCGAACCGAGGCGGGTCCGCCGCGGCGCAAGTCGAACGCGAGACGGAATCTCCGCGGCCGGTTGGGCGCGGCGACGGATGCGGAAGCGGCGCGGCGGGTCTCCGCGTCAGCGCCTCGGCTCACGCCGAGCTCGAGACAGGCCAGATCCACGGTACCGACGGGGGTCAGCTCGCCCTCGATGCCGACGGAGACCTCCTCGTCTTGGGCGCCGGGCCGCGGGTCGATCGTCGTCACGACGGGCGGCAGCCGCACGAAGCGTTCCTCGTCGACGTCGTGAACGTCGCCCGGGGTGGCCTCGACCACGTCGCTCGAGAACAGGTCGAATCGAACCGGACGACCCACGACCAGAGTGAAGGTCCGGCCGGCGGCAGTGTGCACCGTTCCCTCTTCGGCGCCCCGGGGCACGACGCAGACCGCCCGTGGCCGTTCTTCATCGGAACGCAGATCGCCGGCGACCCCGACGAAGTAACTGCGCGCCGTTCCCCCCGTGATCCGGGTGCCTCGGCAAGCTCGCGCCCGTGCGTAGACGACGGCGCCCCGGGCAACGGCCAGATCGGGATCGGCGTCCGGCAATCGGGCGACCGGCCCGCCCCGCCACCGCGCGAGGACTTCGATGATGCGATCTGCGGCGCGCGCTGCGCGGAATACCCCGCCGTTGAGCAGCACCGCGTGGGGCCACTCTCCGGGCGCAAGGTGCTTGCCTAGGAATGCGGCAATATGCCGTGTCACCGCCACGTCACGCTCGTACGGAAGTCCAAAAGCCACGATGGCGCTCCGCATTCGCTGCGGTCGCGCGTCCGCGGAAACGACGGGCAAAAACCCGTCGAGAACGATCCCTTCGACCTCGCTCCGCGTCAGCCGGGTCCTCAGTACCGATCCGACCAGCGCTGCACCGCGCCCCGCGATGGCCACGGGGAGCTCATCGGGCGCGTCGGGGCCGAGCAAGCGCTCTTTTGTCGCTCGGCACGCGGCGACCAAGTTCGCAAATGCGGATGCCTCCAGCTTGCCCCCTTCTTCTACGAGCCGCGCCTCGAGCGCGTGGGCCAGCGCCAGGTCCATGTTGTCACCCCCGAGAAGCAAATGAGGTCCGACTGCCGCTCGGGTGACCCGATCCGGCCCCCCGACGCGAATCAGGGACAAATCGGTCGTCCCACCCCCGACGTCCACGACGAGAACGACGGCTTCAGCCGACGTTTCCCGTTGCAGGCGCTCGATGCCGTCGGCTCCGCTGCGTGACATCCAGTCGTAGAAGGCAGCCTGCGGCTCTTCGAGCAACTTCGGATCCAGCCCGGCATTGCGCGACGCCGTGAGGGAGAGCTCGCGCGCAACTTCGTCGAATGACGCAGGCACCGTCAACACGACTTCCTGCTCGGCGAGGGGTGCCCCGGGGTGCTCCGCGTCCCAGCACAGGCGCGCATGGCGGAGCACGCGCGTTGCCGCGTCTACGGGCGATATCTTGGGGGTTGCCTCAGGGGCGGCCCACGGCAAGATGGCCGCCGTCCGTTCGACGGCGGAATACGCCAGCCAGCTCTTGCTCGAGGCGACGAGCCGCCCGGGAACCTCGGCACCGCGTCGTCGTGCGATCTCACCGAGCGCCCAGGGAGCGTCGCCGAACGCGTCTTCGATCTGTTCGCCCTCGAGCGGCGCATACAGCATCGAGGGAAAGAGCGCCCGCGCTTCGACGGCTCCAGGAGCGACCAATTGCCGGATGTCGAAGATGCTCGGGGACGACACGTCTTCGAGCGGCGCGGACGCCATCACGGTGTTCGTCGTTCCGAGGTCGATTCCGACGGCGTGACGGGCCATCATGCGCAGCGTCGTTCACGCAGTCGGTCGCACGTTCAGCTCGACGCGCCAGCGCTCGCCGGCGTGGAGGGGCCGGACGGGCTCAGCTTCGAGCCGCAGCGTTCCGAGCTCCGTCACCTGAGGTCGAAGACGAACGGGAACGACGTCACCGTCCCGTCGCCCCTCCGAGGGCAACGTTACCTCGATCGGCGGCAGCTCCTGAAGATCGTCGGGCCGCCAGTCGTCGAGCAACGTCCCGGCCGCGTCAGTCCGCCGGACGCTCGAGCCGAAGAAGCGAAAGGTACAGCGCTCGCCGACCACGACGCCCAGCTCGTGAGGAGGCAACTGCGCCTCGGTTCCCTCCTCCATGCCGAACGGGGCAACGCACATCGCGCTGACCGGAGGCGTCATGCCCGGCACTGCCGGCACCGCGCTCTCGATTCCAACGTAATACGCGCGGGCCGTCCCGCCGCGGATGCGCAGCCCCTTTCCTCTTCGGACGAGCGCGTACATGCACGCGCCTCGGGCCACCGCCAGGTCGAGATCGGCCCCCTCCAGGACACGCAGCGGCGCGCCGCCGTCCTCGCGAATCCAGCCGTCGATCGTCTCGACGATGCGCGTTCGCACACTCGCGGCTTTCATGACGCCCCCGTTGAAGAGGATTGCTGTGGGATGAAGAAGGGAGCCGTCCGACCGGCCCGTGAACCCCTCGACCTCCGCGAGCGCGCCTGCTTGCCGCCCCAGGAACCCAGCAAGGTGACGTGTGACCGCCGGGTCGGATGCATAGGGTAGTCCGAGCTGGGTGAGCGCCGATCGCGCGCGCGCGGCCGGCCGAGCGTTCGAATCGACCGCCGGAAAGAACCCGTCGACAACGGTCAGGGTGACGTCGTCGCGCGTGAGATCGGCTCGAAGCGTCGACCCCAGCAGCGCGGCTCCACGGGACGCAATCGCGATCGGGACCGAATCGACCGCCGAATCGCCGAGAAGTCGCTCCTTCGCGATCCGGCAAGCGTGCACCAAGCTGGCGTGCTGCCACCGATCGACGGTCGAGCCCTTTGCCTCGAGCTTTTGACGAACCCGATGGGCCAGCGCGAGGTCCATGTTGTCGCCACCCAGCAGAATGTGGTCACCGACCGCGACGCGCACCAGGTCCAGCGCGCCTGCTCTGTCGACGGCGGCAATCGCCGAAAAGTCGGAGGTGCCGCCGCCGACGTCCACGACGAGCACGACGTCTCCTGGGCGAATGTGCTTCCTCCATGCGTCGCCCATGGCGAGCGTCCACGCATAGAGGGCCGCCTGGGGCTCCTCGAGCAGTGTCAGCCTCTCGATTCCCGCCGCCGCCGCGGCTTCGACCGTGAGCTCTCGAGCCGCTGCGTCGAACGACGCTGGTACGGTGACGACGATCTCTTGTTTCGCGAGGGCCACTCCGCCGAAGTGGGCCTCGAATGCCTCGGACAGATGTTCCAGGTAGCGGCGGGACGCCTCGACTGGAGAGACCTTCGCAACGTCCTCGGGGGCTCCGAGCGGGAGGATGGCTGCGCGTCGGTCGATCGAAGGATGCGACAGCCAGCTCTTGGCGCTGGAGACGAGCCGAGCCGGCGCGTCGATACCGCGCGTGCGCGCGAATTCGCCGACCACGAAACGGCGGTTGGCGTCCCAGGGCAGCGCCTGCGGGCCGTCGCTCTCGTGCGCGCAGTAGAGAAAGGACGGTAGGAGCGCCCGCGCTTCGACTTGACCGCGTGCCACGAGCTGGGGAACAGCGATGACATGGGGCGGCTCACTATCCTGGTGCGCGTCAGGGATTGGCGCGACGGCGAGGGCGCAGTGCGTCGTCCCGAGATCGATGCCCACCGCGAACTGCGTCATCCGAGCTCGACTTCGGCGGGAGCGAGGATGCGCTGGTCGTGCGCACCGACGGTCTGGGGAAGCTCGATTCTCGATGCGCGCCACCCCCGGTGCCTCAGCACTCCGGCATAAGGCGGCTGTCCCGTCACCTCGCCGACGAGCTTGACCGCGTCGGCGTCGAATCCGGCCGAAAGGGTGACGCGCGCGCCCTCCGTTTCGGAGCGCACCGGCTCGACCGTCGCATGCGCGAAGAGCGCTCGTCGGCAACCCTCGTGCACCACTCGGGCCGCGACGCCCACGTCCGCGTCCGAGAACGAGGCGATGTCCTGCTGGAGAAAATCGACCAGACGCCCATCGCGCTGGAGCAGCGAGAGGAGCTGCAACGCCGGTCCCGCCGCGGTGTCGGCGGCGCGGGACGTCACTGCGGACGGCGCCGGCCCATCCCGTGCTCCATCCGCCCCCGCCACGTGGGGGGACGCCGGAAGCTGAGGCGCATCGCGTGCGCCCCAGAGACGCATCGCGAAGCGACCGTCGAAGAGCACCCGGAACAAGCAGAGCCACGCGAACCAGATTCGCGTGGCAAACGGCAGAGTCTCGGTCGACACGGCTCGCAGCCTAGCGCGGTTTTCTCTCGAATCGACCACGCCGAGAGCGAAGCGAGCGCGACGACGCGCCGATGAGCCGCCCTGTCACCGGCCGACGAGTCGCCGTGTCGGATGGCCCGCTCGGCTCACCGAACGAGCCTTGGGGCGCGAGCGGCCTGCCTCCTGGCCCCTCGCGCCCCGACAGGATTCCACCGCCCGTCGATCAGTAGAACGAGACGTCCTTCACGCAGAAGTCGAACATGATTCCCGCCGACGCGTCAGCGGCCACTTGCTGAATCTGGAACTGGAGTTTCGTCAGCGCCGCGGGGTCGAGCTGCGTTTCTTGCGCCCCACCGTAGTACTGGTTCACGAGGAAGTTCGTCCACGGCACCTGGATGAGCTGCCATCCAGACACAATCGTGGCATTGCCTCCGTCCTCGACCGTCAGAGCCCCCGCTCCGTTGCTCGAAGAGACGGGGCTTCCGGAGACCGCCGCACCCGCCGAACCGCACGATGTGGGAAGCCCGGACGCGTCCGGGTTGCAGACGCCATAGCTCGGATCCTCGTTGACGTCGCCGAACTGGACAATGAGCGAGCTCGAAACTTCCGCGGCCGTGGCCGACGAAGCCCAGAGCCAGAACTCGACCCCGGTAAAGGAGCTTGCATTGATGAGCGCCGGCTGCGACGCGCCGCCGTCGGTCGGGGGATTGACGGATCCGAGCTGGACCCCCATCCCCGCCACGGCATATTGCGTCGCCGCCGTGGTTCCCGAAACGCACGCCGCCTGGGCGCTCGATCCACCATCGCCTCCGTCCGAGGTGGACGACGAGCCCCCGCCTCCCGGCCCCGGATAACCCGACGGGAGCGCCGAGTAAGTGAACTGCGATCCCTGGGCCGGCGTCACCGTGGCCCCATCGTCCGCGAAGGTGTACCATGCGCCTTTTTCCGCACACGTCGCCACGAAGGCGATCGGTCCGGTGGCCGTGCTGGTCATGTTGTCGATGAGCGCATCCGAACCGCCGTCTGCGAGAACCGCGCTGCAGCTGCTGCTGCTGCCGGTGCTGGTCACGGTGGAGCTGCTGCCATTACCGACGGTGCTCGTGCTGCCGGAGCTCGTGGTGCTCGTTCCGGATCCGGTGCTGACGCTACGGGTGCTGGTGCTGGTGCTGGTGGTCGGGCTGCTCTTATTCGACGAGCCGCACGCGGCGACCCAACAGGTTGCTGTGGCCCCCAAGACGGTGAGGGCTAAGGAGATAGGCTTCTTGAACATGAACGTTTTCCCTTTCCGCGAGTGGCCAAGCTCGAAGTGCGATGTTCCTTCCGGCGCGCCGTACAGCCGAGGGAGGGAGCCCTCCGACTCTGGGGGGGGGCCGAACGAGAGTGCCGAACGCTCAGCGCACGTTCATATACCCGAAAAAAGCGGACGTGACGCGTTTAAGAGCTTCCACCTGCTGGATTACCGTCCGGCGCGAGGCGGGCGCAAAGGGCCTATGACATCAGCGTCAGGGCGCAGCGCAGCGGCGCGTCGCCCCTGCCGCATCCTCAGCGGGCCGAGAAGCCATCCGAAATCTCGAGATGCAGCACCGATCGGTGCGATCCTACGCCGGAAGGCGGGAGCATTCGTCCGGTCACGTGCTACTGGGAGCCCGCCTCCCATGCCGCCCGGCGTTGCCGCTCTGCTTGGCGTCGTCGAAGGATTGACCGAGTACCTGCCCATCTCTTCGACCGGCCACCTCGTGCTGGCCGGTCGCGTCTTGGGCCTGGACGAGGAGGATCCTGCGACGGCCTCGTTCGAGATCGTGATCCAGCTCGGGGCCATCCTTGCCGTCGTCGCCCACTATCGACGACTTTTGGCCGGCAAGCTTCGTGGCCTGATGACCGGAGACGACGCTTCTCTGCGCTTGCTCGGAGCGCTCGGCATCGCCTTCGCCCCCGCCGCCGCTCTTGGCCTCGTGCTGCGCAAGACCATCAAGGCCCGGCTCTTCGGACCCGTGACGGTCAGCGCGGCGTTGATCGCCGGGGGCATCGCCATGATCGCGCTCGAGCGCTGGCTGGACCGACAGCGCGCTGCGCGTGTCTCCGACTCGCGCTCGGCGGGTCCTTCAGGCTCGGTGCAGGAGGCTCGGTCCAGTCGGTTGGCCGGCCTCGAGGGCCTCGACAACGTGACCCCGGCGCGAGCCCTCGTGATCGGGCTCGGCCAGTGCTTGTCGCTCTGGCCTGGCGCGTCCCGGTCGATGTGCACGATCGTCGCCGGGCAGCTCGCGGGCCTGTCGACGGCAACCGCCGCCGAGTTCTCGTTTTTGCTCGCCCTCCCGACACTCGGCGCGGCAACCTTGTTCGAAGCCTACAAGGCGCGTTCCGTCTTGGAACTGCACGTGGGGGCGGCCAGCATGACCATCGGTCTGGTCGTCTCCTTCGTGGTGGCGTGGGGGGTCATCGCGACCTTCCTCAGGTACCTGCGCAAGCACGGCCTCGAGCCCTTCGGGTGGTATCGCGTGGCCCTCGGCGCGCTGGTCTTCTGGGTTCTCGCGCGGTAGCAGGAGCTACCGCCGTCGTCGACGGCCCGCGTAATCGGTGTTGGTCCGAACTCTGCAGCAGGGTCTCGCAGTGAAAGAGATCCCGATGCGCTGGTCGGCCCGCCGACCGTCGGCCCGTGAGTGGGGCCCTCGGCCCGCTGGTGTTTTAGCTC
>Ga0187782_10000492_pt1 | contig 26741 bp, 25 predicted proteins | sample 0715_SJ02_MP15_2_FD_132454 | JGI IMG/M metagenome (GOLD analysis project Ga0187782, IMG submission 132454) | Tropical peat soil microbial communities from peatlands in Department of Meta, Colombia - 0715_SJ02_MP15_20_MG | ecosystem: Environmental > Terrestrial > Soil > Wetlands > Peat | place... | reverse complement strand
GGCGGCGCAGAAGGCAGTCGAGGGACAGAACTTCGAGTCCCGCAAACACCTGCTCGAGTACGACGACGTGATGAACAAGCAGCGCGAGGCGGTCTACGGCATGCGCCGCCAGTTGCTGGAAGGTGTCGACCAGAAGGAACTGATCCTCGAGGACTACGTCGCCGGCATCCTCGCCGACTTGCTGGAGAAACATTGCCCCAAGGACGCGCACGCCGATGACTGGGACATTCCCAAGCTCAAGGGCGATATTTTCACCCGCTTCGGTGTGGACATCCTGGCCGAGGGCCTCCAACCCGACAAGCTGAATCGCCAGGAACTGGGCGACGCGATTTTCGACAAGCTCAAAGAGCGTTACGACGCCAAGGAGAAGCTGATTGGCTCCGACGCGATGCGCTACCACGAGCGCATGATCATGCTGAGCGTGCTTGACCAGCAGTGGAAAGACCACCTGCTCGGCATGGACCACCTGAAAGAAGGCATCGGACTGCGCGGCTACGCCCAGCACGATCCACTGGTCGAGTACAAGCGCGAATCGTTCGAAATGTTCGAAGCCATGATGCAGCGCTTCCAGGAAGACACCGTCCGCTATCTGTACCTGATGCAGGTGATCGAGCCGGCCGCGCAGGCAGCACAACCGGAGCCTGCAGAAGCGTCCACTACACGTAGCGACGGCAACGGCCGAGGCGACGGCCGCCGTCCGCGCCGCGCATCAACGTCAGTAGATGATCTCGAGGAAGAATTCCAGCGCCGCAAGCGCCGCGAACTGGAACAGGCCCGCATGGCCGGCGCCGGCGACCACATGCCGGTGCAGCAGGTGGTGCGCTCCGGCGCCAAGATCGGCCGCAACGATCCTTGCCCCTGCGGCTCCGGGAAGAAGTACAAGAAGTGCTGCGGAGCGTAGTAGCAATCGAACATAAATCATTGTCACCCCGAGCGAGCGCGGGAGCGCGAGTCGAGGGGCAAGGCTGCTACCGCCCCTGGGCCGGTTTTGGCAAAGGCATTGCCCCTCGACTCGCGCCAAAGGCGGGCGCTCGCTCGGGGTGACAGGTTTGTAGGGTCAGCGGGCTGATCGCACCGCCGCAAAAGTCATCGCCTCGGCCGCACTCCCTGTCCGCCGCTTCCACTCCTCGAACATCGCGCCATAACTGAGCGTGATGTAGCTGCTGCGCGGGATGCCAAGCTGTCGGGCCGTCCGGTCGATCCAGCGCGGCGAGCCCTCGATTTCGGCAACGATGCCGATGGGCGTTTCATCGATCACCACATGACCGCGCTCGTCCGTCCACTCGCTCCGGAATTTTTCATAGCGGAAGCTGGGAGCAAACCCCAGCGCGCGCAGAATTCCGTCGAGGCTCGCGCCATCCGCGACCTCGGTTTCGAGTTCCCGGCGCGACTTGTGCCGCCGTGCCGTGCCTTTGGACTTGTGTGTGAAAGTCCAACGGCTGCCGTATTTCCGCAGCCGCAAAATCTCGCCGCGCTGGCGCAGTGGATTTCCGGGCAAGTCATAGAGCACGTTCATTTCGTGCGTTCGGCGCGTGACTATTCGAAACCCGGATGCACGCAACCGGCGCGCCAATGCCTTCGCATCCGCAACCAGAAATTTGATCTCGACCTCTTGTGCCATCGCCAGGAAAGTATAGAACCTGCCCCTGATGCGCATGCTACGATTCCGGTTCTTCGGAGGGCGGAATGACTCAACACGAAGGCAGGCGCACCCGGCGCTATATCAACATTGGCGGACGTCCCGCGAACCTGCCATTCAGCGACGGAGTGCTGGTCGGCGATACCCTGTTTCTTTCCGGCCGAATCGGCATCGATCCCCATACCATGCAGGCGGCAGCCGAGGTTGATGAAGAAATTCGATTGATGCTAGACGGCGTCCGCTCCACGCTCGAAGCCGCCGCAATGACGATGGACCATTTGGTGTACGTGCAGGTGTACTGCACCGACCTGTCTCTCTACGATAAGTTCAATACTGCCTACCGAAAGTATTTCAAGGGCGATCTGCCGGCGCGGGCGTTCCTTGGCGCCGGGTCGTTGCTGCGCGGCGCCCGCTTCGAAATGCAGGCCATCGCCATGCGCTGAGTGCTGGAGGCTGAGTGTCCGCCGCTATTTCTCTCTCGCCACCACGAATTCCGGCGCCCACAGCAACGCACGCTTGATCTCCGAGTCGGGAAGATCACAGATAGCGTTGCGCGCGTCGGAAGCGTACTCATGAGCGCGAGTAGTCGCCGCTTCGAGTGACTCGTAACGGTTCAGGATGGCGAGAATCTGCTCGTGGCGAACAGACTGGAACGCGCGTTCGTCCAGCACCGCCTGGATGAGCGCTCTTTCCTCCAGCGTGCAGCGGCCGAGCGCGTGGATCACCGCCATAGTGGCCTTGCCCTCACGCAGATCACTGGCCACGGGCTTGCCGAGAATGTCTTCGGAGGCGGTCAAGTCGAGGACGTCGTCGACAAGCTGGAACGCCATTCCCAGACTGCGTCCATAGCGCTCCAGCTTTTCCTCGTGCTCGGGGGAGGCGCTGCTGACAATCGCGCCCAGCCGCGTGCAGGTGGAAAAAAGGCAGGCGGTCTTGCGATGGATCAGGTCGAAATGCTCGTCGAGCGTGATTGAGCGGCCCAGTTTCTCCATCTGCAGCAGTTCGCCCTCTACCATCTGCTGGGTCAGATCGATGAGCACGTCGAGAATCCTGAAATTGCGCTCCTGCACGGCGATCTTGAACGACTGCATGTAGAGCCAGTCGCCCGCCAGCACGCACTTCGAGTTGCCCCATTGTGTGTTGGCCGCGGGACGTCCGCGGCGGGTGCGTGCCTCGTCGATGATGTCGTCGTGCACGAGCGTCGCGGTATGGATCATCTCCACCACCGCGCCCAGTCGGATGGCGCCGCGGCCGGTGTAGTCGAACAGCTTGGCCGAGAGCAGCAGCAGAGCGGGGCGAATGCGCTTGCCGCCGCCTGCGCGCAGATATTCGCCGATATCGGTGATGGCCGGCACGCTCGAGACCGTATCGCGCCCGAACTCGCGCTCTACCGCTTCCAGATCGTCGCGCAGGAGCTCGAATACTTCCTTCGCTTTCACTCCGTTGATGGCGGCTGTGCTCAAGTCAGTTCGACCTGTAATTGGTGAAGTGCATGTCGATGCCGAGATCGGTGTTGCGCAGCATAGCAATGATCTCCTGCAGCGTGTCCCGGTCCTTGCCGCTAACCCGCACCATGTCTGCCTGGATCGAGGCCTGGACCTTTTTCTTCGACTCCTTGATCAGCTTCACGATCTCGCGCGCCTTTTCGATCGGGATACCCTGCTGCATGCTGATGCGTTGCCTGACGGTGCTTCCTGCCGCCGGCTCTATTGTGCCGTAGGTCAGCGCCTTCAGCGGCACCCCGCGCTTGACCAGCCGCTGCTGCAACACGTCGTTGACCGCCTTCAGCTTGAACTCGTCTTCCGAGTGCAGCACTATGGCTTCTTTGCCTTCAAGCTCGATGCGTGACTTCGAGTTCTTGAGGTCGAAGCGCGTGTGCACTTCCTTGAGTGCCTGCTGGATGGCGTTCGAAACCTCCTGCAGATCCACCTTGCTCACGATGTCGAACGATTCGGCCATAGCGTTCTAGCAGTCCAATAGATTACCTTGCCGCGCCGTGGGATGGTGCAGGAATCGACGGTTCGGCGTTACTCAGAGGGGGCAGTTTGAAAAACCGAGAGACATTCTGTGAGGTCTGAATCCCGACCTCCTCGACGCCTACACCACGTACCTCTCCGATCATGCGCGCGACCTCGGGCACGAATGCCGGCTCGTTACGCTTGCCGCGATGAGGAATCGGCGCCAGAAACGGAGAATCGGTCTCGATGAAGATGCGGTCAAGCGGCACCTCGCGCGCGGCGTCGCGGATGTTCTGCGCCTTTGGGAAAGTCACGTTGCCGGCGAATGAGATCATAAATCCAAGATTGAGCGCCCGCCGCGCGTGCTCCATCAGGCCGGTAAAGCAGTGCAGCACGCCACCCAGCCCGCTCGGCGCCCACTGCTCGGCAAGAATTTTCAAACACTCGTCCCAGGCGTTCTGACTGCCGGCGGACGGCCGGCAGTGGATCACTACCGGCAGCCTGGCGGCGCGCGCCAGTTCCAGCTGCTTCAGAAAGACCGCGCGCTGCACCTCGCGTGGGGAGTGATCATAGAAATAGTCCAGTCCAATCTCGCCCCACGCGATGACTTTGGGATTACGCGCCAGCGCGCTCAACTCGCCGAAGTCCGCGTCAGTAGCGAGTTTGGCTTCGTGCGGATGAATTCCAACCGTCGCGAAGATGCGCGGTTCGCCCGCCCTGTCGCGATTCGCGAGCTCGATGGCGCAATCGAGCGAGCCCGGTCCGGTGCCGCTGCCGATGGCGACCACGGTCTCGACGCCAGCTTCATACGCCCGAGCCAGCACCGCGTCGCGGTCGGCGTCGAATTGCGGCATTTCGAGATGAGCGTGAGAATCGATGAACATTGAGTCATTGAATCAATGGATCAATGAACCAATCACTTCAATCTTGCTCCGACGGGAACGTCTTCCAGGAATCCCGCCAGCACCGGCGAGCCCTTGTCGCCCACGGAGGCGGCAACAATCATGCCATTCGATTCCAGACCGCGCAGCTTGCGAGGTTGCAGGTTCACGACGAGCACCACCTTGCGGCCGACGAGCGATTCCGGCGCATAAGCTTCGGCGATGCCGGCCACGACTTGCCGGACCTCGGTGCCGATGTCGACTTCCAGGCGCAGCAGCTTGTCGGCGCCCTTCACCTTTTCGGCCACTTTCACCTGCCCCACGCGCATCTCAACCTTGGCGAAATCGTCGATGCTGATGCGGCCATCGACGGTGACCGCGGGAGCGGCACTTGCCGGCGTGGCGGCCGGTGTCACTGGAGGTGCGGCCGGTGCCTGCGGCACCGCGGGCGTGGCCGGTGCGGCCGTGCGCTGCTGTTCCATCTGCTGCATCCTTTCAATGGCGGATTTGTCGGCCCGCGGAAAAACCGGCTGCACGTTGCCCAGCTTGGTGCCGTGCTGCAACTGGCCCCACTTCAGCTCCGTCAGTCGGAAGTGAGAGATGTCGCCCAGCCCGATTTGCTCCCATATTCGCGCCGTTGCCTCCGGTATTACCGGGTGGGCGAGCGCGGTGACGATGCGTAGCGCCTCGGCCGTGGTGTAGAGGATGGTCGCCAGGCGCGCGCGGCTGCCTTCGTCCTCTTTTTCGGCGACGGCCCAGGGCTCGTTGTCCACGATGTACTTGTTGACCGCGCCCACCAGCGACCACGCGCCTTCCAGGGCACGCGAGAACTGAAAATCGTCCCAGAGGGAAGCGAAGCCTGCGATGGTTTCTGCTGCCGCACGGGCGATTGCGTCATCGGCTGCCATGCGCGATCCGCCGGGCGAGGGATACGGCACCTCGCCGCGGAAGTAGCGCGTGATCATAGCCAGGGTGCGGCTGGCCAGGTTGCCGAGATCGTTGGCCAGGTCAGAGTTGTAGCGCTGCACCAGGGCGTCGAAAGAGAAGCTCCCGTCCTGCCCGAAGACCACCTCGCGCAGCAGGAAGTAGCGCAGCGCGTCGTTGCCGAGGACGTCGATCACCGTTTCGGCGCGCACGATGTTGCCGCGCGACTTCGACATCTTGCTCTCTTCGAACAGCAGCCAGCCATGTGCGACGATCGACTTCGGCAGCGGCAGACCGGCGGCCATCAGAAACGCCGGCCAGTAGACGCAGTGGAAGCGCACGATCTCCTTGCCTATCATGTGCACGTCGGCGGGCCAGTAGTGGGCGAACTTCTGCTGGTCTGGTTTCTCGGGCGAGCCAAAGCCGATGGCGGTGCAGTAGTTGCTGAGCGCGTCCAGCCACACGTAGATCACATGGCGCGGGTCGTCCGGCACCGGAATGCCCCACTTGATGGTGGTGCGGCTGATGGAAAGGTCGCGCAAGCCGCTGCGCACGAACGCCATGACCTCGTTGCGGCGCGTCTCCGGGCGGATGAAATCCGGCTGCTCCGTATAAAGCTTGAGCAGTTTGTCCTCGAACGCCGAAAGCTTGAAGAAGTAATTTTCCTCCTGCACCGTCTCGGTCGGGCGGCCGCACTCGGGACAGGGCGCGCCGGGGCCGGCGGCATCCACGTAAAGCTCGTCGAAGACACAGTACTGGCCGCTGTACGAGCCCTTGTAGATGTAGCCCTTGTCTCGGATGCGGCGGAACATCTCCTGCACGCCGCGCTTGTGCCGCGGTTCGGTGGTGCGGATGAAGTCGTCGTAGCTGATCCCCATCCGGTCCCACAGAGCGCGGAACTCTCCCGCGATGCGGTCGGTGAGCTGCTGCGGCGAAATGCCGGCCTCGGCTGCCGAGCGCTCGATCTTCTGCCCGTGCTCGTCCGTTCCGGTGAGAAAGTACGTGTCATCGCCCAACATGCGATGGCGCCGCGCAATCGCGTCGCAGGCGATCGTGGTATACGCGTGCCCGATGTGCGGGCGGGCGTTGACGTAATAAATAGGAGTCGTGATGTAGAACTTGTTGCTCATGGCAACCAAAGATCCTTCGTTTCACTCAGGATGACGGCCCGCGGCTCAGACGCCGCGGGAAGCGCCGTCATTTTCCGCCATTCTGGCTTTCTAAGTACTGCCGTATCGCTTCCTGCATCACCTGTTTGAGCGGAACCTTGTGCTCGTCGGCAATGCGGCGGCAATCCTCATACTCTGGCGCATAGTTGGCGATGGAGCCGTTCAGGTTCGCCACCTTCATCCGTACTTCACCCCACGGCGTCTGTATCGCGACGCTGCGACGCACCAGCGTCTGCCGGCGCTCCTGGCGCATGCGGATGCCCAGCGTGGTGGTTTCGCCGAAGATCAGTTTGGATAACCGCGACACATCCTCGGTTCGCGCCAGCACCGTCAGCAGCATGCCAGGGCGGTTTTTCTTCATCTGCACCGGCGTGCCGAAGACATCGAGCGCTCCCTCGGCGAGCAATCGTTCCATAACGTAACCGAATACCTGCGGATTCAGGTCATCCAGATTGGCTTCCAAAACGGCGACGGTGTCTTCAGGTATGTCAGGAGACGCAGCAAGCTGCGTCTCTGCAGCATCGCCGACGGTCAGCCGGACGACATTAGGCTGGCCCGGCACCTCGCGCGAACCGGCGCCATATCCCGTGGTCGCGATGTTCATCGCAGGGAAGGGAACGAAGCGCCGGCACAACGTCTTCACGATGGCCGCACCCGTCGGCGTAACCAGCTCGGCGTTAACTCCCGACGAATAAACCGGCGTTCCGCGCAGCAGTTCGACCGTCGCCGGCGAAGGCACGGGAAGCTTCCCATGCGCGCACTCGACCGTTCCGCCGCCCACGTTGAGCGGCGAACATGCCCACTCGTCAACGCCCAGCGCCAGGCTCCCTACGGCCGCACAGACGATATCCACGATCGCATCCACCGCACCGACTTCGTGGAAGTGAATCTTCTCTAGATCGCTGTTGTGAATCTTCGCCTCCGCCTCGCCCAGCGCCTGGAAAATGGCCAGGGCGCGTTCCTGAGCGGCGGGCGTGATATTTGCGTTCCGAATAATTTGCCGGATTTCCTTCAGACCGCGATGGCGGTGCTCGTGCTGGTGCGGGCGAGACGCCCGCGCGACAGCCGGCGAGACGCCGGCGTTACTGTGATCGTGCCCATCCTCATGATGGTGTTCGTGCGATACCTGCTCTCGCGGAAAATCTTTTTCATCGCCGATCCAGACATCAACTTTCGTCGCCGAGATTCCACTGCGCGAGACGCGCGAAATTTCCAAGCGCGCGCCGACATTGAGCGCCGCGACCGTCTCCTCCAGTACACGCGCAGGCAGACCGGCGTCGAGCAGCGCTCCCATAAACATGTCGCCGCTAATGCCCGAGAAGCAGTCGAGATAGGCGATGCGCATGCCGCACACTCCGCGTGCCTTGCCTGAGGAGAAACTTTCATCATAGGGAAGCCGTGCCTCGCGGTCAAACCCGGAGCGCAAAACCTGTTTGTTATAATCGGTTTTTTCTCAGCGACTTACGAAGGCTTCCCGCGAGTGTATCTCCAGTTCCAGAAGCGTCTCGCCGAGCGCGTGCGGGCTTTTCTGCGCGAACAGTACCAGCTCGAACTGCCCACGGTCGCCGTCGAGCAGCCACCGGGGATTCAGTTTGGCGAGTACGCGCTGCCGCTTTCCTTCGAGCTCGCCAAGAAGCTACGCAAGCCGCCACGCAAAATCGCCGAAGAGATCGTCGCGGGCCTAGGCGACGTCCCGGGATTCGAAAAGCTCGAGGTCGCGGGCGCCGGATACATCAATGCCCACGTAAACCGTGGTGAACTTGCGGCAGCCATGGCGGCCGGTCCGGCGGCTGCACCAGAGGCTCCCGGGAAGATCCTGGTCGAGCACACCAGCATCAATCCCAACAAGGCAGCGCACATCGGCCACCTGCGCAACGCCATCCTCGGCGACACGTTCGTGCGTTTGCTGCGCGCTCACGGCCGCTCGGTCGACGTCCAGAACTACATCGATAACACCGGTGTGCAGGTGGCGGACGTGATCGTGGGCTTCGTGCATCTAGAGAAGAAATCTCGCGCCGAGATCGATCGGCTTATCGCCTCCGATCCGCGTTTCGATTACACGTGCTGGGACCTCTATGCCCGGGTTACGCAATGGTACGAGCAGGATAAGGCGAACCTCAACGTCAGGCTGGACACGCTGCACGCCATCGAGCGCGGCGGGAACGAGCTGTCCGCGATTGCCGACGACATCTCAACCACCGTCCTGCGGCGCCACCTCGAAACCATGCAGCGGCTCGATATCGAATACGACTTCCTGCCGCGCGAAAGCGAAATCCTGCACCTTCACTTCTGGGACTCGGCGTTCCAGCAGATGAAGGAAAAAGGCGTGCTGACATACGTCACCGAAGGGAAGAACAAGGGCTGCTGGGTGATGTCCCGCGGACGGACGGATAGCGAAAACCTGGACCCGAAGGACTTGCGCATCGAGACGTTCAGTGCCGGCGCAGGGACGAACGAAGCGGTGCGAATCACCCACATCCCCACCGGCACGGTTGTGACCTGCCACGAAGCGCAATCGCAAGCGAAGAATCGGGAGAAAGCGCTGGCGCAATTAAGGGCGATCTTGCGATCCAGTTCCGAGGAAGACCAGAAGGTGATCGTGCGCTCGAATGGGACGGTCACCTATGTCGGCAAGGACATCGCCTATCACCTGTGGAAGTTCGGACTGTTGGGGCGCGACTTTGGCTATCGCCGCTTTTATCGCTATCCCAACGGACACGAGTGCTGGGTCTCCGCGGAGCAGGGCGAGACGGATCATCCGCACTTCGGGGACGTCGCCGAGATCTACAACGTCATCGATTCCCGGCAGCAGGACGCGCAGAACAACGTCATCGAAGCGCTGCGGGCGCTGGGCGACACCGAGCAGGCCAGCCACTACACGCATTTTTCCTACGACATGGTCGCGCTTACGCCGCGCTGCGCGCACGAGTTGGGCTATCAGCTTGCTGAAGACGACTGGGCCAAGCCTTACATCGAGATTTCCGGCCGGCGCGGCTTCGGCGTCAAGGCGGATGACCTGATCGACACCCTGATTGCTTCCGCGCAAAAAGAAGTGGACAGCCGTCATCCCGGACTGTCGAAAGCCGAGCGGACGCACATCGCCACCGAGATTGCGGTGGGCGCGCTGCGCTACTTCATGCTCAAGTTCACCAAGAATTCGGTGATCGCCTTCGACTTCCGCGAAGCGCTCAGCTTCGAAGGCGAGACCGGACCCTATGCGCAGTATGCAGTCGTGCGCGCGACGAACATCTTCCGCAAGGCGAGCGTCGAGCCGGAAGCGGCGCTGGCCGAGAGCATCGATTACAACAGCTTCTTTTCAGGCGAGACAGGGAACGAGATCTGGGAGCTGTGGCTGGCGGCTGCGCGCTTCTCGCAGGTAGTCGAGCAGTGCATTGCTACAACCGAACCGGCGCACATGGCCAAGTACGCGTTTCAGCTGGCACAGGTCTTCAACAATTTCTATCACCGGCACCACATCCTGACCGAGCCCGACGAAGGACGGAAAAAGTTCCTGCTGGCAACGGCGGCGGTGGTGCGGCGGGAGCTGATCCGCGCGCTGGCCGTGATGGGAATCGCGGTTCCGCCGGTCATGTGAACTTCTTCACCGCAGATTCACGCGGATAAACACGGATTAAGCTCAACCTTTCTGACGACTGTCATTCTGAGCGAAGCGAAGAATCTTGACGGTGATAATACTGCCCACTCAGTAGGCGGAGTAGGTTGCGCAATGGTAAACTTCGACTAATCCGCGTCTATCCGCGTGAATCCGCGGCAGAGAAGTTATCCCGCCATATCTTTCACGAACTCGACGATCGAGCGCACGGCGATGCCGCTCGGTCCCAGCGCGATCCAGCTCTTGTTCTCCTCGGTCCAGGCGGTGCCGGCGATATCGAGGTGAATCCAGGGTGTGTCCTCGACAAACTCCTTCAGGAACATGGCTGCACTGATCGCGCCGCCGTAGCGCCCGCCGGTGTTCTTGATGTCGGCGATGCCGGAGCGGATCAGCTCGCGATATTCGTCGTCGAGCGGCATGCGCCACATCTTCTCCCAGGCGCGCTGCTCGGCCTTTTCGAAGCGCGCGTACATCTCGTCATTATTGGCGAAGACGCCCGCATTCACCCCGCCCAGCGCCACCACCACCGCGCCGGTGAGCGTTGCGGCATCGATCAGGTGGGTAGCGCCGAGCTGGCGCGCGTAGGCCAAGCCGTCGGCCAGCACCAGGCGGCCTTCGGCGTCAGTGTTAATGATCTCGATGGACTTGCCGCTCATGGCGATCTGCACATCGCCCGGCTTCTGCGCCTTACCGGACGGCATGTTCTCGGTGGCGCAGACGATGCCGATCACCTTGACCTTCGGCTGCAGCAGTGCGATGGCGCGCATGGCGCCCAGCATGGCCGCGCCGCCGGCCATGTCGTACTTCATCTTCTCCATGCCGTCGGCCGGCTTGATGGAGATGCCGCCGGAATCGAAGGTAATGCCCTTGCCCACGAGTCCGAGCACCGGCTTCTCGGGCGCACCCGGAGGCGTGTAGCGCATCACGATGAGTTGCGGCGGCTCGTCGGAACCCTGGGCCACGCTCCAGAAGGCGCCCATCTTCAGCTCGCGGATCTTTTCCGGCCCTAGGACCTCGATGGTCAGACTCGGTGAATTGACCTCCGCTACCATCTTGCGGGCGCGATCAGCGAGCATGGTCGGAGTCATGCGATTGCCGGGCTCGTTGACCAGCTCACGCGTAAAGTTCTGCGACTCGCCCACCACGCGCGCTTCCGCGTGGGCCTTCTCGAGTGCTGCACGATCGGCGCTGGCGGGCGCCAGCAGCGTGACTTCCTCAACACTCTGGTCCTTGCGGTCGCTCTTGTAAGTGTCGGCGTCGAAGTCGCCGACATAGGCTCCTTCGATTACCGCTTTAACGGAATCGGCTGCCGCCGCCGGCATTTCAGGAAGGAGCAAGGCCAGTGAGCGGATCTTCCTGGGCTTGAGGAAGCGCAGGGCGGTCCCGGCCACCTTGCGCAGGTCGGAGGAGGAAAAATCCTTGGCCTTGCCGCCGCCCACCAGCAGCAACCGGCGCGCCTTGAGGCCCTGCGGATGGTGGATCACCACGGTCTCGAGCGCTTTGCCGGAAACCTCTCCACTCGACAGCAGATCCGCAGCCGCGCTTTGGACGGTCTGGTTGCCGCCAAGGATGGCGGGCGCGGGCTTATCCTTCTCGCCCTGGTCCACGACCACGACGGCCAGGCACTCAGTCTGAAAATCAGCAGGATTAGAGTAGGAGAGCGTTGTCTTCATCAGTTCCTCGAACAAATAGGTAATTTGTCACAGGTTTCCCGCCTTGCGGCTCCTGGCGATGGCCTCACGCGCCTCGCGATCGGCGGTACGGCGGCGTTCGGTCTCGCGTTTATCCCAGAGTTGTTTGCCGCGCGCCAAGGCCAGTTCCACCTTGACCCTGCCGTTCTTGAAATACAGCCGGGTAGGGATCAGGGTCAGGCCTTTTTGCTGGGTTTGGCCGGTAAGCTTCCTGAGTTCATCCTTATGGATCAGCAATTTGCGGGTGCGAGTGGCCTCATGTTGCGAGTATCCGGCATTTTCATAGGGCCCAATGTGGGCGTTAAGTAACCAAAGTTCTCCGTCCTTTACCAGTCCGTATGCGTCTTTCAGGTTGGCTCGCCCGCTGCGAATTGATTTAACCTCGCTACCGTGGAGGACAACGCCGGCCTCTATCCGCTCCAGCAGGTGGTAGTTGTGGGCGGCGGACCGATTGACGGCGGCATCCCGCTCACCCATGGCCGTGGGGTCGCGACGCGGTTGTTTCTCCGGGTTTGGCCGGACCTGGTGCGTGGGCTGGCGTACCATGCCGTCATTCCCCGCAGAACCCAACATGTTACCACACTAGAAGATAGCGACCGGAAACGACCCTTCGCAGCGGTGTTATAATCAGTCACACCCGCAGCCAAAAAAGGAAATGGCTTTCGACCGCGCGGATGAACATTCATTCCTGGGAGACGAAAGCGGTAAGCCAGACCGGCCAAGGAGTCCAATGAGTCGCTTCACGCGGGCTGCAACCCTCTGCTTAGTCTTTTTTTTGATTCTTCCGGTAAGCGCCCTTGCTGATCAGGCCAAAAAGCTCTATGAACAGGGCAAAATCGCTGAGGCGCGTGAGAACTACGAGGCGGCCTACGACCTTTACGGCAAGGCTTTTCAGCTGAAGCCGACCGAGATCCGCTACAAATCCGCGGTCTACCGCACGCGCTTCCTGGCAGGAGCCTCCTACGTTCATCGCGGGCAGAAGCTGCGCGACGAGGGCAAACTTGAGGATGCACTGGTGCTGTTTGAAAAGGCCTACTTGGTCGATCCCGCGAGCGACATCGCGCAGCAGGAGATCCGAAAGACCAAGGCCCTGATCGACAAAAGTGGCGGAGGCGCTAAGCCGCAAGCCATGACCCCGCTGCGCAAGCGCCTGGAGGAGGCGCAAGGGCCGGTGGAACTGGTTCCCATCTCCAACGTGCCGATCACGCTGAAGCTGACTGAAGACAGTAAGGTCATCTACCAGACCATCGGCAAGCTGGCGGGGCTGAACGTGCTGTTCGATCCCGATTACACCTCGCGCCGCATCTCGGTGGAACTCAATGGCGTCACACTCGATCAGGCGCTTGAGGTAGTGGCTCTGGAATCCAAGACCTTCTGGCGCCCAGTCACACCCAACACCCTCTTTGTCGCCAGCGATACCCTGGCCAAGCGCAAAGAGCTGGAGCAGAACGTCATCAAGACGTTTTACCTGACCAATGTGTCCCTGCCCACCGAACTGCAGGACATGGTCAACGCCATTCGCAGCATCCTGGAAGTCAGCCGCATCCAGCAATTGCCGACGCAGAAGGCCATCGTGGTGCGCGGCACTCCTGACCAGGTAGCTCTGGCGGAAAAGCTGATCACCGATATTGATAAGGCCAAGCCGGAGGTGATCGTCGACGTGGTTGTGATGCAGGTGACCCACGATTTTGTGCGCAATCTCGGCGTCGCTCCGCCAAGCAGCGCCACTGTGGCCCTGCAGGGCACCACCACCACGACTACCACAACCACGGGTACCACTACCGGCGCAACCGCGAGCACCGTACCCAACACGGTCACTATGAACCAGCTCGCCAACCTGAGCGCCAGCAACCTCCTGGTTACGATCCCGTCGGCAACGGCGAACTTCATGTTCTCCAATGCCGATACCAAGATCATCCAGAGCCCGCGGGTAAGGGCCTCTGACGGACAGAAGGCGTCGCTGAAGATCGGCGACCGCGTGCCGGTGGCTACTGGCTCGTTTCAGCCCGGTATCGGTGGCGTCGGCATTAACCCCCTGGTCAACACTCAGTTCCAGTACATTGACGTTGGTGTAAACGTAGACATCACACCCCAGGTGCATGCCAACTACGAAGTTTCGATGAAGGTGACCATCGACGTTTCCGAGGTGGACTCTTATGTCAGCATCGGCGGCATCTCGCAGCCGGTGATCGGACAGCGCAAAATTGAGCACGAAGTCCGACTCAAGGAAGGCGAAGTCAGCCTGATGGGCGGGATACTCCAGGAGCAGGACATTAAGACTTGGGCCGGCATCCCCGGCCTGGGACAGATCCCGCTGCTGCGCTACCTCTTCGCCAGCGAGGACAAGGAGAAACATTATAACGAGATTGTTTTTGCGCTGATCCCGCACATCGTTCGTGGGGTCGAACTGAGCGAGCTAAACGAAAAGGCGCTTGACGTTGGAACCGGGACCTCCATCGAACTACGGCGCAAGATCGAGACCCCGGGCGGCGGTACTCCGCAAGGCTCTGCGTTCCAACCTCGGCCAGCTCAGCCCGCTATTGCGACGCAGGCCGCGGTTCCGCCGTCGGCGACCCCGATACCGCCGCCAGCGTCGCCGCCCGCGAGCCTGCCCACCACACCTTCCGGCTCGATCGCCTTTACCTTTGATCCGCAGACTGTGTCGCAGACAACCGGAAGCACCTTCCCACTGAGTGTCGAAGTCGCGGGCGGGCATGACGTCTTTTCCGTGCCTCTGCAGATCAACTACGATCCCAAGCTGCTGCAACTGGTCAACGTTTCCAACGGTTCGTTCCTCTCGCAGGACGGCCAGCCCGTGGCGTTAGTTCACCGCGACGATACCGCAACCGGCATGTTGCAGGTGACGGCTACGCGCCCGCCCGCTTCCGGCGGCGCCTCCGGGCAAGGCACCGTGATTACCCTGACCTTCCTTGCCAAGGCCCCAGGGCAAGCGACAGTTGCGATCACCAGGCCCGGGGCGCGCAACTCTGCGGGCCAGGTGCTGCCTGCTTCGGGAGGGCAGGCCAGCGTGACTGTTCATTGAGTGCCGAGTACCAAGTGACGAGTAGAACTGACCGGGTACTGGGGTAATTGGTACTTCGTACTAAGCTAGAATGATCCCAATGCAGTTCTGGTTCCGTATATCCGCTGTCCGGCCGCGATCTCGCGGGGTCACGCTGATCGAGCTGATCATTGCCATCACCATCCTGATGATTCTCACTGGCGCCGCCGTTCCCATCGCCCGTTTGCAGGTCAAGCGGGAGAGAGAAACCGAGCTGCGCCACGACCTGTGGGAAATGCGCGATGCTATCGACCACTACAAGGACCTCGCCGACCGCAATGCCTTCCAGGTCAAGGTGGGCAGCGAAGGCTATCCTCCCGACCTGGAGACCTTGGTCAAAGGCGTGGATTCGCAGGGCAAGAAGATCCGTTTCCTGCGCCGCATACCGATCGATCCCATGACCGGCAAAGCGGAGTGGGGTATGCGCTCGATGCAGGATGATCCTCAGTCCACTTCCTGGGGCGGGCAGAACGTCTTCGACGTGTATACCAAGTCCACCGGCACGGCACTCGATGGAACCAAGTACGCTGACTGGTAATGGCGAAACTCTTCCAGCACAACAATAGAGTACCGAGTACCGCGTGCCGAGTGCCGACCGCCGCCCCGCATCGATTGCCGAGCTCGGTACTGGGATTCACGCTCATCGAACTGATGATCGTCATTACGATCATCATGATTCTGGCGTCGATCTCCATTCCCATCTATCAGGCCTCGCTTGTGCACGCCAAGGAAGCTGTGCTGCGCGATGACCTGTTCACCATGCGCTCGGTCATCGACCAGTACACGCTCGACAAGCAGAAAGCGCCTCAATCCCTGCAGGACCTGGTCTCGGCGGGATATTTGAAGGGCATCCCCAAGGATCCTTTTACCGATTCGACCGATACCTGGCAGGTATCGATGGACGAGAGCCTGATGGACCCAACCCAGACCCAGCCCGGCATTGTCGATGTCCATTCCGGATCGAATGGCGTCGCTTCCGACGGCACTGCCTACAGCTCCTGGTGAAATAGCGCCGGCGTCCCTCCGGCCTGCCTCTGATTGCGCACGCCTGCCCCTAAGCACTACCATCCCAATATGCCCGTGGAGACGGAAGTCAGCGCTTACACGCCCATCAAGGCGCCGCGCGGTACCGTGCTTTCCTGCAAGGCGTGGCCGCAGGAAGCTGCCATGCGCATGCTCATGAACAACCTTGACGAGGAGGTTGCCGAGCGTCCGCAGGATCTCGTTGTCTATGGCGGGCGCGGCAAGGCGGCGCGCGACTGGTCGTGCTACCACGCCATCGTCGCTGCGCTAAAGGCGCTCGAAAATGATGAGACGCTGCTCGTGCAATCGGGCAAGCCGGTCGGCATCTTCCGCACTCATGAATACGCTCCCCGCGTGCTCATCGCCAACTCCAACCTGGTCGGCCACTGGAACAACTTCGAGAAGTTCACCGAGTTCGAGCGCATGGGCCTAACCATGTACGGACAGATGACCGCCGGCTCGTGGATTTACATCGGTTCCCAGGGAATTATTCAGGGGACGTTCGAAACTTTTGCTGCGGCGGGGAAAAAGCATTTTCACTCGGGACTGGAAGGGAAGCTTATCGTCTCGGGCGGCATGGGTGGCATGGGCGGCGCGCAGCCGCTGGCTGCCACCATGGCCGGCGCAGCGTTCCTCGGCATCGAGGTCGATCCCGAACGCATCAAGAAGCGCCTCAAGACCGGCTATTGCGACTTCATGGTCAACTCGCTCGACGAAGCCCTCCGCATTCTGAAAAACGCGCTGCGCAAGAAGGAAGCGGTCTCAGTCGGGCTGGTAGGGAACTGTGCCGACGTTGTTCCCGAGCTGGCGGCGCGCGGTGTGCTGCCGGACGTCCTTACCGATCAGACTTCGGCACACGACCCCCTGAACGGCTACATCCCGCAGGGACTGTCGGTGGCGCAGGCTGCCGAGCTTCGCCAGCGCGATCCCAAGGGATACGTCGACCGCTCGCTCGACTCCATCGCCCGTCACGTTGAAGGCATGCTGGCGCTGCAGGAGATGGGCGCCGTCACTTTTGACTACGGCAACAACATCCGCACCATGGCCTTTGAGCGTGGTGTCAAGAACGCGTACGACTTCCCTGGCTTCGTGCCGGCTTACATTCGTCCGCTGTTTTGCGAAGGCCGTGGGCCGTTTCGCTGGGTGGCGCTTTCGGGTGAGCCGTCGGACATCGCGATCACTGACCAGCTCGTGCTGGACCTGTTCCCCGGGGACCGCACTCTCAGCCGCTGGATCGAACTGGCTCGCAAGCGCATCAAGTTCCAGGGACTGCCCGCGCGCATCTGCTGGCTGGGCTACGGAGAGCGTGCGCAGTTCGGTCTGGCGATGAACGAGCTGGTTAAGAAGGGCACGATCAAGGCGCCGATTGTGATCGGCCGCGATCATCTCGATACCGGCTCCGTCGCGTCACCTTTCCGCGAGACCGAGAGCATGAAGGACGGCTCCGACGCCATCGCCGACTGGCCGCTGCTCAACGCGCTGCTCAACACCGCCAGCGGCGCGTCGTGGGTCTCGATCCACAACGGCGGCGGCGTGGGCATCGGATACTCTGAGCACGCAGGACAGGTCATCGTCGCTGACGGCACCGACGCCATGGCGAAGCGCATCGAGCGTGTTCTGACCAATGATCCGGGAATTGGCGTCGCCCGGCACGCCGATGCGGGGTATGAAGAGGCAATAGACTTTGCTGCGAAAAGTGGAATGAAGATCCCAATGAGCAGTTAGAAACCGCATCTGCCTATGAGCGAGACGGAACTGAAAGACGTAATCGCAGAGCGGCAGTTGGTAGGGAAGAAAGGTGAGCAGACATTCACCGTCACTGTGAAGATCGGCAGGCCCGTCCCGCATCCTAAAGGCGATTGGGAGTGCCCGTACCTGATCTCCGGTCTGCCGAACCCGATTAGCATTCGTGTAGCTGGAGTGGATGCTGTCCAGGCACTCTACCGCTTGCAGGGCTGTTCCTTGAAATCCTCTACCACTATCGCTCCAAGGGAAGCTATCTTCTGCACGAGTTCATCATCATGCCCAACCATGTTCACCTGATTGTCACGCCGACCGGTATAACGCTGGAACGCACTATGCAGTTGATCAAGGGAGGATATTCACACTCCTTGCGTGTCAATGGACGTCCATCTCTCGAAGTCGGGCAACCCGGCTACACTGACCATCGCATCCGCGACTCAGGAGACTGGGCTCAACATGTTGAGTACATCCGCTTCAACCCTGTTCGTGCCCATTTGTGCAGCAGCCCAGAGGAGTTCAAATACGGCTCGGCGCATGGCTCCTATGAACTCGATCCGATCCCTCAGGGGCTAAAGCCGTTGACTTTAGGACAGGGCTTACGGCATGGCTAAAGCCATGCCCCTCCGAAACAAGCCCGCTAAAGCAATGCCCTCGCGGGACGCTGGCGGCAGGGGTAAGGGTACGTCCCTCCGAGGACCAGGCGAATCCGCCTCGCTTCTGCTCAACATTCGCCAGCTTCTCGCCTTGCGCTCTAGCACCGGCCCCCGCCGCGGCCGCGATTTCAGCGACCTCGGTCTGATCGAGGACGCTGCCGTTCTCTGCATCGGCGGCAGGATCGTCTCAGTCGGCAGAACACGAGATGCCCTGCGCGACTCCTGGATCAGGAAGAATCGTCGAAAAATTCGCGAGATCGATTGCGCCGGCAAGGTCGTTCTTCCCGGCTTCGTCGACTCCCACTCCCATCCTGCCTTCACCGCTCCGCGGCTGGTAGATTTCGAAAAGCGCATCGCCGGCGCGACCTACGAGCAGATCGCCGAGTCTGGAGGTGGCATACGGTCCAGCGTCGAGGGTGTGCGCAAGGCGACACGCGCGGCGCTGGCAGAACATGTGCTCGCCGGATTAAAGGCCATGCTGGCGCAGGGCACAACGACGGTTGAGGCGAAGTCCGGCTACGGCCTGAGTCTCGAGGCCGAACTCAAGTCACTCGAAGCCATCGGCGATGCTGCGCGCCAGTGGCCCGGAACGGTGGTTCCTACTTTGCTGGGAGCGCATGTCGTGCCACGCGAGTATGAGGGCCGCGAGGATAAATACGTCCGCATCGTCTGCAACGAAATGATTCCGCGCGCGGCCGAAGGCAAGCTCGCGCGCTTCGTGGACGTTTTCTGCGATCGCGGCGCCTTCAGTCCTGAAAGCACCGAGCACATATTTTTTGCCGCCCGGGAGCACGGGCTGGGCGTGCGCGCGCATGTCGGCCAGCTTAGCCACTGCGAGATCGCGCCGCTTTTGAAATACGATCCCGCCTCGCTCGACCACATGGACCACGTCGCGGACGATGACATCGCCGCTCTGGCCGCACAGTCGGTTCTTTCGCCTGCCTATCAGACCGTGGTCACGCTCGTTCCCGGCGCCAACCAGTTTTTGAACCTGGGACGATTCCCGGACGCGCGCAAGCTGATCGACTCCGGGGTCCCGGTCGCGCTGGCCACCGATTACAATCCTGGGACTTCGCCCATCGCCAGCATGCCGTTCGTGCTCTCGCTGGCATGCACGCACATGAAGATGACGCCGGCGGAGGCCATCGCCGCTGCCACCATCAACGGCGCGCACGCGCTGCGTTTGGCGGAGCGCAAGGGAAGCATCGAGCCCGGCAAGGACGCGGACATCGCCATCTTCGACGTGGGCGACTACCGTGAGATTCCTTACTGGATCGCCGCCAATCGCTGCCACGCGGTGATATGCGCTGGCGTAGAGACGTAGCCTGCTACGTCTCCTGCGTGCGGTGATATGCGCTGGGACGCTGCTTGCTACGTCTCCTGCCTGCAGGCGCTGCGGATCTCGCGCCACAGTTCGTCGCGTCCTTCCCCGGTGCGCGCGGAAAAGCGAGCGATGCGGTCCACGCCGAACTCCTGCTGTAGCCTTTCCAGGGCCGCGCGCAGCGTGTTCCCGGAGAGACGGTCTGCCTTGGTCGCGACCACCAGCAGATTGCGTTGCCGGGCGCGCAGCCAGTGCACTAGTTGTCGGTCGCTATCCTGCGCCGGCACGTTACAGTCCACCAGCACGATGGAAAGGCCGAGCGTCAGGCGGTGCTCAAGGTACGGCTCGATGAACTTGACCCACTCGGCCGTCACCTCGCGCGGGAGGCGAGCGTAGCCGTATCCAGGAAGATCGGCGAAGAACAACGCCGGACGCGGCTTTCCGGGCCAGCGCACCTCATAGAAGTTGATCGTGCGTGTCCGTCCCGGCGTGGAGCTGGTCTTGGCGATCTTCGCTCCCAGCAGAGAATTGATGACGCTGGATTTCCCCACGTTGGAGCGCCCCAGGAACGCTACCTCCGGCGCCGAGGAACCAGGGAAGTGTGCCTCGTCGGATGCCGCCAACAGGAAGCGGGAAACGACCTTCATGCCACCAGTTTGCGGTTTCCGCTCGCGGCTTGCAACTGGCGGTCCCGCAAAAAATCGGCGGTGGGCAACCGGTCCCGCTGGAATTCGCTTGCCGGGCGCCGGATGCCAGCCCGCTTTGCAGCGACAAAAAAAAGACCCCCGCGGGATGCGAGGGGCCAGCATTTCGCAGCGAACGGGGTTAAGGGATCAAGCAGCCCGGGTTCCGCCCAGCGCGTCGAGGCTGCGCAGCGTGCAGCGGACGACGCCGTTCACGTCGCCGCTGAAGCACATGTCGCTGGCGCCGGCGGCTAGCGCCGCCGCCCACATCTCTTCGTCAGCCACGCGATGGGTACACACGATGGCGGTATCGCGGTAGCTCTCGTGCAGGTCGGCGAGGCCGGACAGCCCGATCAATTCCAGATCGACGATAGCGGCACCGGCATTGTTCTTGGGAATGACGTCCCGCAACTCTTCCAGCGAGCGCGCTACGGCCACCAAGGGAAAGTAGGCGTAGAGAGAAGCGGCAAGATGTTCGGCACTGCGGGCGTCGAGTTGGGCTACGACAACGTTCAGCGGTCTCATGGCGATGCCTTTCCTTTGGGGGTAAGGGGTCCTGGCATCATGCCCATACCAGGCCGTGACCGAGCTGCGATTCGCCGATCGCAGGCATGCTGTCTGAACGCGTTTACTTCTTCGGGCTGCTTTCCCGCGCCGCCCTGGCCTCGAAGGGAGCGGGCTGAAGCTTCCCGTTCTGCTTTAACAGTATTTCTACCTTCCCTTCCGCTGCTTCCAGTTCCTTGCGGCAGGAAGCGGAGAGAGCGATGCCTTCTTCGAACAGCCCCAGCGCCTTTTCCAGGGGCAGATCCCCTTTCTCCAGCTCATCGACAATCTTCTCCAGGCGCTGGAGGCTCTCTTCAAATTTTGGCAAGCTCCACTCCGCTGTTATTTTAGTTCAGGTTCAGATGCGCCGAGCGCAGGAAATTTTTCGGGGGTTCCTAGAACAGAACTTTTCTTGCCGCGATGCAGCATTCGCAACCTATCCCCTCGCTACACGGCCGCCGTGCTGCGCGAGGAGCCGAGAGCATCGATCACGTCAAGGGCCGCGGGATACCGCGACAGGGGTGCGCTTACCTGCGCGCCCTGCACCAGATCGCGGATGGCCAGCAGCATCTCGCGCGCGATGGCCACGCCCTCCGCGCGCGCCGCCTCGGCGCCCCGGCTGCTGGCCGCCGCCATGCGCTCGAGGATCAAATCAGGAACGGAAACCCGCAGCTCGTTCTTCATGAATTCGGCATTGCGCACGCTCACCAGCGGCCAGATGCCGGCCACCACCGGGATGCGGCAGTGCTCGATGCGGCGCAGAAACTTCTCCAGCAGCGAGACGTCGAACACCGGTTGCGTGACCGCATACTCGGCTCCCGCTTCCACCTTGTATTCGAAGCGTCGGATCTCCTCGTCGATGTTGGGAACGCCCGGATTGGCGCCCACGCCGATCACGAAGCCCGCCGCCGTACCGATGAGATTGCCGCCCAGATCGAGACCATTGTTCAGGTTGTGCACCAGATTGACGAGGCCGATCGCGTCCACATCGAACACTGCGGTGGCGTCGGGATAATCTCCCATCTTCGGCGGGTCGCCGGTGATGCAGATCAGGTTGCGGATGCCGATGGCGCTCGCCCCCAGCAGGTCCGACTGAATGCCGAGCACGTTGCGGTCGCGGCAGGTGTAATGCAACACCGCTTCGATGCCGACCTGCTGCTGGATCAAGAGCGCCAGCGCCTGATTGCTCATCCGCGCCGAAGCGCGGGGGCTGTCAGGGATATTGACCGCGTCCACGCCCACCGACTTCAGAAACTTCGCCCCTTCGATCTCGCGCGTGATATTCGTGCCCTTGGGCGGGACAATCTCCACCATGGTGACGAACTCGCCGGTCGCGATCTTGGCGCCCAGCTTGGAGCGCTCTGCCAGGGGCGGACTCGAAACCGCCGATTCTCCTTTGGGTGCGGGTGGAATGACGACGCCGGCAATCTTGGCGCCGCCCATCCGCATCGCCAATTTCATCGCGCGAATATGCTCGGGCGTGGTTCCGCAACAGCCGCCGATCAATTGCACGCCCGTCTCAAGGAACTGGCGCGTGTATTCCGCCATATATTCCGGCGAGCACAGATAGATGTTGCGGCCTTCCACGGCGCGCGGCATGCCGGCGTTGGGCTGCGCGGAAAGCGGCTTGCTAGTCGCCCGGCGCACGCGCTCCATCGCATCCAGCATGACCACCGGACCCACGCTGCAATTGCAGCCCACCACGTCGGCAGGCCACTCGTCGAGTTTGGCGGCGAAGGTTTCCGGGCTCGAGCCGTCGAGACAGTTGCCCTCTTCGTCGATGGTCACCTGCGCCACCACCGGCACTGCTGCGTTCACCGCTCTCGCGGCCAGGATGGCCTGATGTAGCTCATCCAGGTATCCCATGGTTTCGAGGATCAGCAAATCCACGCCGCCTTCGACCAGCGCCGCAATCTGCGCCATGAAGGCGGCCCGCGCCTCCTCGCGCGAAGTCTTGCCCAGCGGCTCGATGCGGATGCCCAGCGGCCCCACGGATCCGGCAACGAACGCCTGCGTGCCTTTCTTTGCCGACTCGCTCTCCAGCGCCTCGCGCGCCAGCCGCGCCCCGGCCAGGTTGATGTCGCGCACCTGCTGCCCCAGGCCGTGGCGATCGAGCCGATAGACGTTCGCGCCGAAGGTGTTGGTCTCGATGATCTCGGCGCCCGCCTGCAGATACTCCTGATGAATCTCGCGGATCATGTCCGGCTGCGAGAGGTTCAGCTCGTCATAGCAGCGGTTGATGTAAATGCCCTTGGCATAGAGCAGCGTGCCCATCGCGCCATCGCACAGAATGGGCCCCTGCCGCAGTCGGGAAAGGAAGTCGTTGGCCATCGGTAGTCAGAATAGCGAATCCCGGCCTCGGAAACCAGCGGATGTGCCGCCGGAGCCAAAGCACCCACCCTGGGCAGGTGCAGGGGCCGGCGTGCCCCGCCCAGTCGGTAGATCAAACATTACCCGGATCATTCAGCCTTATACTCGTTCCTGTGCGGGAGCAACTAGTCCAGCGCATCGATGAGCAACGACGCCGTGAGGCGTACGAGGAGTCGGTTTACTGGCACACTGTCGGACTTGTCGCTAGGAGGGGGCAGGTTGTCGGGTGTGGATCAGGAATTTGTTGGAACGGTACTTGCCTTATAGTTACCGCCAAGCATGTGATCTGCGACACAGCAAGTCCGAGCGACATCGTCTTTTTTTGCCGTCCGGATGGCCCGATTCCGCTTGTAACTCCCGGCGGGGCAATAGTCCGGCAGCCCCCGCGAGCTTCAAATCCTGGGACACTTCCGTTGGAAAAGATTGTTTACTGCGAATGGGAAGACCTTGCCGGGATTGTGTTGAAGCCGACCAGTCTTGAGAATTTCAACTTGCGATTTCATGAACTGACGCATACAGCCGCAACGCCCGCGCCGGGGACAACGCTATTAGCTATTGGATTTCCAACAGAGCCTTCAGTCCCCGTGGCCGGTGGACTAAACGCCACTTTCCCACAGTCTGAATGGACTAAAATTCGCACGTCAGACGACTCTGATCGGTTCTTAAGGGGCTTCAATACCGACCGGCATTTTCTTGTGTCCTACTCAGCGGCTGGACACCAGGACCCTAAAGGGATGAGCGGCACCGGGGGTTGGTCTGAGTTAGACCATAGCGTCAACGCTCTCGTTTGGTCGCCACACCAGTCTTTGGCAGGAGTTTGTACGCACTACTACCGAAAAAAGGGTCTCCTGAAATTTGTACGAATCGAAGCCGTTATAGAGTTTCTTGACGAAATTCTGCCGGCAATGGTGCCCACATCCTAAGGCCTGAGATCCGTAAACCTGTTTTCGAGTTGTTTCCAGGCAAGAAGTTTAGCGCGGCGACACAATCGAGCGCCGTAGGCGCGGCCGAATTTAGCCCACCACGTAAGTGGTGGGTTCTCTGGGCCGATCAATCCGCGAGCGCGAGGGAGCCCCGCGACTGAGCGCGAGCGAGGTGTGCGACTGTGCCGTCCCTGAAGGGACTCGCACTCATCTTGTCTAGCTTACCCCGGGCTTACGCCCGGGGCTAAACCAAATGTCGCCGCCGGCGCGGCTCAGACCATTGGCACAGGCGACATTTGTGTTAACCCGGTTGACACTGCCCAGGCCGCGGAACCCGAAAGCCCGGAGGGCGACATTTGTTCTAGCCCGGCGCGTCAGCGCCGGGTATCCGTTTGCCAGCAATCTCCGAGCCCCTTCAGGGGCGGCACGTTCTTCGGATCATCGCTTGAATGTCTGAACCGTCTCGATGTGCGCCCGCAGCAACGGCATGGTCGCGAGCGCGTTCGCCAGGCGTTCATCCGCGGTAATCATTCGAGTGTCGAGGCGGACGGCGAGCGCGAGATACATCGCATCGTATACCGTGTGGCCGGTGGCAATCGCCAATTTGTACGCGTCCTCCGCGAGCGCGCGGCAGGGAACCGTCTCGATCGCGGCCCTGCCGACGTCTGCAACCAACTGTTCTCCGTCTCCCGGCGACAGCTCGCCACGGCGAACCTTCTTCCAGATTGTGTTGCCGGTTTCGGCAAACAGCAGGTCGGGCGCGATGTAGTCATGGGAGTGTGCAAGCAGGCGCCGTGCCGCATCGCTGTGGACCTCCGGGACGAACCATTTGATCACGACGCTCGCATCCACCACGAAGACGCTCACCGTGCGTCCCGGTCCTCACGGATTAGGCGTGTGCTGTCGGATTGCGACGATCCCCGCAGTCGCTTGAGCCAGCGGGCGGAAACGCGTCGGGTCTCGGCCAGGCTGGTGGCGGCCGCGCGTCCGAGTGCATCGTGGATTTCGGCCTGCAGGGAGCGGCCGCGACGCTTGGCGGCTGCCTTCAATCGGTTCAGCACCTCAGCATCGAGATCGCGGATCAGGACATTTGCCATGCTTTCAGCCCCTACCAAAATGATATCATACTGATACCACGTCATTCCGTGAATTGCCACTGACCCAAGCTTACGCCCGGAGGGCTAACCCAAATGTCGCCGCTGGCGCGGCTCACACCATTGGCACAAGCGACATTTGTCTTAACCCGGTTGACACTGCCCAGGCCGCGGAACCTAAGAGCCCGGAGGGCGACATTGGTGTTAGCCCGGCGCGTCAGCGCCGGGTATGCGTTTGCCAATAATCCTCGAGCCCCTTCAGGGGCGGTACCTAGGCCCGAGAATCTGAATCTTTCTCTTGACGCGCTGAGCCATATTTGCTATTCTAACGTGTATAATATTATCTATAAGATATACAACAGCGGTGACATTCTCTGGCAATCAGGGGCGCGGCGGCTGGTGTTATCGATTCGGCAACATTCCGCGATCATCGCGGATTTCGCTCTTTGACAAAACAGCGCGAAAAATGGCCGAAAAATGCACCTAACTCCTTTGCGGATGAGATTTTGCGTGTAAGTCCTTTGTTTCATGGGATCACCGATGAGACCGCATGGGATTAAGCGGCGTAAGTCAATGGTTCCATTGGAGAGACGCCGAGGGGGGTGGGGGTAACGGCGCGGTTAATAGAGCCGAAAACAGATTCCTGATCCTTCGGTCTCGTTTCAGGCAACTGCCGAGCCTGGCCGTGTCCGGCGGTCCCCGCGCTTTCGTAACCTCCCCTCGCAGCGTGCCAGAAACTACTATTTGGCACGAGGGTTCGAACCAGCATGACCAACAAAATCATCAACTCGCTCTTAGTCCTGGCAGTCGGCGGCCTGATGTTGACCGGATCCGCCGTTGCTCAAACCGCAAACACCACTTCCGGCGCCGGCCCTGGCGTGGTCGATCCAGGCCATCCGCGCGTGAATGAAGTTAACCAGCGCGAAGAGAACCAGCAGCAGCGGATCGCCAACGGCATCAAGAATGGTTCCTTGAGTTCGCAGCAGGCTGCCAATCTCGAGAAGCGCGAAGCCAGCGTGCAGAAGCAGGAGCAGGCTGACATGGCAAAGCACAACGGCCATCTGACCAAGGTCGAGCAGCGCCAGTTGAACCGCCGCGAGAACCGCATCAGCAAGAGCATCTACAAGGACAAGCACGACAAGTAGATTTCTTGTTACACCGGTTGCAGTGGGCAGGGCCGCAGGTTTACTGCGGCTTTTGTTTTTTCAACGATTGAAGCGCAAGCAGTCTGTGATTGCTTGAGAAGTTTCATCTTGACTTGGCGCGTAAAAGCCCGGCGCGGTCACTCAGGATGACAAGCGCGCAGATGCTGTGAGAACAAACCGGCGCGCTCTCTCAGGATGACAAGCGAACTGGCTGCCGCTGCTACTGCGCCGGGGTGGTGGAAGCTACCTTTTGCGTCGCCTGCTTGTCGCTGATGCGGGTCAAGTAGGGGAACACGGGCGTGACCTC
>Ga0187782_10000489_pt1 | contig 26781 bp, 26 predicted proteins | sample 0715_SJ02_MP15_2_FD_132454 | JGI IMG/M metagenome (GOLD analysis project Ga0187782, IMG submission 132454) | Tropical peat soil microbial communities from peatlands in Department of Meta, Colombia - 0715_SJ02_MP15_20_MG | ecosystem: Environmental > Terrestrial > Soil > Wetlands > Peat | place... | reverse complement strand
TCTCGAGCGTGACGGCTCCGGGGGAGTATTACGTGCTCGACGAGTCGCAGAACGTCCGATCCTCCGTGTTCAGCATCTCGGACGGCGCCTACGCCACGGTTTTGGAGCAAGCGATTCGGATGCTCTATTACCAGCGCGACGGGACGGCCAAGCCCGCGATGTACGCCGGCGCCGGCTGGGCCGACACGATGGAACATCCCCAGGACGCGCAATGCGTCACGTGGGATACGATGGCTTCGCCTCGCGATCTGCTGGGTGGATGGTTCGACGCCGGGGACCAGAACAAGTACACGAACTGGGGGGCCGTGGACGTCATTGGTCTCTTGCGGGCCTACCGCGAGAACCAGGGCGCCTTCGCCGACGACTACGGGATTCCGGAATCGGGCAACGGCGTGCCGGACGTGCTGGACGAAGCCAAGTGGGAAATCGACTGGCTGCTTCGCATGCAGGGCACGGACGGAGGGCTGCTCAGCATCGTCGGGCATCAAGGCGCGAGCCCCCCCTCGGCGGACACATCACCGTGCCTGTACGGTCCCGAAACCACGTCAGCCTCGTACAGCGGAGCGGCGGTCTTTGCGTTCGCCTCCGTGATCTTCGCGCCCATCGATTCGACCTATGCGTCGCAGCTCGAGACGGCGGCTCAGAGCGCCAGGGCGTGGGCCCAGGCGAACCCGAACGTCACGTTCGACAACACGGGCAAGGTCGGCGCAGGGGATCAGGAGCTCGACACCGGGTACGGCCTACCCATGCGGGAGCTCGAGGCGGCGCTCTACCTGTTCGAGGCGACCGGGGAACCCACCTACCGGCAATATTTCGACGCGAACTACACGAACGCCCACATGTTCACGTACGGCAATTACGCCGACATGTTCGAAGGGGAGCCTCAAGAAACGCTGCTCGACTACACACTCGCGTCGGGGGCGACCCCGTCGGTGGTCCAGGCCATCCAGAGCGCCTACAAGGCAGGGATGCAGGGCGCGAACAACGTTCCCGCGCAGCAGGGCAACAAGGACCCGTACCTTGCCTATATCTACACGTACGTCTGGGGAAGCAACGCCAACCGGGCCGTACAGGGAACGATGTATTACGACCTGGTCTCGTACGGCATCGACACCTCGCCCAGCGACGACGCCTCCAAGTACGCGGAGCGATACGTCCACTATTTCCACGGGGTCAATCCTCTCAGCCTCGCCTATCTGTCGAACATGGGCGACTACGGCGCACAGACCTCCGTCACCTGTTTCTTCCACTCGTGGTTCACGCATTCCAGCGCGCTCTGGAACCAGATCGGCGTATCGACCTACGGTCCACCACCCGGCTACCTGCCCGGCGGCCCCAATCCTGGGTACGCGCTCGATTCGTGCTGTACCAGCACGACGGACTCGTGCTCGACCCAGGCCGGCTGCGCCTCGACGCCGTCCCCGCCGGCAGGGCAGCCCTCGCAGAAATCGTACGCGCAGTTCAACGAAGATTGGCCCGTCGATTCCTGGCAGGTCACGGAGCCCGACGACGGCTATCAGACGTCGTACATCCGCCTTCTGTCCAAGTTCGTCGACTGACGCGGCCGTCCGAGAGCTGCTGGACCCCCGGCTTCCGTCGGCCCAGGGCGACACTGCCTCCTTTACTGCGTTCGCTTGATCAGGTGGAAGCCGAACGGCGTCTGGACGACGTCGCTCACCTGACCGACTCTCAGCGCGAACGCCGCCGCGGCGAACGTCGGATCCATGTCGCCCCGGCCGAACTTGCCCAGGCTTCCCATCCGATCGACCGAGCCTGCGTCGTCGGAATAGGTCTTGACCACATCTTCGAAGGCGGCGCCGGAACGGAGCTTGGCGAGCGCCTCCTCGGCGCGGGCTCGCGCATCCGCCTTCGACCGGGTCACACCCTTGGGCGCCCGCTTGGCCCCCCTGTACGCAACGAGCACGTGCTGCGCGATGATGGCGTCCGGAGCTGGCGAGTCCACGGCCGAGGGCGAGGAATCGATCCGGGTGGAGCTCGGGGCCGCCGTCGCAATCGCGCTCGGCGCGAAGAAGAAATACTCGGCTTCGTAGGGGACCTTCTGCACGCTGCCCGCGCGGGCTGCATCGCAGGGCGTGTCGGGCCGGCCGCCGCCTACGGTGCGAACCCGCTGGATGTAGCGCGCCTCGGCCAGGCGCCCCTCTCCACCGTGACCGTCCACGCCGAGCAAGAGCCATGGGACGGCACCTGCGCTCGCGGGGAACGCGCCCGCCTTGTGGGCCACCACGTACGTCCCGTCGGAGAGCTGCCACTCCGGTGAGCCCGCGTCGCTCGCGAAGTGCCGTCCGATGGGAGCCGAATGACAGTCGGTCAGCGTCGCCTCCGGGCCCTTGAGCGACCAACCGTAGCCCCCCGCGCTCGCGTCGGCCGGATCGGCGGCGCAGACGTAATCTTGAGTCCCCTTCGCGGCGGCGTGCAGGACGAGGTGACCGGTTCCGTCGGGCAACGCGATCGACCGGTCAACGACCGGGGCCTCGAGCCAAGCGGAGGCGCAGCCTTCTGAGGTGCCTCCGGCGTCGGCCGGTGTCGTTCGTGCGCCGGGGCCGGCTTCGCGGCAGGCGACCAGAGCAAGGGTGAACGCTGCGACTCGAACGGGGTTCCCCCGCGCTGCCGAAGGCTTCTGTCCAGGCAAGGCGCTACTCCAGAGTGTACATTCCCGTGGCCGTGGCGGTACACATCGTCATGGTCGCGGTCTCGTCGATCGTCGTCGTGCTCGTCGACGTCAGCGTCGAGCCGTCGGCGCTCAGCATCAGCGTGTGCGATACCACGGTGTCTTTCTCCATCCCGGCATCGGTCGTGACGTTGCAGATCTGTCCGGGCGTGGCGGTCGCGATGTTGGCGGAGACGGTATAGTCGGTCACGCATCCGTCGGGCTGAGTGCCGACGATCGTGCCCGGGGACGCTCCCAAGCAAATCTTCATGGCACCATCCTCTTCTTCGCTCGCCTGCCTTGCACCACCCACTCGCGGCGGAAAATTATTCCGATCGGTATCACGAGGACGGGGGCGACCGCGACGATAGAAAATTGAACGGGGGCACGGTTCTCGCTACGCGAAGAATTCGAGTGTCGATTGGACAAAAAAAGTTGAGCCATTCGGCGACCGCCGGATTTTTCAATTCGAGATAATCCGATGGATCGCAATGCTCCTCTCCCGAGTCGTTCTTCGCGGGTATACTCGAGTTTCTCGGAGCTCGGGTGCCATGGCCGCGCAGTCCCTCTTCCGCCGTTCGTCCCTTTTTCGTTGTGGGCTCGTGGTCGCGCTCGCCGGGGGATGCGGTTCGTCCTCCACGACGCCGCCCGGGCAGACCAATTCTTCTGCGACCAACGTCACGGGCTCCCAAGCGGCGAACGGGGCAGCGAACGGATCGACGAGCGGATCGGCGGATTCCGGCGCCGGAGGGACGCCGACCGGCTCGAACTCGGCAGGCGGCTCGAGCTCGGGCGGATCGAGCACATCGAGCGGATCGAAATCGGCATCGAGCGGCGACGGGGGATCGGTCTCGACGAGTGGATCCGACTCCGGTAGCTCCGGCGGAGCGTGTCAGCCGGCCACATGCGGCTCGCACAAATGGGCGTGCTGGCCAATGCCGAACGCTCCGAGTAGTGGGCTGCCCAACCCGGCGAGCTACACGAACCTGGGCAACGGGACCGTGCGCGACAACATCACGTGTCTGATATGGCAAGGGACGGAGGGAACGCCTGCAGCCAGCACGTTCGGCGTCACGATGCCGGACACGATGGCCAACAACCTCACTTACTGTGCCGGCCTGGCGTCGAGCGGGTACGCGGGGATCAGCGACTGGCGCGTTCCGACGCGCGTCGAGGTCGCGTCGCTCGTGGATTACACGAAGACGAGCGGCCAGGTCATCAATTCCGTCTTTGCCTGGACCAAAGGGCTCACCACCCAGACGTACGATCGCACGTACTCCCTCTGGTACGAGACGATTGCGGGAATCAGCAAGGCCGGAAATATCGGATGGGTCTACAACCTCACGGCAGGAACCTACGCGGGCGGCGGAGGCCTGACGAGCAACGACTTCCTCGAGACGAGCACGGCCAACGTTCGTTGCGTCAGCGGCAACGGCACGGGCGAGACCGAGAACGAGCAGGCCGTGGAGCCGCCGAACCATTACACGGTGAACAGCGGCGAAGTGACCGACAACTACACGGGCCTCATCTGGCAGCAAGGCGACTCCAGCTCGGGCGGCGGAGCGCAGTTCGCATGGTCGTCGGCGGCCCCCTACTGCGCGGGGCTCAATCTCAACGGCCAGACGTGGCGAGTTCCGAGTCTCAACGAGCTCGCCACGCTCGTCGACGAGGCGACCGTACAGCCTGCGGTGAACACGACGGTCTTTCCGGGCACGCATCCCACGTCCTCGGATTCGGGCTGCATGAACGACGGTTTGCCCACGTGGTACTGGGCGAGCGAGCCGCTCGCGACGGAAACCACCGCGGACTGGGGCATCGACTTCTGCGACGGGTATACGGGGGCCAACAACGCCACGACCGGCTGGAACGCCTACACCACGGGCTGGGTGAAATGCGTGCGCTGAGCCGCAGCCTCGACGCCGTGTCGGACGGCGCGGTCGAGCGACCGACACGATTCCGAACGTTCACTCCGGCAACGGGATGAACTCCACGTCGTCGCCGGCAATTTTTCCGAAGCGTCCCTCCTTCCAGTCGCGCCTGGCTTGCTCGATGCGCTCCTCGGAGCTCGACACGAAGTTCCACCAGACGTGACGCGGGCCATCGAGCCGCGCGCCTCCCAGGAGCATCACGCGCGAGCGCTGCTCGCCTAGAATCACGCAATCGATCCCCGGAGCTGCAACGACCATCTCGCCCGCATGGATCGTCCGGCCGTCCGCAACGACGGCTCCCTCGACGACATAGGCCGCGCGCTCCTCGTACTCCTGTGGAAGCGCGATGCGCATCGCGGCAGAGAGCTCCGCTTCCACGTAGAACGTGGGCGACAGGATGCGCGCAGGTGCCTTCAATCCGTAGGCGGCGCCGGCGAGGACGCGCAGCCGCACGCCGTCGAGCGTCGCCTCCGGAATCGAGCCGGCAGGGTGGTGCTCAAAGCTCGGCGCCGTTTCCTCGAGATCGAGCGGGAGCGCCACCCAGCTCTGGATCCCGTGCACGCGGGAGCCTTCTCTTCTCGCTCGAGGCGACGTTCGCTCCGAGTGCGCGATACCCCGGCCCGCGACCATCCAGTTGACGGCGCCCGGCTGGATCGATTGGTCCGACCCGAGCGTGTCCTTGTGCACGATCTCGCCCTCGAACAGGTATGTCACGGTCGCGAGCCCGATGTGCGGGTGCGGCCGAACATCGAGCCCGTGGGCCGGCTCGAAGGTAGCCGGGCCCATGTGATCCCAAAAGACGAACGGGCCGACCAGGCGGCGCTCGATGGCGGGGAGCACCCTGCGAACCGAGAAGCCCCCGAGGTCGCGGTCCCGGGAGCGAAGGACGAGATTCACCCTAGCCTGCTTGCTTCTGACGACGACCCACCCGGATTCGCGAGCCCGACTTGGGCTGCTTGCCGGCCAGCTCGTGCTCTGCATCCGTCGGCCGGTTCTTGCACGACGCGTGCACGATGCGACCGTCGGGCAGAAGGTCCGGATCGATCACCACCGGCTTGCGACAGAGGGCGCACGCAGACATGGCATCTGCGAAATGCTTGGCGTCTTTCGACCCGGCTGTCAACGGACTCATCGTTTCCCCCGGGGGCCGCCAGCGAGTATACTGGAGTGCAGTCGGAGGCATCGATGTTCCGGCGAGAGCGGCGAAACCGCCGCAACTGGCTCGCCCTTGGCGCAGGTCTTCTCGTGGCGCTCGTGACGCAAAGGCCGTCGTCGAACGCGGAATGGGCCGCGCTCGAGACCCCGCCGGCGGCACCCCTCGCCCACGAGTGGCAGTTGGTCGAAGGTCGTCACTGGCAGATTGCTTCGACCCATGAGCCCGAAGACCCCGCGGTCAGCGTCGCGCACGAGGGGACGCGCGGCAACTGTCCGTTGGGCATGGTCGAGGTCGATGGGCTCATGGTGGGCGGTTCCCACGGACGACTCGATGCGATCGACGAGCTTCAGAGGCCGACGTGCGTGGATTGGATCGACCAGACATTCCCCGAGCGGTGCGCGCGATTCGACCGACCCCAGTGGCTGGCGCTTTCCGCGTCTCTACCGCGAGAGCCGATGCATTTCTGCATCGATCGATTCGAGTACCCAAATCGCCGCGGAGCCTATCCGTGGATCATGGTCGACTTCTTCGAAGCCCGTAACCTCTGCGCGCGCGACGGCAAGCGGCTCTGCACCGAGGCGGAGTGGACGTTTGCTTGCGAGGGTGAAGAGGCGATGCCGTATCCGTACGGCTACGACCGGGGCGCGGACGTTTGCGTCATCGATCGGCCCTGGCGCGAGGTCAACGAGGTCGCTCTCCTGCCTCGCGAGAGCGACCACGCGCTGCGCGAGATCGATCGGCTCTGGCAGGGCGAAGCTTCAGGCACGCGACCCCGGTGCCGAAGCCCGTTCGGCGTTTACGACATGACGGGCAACGTCGACGAGTGGACGACGTCGGTTCAGCCCGGCGAGCGGCCGTCGATCTTCAAGGGCGGATACTGGGGCCCGGTGCGCGCGCGCTGCCGCCCGTCGACCCGGGTTCACGGCGAGGACTTCGCGTTCTATCAGCAGGGTCTGCGCTGCTGCGGCGACCTCCCCGAGGGGCCGGATCGTCTTCGGGCCCAGACGCCTTAGGCGCCGTACACGCCCGCCGCCGGCATCGGCCCGCTCAGGGTCTGGCGTCGGCCAGGAGCTGCCGCAACGCTTCTCGTTCGGGCTCCGACAAGGTCACGCCCAGCCAGTCGCGCACCATCGTGACGTCATCGAACAGCCGACGCTGCGGATGGATCGAGCAGCGCACGACGCGCTCGAGCTGCAGGTTGAACATCGTGTTCGCCGGGTCGAGGATGATTCCGCTCCGCACGACTCCACCGTTGTTCTGCCGCATCGAGCGCGCCCACACGTGAGCGACCTCTCGCGACACGGGTGACGCAAACCGACAATCCGAGCAAATGACGACCTCGGTGCCCGCGCTCCGGATCTGCGCCGTGACCTCGGCATGCAGCGCTTCGACATCGTCGAGGTCGGCGAGCCTGCGCACCTGGAGCTGCACGATTCGGCCCGCGCGCAAACGCGCAAACGAAGAGCTCCCTCGACTCATGACGTCGCCCCCTTTTTCGATCACCCGCCGCAGACTCCGCCACCCATGCTTCGCCAACGGAGGGTCGAGATCAAATCTCGATGCCACGAAGCATTGTGCCGATCAAGACCACGAAATTTCATGACGGCGTGCGCTCATTCCGAATGGTAGCCTTCGGGCTCAAATCGTATCGCGCAGTCCTGGCGAAAAAAAGCCGGTTGCGCCGAGGGGTGCACCCATGAAGAAGCTCGCGACTCTCGTGATCGCCTGTGGGTTGTCATGGACCGCATCGGCCTGCGTCAACGACCCGACCCCCATCGAGCGCGCGGCGCGCGTGGCGCGCGCGCAATGCCTCGACCCGAAGGTCGTGCACGACGAGGAGCGCATTCTGCAGCAGACGGTCGTCGTCAAGGTGGAGCCTGTTACATCCGTCTCGTGGTCGACCCGGCAGCAAGGCGCATTTTTCGTGGGCGCGACGAGGCTCTACGCCATCCCGCCGGAGAGAATCAGTGCAGACGAGATGGCGCGCGTCCTTCAGTGTCACAGCGCGAAGGCGGTTCTCAACAACGTCGACCCGGCCGCCTTTGCGGACGATCCCTTCTTTTTGCCCGATGCATGGGTCGACACCGAGGTAAAGGCGGAGCGCGGCCTCTACGTCGTGACCGTCTCCGCCGACAAGGTCTGGCAAAACCTCGCTCTCTTGCGGCGCGCGAACGCATTCGCGAACGCACACCGCGAGGTGTCTTCCTCGTTCTGACGGCGCGCCGCTCCGGAAGAGCGTCGCGACGTGCCCTTTTTCGGTTCGACCGCGCGGCGGGGCACGGACGGTCATGCCCTGCCCGATTCGGACGCCTCGCGGTCCGCGAGCAGCGCGGCGATGGCCGCGTCGATGCTCGTGAAGTGGTTGGCGGGGGCGCCGTGAAGAGCCGCGCTCGTGTACATGAATGTCCGCTCGCGTGAACGCTGGTTGACCCGATAGCTGCGCTTGGTGAACTGGTCGAGGATCCGCGCTCGATACTGGCCGAAGAGCGTCGCCACTGTCGGGCTCACGTGGAAATCGGAGAGTTCCAGGATGAGATCGACCTTGCGCCGGAACCGACCGACGAAGTACGCCCTGTACTCCTCGTACCAACTCCGGACGTCCTCCTCCGTCTCGAGAGACCAATCCACCGTCGCGACAACGGCGTCGACGGCTGGGCGATAGCTGAAATTGATGGTGCCGGGCATGGGCCCCCCTGTCCTGGGAAACAGCGCGCACAATCCCAGCTATTCAGTAGACGGTAGTCGAGCGGCGGAGGCAAGACCCTGGGCGCCGAGGGGAAACCCTCCCATTTCCGAGCTCACCCCCTCACCGGAGCTCGACCGACCGAAGCGAAAGCGCAGACTCGAAGCCGGCGACGGGGAACGTCGCGCGCGCCGATCCTCCACCCACCCCGAGGGCCGCGAAGAGGACACGGAAGTGCGCGCCGTCGTCGGGGTGCGCCAACCGCGACGCGGGAGCGCGGCGCCGCCAGTCGAGAAGGACGTCGACGTCGCGCCGTGTGAGCGCGTCGACGGCCCATGCGTCGAATTCCCATGCAAAAGCGGGCACGGGGCCCGAAAAAGGCATCGCGAGGTTGTGGGTCATCCCGCCACTCGCGACGAAAAGGACCCCTTCGTCTCGCAGCGGAGCCAACGTTTCGCCGAGCCGGAAAAGGGACGCTTCGTCGACGTACGGATACGCGAGCTCGAGCACGGGAGCGTCGGCCGCCGGGAACATCACCCTGAGGGGCATCCATGTCGTGTGATCGAAGCCCCGGCGATCTTCGGCCCGACGGACCCGCGCGCCGAGGAGCGCTTCGACCCGCCGGGAGAGCTCGGCGCTGGGCGGCGTTGCGTACTCGAGGTCCTGCGGCAAGAGCCGCTTCATGCCGACGGGCAGATCGTACCAGGCGAAGCCCCGACGAGTGATGCCCATCTCCAATTCGCGAGACGCGAAGTGCGGGGTCATGACGACTATGGCGCGCGGTTTCGGCAACTTGGCCGCCCACGCGCCAAGTGCGACCCGACGCGTCTCGCTGCCCGGGAGGTAGAGGGGGGCCCCGTGGCTCACGTAGAGGACGGGCATCTTGCCGGCGGCTTCGGCGCGAGCCGCGCCGGGCAATAAGGAGCACGCCGTCCCGACGAGAAGCTCCCTGCGCCCGATCACGGGGCCCCCTTCGAGACATGGCAGGTGAAACAACCGACGTCCGGCTTCTCCAGCATCTCGGCGAGCGACGGCGTCACCTCGTCGATCATGAAGGCCGCGATCTTGGCCACGTGCGGGTCGGGGCTGTCCTTCCCGGGCAGACGCTTCGGGTCGAGAGCAGGACCGTTCGGCATCCGGTACCGGACGTCCTCGGCGTTCTCCCCGTGACAAGAGAGACACGTGAGATCGGGATAGGGCTTTCCCTCGAAGCGCTGGAAGGCGCGCGCCATCTGCGGAAGCACGAGGAACGTCATCGTGTCATGCCGATCTTCCCAGCTCATCATCGACCATCGATCGTTCGGGACGGGGCGAGCCGTCGGACCTGAACCGCGCGGCGGCGACGAGGCCGCGGCCAGGGATGCCGCCCCGGAGGGCGCGCGAGAAGCAGACGGCGGCCCGCAGGCGGCGAGCAAAAGAAGGACGGCGCGCAGCCCGAAAGATTGTGGCTCCGGCGTCTTTTCACGCATGCGGCGTCCCGGCCTCAGAACCAAAACTTTTTAGTGCATATTTATTACTGGGGCCCGTGCGAGGCGATCTAAAAAGCCCGCAATGGTGCACTGGAAAATGCGGCAAAATGTGCGCTCTCGCTGGTCTTCGCGATGGGTGGGCGCTCTCCTCTTCGCCCTGACGCTGGCGGCGATCACCGCCTGGCAACATCCCTCATGGGCGGACGTTGCGCCCGGCGCCGCAGCCGCGACGCCGGCGCCGGCCTCGACTGCAGACCTCGCCACCCGGGTGGCGGACCTCGAGGCCTACGTGACCAACGGCACGCCCAAAGTCCTTTCGTCGCCTGGCCCGGGACACAACGCCTGGATGATGGCGTCGGCGGCGCTCGTGCTCTTCATGACGCTTCCGGGGCTCGCGCTGTTCTACGGCGGATTGGTTCGCCGCAAGAACGTGCTGTCGGTGATGGCCCAGTGCCTCGGGTGTGCGGGCTTGGTGACCATCCTCTGGTGGCTCATCGGTTATAGCCTCACCTTTTCGAGCGGATCGCCGATCCTCGGCAGCACGAAGTTCGCGCTGCTCAAGGGAGTGGGGGCCGCCCCGAACAACGACTACGGCGCATGGGTGTCGCAAAGCGTCTATGCGATGTACCAGCTGATGTTCGCCATCATCACTCCGGCGCTCATCGTCGGGGCGATCGCCGAACGCATGAAGTATGCGGCCATCATGACGTTCATCCTGGTGTGGATGTTCGTCGTGTACTTCCCGCTGGCCCACATGGTCTGGGGCATCGACGGGATGATGAACGGCGTGTGGAACGCGAACGCCTCGATCAAGGCCATCGACTTCGCCGGCGGAACGGTCGTTCACATGTCGTCGGGATGGTCCGCCCTCATCCTCTGCCTCTTGCTCGGCAAGCGCGCAGGCTTCGGGCAGCGCGCCTTTTATCCTCACAGCCTGGTTCTCACGATGGTCGGGACGGGAATGCTGTGGGTGGGCTGGTACGGTTTCAACGCCGGAAGCGCGGTCGCGGCCGACGGCATCGCGGGAAATGCCTTCATGAGCACCACCCTCGCGACGGCGACCGCTGCGATGGTCTGGCCCGGCATCGAGTGGGCGACGCGAGGCAAGCCGACGGTCCTGGGCTTCTGTTCGGGCGCGGTGGCCGGTCTCGTCGTCATCACCCCGGCGTCGGGCTTCGTCACGGCCAACGGCGCCGTCATCATCGGCGTGTTCGCCGGCGCCATCCCTTACCTGACCTGCACCAAGCTCAAATCGGCGCTGGGATACGACGATGCCCTCGATACCTTCGGGGTGCACGGCGTCGGGGGAACCCTCGGCGCGATCTTGACGGGGTTTCTCGCGACGCCCGAGGCCAACCCGAACCTCAACACGAACCTGTCGGCCATCGTGGGGCACACGCTCTGGATCGAACAGCTGAAGGCCGTCGGCCTGACGCTCGTGCTGGCCACGGTCAGCACCTTCGTCATCGCCAGCGTGCTCAAGATGACGATGGGGTTGCGGCCGAAGGCGGACGACGAAGAGGAGGGCCTCGATCAGCTGGACCACGGCGAATCGGGCTACCATGGCGACGAGCTCGGCGGCGCGGCGCACGCGGTCGGTCCGAGCTCGGTCGCCACCGCATTCGCAGCAGCGCCTGCCGCGATGGCCTCCGCACCGACGCCCTTGGCGAGGAAATCGTGAAACGCATCGAGGCCATCGTCCGTCCGGCGAAGCTCGACGACGTCAAGGACGCGCTCAACGAGATCGGCATCTCGGGGCTGACCGTCGTGGAGGTCAAGGGCTTCGGACGCACCGGCGGGCGCAAGGAGGTCTACCGAGGGTCGGCGTACGTCGTCGACTTCGTCCCCAAGGTCATGATCGTGACCATCGTCAGCGACTCGCTGGTCGGCCCCGTTCTCGAAGCGATCGAGCGCTCGGCAAAGACGGGGAAAATTGGTGACGGCAAGATCTTCGTCTCCGACGTGCTCGAAGCCGTTCGGATCCGCACGGGCGAGCACGGAGAAGGCGCGATCTGATCCGGCTCGGCCGGGGGCGGGGCTCCCGCGCAAGCTGCCAGGCGCACGATTCCCGCTTCTGCGGGTATTTTCCGATGCGGCCGCAATCGCATCAACAAAGTCGCGCAATTCCCCGAACCGGGCAATGGTTAGAGGCAAAGAGCTGTGGCTCTCCTCCGAGTCGCGTCAAGCTGGGGCACACGGCGCGCTGACGACCGAATCGCAGCTGGCGTCATCGCCGCAATTTTGGGTCTCGGTTTTGCCCGCGGGGCCGAAAGCGGGCCCGTCGTCGGTTCGACGACCCGATCGCTCCCCACGCTCCACACGCACGACGCGCGGTTCGTCCTGCGGGCCGGCGGTAGCCGCCTCATCGTGGAAAGCGAAGATGGCGCGCTGGTGGCCGCCGTCGATCTGGCGCTCGAGGTGAACGGGCAGACGCATCCGCTCGAGCTCACCACCGATACCTCCAACGCCGGCCGCAGCGTCCTCGCCGGGATGACCCGGGTGACCGCGGCCGGACGCACGCTCCAGGTCCGGGCCGAGCTCGTCGCAGACGTCCCGCGCGACGCACTGACTCTGCGCGCCACCGCGCCTTCGGACGGCGGCGATGGCCGGGCGCGCATCGCGATCCGCGCGAGGGTGCCCGGCAAGAACCAGGGGGTCTTCGTTTCCGGCTTCGGCTCGCTGGGCCCGCAAGGCGAATCCTCAGGGACCGCCGCGTTGATCGACATCGAGCCTCATCCGATCGCGGTGGCCTCGACGGAGGGACCGATCAGCGTGCATCGCGAGTCCGACGAAGACCCGACCGATCCCGACGGCATTTCGATCGCGAGCCCGACGACCTCGGCCAGCCAGTCGCAGACCGAGCTCCACTTCGTCGTCGGCGAATCGAGCACGCGCGTGTGGGAACCGCTCATGGAAATCGGCAACGTGCCGACGCGGCTCGTGAGAGGCCACATCACGGGTGCCCGGCGCGAGCGGGCGCGGATCGTCGGCCGCGACGCGCTGGGAGTCCCGCAGCTCTTGGCCCTTCCGGACGAAGACGGGGCTTTTCTCTTTCAAGCCCCGCCCTCCGTCGTCCAGTGGACGGCCACGCTTGGTCGAGACAGCGCGAGGCAGGTCGTGCGCTACGTGCCGGGCGAGCAAGCTCCCCTCGTCCTGGAGCTCGCGCCGAAGGGAGGGGTTCGCATCCTGGTACGCGACGCTGACACGAGGCAACCGCTCACCGCGCGGCTCATCGTCCAGCGGGTCGCGAGCGGAAACGAAGCGAGTACGAGCTTCGACCGGCCAGCGCTCCGCGATCCGACGACCGTCGACGCACTGCGCGGCGACGCGACCACCACGCTCTCCACCGGAAAGTATCGCATCGTCGCGACCAAGGGGATCGAATGGTCCATCGACGAGCGCGACCTCGACGTCACGGCCGGCCAGGCGGCCCTCGTCGAGCTCGACCTGCGTCACGTGGTCGCGACACCGGGTATCGTCGGTTGCGACTTGCACACCCACACCGGCCCGAGCTTCGACTCGCAGTCCAGTCCCGAGGACAGCGTCCTGTCGCTGGTCGCTGCGGGAATCGACTTTGCGGTGCCGACCGGCCACAACGCGGTCACCGACGATGTACCGGCCGTCGGGGCGCTGAAGCTGGGCAAGGAGTTCTCCTCGGTGCCGGGGGTGGAAGTGACGACGTACAATCCCCGTTTCGGTCATTTCGGCGTATTCCCGATCCCGACCGAGGGCTCCATTCCTCCGTATCGGCATACCAGCCTCGAGTCGATTACCCGCGCCGCGCGCGCCGACCCCGGACGGTACTTCCAGCTCAATCATCCGCGGCTGCCGGGGGGCATCGGCCTCTTCGATACGATCGGCTTCGACCCGCATGCAGTGAGATCGCGCTTGCCCTCGCGGCTGGATTTCGACGGAATCGAGGTCTACAACGGGTTCGACATCGAGCATCCCGCGCGCGTCGAGCAGGTTCTTCGCGACTACTTCGGGCTGCTCGATCAGGGCTGGCACTACACGGCGACCGGGAGCAGTGATTCGCATTGTCTCCAGTACCACTGTGTCGTGAAGGTCCTCGATCACACCCTGGAGTCCTGCGCGGGCGCCGGGTATCCGCGCACGATGGTGACCGTCGATCCGCACGCCGCGGAAAGCCATGACCAGGACGTCGATGAGCTCGATCCCAAGCTCATCATCGACAACCTGAAGCGTGGTCACGCGACCGTGACCAGCGGACCGCTCATCGATCTACGGCTCGAGGGAGTCGCTCCGGGCGACGAGCTCGCGACGAACAGCGAGCTCGTTCATGGTCACGTGACGGTCCGCGCGGCGCCCTGGATCGACGTGACCCAGGTTCAGCTCGTGGCGGGCCAGACCGGGGGAGAGTGGCGGACGGTGGACTCGTTCGACGTTCCCACGCAGCCGACGCAGTGGGGGCCCGGCGAGGGCACACTCGAGGAGGCGCAAGCCCGCGCCATACGGTTCGATCGGGACATCACCGTCCCCCTGGGACCGACCGACGGCTGGGTACTGGTCGTCGCAAAGGGAACGCGTCACTTGAGCGACGTGCTACCGCTGGTCGAAGTGAGTCCCCTGGCGTTCACGAATCCGGTTTACGTGGTCCGGCGTCCCGAGCCCGGCTCGCTGGCACGCACGCCCATCCGCTAGTCCGCACCCTCGAGTGGGTCCCGTCCGACTTCGAGAGCAGGCCCTAGCGCCCGCGCTCGAAGGTCGCCCACTCGTACAAGTTCGGATCTTCCGAGGCAATCTGCAGGATGGAGGCCATTCGCGCCTTTGCGCCCGAGACTCCGAGCGTGGCGTCCAGGCTGGCGACGCGGTCCACGACCCATTCCTGGGCTAGGGCGCCGAGCTGGAACACGGTGATGAGCGTGACCTCGGGGGCATCCTCGGGAATCGGGCTTTCGTTCATGGTGGCCTCTCTGGCTGGCCGGTCTGGCGTTCGCTTGGCATGAGTCCTCGGCGGCGCGCCGGCTCGCCCACGTCCCCCTGGCCTGGTGGCCCGGTCGCACTCTCGACACGATTCAAGCGGACCCCCCGTGCAGCGCGCATGCCGGCGGCATTCGAGTTGCACCGCTGCGGCCCAAGATGACCCTCGAGCCCGAGCATGTGCTGGCGGAGACTCGACTCGAGTTCAGAGACGGCGCCACATGGGTTTCCGGGCTCTGCCCCGCGTGCTGGGAACGAGTCGCGCTCGTTGCACCTGCACGAGGTACGATCACGAGCGCACGCTGTTTCAACGGACACATTTTGCGAATCGAGGATCAAACGTCGGAGGGACGCGAGGCGTCGAGGTGCGAAAAGCGCTCGAGCGAAGGTGCCCTCGCGAGCGGGTGACGACCCGCAGCGCCGGTGGTGGGGCAGCGCGGCTTCAGGCAGCGGCGAGACCGGACGACTACGGGCGTGCGAAATTGCTGAGAGGCCGATGTGCGTCATCTTGCTTTTTTTCCACGTGCATCCGGATCTGCCGCTCGTCGTCGCGGCCAACAGGGACGAATTCTACGAACGCCGCTCGAGTGGGCCGGAGTGGCTCTTCACTTCGCCGCGCGTGGTCGGAGGCCGCGATCTGAGGGCCGGCGGCACGTGGATGGGAGTCTCGGAGACGGGCTTTTTCGCGGGATTGACGAACCTGCGCACGCTCGGGCCGCCCGAGGCGGCGCGCCGATCGCGGGGCGAGATCGTGATGCAGGCGCTCCGGACCGGCTCGGTTCGCGCGACCGAGGCGTGGATCCGGAGCGTCGACGCACGCGCCTACAATCCCTACAATCTCGTCTTCGGCGATGGGCGCGAGCTCTGGATCGCATCCTCTGGCGAGGACGACGCGAGCGTACGCTTGTTGCGGCTGAAGGCAGGGCTGCACGTGATCACCAACGCCCCCGTCGGAACGCGGTGGCCGAAGGTGAGCCGGGCCGAGAAGCTCGCCGCGCCTCTTTCGAAGGCTCCGCTCTCCGCCCTCGTGCCGGCGCTCGCGGGTGTGCTTGCCGACCACCGCATGCCCGCGCTGCGAGCCGTGCCCGTCCCCCCCGCGTGGCTGACGGCAGACGTCGCGCGGAAGCTGCAGTCTCTTTGTGTTCATACGCCCAGCTACGGCACGCGCTCGTCGACCGTCGTCGCGATCGGGTCGCACCGCGTCGTGTATTACGGCTTTGCCGACGGCCCCCCGTGCACGACCCGGCTTGTCGATCGGACCGCGATGGCTGCTTCGGGCGGCAGCCCGAGCGGGGATCCGGTACAAGAGGGGGCATGACGCGAAGGGCGGCCACCAGGTCCGGGAGCGCTGCACCGCCGCCCGGCGTCAGCGACTCTCAGCACGCACCGCTGACGCCGCTCGTGGCCCGCTTGCCGGCCACCGTTCCCTTTGTGGCGCCCGACGCAATCGTGCGGTCGCGGGGACAGCCAATCTGGCTTCGGGTGGGCGCCAACGAGAGCGCCTTCGGGCCCTCCCCACGGGCGGTGGCAGCGATGCGCGACGCGCTCGCCCATGTCGCCTGGTACGCGGACCCGGAGAGCTTCGAGCTGAGGCGGGCGCTCGGCGCGATCCACGCCGTACCGATGGAGTGCATCGCTGTCGGGGCGGGCATCGACGAGCTGCTCGGACTGATCGTCCGGACGTTCGTCGACGAGACGCGCAGAGTCGTCGCCTCGCGCGGGTCGTACCCGACGTTCGCCTATCACGTGGCCGGCCACGGAGGGACGATGGGCTGGGCGCCGTACCGCTACGACGGCTGGAACGACCTGGATGCGCTCGGCGCGCTGGCGCGCGAGACGAATGCCGTGCTCGTGTACCTCGCCAACCCCGACAACCCGACGGGCACCTGGTTCTCCTGGGACGAAGTCGCGGAGCTCCGTCGCGCCTTGCCCGCCGACTGCGTTCTGGTCGTCGACGAGGCGTATGTCGAGTTCGCCCCGCCGGAGGCGCAAGGACCCTTCGACTTGGACGATCCGAAGGTCATCCGCCTTCGAACCTTCTCCAAGTTGCACGGCCTCGCCGGGGCCCGGATCGGCTACGTCCTGGCACATCGAGCGACGATTGCGGCCTTCGACAAGGTGCGGAACCATTTCGGAACCAATTGCGTCGCGCAAGTCGGAGCGCTCGCGGCTCTGGAGGACCGCACGTTCGCCGACGGCGTGATCGCCGAAGTCGCACGGGGACGCGAGGACTACCATCGATTGGCCCGAGACCTGGGCCTATCGAGCTTGCCGTCGGCCGCCAACTTCGTCGCCATCGATTTCGGTTCGGCCGCGGCGGCAAGGGCCACCCTCGGCGCACTGCTCGAACGGGGAGTCTTCGTTCGCATGCCCTCGGTCGCTCCCATCGATCGATGCGTCCGCGTGACGGTTGGGACGGCGAAAGAGCGTGAGTCGTTCGCCGCGGTCCTTCGCGACGTGACACGCGACGTTCCGGAGACCCACGGCGACCGCGACGCACGTCGGGAACGGGGCTAGACGAAGCTCGACGCACGACAGGCGCCGATACTCTCCGACCATCGGCACGGGCGGGGCTCTGCTGCGCGCGGGGAACGGGGCGCGGAGGCGCAAGATCATTGCCATGGCGGCCATGGCAATGATCTCCGCCCCAATCAGGCGGCGCGTCCCCGCGAAACAGAACCGCCTCGACGACCCCGACGGTCCCGGCACGGATCCCATGTGTGAGGCGCGCATACGCGTGGGGCATGAGGACGCTGGTAGGGGATTGTTCACTGCGTTCCGACCGGCTCCATGAAAAATTTCTGAGGGTTCCGAGCCCAGGCCTCGAAGTTGGGTGAGGCTCGACGCGCGACATCCCGCGGATGAAGATGTGGCATCGCGGGCCACAACCATCGAGCGCGGGCCATTTGGATCGCGCTCCCACGCCGCGCATCGTCTGCGAAAATGCCCCAAAAATAGGCCAAAAACGGCAAGAAGCGGCGGTGCTCCCCACGGGAATCCCAACGCCGGAACGACAGGTTGGCCCGGCCGTTGCACCAGGGATCCTGACAGAGCGACACCCCTTCCGGAGGAGGTTCCCCGTCATGAGGTCACCGTTTTTGTTTGCCGCTCCTGCAGCTATCGCCCTTTCAGCAGTCGCGTGCAGCGCACAGGTCGGCTCCGAAAAGACGGGGACCGACGAGCAAGCATCCAGTGGATGCTCCGCCGAGTACGGCCAGTGCGGTGGATCCGGTTGGACAGGACCCACGTGCTGCGCGAGCGGCACGAGCTGCGTGTACTCCAACGCCTACTACAGCCAGTGCCTGCCTCCCTCCAGCAGCTCGAGCTCCAGCAGCTCGAGCTCGAGCTCTTCGGGCAACTGCCCGAGCGGGTCGAATGCGCCGCAGCAGCAAGCTGCCGCATCGGCCGCCTACACCATCATGCGGGCCGCTGCCATCGCCTGCCAGAACCAGGAGAGCGGCGACATCGGCGGACCGTGCTGGGGCGACGGAATCCTCAACTCGCAGCGCTACAGCGTCAGCGGGTCGACAATCGAGTTCAACCCGAGCGATCCGCTCTACGGCTACGTCCCGAATGCTGCGAAGGCGGCGCTCGCGGCCGCGCAGCTCGATCCCACGGTCGCCGCGTTTCTCGTGCAAGGCCTGCAATGGGCGCAGGCGAACACCAACGGCCAGGTGGCGGCGGTCTCCATCCCGACCGAGGCGCTCGCGAGCTTCACGTATCCAGGGAATTCGACCCCCATCCTCGTGTGGGACGGCACTGCGGGGGGCCTGGGCAACCGCAAGGAAGTCGTGACCGGCTCTGCCTGGTGCGGCGCCGAGGACATCCACTTCGCCGACACATCGATCGACGACTATGACTTCGCTCCGATCCAGACCCTTCCGATCTCGAACATGCAGGAGTCGGGATACTGGCCGAACTACACGGGTGGAAATGCGTGGCCTTCGACGCCCTTCAACGGGCCCGGCGGCGGCTCGAACCCGTTCCTCGTGATCAGCGTCACGATCGACGGCGCCGCGGAAACGCTCAACTGGAACACCACCAGCTTTCCGACCCAGAGCTGCTACGTGACACCGTGCACCGGATCGATCGATATCGATCCAATCCCCTACACGCAGCCTGCACCTTATTACAACGGGAACGGCCTCGTCGGCCCGCAGGCCAACCCCTTCACACTGGTTCTCGTTGATCAGTACGCGGATCCTTCGAACTACGGCGACTGGGCGACACAAATCGTCTCCGGCGTCACTCACGGGGGGACCTTCGTAAATCCTGTCACGTTCTTCGGCGTGACGATCTACGGGTACGTCCAGCAGTACTGACCAGCAACAACGGCGGTGTGAAACAAACAGTGATCTGAGCAAGAGGTGCGGTTCAGTCGAGCGACCGTGCTCCAGGTGGAGCACGGTCGTTCGACTATTTTGTACCCTGAAGTGCTGACCGCCTGCGTGCTCCGGCAAACTGCCGCCAGGAGCCGGGAACCCGGGCTTTCGGTGGCAAAGGCGTCGCGCGTGGCCCCGTGTGAGGAAAGCCGCTCCCGCCGATCTGCACGACGATTTGTGGCGCGGCAGGCAGCGATGTGGCGTCGCGCGCATCTCCCACATCGTTCACTTCGGTTCCAAATGGGCGGTTCGTGGCGTCGGGCGCACCTGCGACATCGACGGCCATGCGAGAGCACCGGCAGATGGGACGCTCATCCTCGCACCCCAAACGCCGTGAAAAATTCCGTAAGCATGCGAGCCCTCGTGAGAACCCCGGGTTTTGCAAAACCTCACGGGAGACATGCCTCACGGCGAGCACCAAGGAACGCGGTGGCCCATCCGTTGCAAAAGTCCCCCGCGAACCGCAACGCCACCCCCTGAGGAGGTTTCTGCTCATGAATTCACGTATGTTTCTGGCCGCCCCCGCGGCCCTCGCCCTCTCCGCCGCGGCGTGCACCGCCGAGATGGGTTCTGAAGTGACGGGGACGACCGAACAGGCGTCCACGAGCTGCTCCGCCGAGTACGGCCAGTGCGGCGGAACCGGCTGGACGGGCGCGACGTGCTGCGCGACCGGCACGACATGCCAATACTCCAACGCCTACTACAGCCAGTGCCTTCCCCCCACGAGCGGCTCGTCCGGCTCGAGCTCGAGCTCCTCGAGCTCCTGCCCGAGCGGCTCGAACGCCACCGTTCAACAGGCCGCCGCAACGGCTGCGTACAGCGTCATTCGCGCGGCCACCGATTACTGCGCGACCGTCAACCTGGGTGAGACCGGCTCCTACGGTGCGCCGTGCTGGGCGTCCGGCATCCTCAACTCGCAGCGCTACTGTGCTTCATCGAACGGCACGAGCTCGAGCCCGACATGCTCGACCAGCGGCACCACGATCATCTTCAACCCGAGCGATCCGCTCTATCAGTACGTGCCGAGTGCAGCGAAGGCGGCGCTCGCCGTCGCCCAGCTCAACTCGTCGGTGGCCTCGTTCCTCCTGGCAGGCCTGCAGTGGGACCAGGCGAACACCAACGGCATGGCGGCCGCCGTCTCCCTCCCCATCGAGGCGCTTTCGAGCTTCACCTATCCGGGCAACGCTTCCAGCCCGATCGAAGTCTACGACGGCAACGCGGGTGGCCTCGGCCGGCGTCTCGAGACGGTGACCGGGTCGGCCTGGTGCGGCAGCGAGGACGTCCACTTCGCCGACACTTCGTCGAACGAGGAGGGCTTCGCACCATTCAACATCATCTCGGTCACGAACATGAGCGAGGGCGGGTACTGGCCGAATTACAAGGGCAGCAACGCCTGGCCGTCGACCCCCTTCAACGGCTCCGGCGGCGATTCAAACCCGTACCTCGTGATCGCCGAAAGTGTCAACGGTTCCTCGACAGCGCTCAACTGGAACAGCACGAGCTGGCCGACCGAGAACTGCACCACCGCGGCGTGCGTCGGAACGCTCGACATCGATCCGATTCCCTACACGCAGCCGGCGCCCTACTACAACGCGAACGGGCTCGTCGGCCCGGAGGCGAACCCCTTCACGCTCGTTCTTACAAACATCTACGCCGACCCGTCGAACGAGGGCGACTGGGCGACCCAAGTCGTCAGCGGCGTGACGCACGGCGGTACGTTCGTGACCGCCACGACGTACTTCGGTGTGACCGTTTACGGCTACGTCCAGCAGTACTGAGCGCGCCAAATGGAAGTGGCGTGAAGCACGCAGAGACCTGAGAAGACACGCGGTTCGTCGGGCGACCGTGCCTCCTGGTGAGGCACGGTCGCTCGTTCTTTTGTGAGGCGAGGCGCTCGGTCGAGCGACGCCGCCTGCGGAGCGCGGGCGCCCGATCCTCTTCGAAGGGTCGCTTCTGCGGGCTGTTCCGAACGCGATTCACGATCCGATCGACTCGCCTCACGGAATCGTCTACGGATCCCGCCTTGACGACGAGTCGGCGGCCACGCGATCGCCCGCACGCGCCCGCCGCAACCCCCCAACCGTGACCCCGAACCCTTATTCCGCGCCCGAGGCCAGCCCGACGCCGTCCGGCCCGCCCCGGCGCCTCTTCACGGCGGCGGCAGTGGCCGTCCACGTCTTTCTCGTCCCTCCGATCGGCGCGATGCTGGCGCTGACCAACTACCGGCGATTGCACGACCCGCGAGGGATGTGGAAAGCGGTCGCCTTTTTCGTCGTGCCTGCCGTCGCCCTCATCGGGTTCGGAATCGCGTCCCGCAGCGCGGGGCAGATTGCTCTAGTGCAGGCGGCGCGCGTCGGGCTTGCCGTCGTTGCCTTTCGAGACCAAAAGCCGCTCGTCAGCGCGCATTTCGCCGCGGGCGGTCGGAAAGGGCGCGTGGCCCTGGGCTGGCTCGTGGCCTTGCCGCTCGTTGTTCTTGCCGTCTGGAACCTGATGGCCGGGGCCGCTCCGGACCCGGCGATGAAGCCCTGAGCGTGAAACGCGGACGGCCCGAACGGAGGCGCCCTTGCGAGTCACCCGGCGGCGCGATGGGCCCGGGGTCCGGCGCGATTCGGGGACCGGAATGGTGCGCCGCTCGGGGCCCTTCAGCCCCGAGCGGCTAAGCAAGAGGCGGATTCGCGCCACCCCGAGGTCCAGTTCGGCTGGCGCTTCTAAGTGTGCAGTTCGGTACCGCCAGAGCCGACCGGTCAGGCAAGGTTCAGGCAACGAACGGCGGGGCCGGACCGCTCTTGAGAATTCGCCGCGGCCGGAGCAGGCTTTTCGGCATGCCTCTCGTCACCGTGTACACCTCCGCGGAACCTCCCCCGGAGGAGAAATCGACCGCACTCTTGCGCGAGCTGTCGTCGACGGCCGCCGGAGTCCTTGGCAAGCCCGAGAGCTACGTGATGGCGTGCCTCGTACCCCGCTCGCGCATGTCCTTCGCCGGGTCGTTCAAGCCCTCGTGCCTCGTGGAGATCAAGAGCATCGGGGGGCTTGCGGGAGATCGCGCCGCCCGGCTGACCGAGGCCGTCTGCAAGCTCGCAGCGGCCGCGCTGGGAGTGCCCGCAAGGAGAATTTACGTCGTATTTACGGACGTGCCGGCGACCCTCTGGGGGTTCGACGGCAAGACATTCGGCTAGCGGAGCGGCGTGCGCCTGCATCTCGTCGACGGAACGTACGAGCTCTTTCGCGCCCACTACTCGCGGCGACCACCGCACGCGTTCGAAGGGCGTGACCTGAAAGCCACCGTCGGCCTGGCAAGCTCGATGCTCGCGCTCTTGCACGATCCGGAGGAGGCGGCGTCACACGTGGCGGTCGCGTTCGACAATCCCATCCGGTCGATTCGCAACGACTGGTTCGCGCGCTACAAGAGCGATGCGGGCATCCCATCCGAGCTCTTGGCGCAGTTTGACCTCGCGGAGGACGCAGTGCGCTCGCTCGGCATCGTCGTGTGGTCGATGGACCGTTACGAGGCCGACGACGCGCTCGCGACCGGAGCGTCCCGCTGGCGCGATCGCGTCGATCAGGTGCGTCTTTTGACCCCCGACAAAGACCTGGGCCAATCGATCGTGGGAGATCGCGTGGTCCTGGTGGACCGGGTGCGGCGCCGGACCATCGACGAAACGGAGCTCTGGACCACCCGGGGCGTCCGCCCGCAGAGCGTCCCCGATTGGCTGGCACTGGTCGGTGATGCCGCCGACGGTCTGCCCGGGATCGCGGGCTTCGGCGAGAAGAGCTCCGCGTCGGTCCTGCGTGCGTTCGGACATCTCGAAGCCATTCCGGGAGACCCGCGCGACTGGCCACGGGAGCTTCGAGGAGCCGAGCGCCTCGCGAGGACGCTGGCGGCCGAGATGGAAAACGCCCTGCTGTATCGAAAGCTCGCCACGCTCTTCGACGACGTGCCTCTCGCCGAACGCCTCGAAGATCTCGAATGGACCGGCGTGCCGCGCGGACCCTTCGAAGCCTGGTGCGCCCGCGTGGGGGCGAGCGACCGACTTCGAGCCACCGGCGCGGGGGCGAGCGACCGAACCCGCGCCACCGGCGTTGGGGCCGGGTGAAGAAGGAGCCTCGATGTTGTCCACCGACCTGACCCGCAGCCTCGGTCTCGAAGTGCCGATCATCGGAGCACCCATGTCTCCGATGTGCGGCGGACGCCTTGCGGCCGCGCTTTCGAACTGCGGTGCGCTCGGCATGATCGGCGTGTCGAGCAATCAACCGATCGAGCAGCTGGACCGAGACGTCGCCGAGTACCGGAGCCTGGCCGCCGACCGCCACTTCGGTATCGGCCTCATGGTGTGGGCGGTCGACCGCAGGCCCGAGCTGCTCGACGCCGTGCTCCGCGCGAAGCCATTCGCCGTCGCCCTCTCGTTCGGCGATCCGAGCAAGTACGTGCAGCGCCTGCGCGAAGCAGGCGTACGCGTTTTCTCCCAGGTGCAGGATCGCGTGAGCGCCCTTCGGGCCGAGTCCGCTGGCGTCGACCTCGTCGTCGCACAGGGAACGGATGCCGGCGGCCACACCGGCGGCGTCGGGACCCTGCCGCTTCTGCAGATCGTGCTCCAGAGCGTCCGCCTGCCGGTCGTCGCAGCCGGTGGAATCGCGACCGGACGCGGCCTCGCGGCCGCGCTGGCCGCCGGCGCGCAGGGGGCCTGGATCGGAACGCCCCTGCTGGTCTCCGAGGAGGTCCGCAACTCGCCACGGGCGCGACAGGCGCTGATCGCCGCCAAGGAGACCGAGACCATCCACACGCGCGTCTTCGACGTCGTGCAGGGCATCGCGTTTCCTCCGAGCTTCCCGGGGCGTGCGCTCGCGAACGACTTCGCCCGCCGATGGCACGGTCACGAGTCGGAGCTCGCCCGCGACGAAGGCGCGCAGCAGGCATTCCGTCAGGCAAAAGAGGCCGAGGACTACTCGCAGGCGTACATCTATGCGGGCCAGTCCGTCGGCCTGCTCGAACGCGTGGAGCCCGCCGCGCAGATCGTGCGTCGCATGGTCTCCGAGGCCGAGGCGCTCCTTCGCGCCGCCGCCGCGCTCGTGGTTTGATTCGCCCCTTGGGCGTCGTCCCGCATATTCTCGCCTTTCATGCTCGTCATCGATCCCGCCTTTCTGGCCCGGCGGCAAATGGAGATCGACCGCGCGCGGACGGCTCACTTTCCTCATCTGCTCGCGCGCAAAACGGCGCGCATGACGGCTTCGCCATTCGCGCTCCTGCGCGGAGCCGCACCGCTGTTCTACGAGGTGCTCGAAAGGCACCCCTCGCTGCGCGAAGGGCCCGCCGGCAAGGGCTGGCTGGTCGGCGACGCCCACCTCGAGAACTTCGGCGCGTACAGGGCCGGGGTACTCGGCGTCACCAAGACGGCACGAACCCGTGCAGACGAAACCGTCGTCTTCGACCTCAACGATTTCGACGAGGCGGTCGTCGGACCGTGGCGCTTCGACGTTCTGCGGCTTCTCACGAGCCTCCTTCTCGCGGGCCGGGAGTCGAGGACGGACGGGGCTCGTTCGCTCCAGCTCTGCGATGCCCTGCTCGGATCCTACGTCGGGGCCGCCTTCCACGGCCGGCGCGCCCCTCCGATGCCCGAGGCGATCGCCCGCATGATGGACACCGTGCTTCGCCGGACGCGCGAAGAGTTCCTCGACGCGCGAACCGACGTCGTTCGCGGCAAGCGCCGATTCGTCCGCGGGGAGCGGTTCGAGGAGCTCGCGCCCAAGCTCCGTTCGAGAGCCGAGCGCGCGTTCGGGAAGTACGCGAAGCGCATCGCGCGGGCCCATCGGATCCCCACCGAAGCGTTCGAAGTCGTCGATGCCGCATTTCGTGTGGCGGGTACCGGCAGCCTCGGATGCCTGCGCATCGCGGTGCTCGTCGCGGGGAAAGGAGGGCGCGATGGCGGGTGGATCTTCGACCTGAAGTCGCAAGGCGCCGCCTCCGCGGCGAAGCTCGTGGCGAGCATGGATCTCGCGCCCGCCGATCGCGTGTGCGCAGCGCTCGACGCCTGCCTTGCGCATCCTCCGCGCATGGTCGGTAGCACGCGTCTGCGCCGCGCCTCGATGTTCGTCCGACGTCTCGCCCCGCAGGAGGACAAGCTCGACCTGACGCGGCTGGCGCCCGAAGACCTCGAGCCGCTGGCGCGCTACCTCGGCTGGCTGATCGGTCGTGCACACCGTCGCGGCGCAACCCGGGCTCCGACGGAGGCGTGGACCGCGGCGGAGCGCCGGCAACTGGTGAACCGAGCCGTGGCGCTCGCCGGCTTGCACGAGGCCACGTACCTTGCGTACTGCGATCTGACACGATGAGCGTCGCGCCGGCGGGTACCATGCTCGGACCATGAGCCCGAAACCGCCGGACCGGCCCGGAGTCGACCCCGCGGCCGGCGACGCCGCCGCACCGACCCTCATCAGCCGCCTCGAGATCCTGGACGTGATCTCGGGTCGGCGGCGGGTCGTACACTCGACGACCCGTCACGTCGAGGCGCCGAACTGGACTCGTGACGGTCGAGCGCTGCTCTTCAACGGCGGCGGCCGGATCCATCGCGTCAGCGTCGCAGGTGGCGCCGTACACGCCCTCGAAACGGGGTTCGCAGTGAGCTGCAACAACGACCACGGTCTCTCACCCGACGGCGATGAGCTCGCGATCAGCGACCAGACCGAGGAGGGGTCGTCGATCATTTACGTGATTCCCTCGGACGGATCGACCTCGCCGCGAAGGGTGACCCCGAAAGGACCTTCGTACTGGCACGGCTGGTCACCCGACGGCTCCACGCTGGCCTACTGCGCGCAGCGCGAGGGTCGTTTCGGCATCTTCACGATCCCCCTCTCGGGGGGCGACGAGCGGCGGATCACGACCGCGATCGAGGGCGGGCTGGACGACGGGCCCGACTATTCGCCAGACGGCCGATGGATTTATTTCAACTCGGACCGCACGGGGCTCATGCAGATCTGGCGCGTGCACCCGGACGGCACCGGCCTGGAGCGCGTGACGTTCGGACCGCGCAACGACTGGTTTCCCCACCCCTCGCCCGACGGGCGCAGTTTCGTCGTCCTCTCGTACGCGCCCGACGTGCGCGGACATCCGCCGAACAAGGACGTCGAGCTGCGGCTCGTGACCGTGCTCGGCGGAGAGTCGAGAGTGCTCGCACAGCTTTTCGGTGGCCAGGGGACCATCAACGTTCCGTCCTGGTCCCCCGACGGCCGGGAGATCGCATTCGTGAGCTACGAAGTCGGGGCGAGCTCCCACCCGACGGCTTGATCCGGCCGCAGTGGCTGCCTAAGGTCGGGCCATGCACGAGCGCACAATCGGCGCGATGGCGTCGGTCATCCTGGCAACGGCGCCCGTCGCTGGTTGCACGACCCACCAGTGCGATGCCAGCACGACGACGCTCGGACCGGATTCCGGTGGCACCTGGAACCTCAGCTGCGACGTCGGATGCAGCCTCACGTGGAGATCCGGACCATTCATCGGCCCCTGGCTTCCCTTCCCGGGCAACAAGACCTACACGTTCGAGTTCCCGCCGTTGCCCCCGC
>Ga0187782_10000488_pt1 | contig 26822 bp, 23 predicted proteins | sample 0715_SJ02_MP15_2_FD_132454 | JGI IMG/M metagenome (GOLD analysis project Ga0187782, IMG submission 132454) | Tropical peat soil microbial communities from peatlands in Department of Meta, Colombia - 0715_SJ02_MP15_20_MG | ecosystem: Environmental > Terrestrial > Soil > Wetlands > Peat | place... | reverse complement strand
TGTTTCCAAAAGCGAAAGCCCGATCTCCTCTTGCCGGCTCCTCGGCCACAATAAAGGGCGATTGAATGCCGATGAGGTAAGATCTGCTGCCAGGAAGGAAACGCTGTTCAGCTTGAGCTGTTTTGCCGCACGGGCAGTTTCGACGAGACAGCTGTAGTTCGCCTTTTGAACTGTCGAGCGGGCGGTAATACGCATTTCCGGCCGGACGTCTCGCAGGGCCTGAATTCCCGACTCAAGCAGAGCAAATGCGCCTTCAACGCGCCGGATCCGGTCGTGGATCTCGGATGGACCGTCGAGCGACACAATGACTTCGTCAAAATTCGCAGTCACTGCATTTGCACATTTCCGCAGGAGCAGTCCAGTGCTCAGAAGGGTAAGGCGGATTCCTTCCTTACGTAAAAGCGAGCAAAGCTGCGGGAGCTCAGGATTCATCAGCGGCTCCCCGCCCGAAAAGACGATCCAGCGAACCCCCAGACGGCGAATAGAGTCGAGCTGAGGCCCCAAATCTCCGACTCCAAAGACTTTGTTTTCCTTGATTTTCCAAATGTCGCACATGATGCAACGGCAGTTGCAGGAACTGTGTGCATGGATAACCAGGATAGGAAGACTGTCGAGAGTGTAAGGTTCCCCAAAGCCTTCGTGCAAACCCGCCGTGTGCTCCACCTTAACTTGCAAGGCGCACCTGTCTTCCCCCCAGAAAGATGCTCTCGCCGAGATGGGCCATTGTCTCTTCGAACAGGCGCGCAAGCGGTGCACGAATCCACCGGACGATACCCTCGATACAAAGAGGCTGCAGGCCTTCACAGGCGCTGGCGGGAAGGCGGCCCTTTAGTTCTTCAGAAGCCAGTTGAACGCGTCCACCCAAAAGAACAAGTTCAATCTCTTTATACGAGAGCGAACTCAACGTCTCGGCTGGGGGCAGCCCAATGTCGCGGACGGCAACCAGATCGGCAACTGCATCGACACGGAATGTACCTTCTCCGTTCCTTAATCGCAGAAGCTGGGCTGCGGAGCACAGGACATAGTTGTAAAGGTGGGCGACGGGAGCCAGCAAAACCTGGTGAGCGCAACGAATTTCGTCGAGCAAATCCCCTTGGGCGGTCAGCGGCGAATCGCTTCCGAGCGCTACTTTAGGAAATTGCCGTACCTCATCCGCTGACATCGACTTTCCGAACAGGAACAGGTTTGAACTGGGACACCAGACCAGGCCCGCCCTTGCCCGGCGCAACATCTCTCCGCCCCTTTCCCCGATTCCCAGGCCGTGGATGATGACGGTGTTGGCGTCCAGCGCTCCGGCTCGATCGAGGTCAAAGATCTCATTGCCGCTTTGCTCGTCAACGCCTTCTGCGAGATGGATGAAAAAAGGGCGTCCTTTGGGGGTGTCTTTTTTCCTTTGTGCGGCTTCTGGCTCCAGTGCCAAAGAGTGCGCCCAGCCAAAGTCCCTCAGGACCCGGATGACGAAATCGTGAGCGAACACTTCAGGTTCGTGTGGGTTGTGATGGCACACGGTGGTCACTCCACACAGAAGGTTGCGGATTCCACCCCACCACAAGCGCACTCGCTTTGGTACTTGCCGGAGAAGTGCGATCTCTGATGCATGAGAGCGGTGAATTTCCTCTGCCCAATCAAGGAAATTCCTGTAGCCCCCGGCTCCCAACCGGGGAAAGAGCGCGAATTCAAGATGGTCATGGGCGTTGATCAAGCCGGGAAGCAGCAGATACCCTCTCAAATCAACGACTGTACCTCGAGGGGGCGGAGCGGAATTTCCGCCTTCGGCACAGAGAATTGTCTTCACACGAGAGTCCCTTATGCGCATCTCTCCACAGAAACTTTCTGTAGGCCCGAGGGCAACGCGGCCTCCGCGTAAACTGTTTAGGACTCCGGAGTCCTTTTCAAACGGAATGGTCCGCCTGTGGAGCTCCGGCTTTATCAATTCGAGGACGTAGGTAGCTGGGTGCTCTCGGGTCTTTTCAAAATAACCAAGCTTTCCATTTCTCTCAAAAATGAGACGTTCGACATCTCCGAATTTCGGTTCCAGATGAAGACTGACTTCGAGCCCCGCCATCCGGCAAATGGAAATCACTGTCGCTATGTCTCTGTGGTAAGTGCGGATCTCCCGAAATTCTTGATGGGCACGAACGCCACGGCGCCAGCCAAAAGCTGCAGCGGTCTCCGGATGTACATCCGTGAGGAACAGAACGCCACCGGGGCGTAAAACTTTTGCAGCAAGATTCAGGAGTTGCTCCGCGTTGGCCACATAACTAAGAACAAAAGTGCAGAACACGAGGTCTGCCGATGCGCCGGCGATGTCAATTTGTGCGCAGTCGCCGCACAGAAGAGCGGCCGCATCGCCCAGTTTCCGCTTCGCAAGCTGTAGCATCTCCGGCGAAGAATCGACTCCAAAGAGGCTGCCGGCCCCTGCCTTTTCTGCAGCTTCGAGCCAACGCCCCGTGCCGCATCCGAGGTCTACGACATCGAGGCCCGCGAGGGGGGGAAGCAGCTGTTCGAGAATCCTCTGCTCGAGAGAAAGCATTGGATTGGGCTCACTGTCATAGGTATTCGCCCACAGACGATATCCTTCTGGGGGGGCGAGCCTGGACGAAGGTGAAGAGCTTGCCATGGTCAGTCGATGGAAGCGCTACAGGCTTTCCTGCTTTGGCTTGCGCAAGGTGATGAACTGATGAGCCCAGTGCAGTTCCTTCGGATAGGCATAAACGCGCGCGGCGTAACGCCATGCACTCAATGCTTTCAGCAGTGCCCGGCCCCATCGCGGTGCGCGTATATCCTGCACCGTGGGCCAGCGCGAACTGATCACGACCTCGAAATTGTCGATAAGCTTCTTTGTTTTTCTCCTCAGCCACGGTGTGTGGGGATCGATTCGAAGCGTGAAATCCATCCAGCGCTTCGTGGCCCATTCCTCGGGAGACGTTGGGAAGGTTACCTGGCCTTCGATGTTGCCATACATTGCGGTGCGTTGGGGGACGGGCGTGTAGTGGTAAATGATGATCTCGGACTTCCCGTTCACTCTTTTGATTTTGCGGATGAATTGCAGGGTTTCTTCCGTGTCCCGTTCAGGGTCGCGGGGATTGCCGATCACAAAGGAAAATTCCGGGATGATTCCGAACTGACGGATTCTTTCCGCCACGGCCAGAGTCTGCTCCGTGGTGATGTCTTTCTGCATCTCCTTCAGGACCCAGTCGGATCCGGATTCCGCTCCAAAAAAGATCATGGCGCAGCCGGCGCGGCGAATCGCCTCGAGCGTCGCATCCGAATACCGGTTGAAGGTGTCGACGCGCGCCTCGCACCACCAGCGGAGCCCAAGCGGCGCTATGCGTTCGGCAAGTTCCTTGGCGTGACCCTCCTTCACAAAAAAATTCATGTCGTAGAACTGTACAGAATCCGCGCCGTACTGCGTTTTCAGGCAGCGGAGTATCGCCTCTGTGCGTGGCGCGCTCTCTACCAGCTCCCGGTTTCCATAAATGGCGTGGACGCCACAAAAGCTGCAGCGGAAGGGGCATCCGATACTGGCATGATGTGCCGCAGTTCGCTTGCCGAAGAAGGAAGGCCGCAGGTACCTTTCTACCGGAACACGATGGAAGGGGGACCATGGAAACGAGTCGGGGCTCTTCATCAGACGTTCCGGATTATGGCGATGAAGTCCAAAGATGTCCTTGTACGACAATCCGAGAATTCCTTCGAACCCGCGCTTTCCCCGAATCGCGTCGAGCAGTTCGAGGAGGGTATCCTCGCCCTGGCCCCGAACGACATAATCGACATACCGGGCATTCAGGGCTGCATCCGTATAGGTGGAAGGGAAGTAGCCACCCCAGACGATGGGAACTTTGGGGCATTGGCTTCGAATTTCTTTGCAAGCAGTAATTGCAGAAGCCATTTGTGGCCCGGGCATTACCGAAACGCCCAGTAGTTCCACGTGGTTGTGGCGAATCAAATGGAGGATGGTCGCCGTTGGATTTTCGTCGAGATTCCCATCCACAATTTCATAATCTTCGCGGCCCTCGAGGACAGCGCCTAGAGCCATCACCGATAAGGGGAAACGGCGGTTGCGTGGCCTTGTCGCGCGGGGATTGCACAAAATAATCATATGTTCTTCACCTGTGCGGTATAAATCCGAAACTGCGATGGCTCGCGGCGTCTTCTCACCTTTCGAACCAGCGGCCGGAACGCCCACCGAAACCCGTACCACACCTTGTGCGTTGTCCACTTCACCCCGTGTCTCTCTTCGAGGGTCTCGAGCCTTTCGCGGGTGAGGAACTCACAGCTCGCCAAACTATCGGAAGCAAAGCCGAAACGGTCCTTGAAAAACACACTGCGCTCCTCGATCATCTTTTGGCCCTGCAGCTCCCCGCTATAAGAAGGAGTGTCGGCAATCACGACGGTTCCTCCCGGACGCAGGCAACGAATGACCTCCGTCAGTGTGTTGTCGTAGTTCTCCGAATAGTGAAAAGATGCGTTGAAGATAGCGACGTCAAACTGGCCGTTTGAGAAAGGAAGCCGGTCGATCTCAGCCTGAAACCGAGGAAACAGCATCGGAAGGGCGCGTTCGTAGTGCGCTGCGGCTCCCAATCCGTCAAAGGAGTTTGTTTGGAGGTCAACAGCAATGGGTCGATGTCCCAGAACGGCCAGGCGATAGGAAAGCCACCCGTTTCCTGCCCCCAAATCAAGAATGGTTAAAGACTGCGAGCCGCTCGCGCTCTTCGGCGGAACAATCTTCTGCTCGATGTACTTATAGGTGCGTGCCCGAATTGCCCATTGGCTTGAATTGCGTCTGGTCCGATCGTGATACGGCAAATCCAGATAGAATTCCGGGTCGTCGCTGCCTCTCCCTTCGGCCTTGCGGACTGTTTCATAATCCTTGATGAAACGCCGGAAGTATTGATGGCGCTCCTTCGCTAACGCCATCCAGACTCCGCGCTCCTGGCTTACGATGGCGGAACATGCACGGCATTCGATGGGTTCGTGAGCTTCTGCCAAGGCTTGGTATGCCAGCGACGCCAGATTCCCCGTGCACTCGGGGCAACGCAGCCCAACCTGCCGGGTCCGCTGCGAGGCAAGATGCATGGGCATCCGGACGTTTGGTTCGCCTGCTCGTGGCAAGGCTACGGATTGCATCTCACGAACTCCAAAAGCATGTGGTCTCCCAAAGCGCGCAAAATCGGCCAGTCCCCGCACACGTGGTCTAACCATCCGAGACTCGCCAGAGCCTTCTCGCGCTTATTCATCCATTTCCCTGCATAAGAAGGAGGGACAAACAGCCCGACTGTGCACTGCGATTTCAGATAGAACCATGGTGAGAAAGAGCGACACACTTCGCGAACCGTGGGGTAGAACACGGAAATCGTCATCCCCCCCAAATTGGCGGTGGCCTTGCCGGAAAATCTCCGGACTGCCTTCTGCGGTTGACCCTTCATCAGAAACCAGAAGACTTCCGTGATGCATATCCGGCTCCAGAGGCACAGGAGAACCCGTCCATTCGGTTTCACAAGCCTCGCCAGTTGTTGGGCGACGGGTGTGAGATCCGCGAGACAGTTCAGACCGGAGAAATTCGAGAAGGCCCCGTCAAATAAGGTTTCCGAAGAAAACGCGAGAAGGTCTTCGTTGGCAACATGGATGTACTGGGTGTCAGAGTGGGCTCCTTCCTCTTGGTGACGCCGTTTCGCCACTGCAATCATGGCCGCCGAAGCGTCGCAAGCGACGACGGATCGGCCATGTTTCGCTAAATACCTAGCATCTTCGCCCGTGCCGCAATTCAATTCCAGAATTCGGCTACCAGGGGGGAAGGCGGCAAGCAATTTCCTCCATACCTGCTTTCTCTGCGCGCGTCCAATTGCCGTATGCGTAAAGGATCCGTCGTAGGTATGGGCCACCCGGTCAAAAGCGATTGCGGCAGCAGAGAGAGTCACCCCATCCACGCGACTCATGCCATCACCTCGGAGGAATTGGCATGCAGGTACTCACGTAGCGTCCTCACCTGCTGCCGCAACCCTAGCTGTGCCCCCTCCTCCGTGCCGGCTCGCTGTAACCTTGCCAGTTGCACTTCGTTTTGGAGGAGACGGTCTGCGCACTTATAGAAGTCCGGAGAGCGCCGGCGACGAAGATGCAACTCTCGATCGGAGGACTGGCCCCAGGGCTTCAACTGAACGAGCGAATTTGCCGTTCTCTCGTAATAGGGAGTCCCTTTGATGGGATAAGCAACCGTCGTGAAGAAAACATCGGGATCGGTTCTCTTCACATGCTCGATGGTCGCTTCGATATCGTCCAGTTCCTCGCCTTCGTAACCCCACATGAGGAACATGCCGGTTTGAATGCCACGGGCCTTGCACAAACTCACCGCGGAGTGGACCTGAGCGACAGTAACTCCTCGCTCCATCGCGTCCAGAATTCTCTGCGATCCGCTCTCGCTTCCGATCCACAACCGGAAGCATCCGAGCTCCGCCAGAAGGTCGGCGGCCTCGGCATTGAGGCGGTCGGCTCGCGTGATGCATTCGAACGGAATGTGCAGGCTGCGGCTCCGCATCTCTGCGGCGTAATTCCGCAACCATCCGTGGTGAATTGTGAAAACGTCATCGGCAAACCACATCATGTCCGGGTTATAGGTGTTGAGGAGCCATTCCACTTCGTCCACGACCTTCACCGGCTTGCGCCGCCGGTGGGATTTCCCGAACACCTGATGGCTGCACCAGCGGCAGTGATACGGGCAGCCCCTCGCTGTTATTAACGAAAGCGACCCCTTCCCGTGCGCCCCGCGCCAGGTTTCCACATAGCGCTCGATATCGACGGCTTCGCGCGCGGGCCAAGGCAGTGCGTCAATGTCCGAGATTTGCGCGCGGGGACCAGTCAGATGCAAATGTCCCGATTCATCGAGGAATGCAATTCCCGATACTCGATGTAGCGGGGTATGCGATTTGCCCTGAAGAGCGGGGAGAAGCTCCTCCATTGTGGCTTCCCCTTCGCCAAGAACCACGACGTCCGCACCAGCCTCCAGATATTCTCGGATATAGGCGCCGGGCTCCGGCCCGCCAACGATCGTCTTCCAACCTGCGTTGCGTGCGGTCTGCAGAATCTCGACGACCTTACTCCGGGTCATGAGATTGGCGTAGATTCCAAGCACGGATGGGTGTTCTCTTAACAGATACTTCTTCAGGTCTTCCATCGCGGAGAAGGTCGTGTCGAACACATCCACGTCAAATCCCTTTGCCCGAAGGTGCGCGCAGATATAGAGAAGCCCAAGCGGCACGTAGGGTTTGAGGATCTGCATTTCCTTTGGATCCTCATAAAGAAAGTAGCCGTGCGTGAGGAGCAGTTCACTCATTGGTTTTTCCAGCGGAGGCAATCACCGCCTGCAATGGCACAAAACGCGCGGACGAAGAGAAAAAGCTCATTGCCCGGTCATTTGCCGCGGGGGGTAATTCTGTCGGATCCAGGCTCTTGCTGGTGGGTTCAAGTAACTGCACGACTTTCCACAGTCTGGCGCTCTCTTCTGCCAACCTGTTTTGCTGCGGTCCGGGTCTCCAACTTTCGACTTCTGCGTGCAGAGCGTCGCGAATCGCCCTGTAAAACCGATCCGTATACGTGCCCTTGAACATCACGCACAGGTCATCGCTGTCTGACCAATTCCGCTTTGCCCCAAGCTGTTCCTTAACCCGCGCATAAAACCGCGTGTTTGGAAGGGGATAGGAAAAAGAGACTCCCACATCGTCCGGACGAGTTTCTCGCACCATGGAGATTGTTTTTTGAATATCTGTCCACTTCTCGCCGGGATAACCGAGTTGCAGGAAATAGCAGGTGCGAATGCCTTCCTTCCTCAGATTCTCCCGCGCGCTCATCACCTCTTCTACCTGCAGTCCTTTGTCCATTGCGTCGAGCACTTCCTGAGAGCCGGACTCAACCCCCATCCAGACTTCCGCACAACCCGCCCGCCGTAGTGCTGCAGCGTTCTCGCGGGTTAGCAGGTCTGCACGCGCCTGGACTTTAAAAGGAACTGCGCAATGAAGACTCTCAACCGTCATCGCAAACTCCTGCAGCCAGTGACGATTCAGTCCAAAAATGTCATCTGCGAACCACAGGTGCTCCGCTCCGTGCTCTTCCTTGAGAATCTGCATCTCATTCGCAACATCGGCAGCCTCGCGCAGCTGATAGCTATCCCCAAAGATAGGTTTTGCGCACCAGTTGCAGCGAAATGGGCAGCCCCGGCTGGCAATCAGATTTAGCGAGAAGTAGCCATGGGCGTCCCTCCATGCCGTGCGATACTTCGACAAATCAATCAGATCGCGGGCGGGCAAAGGCAATGCTGATGCGTGCCGTGAACCATTTTGTGCGTGAGCCCTAACGGGGGCATTGTTCCCGCGGCCACCAGGACGGATAACTCCCGGTATGTTTGTGACGCCTTTTCCTGTCATCAACGACTGGACGACGGCGAGCAGTGTGTACTCGGCTTCACCCTCCAACACGCAATGCGCTCCGTGGCGCAGAAACTCGGCAGCGTAATCGGTCGCATCCGAACCATGAACGACAACTCTGGCTCCATGGCGCTTCGCGATCTCGATCATTCTCCAGGCCAATTCGCGCATCCGCGTCAGGCACATTTTCGTCAGGAAATTGAAGTCGTCCTCATAAATCGCCACGATTTTGGGCGCGTGGACTCGCAGAGCTTCTCTCAACCCAATTTCAGGGTCCTCGAGCATGCAATCGAACACGGCCACGGAGATCCCGTTCGCCCGCAACAAGCCAGCGGCGTAAAGGGTTCCGAGGGGCGGATAAGGCTCCATCTTGCGAACCTGCTTGCGGTCGTAGGCAAGGTGATAGGAGTGCGTTAGGAGCACATCAGCCATCGATGTCCTCCATCAGATCGGCATTGCGACGGCAGGTGCAGCTCAACATGCATCCGCTCCAAGCGTTCTTAGCGGCTGACCTGTCACAAGCGACCGCCGCCTCACAACCTTCTCGAACTTGCGGCTCACCCATAGTTCCCATGGAAACGAGTACCGATTCGAACGAAGACGCCACCGCAGCGGGGCTCCAAGGCCATGACGAAGTCTTGATCGAAGCCTGGAACGTTCCTTGCTCACCTTGCGGAGTTGGTTGCTCAAGAGGAAGAAATCCAGCATCCTTTCGAGCCTTTCGAGCTCTTTGCCCTGCAGCCAGGGAAGCGTGTTTCGTCCCAAGGGGAGTTCGGCCCACTCTTCGAGCGACTGTGGTTCTCGTACTCCCATTTCACGCAGTTGTCCCCAGATGGGGATTCCGGGATAAGGAGTGAAGATGTTCGGAGAGAAACTGACATTCCAGAACTTGCCCGCGATATCGCTCATGGTTCGCAGTGTCTCTACCCGGTCCGCTTCGGTTTCTCCGGGATAACCAAAAATCAGGTTGAAGGTGATGCGGATATCAGCAACGGCCGCTTTGCGCGCCGTCTCGTACATTTCGTCCACGCGCTGATGGCGCTTGTTCATCAACTTCAATACGCTGCTCGAAGTGGACTCCGTGCCGAATCCCATGTGCGTCACGCCGCTTTCGCCGAGCAGCCTGACGTCGTCATCACTCATTCGGCAGAGAAAATCCGTCGAGGCCTGGAAGGTCCAGCGAAAACTGATTTTTGAATCCAGAAATCCTTGTGCGATGTCGCGCGCTCTCTGCCAATCCACGGGCAGATTGGAATCGAGCATCGCGACTTCGTCGATTCGATATCTCGCTACGAGCTCTGTCACCTCGGAGATAACGCGCGCCGCGTCCAGAGCATTGAATCGCCGCTTGTAAAACACCATGTCCGTGCAGTAGTTGCACGCGTACGGGCAGCCCACGCTAGTGGCATAAGCAAGCTTGCGTTCTCGAGCAATGCGTTCGTATGCATCGAAATTGGCCATTTCGAAGGCTGGCATGGGCAGATCGTCGAGCAAGGCAACGCGGCGTTCCGGCGCATGCTGGGGAAGGCCGAACTGTTTGGAGGAAATTCCTTGAATTCCCTGAAGGCCCTTTCCCTCCGCCAGTTTTTCCGCCGCTTCGAGAAGCGTCAGTTCCCCCTGGCCGCGAACCACGGCGTCCACGTAGCCCTCCTGCAGGGTCTGGCCGGGCATCAGGCTCGGATGCCAACCGCCCCAGATGACGGGAAGGTCAGGCGCCAGCTTTTTCGCCGCCTTGGCCATTCGCACTGCGCCGTGAATCATGGGACCAGTCATTGCGGAAATGCCAAGGCACAAGGCATCAGGAAGCTCCTCGAGAACAACATCCATCCAGTTCGGTTCGATTGCCGCATCAATGATGGCAACTTCAAAACCGGAACTCAGCAGCGGCGCTGCAAGGCTCAGCAGGGATGCCGGGGCGCCGAGGGGTGGCCCGTCATACGGCGGATAGAACAGAACGACCTTGCCCTTCTTCAGCAAGCGGCTCCTCCCGGGGCAGGCTCGAGGCGCTTTGCGTCGACGGCAGGTTTGAAGGCCGGCAACTTCTTCTTCAGCTTGTTATTGATCCAAAGCTCTACAGGCAGAGCGTAGATATCGCGATCGAGCCTCCAACGGGCCGGAAAAGAAAGCATCTTTTGCGCGATGCGCGTGGAGCGCTTTCGTGTGTCTGCGGCAATTGGCACGCGATCGAACGCAATGCGCAGATAATCCCGCATAACCTGGAGGCGCTTGTGTTCCCGACCACTCAGCCAGGGAAGCACGGTGTAGCGGGGAAAAAAATCCGCCCACCCTTCGAGTGAAGTGGGCACTTGAATGCCGAGTTCCTTTGCCTGCTCCATAATGGGGGACCCTGGGTAGGGGGTAAAGATGTTGGTCCAGAATTCGGAGCCGGGAAATCTCCGGCATACCTCCATCATGAAGTCGATGGTTTGCCGGCGCTCTCTTGTTCCCTCTCCCGGATAAGCAAAGATGATATTGAAGGAGGGGCGGATGCCCGCTTGCAGGCAGCGGGACGCGCTTTCATAGATAGAATCGAAATCCTGAAAGGTTTTGTTCATCAACTTCAGGATTTTTTCGGAACCGGAATCCACTCCCTGGCAAATCTGGTGAAGCCCGCTGCGGCGCAATAGCTTCAAATCCTCGGGAGACAAGCGCGCCGTCAAATTCGTTGTTGCCTGTATGCTCCATTTGAAATCGGCCCCGGCGCGCACCAGTCCTTCCGCGATATGGCGTGCTCTGTCCAGGTCGACGAGAAAGTTGTCGTCAACAACCCAGAGCATCTCGAGGCCGTAGCGTGTTGTGACGTCGACGGTCTCTTCGACGAATTGTTCAGGCGACAGTGCATTCCATTTGCGGCCGTAGACGCCCGCGTTCGTACAGTAGGAACAATTGAACGGGCAGGCCAGGCTCGAGATATACATCGCCCAACGCCGTCCGCAGCTGCGCTCGTACGCGTCGAAGTCCGCCAGGTGGTAAGCCTTGGGAGGCAGATCCGCGATTGCCTTGAGTGGGCGCTCCGTCGTGAAATGCAATTTGCCGTCGCGTTTGAATCCGATGCCCGGAACCAGATCCACCGGTGTCCGCGTTTCCAGATGTTGTACGACTTCGAGAAGAGCGTCCTCTCCTTGCCCTCGCACAACCATATCAATGTAGGGAGATTCGAGTGTCTGTTTCGGAAGAAGAGAAGGGTGCCAGCCCCCAAGAATGATTGGAAAATCTGGTTTCCAGGATTTCACTGCCCGGGCGATTTCGACGGTCTCACGGATCATCGGCCCCGTGACAAGGGAAATCGCCAGACACAACGCGTCTTTTACTTCCTCGAGAACGTGCTTCTTGAAATTCGGGGTGATCGTTGAATCGATCAGTTTCACCGAGAAGCCGGCCCGGAGAAGCGGAGTTGCAACTGCCAAGATTCCTAAAGGTGCCGTCGCCTCCGTGCTGGCAAACGAAGGGAAAAAAAACACTACTTTCCTAGACATCTATGCCGCCCCAGACTCACATCGACAAAGTACGTCAGGCGGTGCCCGCATTTGTCACCAGGATGTCAAGCAGCTGTCATTTCTTCCCCGAGGGCAATTTTCATGCTTGTTTTCGAGTTACAGTGGACGACATCGTGACCATGAAACTTACATTCAATCAGCAGACACTCCCTCTTCGGGCAGACTTCTTGATTGCCGGGACGCGGTGCTGTCTTTCCACAAATTCGCATGACGTTATAGAGCTTGCTGCTCAGTGGCAATCGCAGACAAAACGGGTCGACACCTCGTCCTTTGAAATGGAAGTTCTTGTCGATTCCTCTCGCAGCGACTGTTGTGAACAAGCTGCTCACTTTCGCGGTCTCCGGCACATCGTTTTTGCCACCCTTCCGCGCGGGAGCTTCGTTGCCTTCGATCTGCTTCGAAAGAAAGTTCACGCGGCACTCTCGTCATCAGCATCGCGTGACCTGTCTTTCTGGAATGCCCTGCTTCTTCCCGTCACGATCGGAATTTTAGGCACGACCTTGGGGGTCGTTCCCTTGCATTGCGCCTGCCTCGACCGCAACGGCAAAGGGTTGCTGGTGGCCGGCGTCTCCGGCGCTGGCAAATCCACCCTGGCTGCCGCTCTGGCGCAAAGGGGCTTTGCTTTCCTATCCGACGATTGGACATATTTAACGAGGAAGCAGTCAGCGCTCGTTGCCCACGGCCTTTTTTCTCCGATCAAGCTTCTGCCGGATACCATTCGTTTTTTCCCTCGCTTGCGCGAATTTGTTCCCAGAAAATCTTTGAATGGGGAGATGGCCTACGAGATGGACCCGCAAAAATCCTTGCAATTCGCGGTGACGGACATGTCTCGCCCGGGCCACATTGTTTTTCTGGAGCGAACCGTCGCGCGCGGCTGCCACCTCGTTCCATGCCGGCCTGAATATGTGAGGGATTTCTTTGAAAGGAGCGCCGAGCGTCTTCCTGACGAACTCGCAGACGCAAGGGCAATGAGGACCAACATCATCAATTTTTTTTCTGCTTGCCCTTCGTGGATGCTCCGAACGGGGGAGAGCCCTCAGAGGACGGCCGAGGCCATTGAAATATTTCTTTCGGAGGCAGAACGTGCAACGGCGTGAATTTGCAGCCTACGCGGACCCGCTCGACATTCTGAGGCGATTCGCTCCCGCCCCGCTGAAGGCCATGTATCGCATAGGATCTTCTCGTGCAGTGGTGCAAACGAATGACTTCCATCTTCTGCCAGCTCTCCCGTTGGACGTGAACTTCAGAGTGCCTGGCGAACAATCCCAGGAATGGAAGTTGATTCGTGACCCCGACACACCCGGGCCGCTCGAGGCAGCAAGGTTTTTGATCTGCGGACCACTTACGGTTGTCGAAATGGGGCCTGCTTGCCGCTTGGCCCTGGACCACGAGCGACGCGAGGTAGTTGGATTCATTGGTGCCGACGTGGATGCTCGGACCTACCAAGAATTCCTGGTTCCGCTTCTTTGTCGATTGACGCAAGAACCGGTCCCCGCGAGCCCATTACCCGCTTCTGCCAACTTGAGGGAGCGGTCAGCTCATGACTAGCGCTGCTCCCAAACCGGCTATCCTCGCTGCTCCGGGTCGCGACCTGGAGCACCTCAACCTTGTCGGCCCGTACTATATGGCGCCGGGAGGGATCTCGCGCCCGAAAGCCAGAGATTATGCCGCTCTTCGAGAGAAACAGTTCCTTTCAAGGAGCGGCCCGGAATCCGCCTGGAAACTGGACTTTGATTCGGACTCTGAATGGTTTGATCACGATGGAGGGGTATCATATGGGAATCATGCACTCAACCGCCACGGACACCTCATCCCTGAGCGGCCCGCAAAAGCAGCCGGTTCGGATAGGAGCCATTAGTTCGATGGACAAAGTTTTGATTGTGGAGGACAGCCGTCCGATGCAACGGACGCTTCAGCGCCTGTTCGAATCGGACTCCCTCGAAGTCCAGATTGCTGCTGACGGCCCAAGTGGCCTCGAGCTTTTTCGCAAGCAGTTGCCTTGTGTTGTGGTGCTGGACCTGAAGCTGCCTGGCATGTCCGGCAAGGAATTGTGCCGCGAATTCAAGACGATTGCTGCGTCGATTCCCATTGTTGTTCTGAGCGCGAATTCGGAGGTCGAGGACAAGGTGCTTCTGCTGGAACTCGGAGCGGACGATTACGTCACGAAGCCCTTCAGCCCGAAAGAACTTCTGGCCCGGGTGCGTCGGGCCATGCGGCGAAGCGGAGCCACACAACCGCCGATCGCGCACCTCACTGCCAGGGCTGTCAGCCGTGAGATCCTGACTTTCGGCGACGCTAAAGTCGATTTCACCAGTATGGAGGCATCGCGCTCCGGCAAGGCCGTCACCCTGACAACCCAGGAGTTCAAACTGTTGAAGTATCTCGCCTCTTCACCCGGCCGGGTCATTTCGCGCGAAGAGCTTCTCAACGAGGTATGGGGTTATCAGAATTATCCCTCGACAAGGACAGTCGATAATCATATTCTCCGGCTTCGTCAGAAACTCGAGCCGGACCCCGCTTCTCCGCGTTTTCTCCTGACCATGCATGGTGCGGGTTACAAATTCATAGCGGAGGGTCCGGCATCCTGATTTTGGATGCGCCGCTTTTTGGAACTCGATGAAACCCATCCGGCTCCGTTCTCAGCTCCTGATAGCAGCTCTGTTGATCATTTTCGGATTAACAGGCTCATTACTTCTCTTTGTGAGACGCACTGTCGATCGGGAAATTCAGAAGTCAGTACGTGACGGTACAGAAGAATCTGTGCGCGCTTTCGAAAGTGTGCAGCGCCAGCGGGAGCTCCAACTCTCCCGTACGGCTGCCATGCTCGCGGAGCTTCCCACCCTGAAAGCGCAAATGCCTGCCGATGCAGTCACTATCCAGGATGCCTCCGAAACATTCTGGAAGCTTGCGGGAAGCGACCTTTTCGTCCTCGCAAAACCGGACAGGGGCGTAGTCGCCCTGCATATGACCCGGCCGGGCTGGTCGGCCTCCACTGCGGAGCGGGATCTCAAACGCTCACTGGAGCTTGGTGAGGATGCCTCCTGGTGGTACGACGATGGCCGGCTGTATTGGGTTTTCCTGAGTTCGATTACGGCCGGGACAGGCAGCACGGCCCAGCAATTGGGCTTTCTGGCCCTGGGATACCAAGTCGATTCTGCCGTGGCGCAGCAACTGGCCATCGCCGCAAACAACTCTATTGCTTTGGTCACGAGCGACACCGTCATCGCTTCGACTCTTCCCACACGCGACGAAGGGGATCTGGAACGGTTGATTCGTTCCGCCAGGTTTCCGGTCACAGCCACTTCCGGAGAAATAGCGTTAGAGACAGACCATTACAGGTTTTCTTCTGTTTTACTTCACGGATCATCGCCATCCCCGGTCTACTGCTATGTGATGATGCCTCTCGCGCCGATCAACACATTTATCCGACGCCTCGACTATTCCATCTATCTCATAGGCGGTTTGGCGGTCTTGTTCGGTGGCGTGCTGATCGCTTTTGTGGCCCGTACCATCACCCGGCCCCTCGACAACCTCGTTGCAGGTGTGAAAGCCCTGGCATCCGGTGACTTTACGTACTCCATCACACCCCAAGGAAGTACGGAGCTCGTCGAACTCAGCACCTCCTTCGCCCGGATGCGCGGCCAATTGCTGGCCCTGCAGCAGCAGAGAATTGAAACGGAGCGCATCGCCGCTCTTGCTCGTGCGGCAAGTTCGATTTCCCATGATCTTCGCCACTACCTGGCGGCCGTGGTGGCGAACGCGGAATTCCTATATGAAGCGGATGCACTGAAGCTCAATCGTGATGAGATCTACGATGAGATTAAGACCGCCGCCAACCAGATGACCGATCTCATCGACTCACTTCGTGAGCTCTCCTACCAACGCAATGCGATCACTCCTGTGCGCACCAGGATTGATCAGGTGATTCGACGTGCCGTCGAAGCGATCCATGCCAAACCTGAATTCCGAAATGCCAGGATCATGCTGATGGTCACCGACGATCTTGAGGGCATGTTTGACGCGCGTAAACTGGAGCGCGTCTTCTTTAATCTGATTCTCAATGCTTGCGAGGCTGCGCCGGAAGTGAATGGGTCGATTACGATCGATGCCAGGCGCGAAGGCACCTCCGTCGAAGTGAGGATTCAGGACAACGGGCCGGGCATCCCCGCCAGCATTCGGGGTACTCTCTTTGACCCTTTCGTCAGTTTTGGTAAGCCCAACGGGACGGGGCTCGGCCTCGCCATCGTAAGCAAAATTGTGCACGACCATGCCGGTACCGTCTCCATTGAACGCACTTCCGAATCCGGAACGACCGTCCTTGTGCGACTCCCTCTGCTGGAGCAGTCGAGCCCCCACGCCCCGACACCCGCTCTTTCTTGAACGCATCGGGGACCGGTCTTTACGTTCTCATGACATTTTGCGCCAAAGCTTTTTGGATGAACAAGCTCTTGACACGTTTTTGACATCCCTAAGATTGACCCTGCCTCTTCCACAAAGTAACGTGAGTATGGGCGCGATGAAGCGCAGGAACTTCTTTGTCGCGATCCTTTTTGGGACCTATGACGACCGGGAACAAAAACACAAATGCTAAAGTGACGAGAATCATCCTCGTCGGCGAAAGCAGGATACTGCGCGAAGGCTTGACTACCTTGTTGCGAAAGCAGGCGGACTTTCATCTTGTGGATTCGACCCACTATTCAGCCTCCGCCTTCAAGTTCATAGCTTCCTCGGACTGCGACGTACTTCTTGCAGATCAGGCTTCGGCTGCCGCTTTTCCCTCCAACTTTCTCGCCGATCTCCTGTCTCTATGCCCAGGCAGGAAGGTTGTTCTTTTTGGCATGGAGAACGATCCGGATGTTTTCCTCCGTGCCGTGAGATCAGGGGTAAGCGGCTACCTTTTGGAGGACGCCTGCGCCACGGATATCATGGATACGATTCGTAAAGTGGTCGCCGGAGAAGCGGTCTCACCTCCTTGTCTCTGCCACCATCTGTTTCAATCGGTTGCCCGTGGCACACGGGAAGGGGCCTTGGTTCTCAATCAACGGCTCTGTCATCGGCTGGGACTGACCGCCAGGCAGCAGCAACTGATTGCTCTGCTGGCCCGCGGGTTCACAAACAAAGAAATCGCAGGATTGCTTTGCCTCTCGGAGTTCACGGTAAAGAATCATGTCCGCCGCATCATGCGCCGTTTGAAGGCAGAGAACCGTTATGCTGCGGTCGAGGCGGTTTGCGAAAGCAATCTGTCCGCGAGAATCTGACCAGCCTATGGTTGTGGATAGCCCTGCTTTGGTGCCGGCGCGTAGTCCTGACCGTACTTGTTTTTGTGCGTGGGAGTGAACCCGGGATCTTCGGGAACAACGACGGTGCCTAAATCGTGAGTATCCGCCGAAACACGGACAGTCCGTGTGAGTCCCTTTAAAGCTTCCGGCACGCTCCGTTCATACCAGAAATGCAATTCGTATCTTCCGTCCGGCACATTCCGGATGACTACGTTTCCCGGTTTGTCGGAAATTCCATAGTACGGTGTGTCCAACGCCACCACGACGGCACTCATTTCAGGGTGTATGTTGCAGAAAAGATAGCTGACCCCGATATGGTCGAAGCGGACGGAATTTGTTGCTCCCGCCTCGTATAGCCCAAGGTCGAATCGCTTGCCATCAAACAAAGAGAAGACGTTGTGAAAAAAAGGATCGTGATTCGGGAAATCTACTGTGGATCCGACGCGAACCACTGTCAGGTGTGGCTCGAAACTCTTGTTCTTCTGGATGACCTGGGGTCTTTTTGCCGGTGATTCGGCGGGCGAATTCATTTGACTGGTCTGGTCGAGTGGCCGCAGCCAAACAGCGACCTCGGACGCGTTCGTGCCGGGTTTTCCGGTTTCTTCGCCTTTGGCGGAGGCTCCGTACTGAATCCTCACATGCACAGTGACCGTTTCTTGCTGGCCTGACGCTGAAGGCACACCCCAGCCACAGCTGACGTATAGCCAGGCAACCGCCAAAAGACCTCGGCGCAACAAGCGTATCTCCACTAGAACATGTACCCCACACTCATCGTTACGATGTTGGCAGCGTTTGCGTTGCTGTCCAGCGCGTATGTTTTTAGCCTTCGGTATTCAAGCGATAAGACGATATCGGATTTGGGCTGGTAAAGGAAATTGACCATAGTGCTTTGATTCTTTGACAGGGGCGAGGCGTAATACGGTTGGCTGCCGCCGTTCTCCCGCAATTCCCATGCAAACGGATTGTCCATTCCAAACGCTCCGTTGAACTGCAATTTCGAAGTCGCCTTATATTTGATTTGCGCCCAACCCCCCATCGAATCGAGGCCGTACAGTTCTGTCTCGGGATCGCTCAGGGGCCCAATCCAGAGTGCGGTTTGGCCAATTCCTCCGCCCAATCCGCCGATTCCTCGGCCACGATAGAACTGGCCCGTGAACTCAAACAGGCTTCCGAGAGGCAGTGTGAGGTCCGCCGTGCCCGCCCAGGCATCGACGGAACGTCCAAAGCCCCAATCCTGCCGGCTATAGTAGCCTCCTGCCCCAGCGGTGAGGCTCTCTCCATGGAGGGAGTGAGTCCATGCGACTCTTGTCGCATAAGCGGGCTGCCCGGAATTCTCACCCCAACTCGGATAGCGGTAATACTGCTGAGGCGGTGTATCGCCCGACAGCCCATCGAGAATTCCTCCCTGGAGCAGCAGAGAGGAATCGCTCGAAAGTGTGAAGTGATGTTCCACGCGGACCTGTGGCGTCCAGCTCCAGAGATCTCCGGAATAAGCGAATGCCGGAATGGCTAACGTTGCAATCGAGGTGGCACTCAAGGGCGCCAAGAAAAGGGTATCCTGGCCGACGATAAGTGAGGTTTTGTCCCAGTCCAGTCGGACCGTTCCCGTCCGCAGCCGCACGAGTCCGTAGGTGACGCCGTTTGGAGCATCGGGAAATCCGCCTGCAAAATCGAACTGAATTTCTGCACTGGTACGCGCACCCGCGATCGTTGGGCCGAAGCCCTCGAGCCCAATTTGGGATTGACGAAGTGAGCCACCAAAGGTGCCGTCTGAGGAAAGCGACCCCGGCACAGTCGCCAAATCCGGAAAGTCCTGATTATTGACTGTTCCGCGATTGGCATAGAGATTGAACAACACGATTCCGGATAACCTTAGTCTGTATTTGGACGAGCTCTCCACCTTCGTTTGACTTTGCTCCGCAGCCTTGGCGTCGTTCAATTGCTGATTCTCTTCGACTCTTGCGATTCGCTCTTCCGTCGTCTGGGGGACGCTGCCAGTCGCGGTGAATTGAGCTGAGGAGGAACGCTCAGGCTGGCTGGAGAGGGCAATGAGTTGTGATTTGGCCGCATCCAGTTCCTTACGCAACTCTGCCGACTCTGCTTGCGCCAGCTCCTGCTGCGCCTTTAAGCCTTTCACCTGGCCACTCAACTCCTGCACCTCGGATTGCAGTTGTTGCAGAAGGGTGCCGATGGTGGCGACATCCACTGCTTGCGGACTCTGTTCGGGTCCGCGAGTGTGACCGTTTGCGTTTTGCCCTCGGACGCCGTCCGGCTGTGCCAGAAAGGCCGTGGCCAGCCCACACACGCATAGAATCCTGCTCCCCAAGCCCATGCGACGCATAACCGCCTCCTCTGCTAGCGTTATCCCGATGCAACGGAGACAAACTCGTTTTCATCGTGCGGGCAAATGGCTTGGTTGGACAGGACTCTATGCTATTGTTCCGCAGTCGAGTCGAACCCTGACTTCACCAAGTATCTTTCCATGCCCTTTCCTGCAAATTCCGAATCGTCCGTCGCTGAAAATCACACCGTGTGGATTTGAGCTGAACAACTGTGGAGCAAGGTGCACACTGGTTATGAGCGGCATCGCTATACCCTTTGGCGGAAGAGCACTCACACCCGGGACCGCATTGTATCTTTTACAGCTTTCGTCCCATGCCCGGCTCGGAGCTTTGTAAACTCCTTGTCTTTAGGAAGTCAGATGCCACTTTTCTCGCGTGAGTTTCATCTCGGACGACCTGCTCTGGGTCCGGGTCTCATATTTTTCACTCGGCCAAGGCAGTATTCAAGCCGATAAAAAAGCTCCACGGGCAATACACCGCACTCTCCGTGCATCTTCTCTCAGCAAGGCATTCAAGACGACAAAATCGATATGACAACTTTTTGACAACGCCATGACATGTTGTGAGTGCGTTCGACTACCATAGGTCTTGTAGGCCAAACGGCAATATCGCTCAGCTCCGGGAACTCAGCAGTTCTCTACAACAGTGCAAGCCAACGCTCATCTCCAAAGGCGAAAAGAAGTAGACGTAATCATACCTTGCTATAACGCGGAAACCTGCCTCCCTCGTGCGCTCGCGAGCGTGTTTGCCCAGAACTACGCGGGTCTTCATGTTTACGCAGTAGACGACGGATCGACGGACGGAACCAGGCAAGTTCTCAAATCCAACTCGCATCGCTGCTCATTTGTTTCACAACCTCATGCAGGGCCTGCAGTGGCCAGGAATCGTGCTATCCGAATGTCGAACAGCCCCTTTGTTGCGTTTCTTGATGCCGATGACGAGTGGGTGCCCCAAAAATTGGAACGGCAGATCTCCCTGCTCAAACGCGACACCTCGCTCGGCATGGTCTCGTCATTTTGCTGGATCAGTGGACCCGCTAAGGAAAGGCGTGCTATTTCCCCTGCCTATGGCGTCCCTAGCTCTGGAAGATTGTTCCGGCGCTTACTCCGAAATCGTTTCGTATTCACTTCGGCTGTGGTCGTCCGTCGCCACTGCCTTGAAGAAGTAGGACTATTCAACGAGTCGCTCGGTGTCAATGAAGATTTCAACCTCTGGTTGCGAATCGCCGCCCACTGGAAGACTGCCTTTATGACGGACGTGCTTGCCGTTGTTCACAAGCCTCGCGAGTGTGTGTCCGCGGCCATCTCTCGACAGGAGCGGCTGAAAAGCGAGGTTGTTGCTCTTGACCATGTGCGGTCCAGTTGTCCAGAATTGCCTTTAGGAGCCGCCTTGGCGCTGCAAAATGCGCTTGCTGAACGAACTTGCAGCTATGGTTCGTTCTTGCTTTCCATCGGTGCTAAAGCAAGTGCCCGGCGCGAGTTGCTCCATGCGCTCCTGCTCCAACCTGTGCTTTGGCGGGCTTTCATTCGACTCGGATGGAGTTTTCTGCCCGCCGGAGTGGCCCACTCTCTCGAGGAACGAACACCAAGGCTTCCGACGCAGGCTTCTTCCGGAAACCTACCCCCGTTGGCCCCTCGCGATGCTTCCTCCGTCTGACTAGCCCCGACCGTTAACGCCACTGAGAAAACCGCCGGATGTGCAGTGAAACCCACAGCGTCGCGATGAATTCGATCGCCAGGCGGTATCTCGTTGCGCCTTCGGAACGGTTGTGGGCTCTCCGATGGAGCCAAAATACCAACAAATTGGCACTGCCGCGAGACAACCTAGAACCACATCCGGTTCCTGGTCCAGTAAGCGGCGAAGTCGAGAGCAGCTAGGGAGAATAACGCAGGAAAGTGGATCAGTACGTCGAATGGGTTTATCCTCATTCCTCTGCCCGATCACTGCACAACGACTTTTCCTGTCATCTTCGGGTGAATGGAACAGAAGTAGGGATAGGTTCCCGGCTTGCTGAACGTGAAAGAGAACTTCTCATCTGTGTCCAGCACTTTGGACTTGAACGCACCGGTTGTACTGACAACGGTATGCGGGATGTCGTCTCGATTTGTCCAGGTGACTGTCGCACCCACCGACACTTTCAGGGTTTCCGGACCAAAGATGAAGTTATCGATTTTCACTTCGGTCCCGTCAGGTGCGCCTTGCTGGCCGCGGGCCGAAACCCTTCTTGGTTCTGCAAGCAGCGCCATGATAACAAGGCTTATTGCCATAGCAGCGATACACACACATATCCTTTTCATTCTTCTTCCGTTCTGAATTCGCTTGACACTGGACTTCTCTTTTCGGGCGTAACCGCCTTCGGTCAACCGAGCGGCGAGTCAATGACGGCCAGCGCATGCTGTCCCGGCACATGCCTCACATCCGTAATCCCCAGGACACTCTTCAACTGGTCTGCCGGGACCTTCATGGGGCCTGGCGAATCTGCTTTGCCCGGTTGGGGTTGCGGAAATGCGGTTGAGGCGGCGGTGTGAAAAGTCACGTTGCCTTCTACCTTCTGCATCGTTTGATGTATGTGGCCATTCAAGACCGTCACGGAACCGAATTTCTTCAGCAACCCCAAGGCCTGCTCGCTATCCTCCGTAGCCCAGCCCCATTCGGGATAGACCGACCAGAGAGGAATGTGAGCGAACACGACAATTGGTGTGCTGTGCTTCAGGTGCTCGACATCTCTCTTCATCCACTCCAATTGCTCCGGCCCAAGTGTCCCGAGTCCCCCAGCCTTCAAATTCAAGACGTTCACGAGCCCGATGAAGTGAACGCCTTTCTTGTCAAAACTGTACCAGCCAGCACCCTGGGAGCCCTTTCCATAGCGCTCCAGATACTGTTTGCCGTCGTCGTTCAGCATGTCGTGCTCGCCAGGCACAAAGAACAGTTCCTTTGCGGTCGCGCTCTTTAGTATCTGATCCACCGTGTCGAACTCTTCTGGCTTCGACAAGTGGCTGATGTCGCCGGTGTGCAGCAGGAATTCAGGTGGTGTAGCCAAGCCGTTGATCTTGTCAACCGCCGCTTTAAGTGTTCCCACAACATCCGGATTCGCCGCTTTATTAAATCCCATGTGGCTATCGCTGATCTGGACGAAGCTCAGGTCTCCTGTCCCCTTTTCTCCCCATGGGGACCTTGGACTCAAACTGTAGGACTTCAGCACTCCGCCCTGGATCACGCAAAGCGCTCCGGTTCCGGCCCACGCCATACACTTCAAAAATCCACGCCTGTCGATACCATCGTGATTGTGATCATGAATCAGCTCATCCTTGCTTTTCACCGCCCTCACCCCTCTCTTATGACCATCCCGTTCAACGCATTTTCCAGTAACGGGCGGCGCCGGCTTCTGGGATCGGCTGTTGCCAGCGCCGCCCGCGGACGTGTCTGTTCGTGGAGACCGCAAGGGCCGTTCGTTTATTCCGGTAGTAGCGCCGGTGAACGTTCCGCCCTTTGAGAGGAAATCGGAGGAGAAATGGGAATAAAATTGGCCCTGCCTCAGTCCTTATTAACGGGCAACCCTGTCAGGAGAAGCTCCGGACGTGCTGGACGCACAGGACCAGTTGCGCTTTGAAATGCTCGTCTTGCCACATCTCGACGCTGCCTATAATCTCGCTCGCTGGCTAGTGCGCAGCGCGGATGCTGAGGACGTAGCCCAGGAGGCAATGCTGCGCTCTTATCGTTTCTTTTCCGGTTTTCACGGGGGTGACGGACGGGCATGGCTGCTGCAGATCGTGCGCAATACCTGCTACACCTGGCTCGAGAAGAATCGACGCGTGAAGGACACAGATGAATTCAACGAGGAGCAACACCTGCACCCAGGCCCTTCGCCCGAAGCGCTTGCGATTGCCAAAGCCGATCATGAGCGTCTCGTCGAAGCGCTCGAATCTCTGCCGGCACGTGCTCGAGAGGTGATTGTGCTCCGCGAGTTGGAAGGATGTTCCTACAAAGAAATTGCCACCATCACTTCCGTTCCTGTTGGCACGGTTATGTCCACGCTTTCCCGTGCTCGCCGCCAACTCCAACTGGCGCTCGCCACTCCCGCCCGGAAGGAGGAGCACCATGGCCTGTGACCGTACAGGGAGTCTTCTTGACGCCTATTTTGACAACGAACTTGACCCCATGGGTGCAGCCGAATTTGAACGTCACCTCACGGTTTGCCCCGACTGCACGAGCACACTCGAAGGCCTGAAATCCTTGCGTGCTTCGTTCGGCCGCGCTCAGCTCTATCAGAAATCGCCGGAGTCCTTGCGGAAGCGTGTGCTCGGAGAATTTGCCATTTCAAAGTCTTCCGTGAAATCCGCTCACGCGCCGGTCAGGTGGCTGGCTCTTGCCGCTGCCATTCTCCTCTTGGCCACGGCAGGATGGAAGCTGTTGTCAATTAGCCGTGAGCGTGACCGGCAATCCATCTTGGCGACGGAAATCGTGGATGCGCATTTGCGTTCGTTAGAACCCGGGCATCTCACGGATGTCCTTTCCTCTGATCAGCACACCGTCAAGCCGTGGTTTGAAGGCAAGCTCGATTTCGCTCCGCCAGTCAAAGACTTTGCCGAGCAAGGATTCCCGTTGCAGGGAGGCCGCCTTGATGTCGTTCAAGGGCGTACGGTTGCTGCGCTAATCTACGGCCGGCACAAACATATCGTGAGCGTTTTCCTCTGGCCCACCAACGAAAAGGAAGCGGAGCCTCGCTCAGGTTCGCAAAACGGTTATCAATGGATCGCCTGGCGCAAAGGGGGAATGGAATTCGGCGCAGTCTCCGATACATCGCCCGCCGACCTCGAGCAGCTTCAGCGGCTATTCTCAGAACAGTCAGCCCGTTAAACCAGGTTCTTTCCTACGCCTCCCATTTCCAGGTGGCATATCTTTCGCGCAACTCAGTTTTTTTGAACTTGCCCACGCTTGTTCGGGGGATGGCTTCGACAAACACGATTGCATCCGGCAATTGCCACTTCGCGAAATCCTGGCTCAAAAATTCTCGCAGTTCGCAGGCCGTGGCCTTTGACCCGTCACGCAACACGACCGCGGCAAGAGGCCGCTCTTGCCATTTCGGATGGGGAATTCCCACGACGCAAGCTTCTTTTACCGCCGGATGACCCATCAAAGCGTTCTCCAGATCCACGGAGCTGATCCATTCTCCCCCGGACTTCACCAGATCCTTGGCCCGGTCCACTACCTTCATGATTCCGTCCGCGTCAATTGTCCCCACGTCCCCCGTGCGAAACCATCCGTCCTCGGTCCACTTGTGCGCTTGATCCGGCGCCTTATAGTATTCCCGGGCCACCCAGGGTCCGCGAATTTCGATTTCGCCCGGAGTTGACCCATCCCAGGGGACCTCCCCGTCCGGCCGCATCACGCGAATGTCAATCAATGGCACCGGCCATCCCTGCTTTGCACGGATTTCATACTGCTTCTCTTCGGACCAGCCTCTCATGCGCGATTTCAGGTGACCCGTGGTCGCCAGTGGCGAAGTCTCGGTCATACCCCACAGATGGAGAATACGAATCCCGTGACGATCCAATCGCCGCATCAATTCTACTGGCGGCGCAGTTCCGCCACTCACCACGCGAATGGGCTTTTCAAATTTCCACCGCCCAGGATTTTTTTCCAGAGCTTCAAGCACGTTGATCCACACCGTGGGCACAGCATTTGCTACTGTGATGCCCTCTCGGATCATTGTGTCGAGAATGAAGTCAGCCTCGAGAACCGGACCCAAAAGAACCATTTTCGTGCCCGTCATTACCGCTGTATACGGCACGCCCCACGCGTTTGCATGAAACATGGGCGCCAGCGGGAGGATCGTATCGTGGTGGCTCAGGGCGAACGCATCGACCATGGCCTCGGCCATGGAATGCAGCACCAGCGATCGGTGAGTATAAACGACGCCTTGCGAGAAGCCCGTTGTGCCTGACGTAAAACACATCGCCGCGCCATCGTTCTCGTCGATCACGGGATACTGAAACTCGCCCCCACTCCGTTCTAACAGCTCTTCATAGTTCAGAAACTCGACGGGTATGCTTTGTGCCCCGTAGGGCACCACGATCACGGCTTCAAACTTCACGTCGTCACGAAACTTCTCAAAGAGTGGCAACAAGACGTCATGCACAATGAGGAACCGGTCCTCTGCGTGATTCACGATTTTTGCGATTTCGTGAGGATGCAGTCGCAGATTCAGCGCATGCAGAATTCCGCCGGCACAGGGCACGCCAAAAAACGCTTCCAAGTGCGTGCTCTCGTTCCACAGCATGGAGGCCACACGGTCGCCACGCTGCAATCCGAGCTTGATCAAAGCTTTGGAAAGCCGCCGTGATCGCTCGTAGAACAGGCGATACGTCGAACGTGTCGGAGTCTTGTCCGGCCGGTGCGAAACAATCTCGATGTCCGGAAACAGTTTGCGAGCACGTTCGAGAAGCACGGGCAGCGCCAGGGGAAAATCCATCATGGTTCCGCGCATGTTGGCCTCCGCCAGGGCCTTGCGGCGGATGCTACCATCAAATGCCCGTACCCCGCGAGTCAAAGCCTTTCTGGACCTGTCTTGCGGAAACATTCGTGCACTTCTCACGGCCAGAAGCATTCCTGCAGCGAAGCCGCAGTCAAGGTCGACCATCGGGAGCCGCGTCAGCCGGCGGATCCATCCCCAAGGGATATGCCATTGAATCAGCCAAGCGTGATGGAGATGAGCGCGGCGGAAGAGGACGGAACATATCCGGTAAACGTGTCGGCTGAAACCGAAAGACCGTAGGGAGACTGTGGGGCAAAAGAGCCGTCGGGATTAACTTGGCTGCCCTGAATGGTTACGCCCGAAGTGGCGGAGAGTGACGGTCCTGCGAGCAATTGAAGCGCGGCCGATTGCACCGAGCTCGGGCATGTGACCGTAAACTGCAGGTTCTCTGTCGCATCCTTATTGTTGATGATCAGGCTGAGCTGCGTTGGCGAATTTTGGACAGTATACGCGCTCGCGTTGAGAGCCCCCGCGCCGATTGTGGTCGTGAGGAGAGCACCTTGACCGGCGAGAGCACAAAGCAGTGCGCCATAATACTCCGGTCGGGCTTCGACAACCACTCCATTACTGTCCGCGATGGGCGTGTAGCCGTCGCCGTTTCCCCCGCCGTGGAGATTGACGCCAACGCTGCCGCCTTGCGCGATCGTGAACAAATGATCGATGACCCACAGCGCCGAGGCGTAGGAATCGCTCACGTTGGGTGCGCCCCCATTGTAAAAAGAGTTCGTTTCCGCCATGCGATACGGGACGCC
>Ga0187782_10000487_pt1 | contig 26822 bp, 19 predicted proteins | sample 0715_SJ02_MP15_2_FD_132454 | JGI IMG/M metagenome (GOLD analysis project Ga0187782, IMG submission 132454) | Tropical peat soil microbial communities from peatlands in Department of Meta, Colombia - 0715_SJ02_MP15_20_MG | ecosystem: Environmental > Terrestrial > Soil > Wetlands > Peat | place... | reverse complement strand
GGATCGCAACGCCATCAGCTACTACGATCAGTACGCGAGGAACAACTCGTCTCCGTACGGGTACGGCTTAAGCGACCTGAATTATTACGGCTCGTACATCGGGGTTCCCGGCTACGGCATGCTCTGGCAGCCGTATTTCACCGGCGTCGGATGGGATCCGTTCATGGACGGGGCATGGGGCTGGTATCCCGGGTTCGGCTACATGTTCGCCTCGTCTTACCCGTGGGGATGGTTGCCGTACCGCTACGGGAACTGGATCTATGTGCCGTCGAACGGTTGGATGTGGCAGCCCGGCGGATGGAATACATGGCTGCCGGTGCCCAGCTACACTCCGACGACTCTGGTGCACCTCAACCCGATCATTGCGCCGACCACGGGTACGACAAAAACGGTCGTGGTGGGCAAGGGCGGAGCCGTGTCGGCGATGCCGCCAGCACAGATGGTCCTCAATCATGGGTCGGCCGGCTTGGGCATTCCGCGCGGATCGCTGGACAACCTGAGCCATCTGAATCGGCAGGTGAGCAGGAGCGGAAGCGCTCAGGTGCAATCTGAGCCGCAGTTCGCGGCCACTTCCGCCCGGGGCTTTAACTTAAGCGAGCCGTCGGGTCCCGAGCCCCTGTCGGCATCGTCGGCGGGGCACAGCTCAACGTCATCCAGCGGCGGGCATTCGGGCGGATCGCATCACTAGTTGTTGTGTGCTGGCTTACACGACCACGACCCCCGCATACCCGACCACCATATCGCGGTCGCCCGAGACGTCGCCCGAAGTCGCGTACTTCACCAACTCCGCGGATTTCGCTCCCAGTTCCCGCGCCGCGGTCAGCATCGTGACCGCCGGCTCGATCCCGCACATTCCGATGTGCTGCTCGATGACCACGTCATAAAGCCCGCGCGAATCGAGCATGAGGATTCGCTCGATCGCCTGATGGTCCTTGGCGCGCGTGACCACGTCCGATTCGTAATGGTTCATGTCGCTGGAAGCGACGATCAAGACCGGTTCGTCCTGTTCGGAAACGACCTCGGCGATGGCCTTGCCCAGTTCTTCCAGGATTTCCAATCGCCCGGTGCGCAGCGCTATGGGCACGAAACGGAGATGCGGCTGACGAAGCTGCAGCAGCGGCAATTCCACTTCGATGGCATGTTCGGCGCGATGCGCCGCAGAATCCTCGTGCAGTGCGGGGAAGCGCGCCTTCAGTGCGCCGGCGAGGGCCGCATCAATCGGGACTTCGCCCAGCGGCGTTTGCCAGGCTCCGTCGCTCATCATCGCCAGCGGATGTCCCAGGCCGGTGTGATTGGGGCAGAGCACGATGCATTGCTGGGGAATCTCGATGCGCGCGAAAACCGCACCCGCCACGTGCCCGGAGTACATGTAGCCGGCGTGGGGCGCGATGCAGCCGAGAGCGCGAATCGGCGACTGCTTGGCGATGTTTGGTTGTGAGAGATAGGCCTGCGCTTCTTCCTGCAGGTCGTCGCGATGTCCGGGATAGAATCGTCCTGCGACTGCAGGACGGCGTAATAGCGTGGTGGCCATGGCCCCTCCTTCGCCCGATGACGGGACCAACAGCGTAACTCTACGACTGGGGCTGGGCTTGGCGCAAGGCGCGGTAAATGGCCGCGCTTTGCTCCAGTGTGAGCGTTTCAGCGCGGGCCGTTGCCTTCACGTTGGCTTCTGCCAGGGCTTGTCTTAGGGATGCGTCTGCGTAACCAGCCTTCAGGTTGTTCCACAAAGTCTTGCGCTTCTGCGCGAACGACAGCCGGAGAAAATCAATAAACCCATCGCCCGCCACTCCCAGCTTTTCCTGCTGCGGATCGATGGTCAGCCGCAACACGGTCGAGTGAACCTTGGGCGGCGGAGCGAACGCTCCTGGAGGCAGCGTGAACAGCTTTTCCACCCGGGCATACAGCTGCGCGGTGGCGGAAAGCAGGCCATAGTCGCGTCCGCCCGGTTCGGCGGCAATGCGGTCGGCCACTTCGCGCTGCACCATGATGACGATGCTGCCAAAGTATTTGGCAAACTCGAACAGGCGCAAAAGAATGTCGGACGTAATGTAGTACGGAAGATTGCCCACCACCTTAACCGGCTCAGGCTTGATTTCCATGCCGGGGCGGCTGAGGCCCGGCTTGGGACCGAACAGGGAGTCGAAGTCGATGGCCAGCACGTCGCCTTCGATGATTTCCACATTGCGCGCCATGCCGAACTGCAGCCGGAGCTGGGCCGCAAGCACGCGATCGAGCTCCACCGCAATCAGTCGCCGTGCGCGTCGAGCCAGCAGGGCGGTCAGAATGCCGCGCCCGGGGCCGATTTCGAGCACCGTGCTCTGCGAAATGTCGCCCAGCGCGTCCACAATGCGCGCCGCCACGTCGGCGCTGGCCAGGAAATGTTGTCCGAGCTTCGGCTTGGATTTTGGACGCTGTGCGGAAGCGGCTCTTGGCACGTTGACCCTCACTTCCTCGGGAAATTAGACTGGCAAAGCGTCCCCGTCAAGTGGCCGGACGCGGCTGCCGAGCCCCGGTCTTCTTTCATCATAGCGTGCGCCGCGGGCTGCGTGGGCGGCGAGGAGGTTTCCGGATTCATGAATATCGCATTCGCCGCTTCCGAGGGGGTTCCATTTTCCAAGACGGGCGGGCTGGCGGACGTGGTGGGCGTTCTGCCGCGCGCGCTGGCCGCGCTGGGACACCAGGTCAGCGTATATCTGCCACGCTACCGCCAGACCAAGCTCACCGATCCTGCCGTCGTCGTGCGCAGCGTGACCGTCCCGTTTGACGATCAGTACCGCTTTGCTTCGGTTGTTTTCGGAGGCACACAAGGCGGGGTGAAGTTTTATTTCGTCGAATATCCCCCGTATTTCGATCGCGAAGGGCTCTATGGAACGCCGGCGGGCGACTATCCCGATAATGCGGAACGCTACGCGTTGTTTTCACGCACCGTGCTGGAAGCTGCGAAAATCCTGGGCGTGCCGCAGGTGTTTCATTGCCACGACTGGCAGTCCGCGCTGATTCCCGTGCTGCTGCGCACGGTCTACGACGAGGACCCCGCATTCCGCGATGTGGGCACGGTCTTCACCATCCACAACATGGGCTACCAGGGATTGTTTCCACCCGATACCCTTCCCTTGCTCATGCTGCCGTGGGATCTGTTCACCATGTCGAAGATGGAGTTCTTCGGGCAGGTCAACTTCCTGAAAGGCGCGCTCGCCTATGCGGATTATGTGACCACCGTCAGCCGCAAATACAGCCAGGAAATTCAAACCACCGAATACGGATTCGGACTGGAAGGCGTGTTGCACAACCGGGCGGCCACGGTCACGGGAATTCTCAACGGGGTCGATTACGAGGAGTGGAGTCCGCAGACTGACAAATACACGGTGGCCAAATATTCTCCGCAGGATCTTTCGGGCAAGGCCAAGTGCCGGCAGGATCTGCTGACGGCCTTTGGGGTCGCCAAGGCCGACGCGAAGCTGCCGGTGATCGGAATCGTTTCGCGCTTCGCGGCACAGAAGGGATTCGATCTGATTGCGCAGATTGCCGACCGACTAGCGCGCGAGGAGATGATCATCGTGGTTCTGGGAACCGGAGACAAGCCCTACGAAGAATTGTTTTCGCGCCTGAACAAACAGTTTCCCCACAAGATCGCAGTCAAGATCGCCTATGACAACGCGCTGGCCCACAAGATCGAAGCCGGCGCCGATATGTTCCTCATGCCTTCGCGCTACGAGCCTTGCGGACTGAACCAGATTTTCAGCCTGAAGTACGGTACGGTGCCAATCGTGCGCGCGACTGGCGGACTTGACGACACCATCGAGCCCTGGAACGCCCGCGCCGGCAAAGGCACCGGCTTCAAGTTCAGCGACTACAAAGGGGAATCGCTGCTGCTGACCATTCGCGAGGCGCTCGAAGCCTTCCGCGATCAAACGTCGTGGCAGGTCCTGATGCGCAACGGCATGGCCAAAGACTTTTCTTGGAACGCGAGTGCCCGCGAATACGGCAAGATCTACGAGCGGGTAAAGCAGATGAAGGGGACGACTCAACCAGCCGAAAGAGCCTTAGTTTAGTCCAAAGAAAACGGAGTTCCCCTCGCCGTCCAGCCGGTGTGCTGTCGCCGGCTGGAGAGCGGAAGAAAGAGTCGGTGCTCGGTCAGGCCGACCTCGACAGCTAATTCCCCGAACCCGCGCTGGCGATTTTCTCGCCATGTTCGGCCGCCTGCCGGGTCAGATGCGGAAAGAACGGTGTGATTTCAAACGGCATCTTTTCCCGTGCCAGGGCCAGCGCCACCGGCTGCACCTTGGCCAACTCGACCTGATCGCTCCACGGATCGAGCTTGATTCGCCCGCCCAGGGGGAGAGCCGCGATCTGGTCGATGCGCTGCGCGTCGAGTGGCGGAGCGGCCGCCAGCAACGTCGACATGCGCGTGATCGCCCCCACCGCAAAGCTGTTCCCCAAGTGCGGGCGAATCAGATTAGGCAGTTCGGGCGCATGTTGCTGCAAGGCCCGCAGAAACAGCCCGGCACTCGCGAGCTTTTCCTGGTAGGGAGAATTCTTCAGCAATTCCAGCGCTTTGGCGTCGGCGGCCGCTTCGTCGGCGGGACGGCGCTTGAAGTCCAGCCGCTGAAACGATTGCTCGTCGGGAAAGAATATGCGGTCGTTGAAGGCGAGCTTTGCGTCGAAGCGATGCCCCAGGACGATGTGGCTGAGTTCGTGGGCGAGGATCATCGCCAGCGAGGCTTCGTCGGGCAGAACATCGAGCAATCCACGGCTGAGAACAATGGTGTGGCTGATAGTAAAGGATTCGAGCGGGGCGGTGATCAGAACCCGGCAGCGCACATCCGATTGCAGGGCCAGGTTGTTGCTGATGATGAGGTTGTTGACCACCGCCTGCAGCACTTTATCCACACCGCCCGCGGGCGCAAGCAGCGCGACCTTCTGTAGGCGCTCGACCACGTTGTCCTCCGCCTGCTTCTCCCACAGGCGTTCGGCGGCTAGCGGAGTGGCGTCCGCGGCCGTTCCGCTCTGGTCCTGGATCTGGGAGTCCACTACAATCTGGGTGAATTCGTCGTTGCGGTTTTGCGCCGCATTCTTTCGGTCGAAGCCCCACAGGCGAGTCTGGGCTTTCAGGTGGAATTGGCCGGAGCCCCTGTCCTGGCCGGACTCCTCGCTGTACACATAGGCGGGCAGCCACATGCCCGGCCGCAAATTCAGGCGCCAGCTATCGAAGTGCAGGGAGCTCTGGACATAGCTGCCGTTGAAGCGCACCACGTTGTAGTCCTGGTCCTCGACCCATATGCGGCCCTGGAAGCGGCCGGCGGGGGCATCGGCCTTGGGCTCGGCATCGATCACGATGCAGCGCACTTCGCCCAAAAACTCCCGCCGCACGTAGGTGAAGTCGTAATACTTGCGGTAGAAGTCGGGGTCGAGCACAACCATCGCGGCGAAGTCCTGCGGGCGAAGGCGCTGCGAGAAAATGCCGCCCAGCTTGCCGAGACTGCCGCCGATCGATCCCTGGGCCAGAAACGAAACGCCCTGCGGACCCTGGCTGAGATCGAGCCGCTCAAGAGAGTACTGATCCCGCATGGGAATCAGGTTGCCGGCTTTGTCGGTTTTCGACTCCTGCACGTAGGTCTCGACCATGGGGCGAAGGTTGCGCATCTGGGCCACAAGTTGGCGTTCCTTCTCCACCATCCGGTCCACAACTTCGTCGAACGATCCCGGGGCCGAATTCGCTCCCGGAACAGCCGCGGCCGTTGCCGGTCCGGACGACGGATTTGCCGTTTCTTGTGCCCCGCCCACCAGTTCCCCCACCGCCAGCAGCGCCATACTCAGCCAAACTGCCCGAAACCGCCGCATACTGCCTCCTTTTCGAGTAATGCCAATTGCAATCCGCTCGGAGAGTGCACGCGGTCTTCCAGAGGGAGATTAGATTTCTTAAATGATCGGCGGCCACACACTTATGCGTTCGCCTATACTCCATCCAAGAGCAGGGGAATGGCTCGGCTATGCGTATGGCCCGCCGAACCGCGGAACTTCGTTCTGCCGGGCGGCTCCTTCGGCTTTGCTTGCGGCAGGCAGGGGTGGCGATCCCGGCATGGTCAGTTCGGCACGGTTTCCGCTGCTAGAATTCTTCCATGGCGGCTGCACAACAGCCCGGTTTTTCTCGCACCATCTTCCACGTCGATATGGACGCCTTCTTCGTCTCGGTGGAAGAGCTGTATGATCCGTCGCTGAAGGGGAAGGCGGTCGTAGTGGGCGGGCAGCGCAATGAGCGCGGCGTGGTTTCGGCTGCTTCCTACCAAGCGCGCAAGTTCGGAGTTCATTCCGCCATGCCGCTGCGAACCGCGGCCAAGCAGTGTCCGCACGCGATTTTCGTCGACGGACATCCCGCGCGCTACCGCGAGTGCTCGGAAAAGGTCTACAAGGTGCTCGGGACTTTCACGCCGCAGGTCGAAATGGCGTCGATCGACGAAGCCTATCTCGACATGACCGGGACCGAGCGCCTGCACGGTCCGCCACTGAAGGCGGCGCACGCGCTGCATCAGCGCGTAAAAGAAAGCACCGGCCTGAACTGCTCGGTGGGCATTGGAACGTCACGCCTGATTGCCAAAGTTTCTTCGGCGCAGGCCAAGCCGAACGGCGTGCTGTGGATCATTCCCGGCGAAGAGGCGAAATTTCTGGCTCCGCTTGACGTGCGCGAGATTCCCGGCGTCGGCAAGGTGATGGAGGCGCACCTGTACGCGCTTGGCATCCAGAAAGTCGGCGACCTGGCGAAGCTGGAGGAAGGGGAACTCGAACACCGCTTCGGCAAATGGGGACTGGCTCTGGCTGGCAAAGCGCGCGGCGAAGACGCCGGCGGATGGTTCGATCATGCGGTCGCCGTCGATCTCGACGCCCTGTCGATCAGCCACGAACACACGTATAACGAAGACACGGCCGATTCGGCGCAACTGGAATCCACGCTGATGCGGCTTACCGAAATGGTGGCGCGGCGCCTAAGGGAGGCAAACTTCTACGCGCGTACGGTTCAGCTCAAACTGCGCTACAAGGATTTCACCACCATCACGCGTGCGCACACATTGCCCGCGCCCACGCAACTTGATACGGAGATCTTCGAACAAATCCGCACGCTGTTTCGCAGGAACTGGAAACCCGGGATGCAGGTGCGGTTGCTGGGCGTGCAGACCTCTGGCTTTACCACGCAGGAGGCGGAGCAGATGGATCTGCTGGGAGGGAATCGGCAGCAGCGCTGGACCGATGCTCTGAAAGCCGCGGACCGATTGCGCGATCGCTTCGGAGAAGCCAGCGTGGGATTGGCTTCGGGTTTGCGCGGCGGTTTCCGCGAGCGCGTGCATGAAAATCCGGCTGCCTTGCCGGGCAAACACTCGTCGCGCAAAGGCAGCGACGAGACTCCAAGAAAGTAACCGGAAGCGAATCTGGTGTAAACTCTGTCCTCAGCTTGCAGGTGCTTCTCGGAGGAGGTCACTATGCGGCGATTCGGACTGGTCATTCTCGTCGTCACGATTGGTGGTGTGGTTGTCTTAGGCTCTCGATTCGTGAAGGCGAGCGGACCCTCTCACGGTGTTCTGCTTGTGGCTAACAAGGGCGATCAGACGCTGGGGATCATTGACCCGCAAGCGGGCAAGCAGGTGGCGGCGGTGCCTGAGGGCGGAGTAACCGGCCACGAAGTGATTACCTCGCCCGACGGGCGGTATGCGTACGTGCCGATCTATGGCGACTCGGGCGTGGACAAGCCGGGCAGCGACGGGCGCAATCTGGTGGTTGTCGATATCGGGGCGCGCAAGGTGGTGGGCAGCGTCGATTTCGGGCACGGCGTGCGGCCCCATTGCGCGATGATCGGCCCGCGCGATGGACTGCTTTACATCACGACGGAACTCGACAACTCCATCACGATTATCGACCGGCGCGCGCTGAAGATTGTCGGCACGATTCCTACTGGCAAGCCGGACTCGCACATGCTGGCGATCACACGCGATGGACACTATGCGTTCACCGCCAATGTTGGCTCGGGCAGCGTATCGGTCCTCGACATGGAAGCGCGCAAGACTCTGAATGTCATCGACGTTGCGCCGTATGTCCAGCGCATCTCGTTGTCAGCCGATGACCGGATGGCCTTCACCTCCGATCAGACCAAGCCACAGCTCGCCGTCATCGATACGGCAACGCGCAAAGTGAAGTCATGGGTGCCGCTGCCGGGAATCGGGTATGGCACGGCGGCGACTCCGGATGGACGCTGGTTGGTGATCGCCATGCCCGCAGTGCAAAAAGTGGGTGTGCTCAACTTGAAGACCATGCAGGTGGAACACACGCTGGACCTGCCGGCAGCGCCGCAAGAAGTCCTCATCCGTCCTGATGGAGCCGTGGCCTACGTTTCGTGCGACGCCAGCCACAAGGTTGCGGAAGTTCGCACCTCGGATTGGACCGTAGCTCGGTTGATCGACGCAGGGCCAGGTGCGGATGGACTGGCTTGGGCGCGGCAATAGCTTTGGCATCGATTCAACCGTGGTTTCAGGTCAGTTGTTCTCAGCGGGCTTCCGCAGTGAGCAGCGAGCCGACTCCCGGCTTGTACCCGTAATAATCTCCCACCATTTGCAAATTCTGGATGACCTCTTCGTCATAGCGCTGCTTCAGCGCCGGCGTGAGCACACTGTGCTCGGCGTTCGGGTCGGTCGCGAGATTGAAGAGATAGCTCTGCGGGGGAGAATCGTAGGTGGTGTACAGGTATCGTTCGTCGGCGGTAAGAATGCCGTAGACGGCGCGCACGTCGGAGGCGAGCAGAAGATCGTGCGGCGCGTAGCGGTTGAGTTCTTCTTTCGTTTCGGCCAGTAGCGGGCGGCCGTAGAGCGGATTGTGCCGAATCGGGCGATGGCCTAACAGATAGTAAAGAGTCGGCGCAACGTCGGTAAGCGTCGAGAGGCGTGTGTCGTCGTAGAAGAAGCGCGTGCGGGCCCGCGGAAGATGGATGATCAGCGGCACACGCATGATTTCCGGCCAGATGGAAGTCGAGTGGCTGTTGCGGCCGAGTTCGCCGGTGGCGTCGCCATGATCGCTGGTGACGATGATGATGCTGGAGTCATACAGGCCGCGTTGTTTGAGATAGTCGAAGAACTGGCCGAGACACGTATCGACCCAATGGACTTCGTAAGTGACGCGGGTGTTGAGTCCGGGGCGGTTGGGCCAATGCTGCGACGAGGGGGACGGAACGTCGTTGCGGGCGAATTGATGGACGTTTTTCGGCTGGGTGTAGAGGAAGATCGGGCGATTCCCATCACGCCGCTCATCGAGAATCATTTCTGCCTGGCGCAAAGTTGAGCCGAGTTCGAGCTGGTTCCAGAGCTTTACGTTCTTGTCGAGTCTTACGATGTCATCGTCGGGCGGCAGGATCACGCTGAGGATTTCGTCGTTGCTGACGAGCATACGATAGCCGTCGACGTGCAACATGCGGTCCAGACTGTTCAGCCGGGAAAACGGCTGGGGATAATGGGAGTGCAGCATCATGGCGCCGGACCAGATAGCCGGTTCAGAGAGAGAAGTTCCCGCGTATTGCGTGTAGGCGTGATGCAACACGATGCTGTCGCGCGCGAAGGCATCGAGGTTGGGCGTGAAATCGACCTGCGGATTGTAGGTGCCGAGATAGTCGCGGCGCAGGGAATCGATCACGAAAAGGAAAATGTTGGGGCGATCGGATTTTGTAGGCGTGAGCGGCTCGATGAGCTGAATGCCGGTGTTCGCTGGAACGCCGCGAATGTTGGTGTTTTCACGCAGGATGCGGCAGAGATCGCCGCAGGCTTCGTTGCGTGCGTTGCCCAGAATGTGATGCGCGAGCTGAAAGGAATGGTCGTGGCCGCCGTAGGATTCGAGCGCGAGGGAAATCTCGTCGTCGGTTGAGCCCAGTGGGCGGCTCCAGAAAATTTCGCTGGCCTGCAGAGCTTTATAGGTCACGGCGCTGACGGCGAGGACGGCGATCGGCACAAACGCCGGATATTGTGCGCGCGCAGGGCGCAGGCGGAAGATGCAGGCGCTGACTCCAATCCAGAGCGAGAAGGTAACGATGCTTTGGAGAAAGCCGCTCCAATCGGCCTCGCCGATGATGAATGGGAACGCGATTGCGAGTACGCAGCAGGCCGCGAGCGTGAGCCAAGTGATTGCCGGGAATCTTCTCGGAGCCTGCGCAGGATCGAGTGCTTCTTCTTTTTCGTTCAGGAACGGCAGAGCCAGCGCGAATCCCCACAGGGTAAGGGTGAGAGCGAGCGAGGCGGCGTAAATCTGAGCGGGCAGTGTGTTGAAGCTCAAAGCGCTGGCGAGAAAGCGGTAAACGATCGCCCATAAGCACGCAAAGACCAAAGCGCCGTTGATAAGCCGGCCGATCAGACGCGGCTTGGGGGTTCGCGCCGCGACTAGCGCGACGAGATTGATGATGGAGAAAACAGCCAGGGCGAGGACGAGATGCGAAAGCAGGCTCCAGGCTACGAATTCGGCGTCAGCGGCGCGGAAGTTGAGTGAGTGCGTCTGGCTGTAGATGCGCAGGCGTGCGCCCGCCACATAGACCGCGCTGACAAGGAACGCCGTCAGCACGATGCCCGAATAGGGCAGATGATCAGGTTGGCTGGTTGGCTTCGCGGGCTGGCGGTCAGGCCTCCACAAGCTCGTGATTACCAGCGGGAACAATGCCGCCAGACTCCATCCGTAAGCCGCGCGCGTGCTGCCCAGGCCGGCGAGAAATGGGCGAATCGTGAGGTAGAGTCCCGCGAGTGTGAGCCACGAGACGTTGGTAAAGAACCACCAGCTTCTCGTCTGCCACGACACGCGCAGGTCCCATCCTGCGATCAATGACGCTGCCGCCGCCACCCAGAACAGCGCGGCTTGATGCTGCACGAACCACGGCATCCAGGCATAGGCAGGCGCTTTGATCAAGAAGAAATACGTATAGGGAAGAAATGTCAGCAGGCAATATAGGGACGTCAGAACGAAGTACGTTCCGGCGGTGAGCCGAAGCAGGGTTTTGATCCAAAGCGTCACGTGGCGTGGAGACACGACTCCTCAGCGTCCGAATTCAATTTTCAGCGAGCGCCGGGTGCGGTAGCAAGTTACCGCGGGTGTCAAAGGCGGCAGCCCTGCTCCAGCCAAAAGTGCTTAGCGAGCATGGGATACCCACGTCAGCTAAGAAAGTGATTTCATTTTTTGGCGGACGGACGGAGCCGACTTGGAGTTTGGCGACAAGTCAAGGAATTTTTCGTAGGCAGCTTTGGCCTCGGCTTTCTTTTGCAGTTGGGTGTAGGCGTCGCCGAGATTCAGATAGGCAATGGCGCGGTTGGGGTCGTTAGCGATCGCTTTCTGATACCAGGTGACGGCCTGATCGTCCTGACCCATGCGGTAGAAAGCGAATCCGGCGTTGTTGGCGAACAGGGCGCTGGCGGGCTGCAGTTTGGAGGCCTCCATGAATTTGGCGGCAGCATCGGCGTAGCGTTTTTCTTTGTAGAGCCGCATGCCTTCGTCATTGGCGGCCGCGGCGGGGTCGGGAGGAGTTGAGACCGGAGGCGGCGCAACCAGATTCGGAGTTGGCGCCGAAGTCCCTTGAGGCCCGGCCCCGGGCGCTTGCTTCAGGCGGGCTTCGGCGGTTTCCAGTTTCTTGCGCAGTTCTTCGTTCTTGCGCTGCTCGTCCTTCATCTGGGCGCGCAGCTTTTCCAGTTCAGCATTGACCTTGATGCCGTCGTCAGGAAGCTGGGAGGAATCTTCGTTGAGGAATTCGGTGTCGTGCTTCCAGTCGAAGATGAAGTCTCCGCCTTCGCTGCCGGGCAGGTTGCCGAACGCCGGAGTTTGATGCGAGAGCGCAGAAACTGCGGGGGCGACATAGGCGGCAAGTTCCGTCGCCGTGATGACCCCGTCGCCATTCAAGTCGGCGCGACCGTCGAGGCCCTGAAGCAGAGTCCAGGTGAAAACCGAGTGGCCGTTGGGTCCGTTATCGGCGACCTGCTGGTCGGCGCCGCCGGCGGTGAACATCTGGCGGGCCTCGCGGCGGGAGATTTCATTGAGATAGTTCTGCGAGGCCTGCATGCCGCTGCCGCGGGTGAGCGCCAGTCCGCTGTAACAGGAATCCATCACGAACAGCAGGTGCTTGGCGGGAATGGCCTCCGAGATGTCCTGAAAATTAGTCATCGAAATGGCGCTGCCTTCGTAGTCGGTGAGGTCGGCGTCGACGGGGATGATGTAGCCGAGCTCGCGGCCGGAGGCGAGTCTGCGCGTGGCTCCATGGCCGGCGTAGAAGACGAAGACGCGGTCGTCGTGCTGCACTTTGCTGGCGTCGGCCAGCTTGTCTCCCAGCAGGGAAAGAATATTCTGGCGCGTGGCTTGCGTGTTGAGCAGCGTGGTGATGTGGTCGGGCTTGAAGTTGTATTTCTGGATCAGCAGATCTCTTACCGCCAGCGCATCGTGCGTGGCGTATTGCAGCTTCTGCCAATTCACGTAGTCGTCGATGCCGATAATGGCGGCCCAGCTGTCGTGATACGGCTGTGCGGCAGCCGGAGGAGAAGGAGCGGCCTCGGTCTGCACGCCGCGAGTTTCAGCGGCGGCGAAGGCCGAGCCGTTCCAGGAAACGAAATTGTAGCCATCAGCTTCGAGTGTTTCGATGACGACGGGAAGCGCATCGAGCCCAACCTTGTGGATGTCGTGGAAAAGAATAATGCCGCGATGCTGCTGTTCGACTTCGGTGATCACGCGCTTGGCCACGGAATTGGGCACCGGGTCGGCCCAATCTTCCGAATCGACGTTCCACAAGACGGTCTTCATCTTGTCGGATTGAACTTTATCGAGGATGTCTATGTTGGTGGCGCCGTAGGGCGGACGGAACAGAACGGGCGGAGACTTCAGGATGTAGGTGATTAGGGCGTTGGTGGACTCGATTTCCTTGGTGCGGGCGGCTTCGGTGAGCTTGGGAAGAACCGGATGGCTGTAGCTGTGATTGGCGATCATCGAGCCGGATTCCAGAATGCGGTAGCTGGCGGCGGAGGTGGGGTCGAGCGTGATCTTGTTGTCGGGGCCAACCGTGCCGAGATTCTTGCCGACTTCGAAAAAGACGGCGTGCAGGTTGTACTTTTTCAGGATAGCGAGGACTTGGTCGGTGTAGCGAGGGTGGGGGCCGTCGTCGAAGGTGAGGGCAACGGTTTTTTCGGGCATATCAGTGCCGAACATCTCGAGCTTGCTCTTAGGAGTCGCTCCGCCGCGCGATTCCGCGGGAGGGAGCTGCGAAGCGTTTTCCCGGAGAATTTCTTCGCGCGTGTATTTCGTTTTCAGGAAAGCGACGTAGTGTTCCCAGGCCTCGCGATGGACGGGCATGCCGCGGGTCTGGAGTCCGGCGAAGATCTGGGAGATTTCCTTCTGATACAGCGACTGGATTTTTTCCACGGCGGCCACGTCGTCGGCGAGGCGCTTTTGCTGCGCCGCATTGAGGTTTGCCTGAGGAGTGGCGGCGAGGCCGTCGAGAACGTCGCGGAAGGCGAGCTTGTCGGCATCGCGATAGTCGCCGCCGGTTTCGAGGCGGGTGAGGAAAGCTTCGAGCAGGGAAGAGTTCCTGGCAGCAAGTCCGGCGTTCAGGTCCTGCTCGAGTTTTGCGAGGCGGTCGCGATTCTGCTCAAACAAAATCCAGGCAGTCGTGCGCACGCGCTCGCGGTTGCCTTCGTCGAGGGCGGAGGCGTTGTCCATGAGGACTATGATTTTGCGGTAGGCGGCGACGGTGTCGTCCATGGTGTCGGAGACGGAAATCTCTGCGCGAGACGCAGGGACGGCGGCCAACGCGATCGCCGCCAATGCGGCGGAAACGAGCAGACGATAGGGGCGCATAGCAGCACCTGCAAAAACTCGGTAACAGCGTACTCCAAAATTGAGGAATTCGCAGCGGATGAGCAAGAGAACGAAGGCCGGGCATCCCGGAAGATTATTCCGGATCCCGGCCTGCGTCTTACATCAACTTGAGTGAGGGCGAAGCGAAGGACCACCCGGGTCCTTCGCTCGCTCACGATGACCAACGGCAAAATTGCCGGGAGCTTTAGTTGCCCGAGTTGGTGTTGGCGGCGGAGGTCGGTGCCGTTGTCGGCGTCGAGGTGGCTCCGTAGCGGTTCAAGCGCGGATAGAACGGCGTGACTTCAAACGGCATCTTGTCGCGCGCCGAGGTGATGGCGACCGGGGCCGTCTTCACCATTTCCGCCTTGTCGTCCCAGGGATTGATCTTCACGCGTCCGCCCAGCGGCAGGGCTGCGATCTGATCGAGCTTGTTGGCGTCGAGCGCCGGCCCGAGCGTTGAGAGCGAGGACAAGCGCGTCACCGTTCCGCCGTCGGTCAACGGATTGCCCAGATGCGTGGTGAGCAGGGCGTTGAGCTGGCCGGCGCGCTGCTGCAGCGCCTTCAGGAACAGGCCAACGTTGTCGAGCTTCTGCGCATAAGGTGAGTTCTTAAGCAGTTCGACGGCTTTTTTGTCGGCGGCCTGCTCTTCTTCCGGAATGTGCTTGAAGCCGAGATTCGAGTAAGTAGAATCGTCGTTGAACAGCATGCGGTCGTTGAAAGCGTACTTCGAGCCCAGGTTGTGGCCGAGCACGATGTGCGCCAGTTCGTGGGAAAGCACAGCGGCCAGGCTGGCTTCGTCGGGAAGCACGTCGATGAGGCCACGGCTGATGACGATCGTATTGCCCACGCTGAAGGTCTCCAGCGGTGCGGTCAGCAGCACGCGGGTGCGGACCGGGCGCGGCAAATCGATGTTGTTGGTGACTTCCAGGTTGTTGACGACGGTCTGAAGAATGCGGTCCACGTCGCCTTCGGGAGCGAGCAATCCGGCGTTAGTCAGGCGCTCGATGACATTGTCTTCCGCCTGCTGCTGCCAAACGCGCTCGGCCTGCAGCGGCGAGGCATCCTGCGCCGTGGGGCTGGCGTCGGTCACGCTGTCCACGCGGATGTTGGTGAGTTCGTCATCCTTGCTGTCCTTCTTCAGATCGTAACCCCAGATGCGAGTTTGTGCCTTGAAGGCCTCTTTGTTCTTCACGCCCGCGCTGAAGTCGCCTTCCTCACTGTAGATGAAGGCCGGCACCCAGTAGCCGGGGATCAGGTTCAAGCGCCAGCTATCCATGTGGAAGAACGAAGAATTGCGCGGCGCGGGATAGTACGTGCCGTTCAGGCGCACGATGTTGTAGCCCTGATCTTCCACCCAGATGCGCCCCAGGAAGCGGCCGCGTCCGGAACCCTTCTTAGGAGTCACATCAAACACCAGGCAGCGAACGTCGCCGAGGAACTCGCGGCGCGCGTAGTGGAAATCGTAGTGTTCGCGGTCAAAGTCGGCGCGATCGGCGTACACCATCCAGGAAAAGCCCAGAGGCTGATATTGCACCTTGTAGAGCTTCTGGAAACCGCCCAGCAGGCGGGTCTGCATACCGCCCTTTTCTTCGTCCTTCAGGTAATCCTTGCGGTCGATGGTTTCGCCCATATCCATGCGGCCGAGGAAGTAGTGATCCTCGCTGGGCACGGGGCCAAGCTGGGGATCGGCCGTCAGGTTCTGCAGATAGGTCTCGACTACCGGATTGCGGTTGGCTAGCACCTTAATGAGTCCGTGTTCGCGCTCGATGAACAGACTGACGACCTGGTCCATCGTGGTGGGCGCGGTGACCGGCGGCGGAGGTGCAGGCGTAGACGCAGAAGTCTGCCCAGGAGCAGCCTGACCGGCAGACGCTTGCGCGGATTGAGGCGCGGGAGCGGGCGGCAGCACAGGCTGCCCCGTTGGCGCGATTTCCGACACCGCAGGCGGTGTGGACGTCTGCGAATCAGCCGCCTGTTGCGCGACCGCGCTATTTGTTATCAGCAAACCCGCCAGCAACGCCGCAGTGAGAATCCAGATCGAAGTACGCATAACGCTTTTTCTCCAATTTCTCCTAAATCAATTGCCAGTACTCAGTTGCCAGCAGCCAGCTATCTGGTCACTTACAGCCGAGTTACTTCGCCAAATACTTGGTACGCCCTTCCTAAACCTCTAAGAAACCGACCTGCCCCGGCCAGCTGCGATTCCCCTGACAACTGGCAACTGCTGTTCAGTACGCCAGTTGGAACGACACGTGAACCACGGCGGTCGAATCGACCGGCTGGCCCATGCGCAGAGCCGGCTTAAAACGAATCTTGTTGGCGGCGGCGATGGCGGCTTCGTCAAGGCCGTGCCCGAGGCCGCGCACCACGCGATTCACATGCAGCGTGCCGTTGGCCGAAAAACTCACTTCCAGCAGGACTTCGCCTTCCAGCTTCAAACTGCGCGCCTCGTCGGTGTACACCGGATTCGGCTTGAAAGTAATTTCCACGGGAATCGTGGACGGGCCGGAATCGGCCTTGGCGATTTTCGGGCCGTCATGCACCACCTGCTCGGCGCCGAATCCGCCGGTGGAGACGTTGCCCTTGCCGTTGCTGCGGCCATCGCCCTTGCCGCCGTTGGCGATGCCGTTGCCGAAATCAGCACTGGCGACCGTTCCTTTAATTCCCTTGGCTCCGCCCGAACCGTTGCCCTGTCCCTCGCCGGCAGGCGCGTCAAACGATCCATAGGTCGCTGCGTAGAGCTTGGCGCCCTGTTTGCCGGTGCCCTTCAGCCCGTTGGGATCGCCAAAGCCTCCGGTCTGCACCTGCTGCACCGGGGCGTTCACGGTGGGCGTCTGCGAGCTTCCGCTGAAGTCACCGGTATGAACCAACTGGGGACGTGCGCCCCCAACCGAGATTTTCAACTCCGGCGTGGGAAGCTGATTGAGCACCACCTTGGGCGCCTCCGGCGGCGGAGCCTGACGGCGAATTTCGGGCGGAACCACCAGCTTTGGTTGTTCGAAGACCGGAAGTTTTACGGGCGGAAGCAACTTGGCCCTGATCTCCGGCTTTTTGATGGGTGCCGGCTCCGGCCGCAAGGACGGCCGGGGAATCAGTTCAGTGACGTGATACTGCGTGAGCACCAGCTTGTCGGGGAAAAACACCCCGATGTTCAGAGCTAACAGGAGCAGCAGCGCGACCAACCCGTAGGCTGTGGCCACCGCACGTGGGTTGATCCTGCGTTCAGGCAGTAATCCGAATTGCAGTCCGGGTGCAGCCGTTGCCATGCCTTTTGCTCCATTGGGACCGGGCCAGTGGGGAAATGGACCGGGGTTTGGAGTCTTCAAAATACGGGAGATAGGACAGGGGGTAAACGTGTCCACGGCTCTTGACCTTAAGTAATGAGCCCGCCTTCAGATTTGGGAATTGTCCCAAAACGGGCGCGGGACGGTCGTTCTGGACGATTAGTCCTTAGCGTTCAGAAGCTTGGGAAGGCGAAGCAAGGGCCTTGCGCGAAAGGGCACTCACCCCGAGTCCGACAAAAAATGTCACACCGGTTCCCATCGTCACCCACCAGGTCCAAGGCACTGGAGTCGCTAGCCAAAGGTATAGTTCGAAGCCGAATCCGCAAAGCATTCCGATCATGGTTCCGAACTGGTTGGCGCGGCGGGTGAGCGTGCCGAGAAGGAAGGCTCCCAGCAGCGCGCCGTAAGCCACCGACGCGATCTGCAGTCCGGCCTCAACCACGCGGCCGGCATGATGGAGGGCAATCACGGCCAATCCGAACAGGATGAGCGCCCAGGCGAGCGTGGCCAGGCGGGAGAGGCGCATTTTCGTTTTCTCATCCGCGTGGGGATGGAGACGAGCGTAGAAATCCATAATGGAGCTGGAGGAAAGGGAATTCAGCGCGGCGCTGAGATTGGACATGGCCGCGGCAAGAATCGCGGCAATCAGCAGACCGGAAATTCCGTGCGGCAGGCGCGTGGCGATGAACGTGGGGTAGATGCGGTCGGCCTTGCCGAATGTTTCGGACGGGACACGGTAGTAGGCCCACAGCATCACGCCGACCAGAAGAAACAGCGCGAACTGAAACAGGATCGCGAAGCCGCTGGAGACCAGCGCCATCGCGGACTGTTTCTGTCCGCGGGCCGCCAGCAGGCGTTGCACGATGAGCTGGTCGGTGCCGTGGCTGGCGGTGGTGAGAAACGTTCCGCCGACAAATCCGGCCCAGAAGGTGTAGGGAAGCAAGCGGCTGGGGCGGAAGTCGAAGAGCTGAAATTTTTCGGCGGCGGATGCGGCAGAGTGGATTGCTGTCCATCCGCCAGGAACGAGATGAAGGATGGTGACGAGGCCGACCAGCGTTCCGCCGACGTAGATGACGGTCTGCACCACGTCGGTCCAGATGACGGCGGCCAGTCCGCCTTCGAGCGTATAGATGAGCGTCAACGCCGTGATGATGGCAATGGAGGCGATCTGGCCGGTGCCCAGCGCGATGGAGACGACGATGGAAACGGCGTAGACGCGCACCCCTTCGGCGGCGGCGCGCGTGAGCAGAAAAAGTCCAGCAGTGAGCGAGCGCAGTTCGCGGCCGAAGCGGCGTTCGATCAGTTCATAGGCGGTGTAAAGATCTCCCCGAAAATAGTGAGGCAGAAGGACGAAGCTGATGACGATGCGGCCGACAACGTACCCCATGACGACTTGCAGAAAGGTGAAGTTGGTGTCGTAGGCGAGGCCGGGAATGCTGATGATGGTGAGCGTGCTGGTTTCGGCGGCGACGATGGAAAGTGCGATGGCCCACCAGGGAATGTCACGCCCAGCTAGAAAGTAATCCCGCAGGGTGCGCTGTTGTTTGCGGAAACGAAGTCCGAACAGGGTGATGCCGGCGAGGTAGAGCGCGATGATGGCGAAATCGATCCTGTCCAGGCTCATGCTTTTTAGTAACGTCGAATCGCCGCTATACGACTTTCGTTCCCGGCAGCGCCACAATCCCTTCACGGCGGCGAAGATGATAATGATCGCCACGGATGGCGCCAGGCTTGGTCGCGGCGACGGGTACGTCGGACCTGCGGCCGGCCAAGGCGAGTCCGTCGGCCGGGGCGGTGAAGCTCAGGCCATGCGCGTCTCCCGAGTTTGCAAGTTTCCTCACTTCCAGCTTTGCGGGCATGGATTCCATTATCGAGGCAACGCCGGACCGTAGCTAGTGGATGCGGGTTATTAAGCATGGCACATGGCTGCCGCACTGAGAACGGAGAACCGGGAACAGAGAACTGATGTGTTACAACTGACGCGTGCCCTATTACCTGGGAATCGACGGCGGGGGAACGAAGACGACCTGTGCGGTTGGTGACGAGTCGCGAATGCTGGCTACGGTCGTTGCGGGCCCGAGCAATATTGTGCGCGTGGGAGCAGGGCAGGCGCGGGAGTCGCTGCTGGCGGCGGTGAGGCAGGCTTGCGTGGCCGTAGGAATCGGTCCGTCACAGGTGCGGCGTACCTGCGTGGGAGGATCGGGTGCAGCGCGTCCGGAGTTGGCGCAGGCGGTGCGGGGGTTTCTAGGCGAGATCATATCGACGCCCATCGATGTAGTCGGCGACATGGAGATCGCGCTGGAAGCGGCATTCGATTCAGGTCCCGGAGTGATTGTCATCGCCGGAACCGGCTCCATTGCCTATGGGAGGAATGAGCAGGGAAGGACCGCACGCGCCGGCGGCTGGGGATTTGCCATCGGCGACGAGGGTTCGGCGCATTGGATTGGCCGCGAGACGGTGCGGGCCGTGTTGCGGGCCAGCGATTTGGATGAAGAACGTGTGGCGGCCTTGTCTTTGACTGCAGCCCTGTTTCAGGCGTGGGGAGTGCGGACGCTTTCTGACTTGGCACGCGCGGCGAATTCGATTCCACCTCCCGATTTTGCCGCGTTGTTTCCGCCAGTGGCGGCAAGCGCGGACGAACTTGCAGTGCGCGTGCTCAGTGAAGCAGGCAGAGAACTGGCGGCGCACGCGGCGGTGGTGATGGCTCGGCTGTTTGGGGGCGAGCAGGAGCCGGTCCGGGTCGCCGTCACCGGGAGCGTCTTTCGTCATGCCTCGCAAGTACGGGAGGTTTTCTATGATGAGCTGCGAAAGCGCGAACCGCGTGCGGAGGTGAACCTGCAGGTGGTCGATCCGGTGGAGGGTGCGCTGCGGATGGCGCGCCGAGCCGATACAGCGAGTCGTAGTTGAATCTCGCGACGAAATTTTTCTGACAGGCCGATGGCGAACGAATCCAAACCGGGCAAACTTGAGGAACTCCCTCCCGATTCTCCTAACCAAACTTCCGAGACTGTTGGGACCGTGCTCAGCGAAGACCTGGCGCTGGCGCAGCTCAAGGATCGCGAACTGGCGGTCGATGCGATCGAAGACATCAGCCAAAACGTTGGGCTAATGAGGTTGCGCAAGGTGCGGATGGAGTTGGCGGCGCATCCCCGGACGCCCCGGCGAATCGCGCTGCGCCTCATCCGGGAACTGTACCCGTTCGATCTGATGCGCTTCGCGCTGCTGCCCGTGGTTCCGGCCGATTTGAAGCAGGTTGCGGATCAGGCCTTGCTGACGCGCCTGCCTTCCATCACGCTGGGCGAGCGAATCTCGCTGGCGCGGCGGGGATCGGGCACGATCGCAGGCGCGCTGCTGCGCGATAAAGAGTCGCAGGTGTGGCAGGCGGCGCTGGAAAATCCGCGGCTCCTCGAAGCCGACGTGGTCAAGGCGCTGCGCCAGGCCGATTCGCCGCCGTTCCTGGAAGCGGTGACCCGTCATGCCAAGTGGTCATTGCGTGTGGGGGTGCGGGCGGCGCTCAGCCGCACGCCGGACGAGGCAGGGGTTGACGGGCGGGATAGCACAACGGCGGAAGCTCACACGTCATCGGATAATGAGTGATTCTGTCGGGAATTGTTGATCGTTGATTGATGATTGTTGAATGAAACCCAACGCATCGCGGTTTTGGTTCTCATTCAACAATCAAAAATCAAAAATCAACAATCAAAAATCTGTTGGAAGCCGGTGCGCGAAGTCACCGGCATCTGTAGCCGTGATCACTGCGACGATATGAACCCAGCAATATAGTTCCTCCCGGTTTTTCGACCCCACACTTTCACATCAACCACATGACTCGGGATCGGGTTCGAGCCCTCGTCCCGAAATTCAGGCCAGGCCCGAGTCCCTTCCCGGCAAGGAAGGAGTTGTCTATGTTTGCACGTGTTGTGGAGTTCATTCCGAAAGTGCAGAAAAAGGACGAACTGATCAAGACGGTTCGTCAGGAAGTCCTTCCCATCCTCAAGAAGCAACCGGGATTCCTCGAGGTGCTGCCTCTGTTCCCGGTGAACGAGAACGATAGGTACATCCATGTCTCGCTCTGGACCGACAAAGAGCAGGCGGAGAAGTTCGCGAGGAGCGACGCGTTCACGAAAATCGACCAGAAAATGAAAATGTTCCTCGACACCCCCACCTCCTACACCATCAGGACCTTCCATGTGGAGGCCTCGGTGTGTGAGCATCTGGTGGAGACGCTGATGGCAGCCGCCTAAGCCGGACGACTTGCAAGACTTGAAGCCGGAGCGGAAATCGCTCCGGCTTTTTGCGTTTGACAAGTTCCTGTTTCGCTTGCGCGCGACAGCGCTACTCGTAGCGCAGGGCTTCGATGGGATCGAGATTGGAAGCCCGCAGAGCGGGAACCATGCCGCTGATGACGCCGACGACGGCGAGAATCGTGGTGGCGACGAGAAGAATTGCCGGGGAGACGACCAGGCGAATGTCGCCGGCCTCAGCGTGCTTGGCCATAGCGCTGTAGAGGGTGAGCCGTCCGACGGAAAGGGAAATCACGTAAGAAAGCAGAATGCCGAGCAGACCGCCCATGGCGGTGATGACCATGGCTTCGGCAAGGAACTGCACGAGAATGTCGCGGCGGCGGGCACCCAACGCCTTCTCCACGCCAATCTCGCGGGTGCGTTGCGTGACCGAGACCAGCATGATGTTCATCAGCCCGATCCCGCCAATACTCAACGTGACCGTGCCGATCACGCCGAGAAGAATCTTGAGCATGGCGGTCATGATGCCGAACTGCGAAAGTTGCTTCTGGGCGTCGAAGACGAAAACCGCGCGCGGGTCGTCGGGTTTGAACCCGTGGGCGGTGGCCAGCGTGTCTTTGATGGTCTTGCCCATCTTGTCGTGATCCAGGCCGGCGGAGTCGAGCCAGATCCCGTCCAGATAATGGGTGTCCTTGACGACATCCATGGAGGCGAATGGAATGTAGACGACTCGATTGTCGTCGCTGTCGCCCTCCTGCATGCGGGGCTTGAGCACGCCCACCACCTGAAACGTGACTCCGTCGACGCGAATGGTTTCGCCCACCGTGTTCATGCCGGAAAACAGGCGGTCGCGCGCTTCTGAGCCGAGCACGGCGTTCAGGCCGTGCTGCATGTTGTCGGCTTCGTTCAGGAAGCGGCCTTCAGCAACGTCGAGGTTCCAGATGTCCTGAATGGAGGGGTCGAAGCCCATGGCGGGGAAGGTGAAGGAGCGATTGTTGTTCTGTACGGTGGAATCCTTTGCGGCCATGCGCGACGAGTTGCGGCAGAGCGGGACGTTGTTGCGCAGCAGTTCGAGGTCGTCGTTGGTGAAGCGGATCTGGACTCCGGCTTTATTGCCGCCGGCCTGCATCGAGGTGCGGCCGGGAAAAATGCCCACGGCGGTGGCGCCAAAACTCTGGAAGATGTTGGTGATGGCCTGGCTGAATCCGTTGCCGTAGGCCAAAAGAAGAACGACTGTGGCGATGCCCCAGGCCATGCCGGCCATGGTCAGCAGCGTGCGCCGAAGATCGTGGCGCATGGCCGAAACCGCCTGACGCACAAGATCGCCTAGGGAAGTGACGACCGGCCGGGAGCGGGCGCGCTTGGCGTGAGCTTCGGCATGGGGCGGCGCGGGGACTTCCGTGGCCGCGGCCTGATTTACCAAACCCAGATTGAGCATCTCGTCAGCCATGCCTATTCCTTGCGCAGGGCCTCCACCGGTTCAAGCAGCGCGGCGCGCCGGGCGGGATAAAGCCCGGCCACAATGCCGGCAACCGCCAGCGAGATGACCGCCAGCACTGCCGTGGACGGGACAAGTTTCGGTGGATCGAAGTTGCCCATGTCGACGCCAGAAAGTGCGCTCATGATCAACGCGGCTCCAGCGATGCCGATGCCGCCGCTGAGCAGCGTCAGGAATGCGCCCTCCACGAAGAACTGAAACATAATGCTGCCATTGGTGGCGCCAACGGCCTTGCGCAGGCCGATTTCGCGGGTGCGGTCAGCGACCGCAACCAGCATGATATTGATAATGCCGATCGCGCCCAAAGCCAGCGTCACCAGCCCTACGCTGCCCAGGAAGGTATTCATGGCGTCGAAGATCTTGCCCACCTGATCCACGGTCTGAATCGTGTCCCATTCGTCGAAGGAGTCGGGATTCGTGGGATCGAAGCCGTGATTGCGCGCGATGACGCGGTGAACTTCCTCCATGGCGGTTTCATGCAGGGCGCGGGATTTCGGCTGGTAGTTAATCGCAGAGATTACGTCGGTCGCTTCCCCGGTGTTAAGGGGTGGAAAGAACTCGTGCATGCTGCTGAACGGGACATAGCTCTGCAGATTCTGGTTGGTGTTGTCGCCGTGTCCGATGCGTTGCAACGTGCCGATAACTTCGAAGCGGATGCCGTTGAGCAGGATCGTACTGCCGACAGAAGGTCGCCCGGAGAACAGAGTGCGGCGCGTCTCGTCTCCCAGCACGATAACCGTGCGCTTCTGGGCATCATCCATTTCGTTGAGCCACCGGCCTTCGTTGATGGGCAGGTAGCGGATGTCGGTGATGTCGGCGGGAACGCCACTGATGCGCCCACTCGACTGGTAGAAGTCGCTGACGGCGCGAATGTCGCTGCGGGCAATGACCGGCGCGGCCGCGCGCACGCTGGGGCATTCGCGGACGATGTCCTGATAGTCGTGAACATTCAAGTAGTACTGGCGTAAGGCGGTGAAACTGCCCAGCATGGCGGGAGCACGGCCCGACCAGATGAACATGACATTTTCGCCGATGGAGGCGAACTGCTTGCGATTGCCCGAGCGGAAGCCCTCGCCCACACCCACTAGAAGCAGCAGGGAGCCCACGCCCCAGGCAATGCCGAACATGGTCAGGAACGAGCGCAATTTGTGCGCCCACAGCGTGCTCAGAGTCTGCCCGAAAATGTCAAAAATGTGGCGCACTACTCTGAATTATACGTGCCGCCCGTTTGCGCCAGTTTCCCGGCTTGTTGGACCTTAGACCTTAGACCTCAGACCTCAGACCAAAGACCCTCGGCGTTTCCCGCGACTATTAGACGGCACGAACCTGTTTTTGTTTACGCAGCCTGAGTTTTATACGACCAGAAATTCTCGCCGAGAACATGAAGGCGAAGGTCCAAGGTCCAAGGGCCAAGGGCCAAGGTCTGAGGTCTGTGGTCCAAGGTCTGAGGTCGAATCAGGTGTGGGGCCGGGCACAAATTTTCCAGAATTTCGTTCCGAATCCTCCACAAGTTGGTTATGCTCTAGCCGATGACGACTCTTGCCCTGAGCGAACTGCTGGGCGCCACGGTGTATGACCCGTCAGGTGCGGCCGGACGGGTGCGCGAGGTGACGCTGGCTCCGCAGGAGGATCGCTCGCGCATTTCGTCGCTCATCGTGAAGACCAAAGCGGGTAACCGGGTGCTGCCGTTTGCCGCGGTTTCTTCGATCAACGGTGGAGTTCGCGCCGCAACCCGCTCCGGCGAATGGCCCGCCGCCAACGGCACCGAGGGATTGTTCTTGCTGGAACGCGATCTGCTCGACCAGCAGGTCATCGACGTCAACGGGCGAAAAGTGGTGCGCGTCAACGATGTGGATCTGGAGCTCGACCTGCAGAAGAATGATCTGCAGAAGAATGACCTACAGAAAAATGACCTGCAGAAAAATGCCGGCCCGGTGCATCCCGTGCTGCGCGTTCTTTCTGTGGATGTCGGGGCGCGGGGTGCGATCCGGCGCCTGCTGCGGGGAGTGGCTCCAAAGTCGGTGTTGCATGCGCTGATCGGCCGCATTCCGCCGCGCAGCATTCCCTGGAAATTCGTTGACGTCATCGAGACCGATCCCGCGCGGCGGGTGAAGCTCAGGATTTCCCACGAAGGCCTGGCCAAGCTGCATCCCGCCGATATTGCCGACATTGTGGAAGACCTGGCGCCGGACGAGCGCGAAGCGGTGTTTGAGACCCTGCCCGAAGAAACGGCGGCCGATGCGCTGGAAGAAGTCGAACCCAAGGTGCAGAAGGCCATCGTGGAATCGCTCGGTTCCGAGCGTGCCGCCGACATTGTCGAGGAGATGAATCCCGATGCCGCCGCAGATCTGCTGGCCGATCTGCCCGAGGACAAGACCGAGCAGATTTTGGTGCAGATGGAACCGGAGGCCCAGCAGGATGTCGTGGAACTGCTGGAGCACAAGGAAGGCACGGCCGCCGGGCGCATGACCACGGAATTTCTGGCTTTGCCGGTCGACGCCACGGTGCAGAACTCCATCGACTCGCTGCGTGAGTTTGAAGGCGGCGTCGAGGCGGTCAGCACCATCTACCTGGTGGGCTCACAAGGAACACTGGTGGGAGCGGTTCCGCTGGCGCGAATCGTGCTGGCTCCGCTCCACGCTCCCATGCTGTCGCTCACGCAAGAGCCGCTGGTGCTCGCCCATCAGGAAGCCAAGGAAGATGAAGTGGCGGAACTGTTCGACAAGTACAACTTGCAGACTCTACCCGTGGTTGATGAGCACAACAAGCTGACCGGAGTGATCACGTCCGACGATGTGATCAGCATGCTGCGGGCAAAGCTATAACGTGAATAGGGCAGCGTGGGCTGCCCGGTAGATTTTGCACTGAACGGGAGGTCCAAAGTGGTAGAAACGGCGCCAGAGACCAAGAGCTCCTGGGTGCAAATCGCCATCTACCTGCTGCTGCTTTTTGCTTTCAGCTCGGTTTTCTACCTTCTGCTCCTGCGGGCGGGCAAGCTCGCATCCGGCGCAGGCCTCTACATTGTCGGCATCATGTGGTGTCCCGCATTGGCGGCTCTGGCCACGCTCAAGCTGAGCCGACGCAAGCTGGCCGACCTTGGCTGGAAGTGGCCCCAGGGAAAATATGCGGCCATGAGCTGGCTGATTCCCTTGTTCTATGCCCTGACCACCTATCTGATTGTCTGGGGCAGCGGGCTGGGTGGTTTCCCCAACACAACTTTCACGACACGGTTGAGTTCGCTCCTGGGTCTCCGCCTTGGGCCTACGCTATCCACCGTTGCGTACATATTGCTGGCAGGGACCTTCGGCATGGTCCAGAGTCTGGCCACGGCGTTGGGCGAGGAGATCGGGTGGCGCGGTTTTCTGGTTCCGGAGCTTTTCCGAAACGTTGGATTCACCGGCACCGCTCTGATCAGCGGCGTGGTTTGGTCGGTCTGGCACTATCCCATCCTGATCTGGGGAAACTACCATGGCGGAACGCCGATTTGGTATAGCCTGACCTGCTTTACGGTTCTGGTTCTGTCGGTCTCGTTCATCTTTGCCTGGATGCGGCTGAAGTCGGGGAGCCTTTGGGTGGGAGCTCTGCTGCATGCCAGCCACAATCTCTACATTCAGAACATTCTCACGCCGCTGACCCGCGATACCGGAAAAACCGCCTGGTACATCGACGAATTCGGCGCGGTTCTGCCTCTGGTGACCCTCGCCGTGGCGGTGTATTTCTGGCTCCGGCGCGGAGAGCTTGATGGCAAGTCGGATGCTGTCAAGACTACTGGCTATCCCGATTCGTAACCGCCACGCGAAACACTGGCTTTGCCGTCTCGGCCGCTTCCATCTCGAATGTCTGCTCCGTCCTGTTGGCGTCATAGTCGCGCCAAAGCCAGATCATCGACTCGGGAAACTCCGCGGCTCCCTGTCCGGGATTGTGGCTGCCTTTCCCGAAGCTGAAATGAAAATC
>Ga0187782_10000485_pt1 | contig 26849 bp, 24 predicted proteins | sample 0715_SJ02_MP15_2_FD_132454 | JGI IMG/M metagenome (GOLD analysis project Ga0187782, IMG submission 132454) | Tropical peat soil microbial communities from peatlands in Department of Meta, Colombia - 0715_SJ02_MP15_20_MG | ecosystem: Environmental > Terrestrial > Soil > Wetlands > Peat | place... | reverse complement strand
CGAGCAGGGGAAGATACCCTCGTTGCATCTTTCTGGGGAGAGTGAAGAAGTTTCCTTGAATGATCCTCCGGCAGCTCTCAGCGCCACAGTGGCAGGGCACGGGACCGATCCACTCCTCCCAGATGTTGAGAGCATAATCCCAGGTGAGTTCCTCCCCCCTCCGGATGTTCTTCCGCGCCCACACCCCTCGGACACCGCTTCTCGTGTCCGTCCGAACGTAGGTATTGGGGTCGCACGAATGGTTGATGAACTTCTCGGGCGACTTCATCCACGTTACCTTCTCCTTCCCGTCGACCGTGACAAACACGTCGATGAAGACCTCCTGCTCGGGGGTCAGTTTGCCCCGATCGAGGACCGGGTGCGAATCGTCGATGTCTAGGAGAAGGTCGCCCTTCCGGAACGACCTCTTGGCAAAAACTCCCCGACCATGAATCTTGGACCCCCGTACCAGGACCATCCTCGGTTCACGCCCCGATTCGTCCACGGGCATACATCGCACCAGGCTTCGATTCCCGTCTAGTGGGTACGTTCCGGATAGCCTTGCCCTTCAAGAATGTCCGCCACGAAAGTCGCGCGGCCGGGTTGTCTGGGTTCCTGGCTTCCCAACGCGGGCGGGAACAGTTACCGGAGGTTCCTGTTCCCCGGTAACCGCACTCGCCGCATGTTTCACGGGGTGCGAGGGGCGCGACGCGGCCCGTGGGAGTACGCGGTAGAGGCCCGATCTCTCCCGCAAATCGGAGGATCGACGCTCGACGGAGGTCGTTGTGGCGCTCGCTTCCTAGCGACCGCGAAGAGGGACGAACCGTCGACCTCGCGCATCTGTGCCGATTGACCCAGCGCACGGAACAGGGCACGGAACTCCGTCGCGCTCACTGTGGTGAGGCGCAGGCCGTCCTCGCACACGATCGTCCCCCCTCGGGTCTGCGACTCGTCCACGGCCCCGATGAGCCCGGCCCGAGCCTGGGACCGGAACCATTCGACGCGGTCCGCCCAGATCCGGGGGGAGTAGGTGGAGAACAGGACTCGTCCTCCCTCGCTCGTCACACGGACCGCTTCTCCGACCAGCCGGGCACGGTCGACCCCAAAGGCCGAGATCCCGTTCTGTACGCAGATCGTAGCGTCGAATTGCGCGTCCCGGAACCCGAGATGCACGGCGTTCATGCGGGCAAGGTCGCAGTTCTGATGAGACTCGAGATACGAAGCGGCGGACCGGAGGTTGCCCGGAACGATATCGATCCCGACCGCGTGCCGGACATGCGGGGCGATCTCTCGGAGGATCCGCCCGAAGCCGCATCCTAGCTCGAGGACATCGCCACTCCCACGCAGCTGCTTCACGAGATACCCGGTCTCGGCCCGAAGATATCGACGAATCCTTGGGGAAGCGACCTCGTAGACCCGCTGGAGGTCGGGGCCGACGAGATGCTTCGAGTAGTACCCGCCCATGCTCACCCGGCGCAGCGGGGACGCTCTATACAACTCCCACGACCGGCATTCTCTCCATCGGTGCCACGCTTGAGCCTCCGTCGGACATCGCAAGCCCCGGTGAGAGGAGACCGCCGAACCGTGTCGGATAGAGTCCGGCCCGACGGGATTTACGTGCGGGGCCGTTAGCCGAAGGAAGAGTCGTGTCGATGGGGCGCAGGCGGAGGACAGGAGTGTATTGGGGTCGGTTCAACCCTCCGCACATGGGTCATCTCGCGATGATCCGCCGGTTCCGCCGCCGATGCCGGCTGATCGTCGCCATCGGGAGCTCCGAACATTACGACGAGCTGACGAACCCGTTCCGCGGGTCGGAACGGCGGCGAATGCTGGAAAGCTACCTCGAGGAGATGGGAATCTGCGATGTCCGCGTGGTCGCGCTGAACGATGGGGCGTCGGAGGGGTGGGCGCTCGAAAACCTCCTGAAGAAATGCTCCCCTGACCTCCTGTTCCTCTCCGACGAGCGAGAGACCCTCGCGGCCCTCGCCGAAGGGAAGGTCGCGGTGGTCCGGTTCCGGCGCACTGGCACCGTCTCCTCGACCGCGATCCGACGAAAGATCGCGTCGGGCGACCCAGACTGGAAGAGAATGACCGGCAATACTGTGGTTCGGCTCATCGAAAAGTACGACGGTCCGGCCCGGATTCGAAGGAGCTTCGACCGGGCAAAGCCAACCGAGCGGGCCGGCCGCGCGGCGGGGCGTTCGTAGACCCCCTTAGAGGGGAAGCTCAGCCCAGGGCCGACCGACCGTGCGATGGTTCCTCACGACCTCTCGCACGGGGCTCCGAGCCCAAATATGGCGGTGAGATGGGGGAAGGCCATGCCGGAACCGGTCGTCGTCGGAAGGGATGTCTGGAAGGTCTACGGTTCGGGCGACACCGCGGTACCGGCCCTCCGCGGCATCAATGTGGAGATCCTTCGCGGAGAGATCCTCGCCGTCATGGGTCCGTCCGGCTGCGGGAAGACTACGTTCCTCAACTGCTTCAGCGGCCTCGACGACATCTCCCGTGGAATGGTGACGGTCGAGGGCACCAACATCCACACGATGCCCGACGCGAAGAAGAGTGACTATCGGGCGCGCCGCACGGGGTTCGTGTTCCAATCGTACAACCTTCTACCGATCCTCTCGGCCGAGGAGAACGTCGAGATGCCCCTCCTGATCGCCGGACGGTCCGCGAAGGAGGCGCGCGAGGCGTCGCGGGCCATGCTGACCGGGATGGGGCTCGGCGACCGACTGACCCACCGGCCTTCCGAACTGTCGGGAGGCCAGCAGCAGCGGGTCTCCCTCGCGCGCGCGTTGGTGGGGCACCCGGCGATCGTCTGGGCCGATGAGCCGACCGGGAACCTCGATGCGGAAGGTTCCCGAGAAGTGACGGATCTGCTTCGCCAGCTCAACCGACAGTATCAGCAGACGATGGTGGTCGTCACCCACGATGCGGAGGTGGCGGCGGCCTGCGACCGAACCCTCCGGATGCGGGACGGCCAGTTCCTCTCGTAAGGTCGGGTCGTCATGGCGGTCAGCGCTCTCGTCGGCGGTCTCCTGCTGGTCCTCGTCCTCATCGGGGTCGTCACGCTCATCCTTGCCGCGCGCCACCGCCTGCCGTTCCGGATTGCGATGCGCAATGTCCGACGGGGTCGCACGCGCACGGTCCTTCTGATCGCCGGACTGCTCGTCGGAACCACCATCATATCAGGGAGCCTCGTGGTTGGCGATACTGTCCAGCAGCTCGTCTACCACTACACGTACATAGGGGCGGGGTACGACGACGAGTCGATCTCCGCCGAATCGAATTCGGGAGGGGTGACGTTCTTCCCGTACTCGGTCTACACGGAGGCGGTCTCGCTCACTTCGGGGTATAGCGGAATCGTCGGAATGGCCCCCGAGATCGTCACCGGGGGCGCGGCCTACGACCTCACGACGGGGACCCCCGAAACCGGGCTCAACCTGATCGGGGTGAACGGCAACCAGAGCACCCAGCTCGGCGCGTTCGTCGCGGACAACGGCACCTCGATCGCGGGGCCGTCCCCGGGGGGGGTGCTGCTGGACGACCAGGCCGCGAGCGCCCTCAATGCCTCCGCCGGGGACTCGATCGTCGTCTACGGAGTGAGCTCGGTCCGCCTCGTCGTGCAGGCCGTCGTGCAGGAGAACCTCCGGGGCGCGTTCATCACCGCCGGCCTCACTCCGGGAAACGTCTTCGTGAACCTCGCGACGGCTCAGACCCTCGAGGAAGCGCCCGGCTACATCAACTACATCGCCGTCACGAACGCCGGTTCGCAGAGTTCGGGAGCGAGCTCCTCCCCCACCGTCAGCGCCTACCTCAACACGACCCTCGCGGGCCTGCTCGCGGCCCACGGCCTATCGGTCAACACCCCACTCGCCACCGCCCTCTCGAGCGCGGCGACCAGCGCCACCTCGCTCGAGACCCTCTTCCTCGCGCTCGGCCTCTTCTCGATCCTGGCCGGGGCGATGCTAATCATCGGCATCTTCGTGATGCTCGCCGAGGAGCGCAAGGGCGAAATGGGGATGCTGCGCGCGATCGGAATGCGTCGCCGGGACCTCGTCTACACGTACTACTTCGAAGGGGTCGCGTACTCCGCGGGCAGCGCGCTCGCGGGGACCTTCGTCGGGGTCGGAGTCGGGTACGTGCTGGTCCTCCTCACGGGGTCGATCCTCCGGAGCGAGGGGATCCCGCAGGGCGCCATCCTCCAGTCGTTCACCGTCAGCGGCCAGAGCCTTGTCATCGCCTACGTCGCGGGGTTCCTCCTGACCCTCATCACGGTCGTCGTCGCCTGCCGGCGCGCGAGCCGGCTCAACATCGTGCGCGCGATCCGCGACATCCCCGAGCCCCGGCCCTCGCTGCGGACCTACACGTTCCTGGCCTACCTCGGCGGTGCGATGCTCGTGCTGGGACTGCTTGCCTACGCGAAGACCGTGAGCGGCACCGACGACATCGCCTATCCGTTGATCTCGGGGTCGTTCGTGATCCTCGGGATCGGGCTGGTCGCCGCGCGGTTCGTCAAGAACCGGATCGCCTTCAGCGCCGTCGGGGCGGCGCTCGTCGTCTGGGCGGGCCTCGAGCCGCTCCACGTGTACCTCTTCGGCCCGGCGCATTCGTCCAGCATCTTCAACCTCTTCGTGACGGGGATCATCATGGTCGGCGGCTTCCTGATGGTCCTTCTGCTCAACGCGGACTACCTCGCCGCGCTCCTGCGAGGTCTGCTCGGCAAGAAGGCCCAGTCGAGCCCGGTCGTCCGGATCGGGATGGACTACCCTACCCGGCAACCGAGCCGCACGGCGGTGAGCCTCACGATCTTCGCGCTCGTCGTGTTCACGATGGTCGGTGTCGCGGCCGCGGGTTCGACGGTCCAGGGCAGCCTGAACGCGGAGATCGCGACCGAGACCGGTGGCTACACCTTCTACGGGGCCTCCGACGTGGCCCTCCCCGACCTCTGGTCGGAGATCTCGGCGAACGCGACGCTCGCGCCACTGTTCTCGAACGCGGTCCCGCTCGTCACCGGCGCCGCGGACATCAACGTGCCCGGGTACTCGGCGAACCCCTACAGCGACGGGATCTACGCGGCGCCAACCAACGCGAGCGCTCCCGCGAATTTCTACGACACCAACGACTTCACCTTCCAGTCCACGCTCGGCGGGATGAGCGGGGCCGCGGCGTTCCAGGAGGTCGCGACGAACCCTTCGGACGCGATCCTCGACGAGAGCTACGCCAACGTGGCGAACGCCTTCTCCTCCAGTGGAAGCGCCCATCCGAAGGTCAATGTCGGGACCGTGATCGAGGTGACGACCCCGAGCGGGAGCCACCCGGTGAACCTCACCGTCGTGGGGCTCCTCAGCGAGTCGATCATCACCGGCGTCTGGGTCAATCCGACCACCGCGGCCGCGATGGGCTACACGAGCGAGTCCGCCTACTTCCTGACGGTCGCCGCCGGCAAGTCCTCGACCCTGGCGGCCCAGGACGCGAAGCGCGCGTTCTTCCCGGCCGGCCTCGTCCTCTTCGACCTCCCGAGCCTGCTCGCCCAGTCGATCTCCACCACCGAGGGGTTCATCGGCCTCCTCGAGGTGTTCGTCGGCCTCGGTCTCGCGGTCGGCATCGCCGCGATGGGGATCTTCGCGCTCCGCGCCGTGGTCGAGCGCCGGCGCCAGATCGGGATGCTCCGGGCGACGGGCTTCACGCAGGGGATGGTGCTCCGCTCGCTCGTGCTCGAGTACTCGTTCGTCACGATCCTCGGGGTCGTGACCGGTGTCGTGCTCGGGCTGCTCGTCATCTACAACCTCTCCGTCAGTCCCGAGGCCGTGGCGGATGGGGTCCAGCACTTCGTGGCCCCCTGGCTGACGGTGCTCGAGATCGCGGCGCTCGCCTACCTGCTCGTCCTGGTCGCGATCGCCATCCCCTCGCTCCGCGCGGCCCGGATGCCCCCCGCGGAAGCGGTGCGCGCCTCCGAGTGACGGCGCCCTCGCGTCGTTAGACCGGAGCCCGGGGCGGCCGGCGGATCGGGTCCGTCGGAAGGCCATACGCCCGGAGCAACGCGACAAACCGCGGGTCGTCCCGGATCGGGTCGAAGAAGTTCCCGCGGTACCACAGCCAGAGGACGTGGTCGCCTTCGCGGAAGTCCTTCTCGAGCAGGTCGAGCGCGCGCGATTTCTCGCCGAGCGCGGAGTACATCATCGCGAGGTAGGTCGGGGAGACGTACATCCCGAACGTCCCGGCTTCCGCCGCCGCGACCACCGCGCGGGCGGCCTCGGTGCGTCCGAGCAGGGCGTTCAGGAGGGCGTGGTCGAACCGGACCTCATCGGTCGCCCCCTCGATCGGCTTGTCGGCCTCCCGGAGCGCGTCGGCGGTTCGGCCGGCGAGAAGATAGACGAGCCCGAGATGGACGTGCGCCGACCCCGAAGTAGGGTTCTTCGAGTAGAACTCCTCGGCGAAATCGATCGCCGGTTTCAGGTTCCCCGCATCTGCCTCCGCCCACACGAGGAACCCCTCGTGGTCGCCGCCGGGGTCGAGCCGGATCGTCTCGCGGATCTCTTCCTTGGCCTCCTCGAAGCGTCCGAGCGCGAACAGCATGAGCCCGAGGAAGCTGTGGGCGTCGAGGTTGCTCGGGTTGAGCGCGATCGCCTTGCCGAACTCGGCCTCCGCCCGCGCCCAATCGTGGTCGAACTGGAAGACGATGTTCGCGAGCGCCGCGTGGGCCTCGGAGGAGTCCGGGTCGAGCGCGATGGCCCGTTCGGCGAGCTCGCGGGCGCGGGGCATCACCTCCCGCATGGGCAGCACATCCCCCGAGATCGCGACGTAGAGGTTCGCCCAGGCGGCGAACGCCTCGGCGAAACCGGGGTCGAGGGACGTCGCGCGCTCGAACTCGCCGACCGCGTGGGCCAGCTGGCTCTTCGATTCCGCGAGCGCCGGGAACTCGGAGGAGCCGCGGAGCTGGCGCATCGCGACCAGCGCGCGCAGATAGTGGTCGTACGCCTCGAGGTTCTGGGTGGGACGCCGCGCTACGCCCTCGCGCTCGGATTTCGTGAGCTCGAGCCGCAGCGCCTGCGCGGTCCGTTCTGCGATGTCGCTCTGCACCGCGAAAACGTCGTCGATCTCGCGGTTGTAGCTGCTCGCCCAGATGTGCTGCTGGGTGGCCACGTCGATGAGCTGAAGGGTAATCCGGATCCGGTTCCCGGCCTTGCGGACGCTCCCCTCGAGGATCGTTCCGACCCCGAGCTCCGCGCCGATCTCGGCGACCGTCTTCGGGGTCGCCTTGTACGGGGCGACCGAGGTCCGGGCGATGACGCAGAGGCCCCTCACCTGGGAAAGCACCGAGATGAGCTCCTCCGTGAGCCCGTCGGCGAAATACCCGTCGGTCGGATCCGGGCTGATGTTGGCGAGCGGCAGCACGGCGATCTCCCGCCGGCGCTTGCTCTCCCCGGCCTCGGGCGCGGCGGGTCGGACGGGCCCGGGCGGACCGATCCGATAGACGGTCAACGGGAGCCGGAGGTTCTTGAGCGACACGGGTGGCATCCGCACAATCGGGACGGCGATCTTGTTCTGGACCTGGTCGTAGGCCTGCTGGGACAGGCAGATCCCGCCGGGGTCCGCGAGCGGCTGGATGCGGGAGGCGATGTTCACCGCGTCCCCGAGCACGTCGTCCTTCGCCGGCACGACGTCGCCGACGTGGATCCCGATCCGGACACGAATCTGCCGGTCGCCCGGGGCGGAGGCGTTGTGCTCGTGGAGGATACGCTGGACCTCGAGCGCGCATCGGGCCGCGTCGAGCGCGCTCTCGAACTCCACGAGGAACGCGTCCCCGACCGTCTTCACCTCGCGCCCGTGGAACCGCTGGAAGATCGGACGCAAGAGCCGGTTGTGGAGGTCGAGCAGGGCGAGCGCGCCGGCCTCGTCCGACTGGGCAAGGGCCGAGTAGCCGACCATGTCGGTGAACATGATCGCGGCCAGTCGGCGATGCGACTCGGCCGGTGCGTCCGTCTCCTTGGGCTCCATCCCCGACGCTCCGCGAAGGGTTGGCGTAGGAGCCTCGCGCGATGATAAGAGTTCACGACCTCGAACCCGAACGACTGCCTCGACCCGGCTCCGGCGACCTGCCGCCGGCCGTGCGGGCCGACCCTACCCGACCGCGCTACCGATGAGGAGCCCGATGAGATACGTCCCGGCGGCCGCGCCCATTCCGACCGCGAGCATCTCGCAGCCGCTCCGCACGAAGGGATGCAGGGAAGAGAGGGCACGGAAGATTCCCGCGAGGAAGAGCGCGGCGGCCGTGACCGCGACGGACGCGATGACGGCCGCCTCGATGCCGAGGAAGAAGTAGGGGACGAGCGGGACCGTCCCCGCGAGGGCGAAGGAGATCCCCGTGAGGAACCCCTGCCGGCCGGGCCGCTCGTCCTCGTCCCCGGCCGAGCCGTACCGCTCCACCATCAGCGCGTCGAGGAACCGGGGCGGGTCCCCCTGGAGGCGCCCGACCACCTTGGCCGCCTCCTCCGGGGACAGTCCCTTCTCGGTGTACGCCCGGACGAGCTGGTCGCGCTTCGTGTCCGGCGCCGCGGCGGCGGCCTCGGCCTCCATCCGCGCCTGTGCGGCCCGGGCGTCGTGCTCCGCCTTCACCGAGACGTACTCGGAGGCGGCCATCGAGAGGGCCCCCGCGACGACCGATGCCGCGCCGGCGATCAGTACCGTCTTCGCGAGGCCGGTGGCGCCGGCGACCCCGGCGGAGAGCGCCACGATGCTCGCGAAGCCGTCGATCGCCCCGAGCAGCAGGCTCCGAAGGGAACCGGAGGTCTTCGAACCGGCCTCCCGGGCGGCGCTCGCGGTCTCAATCTCATGGGCGACCTCGTCGGGAAGGATCGTCCGGAACACCGCGTCCGCCTCGGGAGACTTCCAGCGGCGGGCCTGGTCACGGTACTTCTCGACCCCGTCCACCTCCTCGCGGTGGACGATGGGGAGGACCGGCCCCACGCCGAGGAGACGGGCCATTCCGACCAGGATCCGGTGGTTGAGGAGGCGGGACTCCTTCGGGACCGGACGTCCGAGCTTCGCGAGGAGTCCGGCCCAGAGGGAAGCGTGGCGTTCCTCGAAGCCCGCGAGCTCCCGCAGCAGCTTCGCGCGGGGCTCGAGCCGGTCGGCCTCCGCGAGCGATCGGTACATCCAGAGGCTCGACCGCTCGTCGAGGTAGTTCGCCTGGATCTCGCGAACGTCCGAATCGGTCCAGCGGAACGTCCCGCTCTCCGTGACCATGGGCGCTTCGGTCCCTCGAATCGAGGGACGGAACGTCTGATAGGGGGTTCGTTAACGCGATTCCACGGCCGGGAGATTCACCCGCGGACCGACTTCGCGGGCAGCGGCTTCTCGTAGTAGAGGAACTCCCGGTCGGCCTCCCAGCCGCACGCCTCGTAGAGGCGCTGCGCCGGATTGTCGACAGCGGTGGAGAGCTCGAGGTAGTGCGCCCCGACGCCTTCCCCGAACGAACGCGCCGCGTCGAGCAGGAGGCGGCCGACCCCCCGGCGCCGCGCGGAGGGGACGACATAGAGGTCGTTGAGGACGTAGATCGGCCCGAGCGACACGGAGGAGAACAGCGGGTAAAGCTGGACGAACCCGACCGCCTCACCTCCGTCGTGCGCGATCAGCACGACCGATTCGCCGCGAGTGAGGCGGTCCCGAAGGAATCGGCCCGAACGGTCGGGGTCGGACGGTTGTTCGTAGAAGACCCGGTACGCGTCGAACATCGGGGTGAGCGCGTCGAAGTCGTCCGGGTTCGCCCGCCGGACGGCCAGTCGGGGATCCGGAGGTGGAACGGGCGGCGCGTGAGGGAGCCTCGCCGAGGCGGGGCGGGGACGGCGGACCAGTTCTCCCGAACAGTTGGGGCAGACATAGTTCAGCCGTCGGTAGCAGGTCGGGCAGAAGGTGCATTCGTGGCTACAGAGGTAGGCAGCGTCGGACTCGGTCAACGCACGGTGACACCGGCCGCATTCGGTGCGGAATTCCATGGCCGCGCATCCCGACACGCGAGCTTAACGATTGATTGGGTCGATGGGAGGGGGGCGTACCGGTCGGTGGGACGCGGAGCGGTCGCCTAGGTCATCCGGGCCCCGAGCGGGTAGCCGGCCAGCATCAGGATGTCCCCGTGTCCCCGCCCGAGGTGGGCGGCGCCCACCAACCGTACGTCGATCATGCGGAGCTCCTTGAACGCCGGCGCATGGAGCTCGCGCGCGCGGGGCCAGTCCCCGCGGAAGAGGAAATGGAAATCCCAGTGATTGCCTCCCTCGGGGTCGATCCGGGAGGAGTATGCCTCGGAGAAGACCTCCGGCCCGCGCATCTCGAGGCGGTCGAGTCCGAGCTGCTCCCGCGCGATCCGGTCGGCCGCGCTTCGGGGCGCCTCGAATTCGACGAGGTGACCCGCGGGCAGCACCCAGCGGTCCTGGAGGGCCTCGAGCGGCCCCGGCTCGAGGCTCCCGATCTCGGTCCAGGGGGCCGTCGCGGCCGGGCGGCCGAGCAGGACGACGTTCGGGTTCTTCGGGTCACCGATCAACAGGAACGTCGAGAGACAGAGACCGGCGCGGGGGACGGACCAGAAGTGCCGACCGGCGAGTTCCCCTTCCGTAGGCCGGTACCGTGCGAACCGGCGGGGGGACGCCGTGTCCACGCCGGGGGCTCATGGCCCCCTCGCTTATGGACTCTGCTTCCGGGCCGGTTACGCGGGGAACGCTACCTCGATGCCCGGAATCGTCTCGAGGGGGATGGGGACTCCGACGCGAACCCCGCTGTCGGCCGGAGCCTTCTCGGCGACGAGGGAACCCTCGCGCCAACGTGCGACGTCCGTCACCCGTACCTCGAACACGTAGGCGAACGCCATGCGACCCGCTCCCGGCGTGCCCTGGGAGGCGATGAACGGGATCAGCGGAGCCTCCGCGAGCGCCGCGACGATCGGTCGGATCCCTTCGACCGTATGCGGGTAATCCGGTCGCACGTCGTCGGAGTTGGCGATGGCGATGGCGTGCGGCGGACCGTTCGGGTCGGCCCGGCTGATGATCTCCTGCGCGATCGGGGGAAGCCGGATGAAGTCCGCGACGCGCTCGAGCGAACTCGAGGGCTCGTCCCCCCGCACCACGTTCGTGAGCGCCAGGTTCGCGACCGCGTCCTGCGGGCGGGCGAGGTACGGGTCCTCGACACGGAAGAGGCGGTCGTTCGGGATCCACCCGAGCTCGGCGGGTCCGGGGTCCTCCATCGAACGACGCGGAGAGAGGTCGAGCCAGAGCATCTCGGGGTCCGCGGCGTGGACCATGGCGTAGAGGACGCGGTTCACGGCCGCCCGGGATGGGCCCCAGAGGAACGTGGAAAGCCCGCGTCGTCCGAGGGACGGGAGGTCGAGCGTCGTGGTGTCGGCGGGTCCCATTCCTGTGACGATGGGGGGAGGGTAAGAAAAACCCCACGCCTCCTGCGGACGACGGGAGGCAGCGCGTCGACCCGCGACCGGCCCGCGAGACGGTCGGATCCCACCGGCCGGAGCCGACCCGAGACCATATCCTATAGCTATAGGATTAACTATAGTCTAAATTGGAACTCTATATATTCTTCTGCGCACCATTTCCGTCCGATGAGGAACATGAAGCACCCCGAGAGCGGGGAGGAGGGGGGCGGGGAGCGCCCCCGGCCCGCGGCTCTTCTGGCGACCGGCGCCCGTACCCACCGTTCCGGGCCCGTGGCCTCCGACCGGCCCGCGCCCGGACCGAAGAAGAATGCACCGCTGACCCCCGAACGCATCGAGGGTGCGACCGTGACGGTCGGGCGAGGGGAACCGCCCGAACATCTCTTTCGACGCCTGCTCGGCGCGTACCTCGCCGGGGCGAGGGAAATCACCGTACGCGAGCGCCCGAAGCTCACCCCGGGAACGCGCGAGGTGATCCGGTCGTTCTGCCGACGCACGCGCCAGCCCGAGGTGATCTCGGACGAGGCGGGGGTCCTCCGCCTGCGCGACGTGGCGTTCGAGAGCCCGGTGCCGCTCGAGCAGCGGATCGAGCGGATGGGCCGGCTCGTGGTCGAGTTCCACCGCGAGGCGGTCGATAGCTGGTCCCGCCTCGACTTTGGCGGGGACGGCTACTGGGAACGACGGGACGATGAGATCGACCGGGAATCCTGGTACGTCGAACGGGTCGCCGCGATGCGCCTCGACGCGGGAGGACGGGGGGCCGAGTGGCTCGGCCTCTGGACGACCGCCCGTAGCCTCGAGAGGATCGCGGACCATGCGGTCGGCCTCGGGGAAGCCGGTCGACGGCTGGTCGACCTCCCGAACGGGGTCGGTCCGGTGACCTCGCTGCGGCAGTTCCACCGCCAAGCGATGGAGCATCTCGAGGGGGCTCTGACGGCCCGGGACGGCTCGCAAGCGAACGACCTGCTCGACCTCGGCGAAGCCCTGCTCGCGTCGGGCCGGGCCCTCTCCGACCGGCTCCTGCCCGCGGTCGGTGGCGGGACGATGCCGCCCGCGACGGCCGCGGCGGTCGCCCGGATCCTGGAATCGATCGGCCGTACGGTGGCCTACGCCCAGGACATCGCCCAGGTGGCCCTCGACCGCGGGGCGCCGCGGAGCGAGGACGATGCGAGGGCTCCCGCCGGGCGGCCGCCGGCCGTATATCCCCCGCTGTCTCCATAGCCAGCGGAGGGGTTTTCTACCCCGACGCCTGCCCTTAGACCCCTCACGGTCCGTGCCGCGTAAGCAGCTCGCGCCCAAACCGACCCGGGTCATTGCCGTCCGCCATGGTCCGGCCGAGGTGCGCGACCCGGCCCGATGGCCCGACGACGACCAGCGGCCGCTCACCCGAAAGGGGGAGGCGGAGACCCGCCGGGCCGCTCGGGGGCTCGCGAGCGTGCTCCGCTCGGCCGACTGCTTTGCGACCAGCGCCGCCGACCGCGCGGTGCGGACCGCGGAGCTCATCCACCACGAGCTCGAAGAGGCGCCCGCCCCCGAAAGGTGGGAGGAGCTCGCGCCCGGGAACCTCTCGACCCCCATCTTCGAGCGGATCCGCCGCTCGGTGCGGCCGCACCAGACCGTCCTCCTGGTCGGCCACGAGCCGACCCTCGCCGAGTTCGTCGGCGAGGCGCTCACGGGCGAGGGGCTCTCCGTCGTCCGGCTGACGAAGGGCGGCGCCGTCTGCCTCGAGTTCTCGAACTCAGTGAAGCCGGGGGCCGGCCGGCTCGTCTGGCTCCTTACGCGGAAGCAGCTCGCCGCGGAACGCGACTGACGGTCCCCGGCGGACCCCGCGGCAGGCGACGCGACGGGACGAACCGTACCCCGTAGAGCGGAGCGACCAGCCGCTGGACCTCTTCGTGCACCTGTTCGGGGGCCCGGTTCGCGTCGACCGTGTGGAACGCGTACTCCCCCGTCATCCAGTCGAACTCGCGCGAGAGGAGCGCCTGGTAGAGGAAGAAGCTCTCGAAGAGGTCCCGCGAGAGGCAGAGGTCCATCCCCGACTCCCAGTAGTCGAGGGAGCCGTACTTGCCGATCGCCCGGTGGAGCAGGATGTCCGGCCGCGCGTCCAGGAAGACGACCAGGTCCGGGCGGAGCGCGAACCCGTAGAGGCGTCGGGCGTACTCGCGCGAGGCGCCCCGCGCGATCGCCCGGGCCATGAGGGTGTAGATGTACCGGTCGGCGAGGACCGTGCTCCCCGCGGAGAGGGCGGGGATCATCTTGTTCTCGAGCTGGTCGGCGAAGTCGGCCGCGTAGAGCAGGGCCATGGTCGTGGACGCGAGCGTGTGGCCGAGCTTCGCCTTGTCGATCTCGCCGCTGACGAGGTCGGACCGCCGGAGGCCCGTGTCGACCACCGCATGCCCCTGCACCTCGAGCCACTCCTTGAGCGCCGCGACCTCGGTCGTGCGGCCGGAGCCGTCGGCCCCCTCCACGACGATGAGCTTCCCCCGCAGGGGATCCTTCGGCATCCCGGGGAGCCGGGTCCCGTACGTCTTATCCGTCATGCATCAACCGCGCCCCCGTCGGGAAGTTCGCGAGCATCGGCTTCAGGTCCGCCCGCAACCCCGTCTGGATCTGCTCGACCGAGCGGGTCGCGTCCACGACGCGGAAGCCGTCCGTTCCCGCGATGCGGTCGTACTCCCGCTTCAGGCGGCCCTGGAACCGCTCGTAGCTCTCCACGAGGTCGTCCGAGAGTCCGAGGTCCATCCCGGCCTCGTAGTAGTTCATCTTCTGGCGCGAGGCGAGCTTGCGCTTCAGCGTCACCGCGACCGGCACCCGGAAGTAGAAGACGCGGTCCGGACGGGGAGCGAAGGAGTAGATCGTCCGGACCCAGGCTGGGTCGCACCCGCGTGCCGCGTCCCGCACGAACGCGGTGAACGAGTACCGGTCGCAGACGACGAGGTAGCCGGCCCGGAGCGGGGGAAGGATCTTCCGCTCGAAGCGGTCCGCGAAGTCGGTCGCGTGGAGGAGCGAGAAGGTCGTGGGGGTCAGGAGGCCCTTCTTCTTGCCCCGGCGGATCACGCTGGAGACGAGCTCCGAGGAGTTCCACTCGGTGAAGAACACGCGATAGCCGACCGAGCCGAGCCATTTGCCGAGGAGCGCGGCCTGGGTCGACTTCCCGCTCCCGTCCAGGCCCTCGAAGACGAGAAGGCGCCCGGGAAAACCATGGTTCGGCGAGGGCGCTTCAGGCATCACGGAACCGCACCTCCATCTCGAAGACCCGCTCCATCGGTTTCCGGACCTTCTCGGCCCAGCGCGGGGGAAGGGTCGTATCCTTCGCCGCAGAAAAGCTCACCGCGAGCGCCTTCCCGTCCGCGGTGACGGAGAACCTCGGCCGCGCGGGGGCGAGGAGCTCGGCGACCCCAAGGATCGCTCCGAGGCGTACCGCGAGGTCGAGGTCGCGCGGGCGGATGATCGGGAGATACGCCTTCTTCCACTCGGACGGGACGTCGTTCCCCTCGTGCAGATACGCGGCCATGGACGCGAGCAGCACTTCGCGCTGGTCGAGGCCCCAGATCGGGTAGTTCTGGATGAGGTAGGCCGAGTGCCGGGAGTGGTTCCAGAGGTCGATCGCGACCCCGCTGTCGTGCATCCACGCCGCGACCCGGAGCGCGAGCAACTCGCTCGGCCCCCCGTCGAACGAGCCGGCGACGACCCGGAAGAGCGCGGTCGCGCACTCCGCGACCTCCCGCCCGTGCGCGTGGTCGAAGGCGAACGACTCGGAGGCGGCCGCGGTCGAGCGGAGCGCGAGCGTCTCGGCCGGCGCCGGGAGCTTCACGCCCAGCGACTCGAGGGCGATCCCCTCCCGGATCCCCGTCCCCGAGACGATGATCTGCTCGGCGTGGACGGCGCGGAGGAGCTCGGAGAAGACGACGATGCCGGCGAGGACGACGTCCGCCCGGTCGCCCCCGATCCCCGGCACGGCCCGCCGGCGCGCGGCCGTCATCTCGCCGAGGAGCTCCTCGAGCGCGTCGATGTCGTTCTCGTAGAGCGCGTAGCCGTGCACACGGCGCACCGGGTAGTCCCGGATCTCGATCGCGGCCCGGGCGAGCGACCGGACGGTCCCTCCGACCCCGAAGATGCGGTACGGACCTCCGCCGAACGCCTCGAGGACCGAGGGGAGCGTCCCCCGTACGTGGGCGCGGAGCGCGTCGTACTCCCGTCGCTTCGGGGGGTCGTGGTCGAAGAATCGCTGGGAGAGTCGGAGCACCCCGAGCGGAAGGCTGACGGAGTTGCGGAGCGAGCCGTCCCGGACCTCGGCGAGCTGGAGCGAACCCCCGCCGACGTCGCAGACGAGGTCGTTCGACAGCTCCCACGCGCTCGCGATCCCGAGGTAGGCGTACCGGGCCTCCTCGGTGCCGGAGATCGTGCGGAGAGCGACTCCGGTGGTCCGCTCGACGTCCCGAACGAAATCCGGGCCGTTCGGCGCGTCCCGGACGGCGCTCGTGGCGACCGCGAGCGTCCGCCCGACCTTGAGGGTTCGCGCGACCCGGGCGAATCGGCGGACGGTCGCGATGCCGCGGACCATCGCCTCGGGCGCGAGGCTCCCGTCCGGGCCGGTCCCCGAACCGAGGCGCGGAGCGTCCTTCGTCTCGAACACCGCGCGCACGGTACCCGCGTCCGACGTTTCGAAGACGACGAATCGCGCCGTGTTCGACCCGACGTCGATGACCCCGACCGTCGGGACCGCCCGACTCGGGGACCCTTCCCGTTCGAGGTCCGCGAGTCGGGCCCGCTGCACGGCCGTCGGTAGTCGCCCCCCTCTAATAGGGCTCGGGTCAAGGACGGCGGCGCGGGACCGAGTTCCGAATGGTTTACGAAGGAGACCCGGTCTGCCCCGCAGGAGACCGGATGGCCCGGAAGAGCGAAACGCGCCCCGTACCGCCCGAGCGGGTCGCGCACGAGATCGCCCGCATTCTCGAAGAGGTCACGAAGGCGGTCGACCGGGTCGTCGCGTCCGCCCAGCCGTCGCCCGCGAGCCTCCATGTCCTCCACCGGCAGATGCGCCGACTCCGGACCGGACTCACGCTCTGGGAGGCGCTCCTCCCGACCCACGACCGGGACCTCCTCCATCCGCTCGACGTCCGGATCAAGCGGCTGTCGCGTCTGGTCGGACGGATCCGGGACCGGGACATCGCGCTCTCGTTGCTCCAGAAGTACGACGGGCACCGCATCGACCATCGGGACGCCCTGCGCGTCGCGCGGTACCGCATCCGCCTCCAGGACGACGCGCGTACGGGTCGGGAGCTCCTGCGCGCGTTCCTGCGCTCGGAGCGGCAGGCCCACCTCCTGGACGATGTGGGAGAGCGCCTCCGCAGCCTACCGCGGTCGGGCTCGTTCCGGGACGCGCGCCGCGCGGTGGTCCTCGCGCATCTTCGCACCCAAGAGAACCTACTGCGGGCCCACAAGAAGGCCCGCCGCAAACCGTCCATGGAGCGGCTCCACCGACTGCGGATCCGCATCCGTCGGGCCCGTCAATTCTCCGACCTGGCCGGCGTGGTCGACCCGGAGCACGTCCGCGGTTTCTCGACCTCCCTCGTCCGGCTCCAGAAGGACCTCGGGGACCTCCACGACCTCGACATGATCCTGACCGGTCTGGACGACGACGTGCGGCGGACGAGTTGGGCGGAGACACTTCGCACCGAGCGTCGGCGCCACCGCAAGCAGGTCCTGAAGACGCTCAAATCCCCGCTCCTCGCGCCTCCGCCGCGCGGAGACGGTTCCCCCTCGGAAGTCCGGGCGGGCCGCGCGGGTTCCGCTAGGGGTTAATCCCACCCCGCGCTCCGCCCGTCGTGGCCACCTCGAGCGGCAGCGACCTTGCGGGCGCGGTACGCGGGGTCCTCGGGGAGACCGGGGCGATCGGCGCGACCGTCCGCCAGATCGCGAGCGCGCTCTCCGACCGGCCGGAGCGGGTCGCCGAGGCGCTCCTCGCGCTCACGAGCCGCGGGGACGTGCTCCGGATGGGGCGGGGGCTGTTCGTCCTCCGGGACTTCGAGCGGCTCAGCGAGCGGGAGGATTTCGTCGACCCGGTCGCGTTCGTCGAGCGGTTCGAGCGGGAGAACGGCGTCCCGCTCGGACGGTACTCCGGACCGATCACGTTCCGGTCGAACGAGGCGCTGGCGGTGCATCGCTGGTGGCCGTACGTCCAAGGCTACTCCGCGGAGTTCGTGGCCGGCGTCATCGCCGGCGCCGACCTCCCCCGGGGCGCCACCGTCCTCGACCCGTTCGCCGGGAGCGGGACGACCTTGGTCGAGGCGCGGCGGTCGGGCGCCCGGGCCCTCGGGACGGAGCTCCTCGCGCCCGCGGTCCTCGCCGCCCGTGTGAAGACCGCCTTCGAGCTCGACGCCCCCGCGCTCCGCCGGTCGGCGGACCGCCTGCTCCTTCGGGCCCGGTCGCGCGCCCCGGGACCGCTCCCCTTCCTGCGCGAGACGCGCCGCCAGTTCGACCCGATCGTGCTCCGAGAGCTCACGGCGCTGCGGGACGCCCTCCCTCCCGAAGGAGCGCCGGTCTCGAACGCGCTTCGGCTCGCCTTCGGCCGGATTCTCATCCCCTCGAGCCGCCTCCATCGGTCCCCCTGCCTCGGCTACGGCAAGCGGTCGGGCGAACGGGCGGAGTCGCCGTTCGTCCGGTATCGGGACGCCGTGACGGAGATGACCGAGGACCTCGTCCTCCTTCGAACGGAACGGGACCGCTGGGGCCCGGCGGCCGAGGTCGCGCAGCGGGACGCGCGGGTGGGGGGCTGGGCCGAGCGGTCGGTCGACCTCGCGGTGACAAGCCCACCCTACGTCAACGGGATGGACTACGTGATGAACTACAAGGTCGACCTGGCCTGGCTCGGGTACGCGCGTTCGTACGCGGACCTGGTCGCCCTTCGCCGGGCCGAGGTCGCCTGCGACAACCTTCCGCGGCGCGAGGCCGCCCCGTACCGGGACACGAGCCGCGTGAGCGACCCCTGGCTCCGGGAGATCCTCCCCCGGATCCGGGAGAACCTCGAGCGCAAGGGTACCTACCGGCGCGACGACATGCACGCGATCGTCCACCGGTACTTCGCCGACCTGGCCCCGGTGCTCCGCGGCGTCCTCCGGGCGATGGTCCCGGGAGGACGGTTCGTCGTGGTGGTCGGGGATTCCCTCCTCGCCGGGGTGTACGTGCCGGGCGACCTGCTCCTCGCCCGGCTCGGAGTCGCGGAAGGGTTCCGGGTCGTCTCGGTCGAGGTGGCGCGGCGGAGACGGAGCGGGCAGCGCCGCAGTTTCGAGCTCCGCGAGTCGATCGTGACGCTCGAGCGCCCTCGGTCGGCCGCATGAGCCGCTAGGTTCTTCGGCTTCCACACCGATGGAGTCCGCGGATGTTCTGCCCCATCTGCGGTCGCGTGATGAGCGGTCCCTCGGCTCGCAACGTGCCGTTCCCGATGTACGTCTGCGGGCAGGACGGTGTCGTCTACGACCACAAGCGGGACGCCTGGCACGGTCTCCCCGAGGTCGGGCCCCGGCTCTGCTGCCCGATCTGCGGCGGGGCGATGGAGGTCGAGCCGAAGGAGCCGCCCCACCGGGTCTACTTCTGTTACCAGTGCGGCACGACGTTCGACAAGGAGGCGGGCACCTGGTACGGACTCGCCTACCACCTCGCACCGTGAGCGAGAAGCCCGGGTTTCCGCTCGAGGCAAACCCTTAACGTCTCCCGGCGGGCGTCCTTCTCCCCAGCCAGGGAGGGGAAATGCCACCCCCAGGTTCCCAGCCGAAGTTCCTGGAGCCGTTGCTCGGGATCGTCTTCGACCTCGACGGGACGCTCGTCCTCTCGCACCACGACTTCGGCCGGATGCGCTCGGAGGTGATCCGGATCGCCGAGCATTACGGGGTCCCGCCCGGGCATCTGTCCGTACAGGAGCCGATCCACCGCACGGTCGAGGCCGCCCGCGAGGAGCTCCGCACCGCCGGAGTGCCCGACGGGATCATCTACCGGTTCGAGGCGGACTACCAAAGGAAGATCGATTCGATCGAGCTCGAGGCCCTGCCGCGGACCATCCCCCGGCCCGGGGCGCAGGAGCTCCTCAAGTCGCTCTCCGGGCGGGGCTTCCGCATCGGCCTGCTCACGCGCAGCTCCGAGCAGTTCGCCCGCCAGGCGCTCCTCAAGACCGAGCTCGCGCCGTACTTCGAGTACTTGAGGAGCCGCAGCGCGGGCGGTCCGGCGAAGCCGTCGCCCGAGGCGCTCCTCCTGCTCCTCAAGGAGATGGAGGTCCCCATCGACCGGGCCCTGTTCGTCGGGGACCACCTCTTGGACGCGGAGTGCGCCCGTCGCGCCCGGGTCCGCTTCTACGCCATCATGCCCGACCCGAGCGAGGCGGCGAACGCGAACTCGACCGTCAGCGAGGACCGCTTCCTCGCCGCGGGCGCTGACGCGATCGCGAAGGACCTTCCCGAGCTCGCGCGGCAGCTGACGGTGGCGACGCCGCCCCCGCTCATCGGGTAGGCGATCTCCCTACAGGTACGACGCCCACGCGTGGACGACCGCCCGTTCGGCGGTCGCCCACGCCTCGGGGATCTGGTTCCAGCCGTTGCGCTGGTCCCCTACGCAGTAGAGGCCGGGGATCGGCTCACCCGTCTCCGCCGCGAGCGCCCGGCAGTCCTCGTCCGTCACGACGTACCCCTCCGCGTCGAACCGACAACCCAGGGAGCGCGGGATCGCATCGTGCATCGTGTACCAGCCGAGCGCGCTGAACCCTCGGTCGTAGCTTCGGGACGTCCCATCCGCGAAACGGACCCCGAAGCGCTTCTCGCGGAGGCCGTCGAACCCGACGATCTCGCTCGTGACGTGCGGGACCCGTCGCTCCTCGAGCTCCGCGGTCAGCGCCGCCCGGTCGGGTTCGGGAACCCCCTCGAGGAACGCGCGTCCGTGCGTCAGGAGCTCCACGGACTTCGGGCGGAACGAAAGGACGTCGAGGACGGTGCGGGCCGCGAACGCATCGTGCCCGAGGACCGCGACCGAGCGGTCGACCAGGTCCCATCCGTCGCACAGGATGCAGAAATCGACGATCGCCTGGTTCGCCCACGGGAAGATCGAATCGATCTTCCCTCCGACCTCGATGATCCGGTCGACGACCCCCATCGCGAGGACGACCGCGCGACCGCGGGTGACCCGCGTCTGCCGGAGCCAGTCGAACGTGACAGTGAACCCGTCCCGAGCGCGCTCAACCGACGTGACGAGCGCGGGGGTGAAGTAGCCGACGCGGTCCTCATGGGCCCGCACCGCGGCGACCTGCTGGTCGAGAAGGTGGTGTCCCGAGACCCCGTTCGGGAACCCGGGGATGTTTGCCATGTGCGGCGCGTAGTACGAGCGCGAGTACTTCGGCCCCCGGTCGAGCAGCGCCACCGAATGCTGGAGGAGCGCCCCCTTGAGCGCGGCCTGAAGGCCGGCGTGTCCGCCGCCGACCACGACGAGGTCGTAGTTCTCCTGAAGGCGCGGGAACCCGGGCATCTCGCCGCGAAGCCGGTCGTCGGATTTTACGCCTCGCGGGGCCTCGCCGCGCCCGCGGCCGCGCGGCGCACGGCAAATCTTAAGGACGCGCCGTTTTCTCGAGCGCTTTCGGGTTGTTCCCGGCCGTGTCGAATCGCCTCGGAGAGACTCGCCTCCGGGGGACCCTTTTTCTGGAGGATGGCACCCGGTTCGACGGCGAGGGCCTCGGCGCTCCCACCCGAAAGGTCGGAGAGGTCGTCTTCACGACCGGGATGGTCGGTTATCCCGAATCGCTCACCGACCCGTCGTTCCGCGGACAGATCCTCACCTTCACCTACCCGCTCCTCGGCAACTACGGCGTGCCGCGCGCGGGCGGACAGGACCGCTGGGGCCTCCCGGCGCTCGAGAGCGGGGAGGTCCAGGTGCGCGGGGTCGTCGTCCGGGGGACGACGACCCCGAACCATTGGTCGAGCCATCGTTCCCTCGACAGCTGGCTCGCGGACGAGGGGGTGCCGGGAATCCAGGGCGTCGACACGCGGCTCCTGACCGAACGGTTGCGGGCGGAGGGCGTGGTCCGCGGCGTGCTGGACGTCGGTGACGGGGGCTCCCCGCCGAGCGACGACGAACTTCGTCGCGCGCTCGCGAACGCCCCCGACTACGCCGAGGAGAACTTCATGAAGGAGGTCGCGCCGAGGTCCCCGACCGTGATCGGGCACGCGAACGGACCGCTCGTCGCGGTCCTCGACTGTGGGGTGAAGGCGAGCATCCTGCGCGCGCTCCTCGACCGCGGCGTGGACGTCCTCCGCCTGCCGTACGACACGACCGTCCCGACGCGCTGGGAAGGCCGGCGGGTCGCCGGGCTCCTGGTCGGGAACGGCCCCGGGGACCCGGTCCTCCTCGAGGGGACGGTCGAGGAGCTGCGGCGCCCCACGACCCGGGCGCTGCCGACGCTCGGGATCTGCCTCGGCCACCAGCTCCTGGCCCTCGCCCGCGGCGGCACGACGTTCAAGCTCAAGTACGGCCACCGGGGCCAGAACAAGACGATCAACTTCCCCGACGGGCGCGCCCTCATCATGAGCGAGAACCACGGCTACGCGGTCGACCCGCGCTCGCTCGACGGCACGGGCCTCGAGCCGTGGGCGACCAACCCGGATGACGGGACCCTCGAGGGGTTCCGCGACACGGCCGGCCGGCTGCTCGCCCTCCAGGGCCATCCCGAGGGCCATCCCGGTCCCCAGGAGGCCGCGTTCGTCTTCGACCGGTTCGTCTCGAAGGTGAGGCGCGCCGCATGACCCCCGCCTTCCCCGCGAAGGTCGTCCTGCTCGGGAGCGGGGCGCTCAAGATCGGGGAGGCCGGCGAGTTCGACTACTCCGGGAGCCAGTGCCTAAAGGCGCTCGAGGAGGACGGGGTCTACACCGTCGTCGTCAACCCGAACATCGCGACCCTGCAGACCGACCCCCCGAAGCGCGGGCGCGTCTACTTCCAGCCGCTCACCCCCGAGTTCGTCGCGCCCATCCTCGCGGCCGAGCACCCCGAGGGGATCCTCCTCTCCTTCGGCGGGCAGACGGCCCTGAACTGCGGCGTGGCGCTCTCCGACCAGGGGATCCTCCGCCGCACGGCGACCCGGGTGCTCGGCACGCCGCTCGCCGGCATCCGCGCGACCGAGGACCGGGCCAAGTTCGTCCGCACGATGGCGAAAGCGCGGGTCCCGACCCTTCCGAGCCGAGCGGTCTACTCCTACGAGGAGGCGGCCGCCGTGGCCCAGTAGCTCGGGTTCCCGGTGATGGTCCGCGTCGCTTACACCCTCGGGGGGAAGGGCGGAGGGGTCGCGCGGTCGAAGGAGGAGCTCCGGGAGGTCGTCGCCCGCGGGCTCCGGGCAAGCCCGGTCGGGCAGGTGCTGCTCGAGCGGTACGTCGGCGAGTTCAAGCAGCTCGAGTACGAGGTCGTGCGGGACGCGAAGGGCAACACGCTCACCGTCTGCAACATGGAGAACGTCCTCGGGATGCGCGTCCACACCGGCGACAACATCGTCATCGCGCCGAGCCAGACGCTCACCGACTTCGAGTACCAGATGCTCCGCCAGGCCGCCCTGCGGGCGGCCGAGGCGTGCGGGATCGTCGGCGAATGCAACATCCAGTTCTGCCTCGACCCGATGAGCGAGGAGCACTACGCGATCGAGGTCAACGCCCGCCTGTCGCGCTCGAGCGCGCTCGCGAGCAAGGCGACCGGCTACCCGCTCGCCTACGTCGCGGCGAAGCTCGCCCTCGGCTACACGCTCCCCGAGCTCAAGAACCGCATCACCGGGGTCACGACCGCGGCGTTCGAGCCGTCCCTCGACTACGTCGTCGTGAAGCTCCCGCGCTGGGACCTCGACAAGTTCGAGCGGGCCGACCGCCGGCTCGGCCCCGCGATGAAGTCGGTCGGCGAGGTGATGGGGATCGGCGCGTCGTTCCCCGAGGCGATCTCGAAGGCCGTCCGCATGAGCGACCCGCGGGCGGACCTGGTCCCGCCGCTCGAGGTCCGGGGCCGCAAGGAGATCCTCGCCGACCTCGCGAGCCCCACGCCCGAGGTCCTCGGAAGGGTGCTCGAGGCGCTTCGGGCCGGGATCTCCTCCGAGGAGGTGAGCCGCGTCGCGTGGATCGACCGGTGGTTCGTCGACGCGCTGGCGGAGATCGAGTCGGTCGACCGCGCGATCGGCGAGGCGGGCGGGGCCGGGCTCTCCCCGACCCTGTTGCGCCGGGCGAAGGAGCTGGGCCTGTCCGACCGGGCGATCGGCCGCGCCGCCCGCCTGGACGAGGAGATGGTCCGCTCCCGGCGCCTCGCGGCCGGGATCCGCCCCCGCGTCCGGATGATCGATACCCTCGCCGGGGAGTGGCCGGCACGGACGAACTACCTCTACGTCACCTACCGGGCCGGCGCGGACGACGTGCGCCCGATGGCGGCGGGCTCGGTCCTCGTCATCGGCGCGGGGCCGTACCGGATCGGGTCGAGCGTCGAGTTCGATTGGTCGACCATGAACCTCGTGGACGGCCTCAAGGCGGAGGGGGTGCCCGGGGTCGCCGTCCTCAATTCGAACCCCGAGACGGTCTCGACCGACTACGACCGCTCCGACCGCCTCTACTTCGAGGAGATCACCCTCGAGCGGGTCCGCGACCTCTTCGACTTCGAGTCGTTCGCCGGCGTCGTGACGTGCGTCGGCAGCCAGCTCGCGCAGAACCTGACGCCCCTCCTGCATCTGTTCGGGATCCCGATCCTCGGCACCGCCTCCGAATCGATCGACACCGCCGAGGACCGCGCCCGGTTCGCCCGCCAGCTCGAGGCGCTCGGGATCCCGCAGCCGGCCTGGCGCGCGTTCACGACCGTGGACGAGGCGGCCGTCTTCGCGGACGAGGTCGGCTATCCGGTCCTCGTCCGCCCGTCCTACGTCCTGAGCGGACAGGCGATGCGGGTCATCGAGGGACGCAACGACCTCGGCCGGTTCCTCTCCGAGGCGGCGCGCGTGTCGCCCGAGCATCCCGTCGTCATCACGAAGTTCGTCGAGGGCGCCGCCGAGGTCGAGCTGGACGGGATCTCGGACGGGAAGCGGGTCCTGGTCGGGGGGATCTTGGAGCATGTCGAGCGCGCCGGGGTCCACTCGGGCGACGCGATCTTCTGCCTCCCGCCGCGCCATACGCCCGCCGAGGTCCAGGCCCAGCTATTGGACGCGGCAGGGGAGCTCGCCCGGCGCCTGCGCATCCGCGGCCCGTTCAACGTCCAGTTCCTGGTGAAGGACCGCGGCTTCCAGATCATCGAGCTCAACCTGCGCGCGAGCCGCTCGCTGCCGTTCCTCACGAAGGCGACCGGCGTCCCGCTCCTCCGCGAGGCGGCCCGGGCGATGCTCGGAAAGCCGCTCTCCCGCGACGGGGTCGCCCCCCTCCCCGCGGACCGCTGGGGCGTGAAGGTCCCGCAGTTCTCCTTCCTCCAGCTCGCCGGCTCCGACCCGCTCCTCGGGGTCGAGATGCAGTCGACCGGGGAGGTCGCCTGCTTCGGCCCGACGTTCTCGGACGCCCTCGTGAAGGCGCTGGTCGCGACCGGCGTGAAGCTCGTGCCCCGGCGCGGGACCGCGTTCCTCTCGGTCGGGGGCCCGCTTCTCAAGGAGGAGCTCCTCCCGGCCGCCGTCCGGCTCCGCTCCCTCGGCCACTCCCTCGCGGCGACCGAGGACACCGCCGCGTTCCTCACGGCGCGGGGGGTCCGCGGGGTCCGCGTCCTGCACAAGGTCTCCGAGCCCGACCGGCACCCGAACATCCTCGAGGTGCTGGACGCGGGGGGGATCGACCTCCTGCTCAACGTGCCGCTCTCGCTCACGCAGGAGAAGTTCGAGCGGATGCTCGAGGACGAGTACGTGCTCCGCCGCCGCGCGGTCGAGCTCGGCATCCCGCTCTTCACGAGCCTCGAGGCGTTCAGCGCCTACGTCGAAGGGGTCGCCTTCCTCGAGGAGCACCCGCTCACGGTCGAGCCGCTCTACGGGAGCCCCGAACCCGGCGCGCCGGTAGGCGAGCGGCCGAAGGGGATCCCGGTCGTGCCGCGGCGCAAGCGCGGCCGCCGGCGCCGAACGGTGCGCAAGGGGGCCGACCCGGCGACTAGATCGGGAACTTCGTGAGCGAGTACTCCGGCACGATCGTGGACGTGTCGAGTACCTCGGGGATGCCGCGGATCCGGTCGGTCACGAAGTCGAGGACCCGGCGCTTGTTGGCCGCGCTCGGCTCGAAGTCGAGGACGACCAGGATGTCCCAGTCCCCGGTGAGGAAGTGGAGCTCCTTGACCTCCGTGAGCGTCTCGAGGATCCGCTTGATCCGGTCGAGGTCACCGCCGCGGACCTTGAGGTAGGAGAACGCGCGGACGCTCTTCAGGTCGGCCGGCATGATCGCGGCCAGCTCCTCCTCCGTGAACGCCTCGACCCCCTCGAGCCGCCTCCCGAGGGGCGAGATGAGGACCGGGAACTTCTGGACGCCGCGCAGGTGTTCCGTTACGAGCCGCTCGAGCCGACCGACCCGCTCGATGTCCACGACCCGCACCCGGAAGCCGCGCTGGTGGGCGATCTCCTCGACCAGGGCCTGGCAGCGCGCCTGGTCGTCCGAGAGGAAGAACACCGAGCTGTCGGCGACCGCGTCCCCCTGGGGCAGGCTGCCCGAAGGAATCCCGCCGACCCCGGTCAACGCGTCGGGGCCCGTGCTCGCGGGGGCCGGAGGACGGTAGAACGTCGTAACGGCCTTCTTCGACTGGACGTAGAGCGTCAGCTCTTTGGAATCGTCGGCCATAAGCGGTCGCGCAAAAGCCGGCGGGTCTATTTAATTGAATGGCGGAGCCGACCCCCGCCCTCTCGGGCGGGGGAAAGGGTTCGGTCGCACCGGGCGGGTTCGCCCGGCGCTTTCCGAGCGGATGCGCGTGCGGTCTAGTAGCGCTTGTAGGAGTCGGAGCGCTCGCGCCCTCCGCCCCCACCGCCGCCGTACCGGCCGCCGTAGCCACCGCCGCCGCCGCCGCCACCGCGGTCGCGGTAGCCGCCGCCGCCGAACGACCGGCGCTCGCTCTCGAACTCCTGCTGGCTCATGTCGAGCGACTGGTTTACCTCGGCGATCGCCTCGGTCGACTTCGACAGGTTCCCGTACCGGCCGACGTTCAGGCGCATGTGGCCGCGCACGAGGGAGACGTAGCCGTTGTCCACGAGGACGACCTCGTCCTTCGTGATCGAGCCGATCTGTTCGTTCCAGAGGGAAAGGATGATCGTGGCCGTGTCGTCGCCGACCACGGCCTCGCAGACCTTCCTCGGGTCGCCGAACTTGCCCATGACCTCCTTCGGTTCGCCAATGTTGATCACCTTGGCGAGCACGTTCACTTGCTTCGAGTTCGGCGTCAGGTCTCGCACTTTCGTCAGGGGTTTGTCTACCATCTCGGGTCGCCTCTTCCTTCG
>Ga0187782_10000484_pt1 | contig 26852 bp, 27 predicted proteins | sample 0715_SJ02_MP15_2_FD_132454 | JGI IMG/M metagenome (GOLD analysis project Ga0187782, IMG submission 132454) | Tropical peat soil microbial communities from peatlands in Department of Meta, Colombia - 0715_SJ02_MP15_20_MG | ecosystem: Environmental > Terrestrial > Soil > Wetlands > Peat | place... | reverse complement strand
GCGGCCACCTCCGCGGCGGCCATCGACCGGCTGCGCGCAGCGGGGCGCCACGAAGAAGCCCGCAACTACGTTGTGGCGCTGGGCGTCAACCTGGTCCTCAACGCCGGATGGAGTTGGCTGTTCTTCAAGTACCACAAACTCGGCGCAGCCACGGTCGGCGCGGCGGTGCTGGCGGCCAGCAGCGCGGACCTGGCCCGGCGGACAGCCCTGGCAGATCCGCGCGCCGGAGCCGCGCTGCTGCCGTATCCGCTCTGGTCTGCCTTTGCCACCGCGATGTCCAGCCACATCTGGGTACTCAATCGATCATGAGACAGGTTGCCCGGTAATGCCGGCGTTGTTGTGGTTCCGCCGCGACCTGAGACTGCGGGACCTGCCTCCGCTGCTCAATGCCGTCGCCAACACCGATGAGGTGCTTGCCTGCTTCGTGCTCGATCCGCGGCTGGAGGCGTCGACGGGCGGGCGCAGGATGCAGTTTTTGTGCGACTCGCTACGCCAGCTGCGCGACGGCCTGGATGGCCGCCTGCTGGTGACCCGTGGGCAGCCCGAGGAGCGGATTCCCGCCGTCGTTAAGGAGATCGACGCGCGGTCGGTGCATATCTCGGAGGACTTCGCGCCGTTCGGGCGGCGCCGCGACGATCGGGTCCGAGAAGCCTTGGGCGACGTTCCGTTAGTCGCTACCGGATCGCCGTATCTGATATCGCCGGGGCGCGTCACCAAGGACAACGGCGACCCGTACAAGGTGTTTACCCCATTCTTCGGCCGATGGCGCGAACTGGGGTGGCGCAAACCCGCGCGAACCGGCCCCAAATCGGCGCGCTGGGTCGATCCAGCACAGTTGGGCAAACACGCGAAGCCCGTTGCGATACCCGATCCAGGCGTCGAGCTTGACCTGCGCGCAGGCGAGGCAGCTGCGCGGCGGCAATGGAAAGCGTTTGTTCACGACGGCCTGGACGACTACTCCGACGACCGAAACCGGCCCGACCGGGAGGCCACCAGCCGAATGTCGGCGCACCTCAAGTTCGGCACTATCCACCCGCGGACGATGGCGGCCGACTTGGACCAGCGCCGCGCTGGAGCGCGAGCGTACTTACGGCAGTTGGCATTTCGCGACTTCTACGCCGCAGTTCTGCATCACTGGCCGGATAGCGCCTGGTGGAACTGGAACCGCGACTTCGACGCCATCCAGACCGACACCGGAGCAGACGCCAGGCGGCGCTTCACGGCATGGAAAGCCGGCGAGACCGGATACCCGATCGTCGATGCCGGCATGCGCCAGCTACGCGAGACCGGTTTCATGCATAACCGGGCGCGGATGGTCGTCGCGTCGTTTCTGGTCAAAGACCTTCACCTGCCATGGCAGTGGGGCGCCCGCTGGTTCCTCGATCAGCTGGTCGACGGCGACATGGCCAACAACCAGCACGGCTGGCAGTGGTGTGCGGGTTGCGGCACCGACGCGGCACCGTACTTCCGGGTGTTCAACCCGGCTAACCAAGCCGAAAAGTTCGATCCCTCGGGCGATTACATCCGTCGCTGGGTACCCGAGCTCGCCGACGTCGACGATGTCCATCTGACCGAAGATAACCGGCCGCCTGAGTATCCCGAGCCGATCGTCGATCACGGCGCGGAACGCAGCGAGGCGTTGCGCCGCTACCAAGGGATCAGCTGAGAAGCCTCAGCGGGCCGCCTTTTTGCGTTCGATGTCGGCGAGGGCCACAGCCAATTCGGCGCGCTGCGCTGCCGACGTCTCCCAGGACAGCTTCCGGTTTTTGACCACCTTGGCCGGTGCGCCGACCGCGATTGAATAGTCTGGGATATCGCCGCGGACCACTGCGTGCGAGCCCAGCACGCAGCCCCGTCCGATGGTGGTGCCACGCAGCACCGTCACCTTCACGCCGACCCAGGTGTCCGGCCCAATCCGGACCGGGGACTTGACGATGCCCTGGTCCTTGATCGGCATATTGATGTCGTCCATTCGGTGGTCGAAATCACAGACGTAGCACCAGTCGGACATCAGCGCCGAATCCCCGAGCTCGATGTCGAGATAGCAGTTGATCACGTTGTCACGGCCCAGCACAACCTTGTCGCCGAACCGCAACGAGCCCTCGTGCGCGCGGATGGTGTTCTTGTCCCCGATATGCACCCAGCGGCCGATCTCCAGCTGCGCGAGTTCGGGTGTGCAGTGGATCTCGACATCCTTGCCAAGAAACACCATGCCGCGGGTGATGATGTGCGGGTTGGCCAACTTGAACTTCAGCAGCCGCCAGTAACGCACCAAATACCAGGGGGTGTATGCGCGATTGGCCAGCACCCATCTCAGCGAGGCCAGCGTGAGGAACTTGGCCTGCCGTGGATCCCGCAGTCGTTGTCCACGCCAGCGGCGGTGGAGCGGCGCATTCCACATGGACGTCATGGCCGGAAACGATAGCCCGTCGACAATGGGCGCCGGAACGGCGGGCTGTGGGGGCACCCCCAGCCGCGATTAGCGGCGAGAGGACGAGTGGGCTTCCGCGTACGCGAGTCGCCACAGGTTACCCTCGGCTGTACTCGATCGCAGTCCATGCCCCGCATTCCGGGAAGGATTTGGAACCCACACCGTGTCGCCACTCCCCCGACGTGCACTGCGGCGGTGGTCGTGCACGGTGTCGGCGGTAGTTCTGGCGGCCACCGTGGCCAGCTGCGGTAACACCGACTCCTGGGTCGACGCTGCTCCCGCCGAGGGCTGGCCCGCGCAATACGGCGACGCATCCAACAGCAGCTACACGCCGACCTCCGGGGCCACCGGGCTGACCCTGCGCTGGACCCGCTCGGTCAAGGGCTCGCTGGCCGCGGCTCCGGCACTGAGCTCGCGCAACTGGATGGCGCTGAACGCGCAGACGCCGGGCGGCTGTTCGCTGATGGAGTGGGAGAACGACGACAACGGCAGACAGCGCTGGTGCACCCGGCTCTTCCAAGGCGGCGGCATCTCCGGCCCGTTGTTCGACGGCTTCGATAATCTCTATGTCGGCCAGCCCGGGGCGATACTGTCCTTTCCTCCCACCCAGTGGATCCGTTGGCGCCGACCGGTAATCGGACTGGCTTCCACCCCAAGGTTTCTCGGGCACAGTCAGCTGCTGGTGGTCACGCATCTGGGGCAGGTACAGGTTTTCGATGCGCACCGCGGCACCACCGTTGGCAATGCGATGGATCTGGTGGACAACATCGATCCGGCCGACTTCACCCGTGGGCTCTCCGACTGCGGACCCGCCCGAGCAGGCTGCCCGGTTGCCGCGGCGCCGGCATTCGCCGCGGCAACCGGGATGGCGGTGTTGGGCCTGTGGCAGCCGGGCGCCCCCGCGGCGGCGTTGACCGCGTTGAAGTATCACCCGGGTCAAAATCCCCTACTCACCCGTGAGTGGATCAGCGATGCCGTCAGCGCGGGTGTGCTGGCCAGCCCGGTGCTGTCCAAGGACGGATCCACGATTTACGTCAATGGCCGCGACGAGCGGTTGTGGGCGCTGCGCGCGGCTGACGGCAAGCCGAAATGGTCGGTGCCGCTGAAGTTCCTCGCGCAGACGCCGCCGTCGGTGACGCCGAGTGGATTAATCGTGTCGGGCGGCGGCCCGGACACCCGCCTGGTCGCTTTCAAGGACGCCGGCGACCACGCCCAACAGGTATGGCGCCGCAACGACGTCAGCCCGCTGTCGACGTCGAGCTTGGCCGGTTCAGGCGTCGGCTACGTCGTGGTGACCGGTGGCCCTGGCGAGGGAGCACGGGGTATGTCGCTGCTGGTCTTCGATCCGGGCAACGGCCGCACCCTCAGCAACTACCCGCTGCCCGAAGCGACCGGATACCCGGTTGGGGTTTCGATCGGCCACGACCGCCGGGTGGTCACCGCCACCAGCGACGGCCAGGTATATAGCTTCGCGCCGAACTGACTGGCCCAGCGGCATCGCCTCGACAAGGATGGTGTGCGTGTCGAATGACCCGGCTGTGCAGCACCCGTCGGCGCAGAACACCAGCCGTAGCAGTGGTCGTCAGCTCCGCGATGTGCTTGGGACGATCGTCCTGCTGGTTGCGCACTTCCTTTTCTTTGCCGGCACATTTGCGGTGCTCGGACTTCTGGTGATGGGCACCGACTCGTGCGGCTACCAGAAGTGTGGCGACCCGGCGTGGCTCGACCGGGCCATGAATGTGGCCTTGTGGGCCGGTGGCGCCTTCTTGTTTCTCGACGTGCTGGTCACGGTGGTTCGACTCGTTCGCCAACAGGTCGCGTGGGTCGTGCCGCTCATCGGCTGCATCGCCCAGCTGGCGGTGGCCGTAGGCGCTGCGGCGATGGAATCGCGGGCCGGCCCGGTCTAGTGCGTTGGGCGCAACGCCAACGGTCACAGCATTCACACAAGTCTCCAAAGGTGGCGATGCGCGTTGCACTCGCCTACGAGCGAAAACTGCTGCGCCGCTCAGTGCCTGGGTGTCCTAGCTCTTGATGGTCAGCGGTGGGATGGCGTTGCGCGGCACGTGAACTTGGCTGGCACCGGCGATCGACGACGGCAGCAGCTCTCCCGGCGCGAAGTAGAAAATCAGCTCGTCGTCGGTGATGGCGAAGTTCTGGTAGTGGGACGAATCGAGGCCGGAACCGGGCAAGATCGCGGCACCGTCCCCGGTCTGTCGTCTCACCTCGCGCTGCACGATCGGATAGATGGAGTCAAGCGGTTTGCTGTTGGGCGCGAAAAGCGTGTCGAAGGTGATCGACTGCTGCGCGCCGAGGTCGTAGTTGAAGGCCTTGTAGGAGGTGGACGGGTGCGGGCCGCCGAGATCCTCGAAGACCTTGAGCACCACGCTTCGGGTGCCGCCGGGCGCCTGCCCGGAATGGTACTGCTCAGAGGTGACCTCCATTTGGTACGGCACATCGCGCGCTCCGGACGTCTGCGACGACGTCTGCGCGACGTTGACGAATCCGTCCCGGTTCTGGCTTAGGTAATCGGTCAGCGCCTGCTCGTCGGGATAGTCGACCGGAAACTTCATGTCCAGGTTGTAGGTGGAGTTGGCGGCATGCACATGGCACGTCTGCTCAGCCTCGATATCACCGCCCAGGGTGGTGCAAGCCGAGTCCGCGGCCGCGACCGGCGCGCTGGACCAGCCCAGCAGGACTCCGGCCGCGATCAGCGCGGCCGCGATCAGGTTGCGCATCGGTCGACTTATCCTCGCAGGAACGGCTGAAATGCCGTCCCGCCAGACTACCCGGCCCCTATTGCGACGGGCGGCAAACTAGGTTCTCGGCTTGGATTCGGACCGTCCGATATCAAAAGGCCGCCCGCGGCGGAATTCCGTTTTGTGGCCCCTACCGCGACGGCCGACAGACGAACGCCGTCCTCCGCGCGGCTGCACCCGAGCCGACCCGGGTAATCACCACCGTCAGGGACCGGCTGCCGCGCAACGCCATCCGCCGTCGTAGCGCTGTCGGGTCGACGTCCACGCCGCGCACCAGGATCTCCAATGCGCCGCAGTCCAGCGCTGACAGCGTCTGCCGCAAACGACGATCATCGAAGGGCAGCTGCTGGACAACCTCGAACCCTCGTATCCCGATAGGCAATTGGTCCCCGGACAGGTAGGCGATGTGCGAGTCCAGCTGCCACAGACCGTGCCGCGCGGCGTAGTGGCGCACCAGACCGGCTCGCACCACCGCGCCGTCGGGGTCAACGATCCACCGGCCGGCGGGCCGCACCGGGCAGTCGTCCGGCTCGGCGTCGGTGATCTCTTCGCCGCGATCCAGGATGCTGGCGCGGCGGCGCACACCTTCCTCGGCTAAACCCGCCGACCACAGGCACGCTTCCCGCACCGACCCTTGATAGGACGTCACCTCGATTTCGCCGTAGAAGCCCAAGCGCTTTACGACATCGAAATCAATTCCGGGAGCAGACTTTACGACCAATTCCCGGCCACGATAAGCATCGAAGAGCTGGTCCAGCGCGGGCTGGTAGTCGCGCGGATTGAAGCGCCGCCGTCCGCTGCCGCGCCGCGCCGGGTCGGCCAGCACCACCGCATCGCGGGTCACCGGGTGCAGCGCATCAGCACGGCACAGGTTGACGGCGGCACCGAGGTTGTACCGCGCCATCGCCAGGCGCACCGGGTCGACGTCACTGCCGACTAGCCGAGCTGCTGTGCCACGCAGCGCGGCGAGCTCCGTGCCGATCGAGCAGGTCACATCGTGCACGACGCGGCTGGCTAGCCGCTGCGCCCGATGCGATGCCACTGACGCAGCGCTGGCTTGCTGCAGTGCTTCATCGGTGAACAGCCACTCGCCGGTAGCGGGCAGCTTGTCGGCCGCGCGCCGCCGCAGCAAGACGGTTTCCACCAGCGCCGGGGTCCGATCGCCGAACTGCTTTCTCAGCGCGGCGATCTCAGAGACGCGGTCGGTCAGCGGAAGCGCGGCGACGACCCTCAGCGCCGCGCAGCCCGCGTCGGATGTCAGGTAGGCAACGTCGTCGAGCCCGAAGTTCAGGACGGCTTGATCCCGGTGATCATCACGTTGTAGAACCAGCCTTTCGGGACCACACGGCGGCAGAGATTCTCGTCGACCCAGCTCAACGCCTTCCAGCTGGTGAACGCGAACTTGGCCCAGCCCCAGCCCAGCCGGTCCGACGGCACCGCGTACTCGAAAGTGCGCAGCGGCCAGCCCAACATCGCGGCGGTGAACTCGACGGTGGTGGTCTCGACGTCGACGGCACCGGCGGAGGTGGCCATCGTCTCCAGGTCGCTCGGGGCGAACGTGTGCAGGTCGACAAGGGCCTCGAGCGCCGCAGCGCGCGAGGATTCATCCAACTCGGCCTGTGGACGCCGCCAGCTGCCGAAGCCGGGCAACTTGGTGACATTGGTGGCAACCCGCCAAGTCAGCGTCGACAGTGTGCGGGCGTAGCGGTCGCCGACCGAGGTCGGCTCGCCGGCGAATACGAAGCGCCCACCCGGCCGCAGCACTCGCAGCACCTCACGCAGCGACAGCTCGACATCCGGAATGTGGTGCAGCACAGCGTGTCCGACCACTAGGTCGAATGTGTAGTCGTCGTACGGGATGCCTTCGGCGTCGGCGACCCGACCGTCGATATCCAGGTCCAGGGACTGCCCGTTGCGAGTGGCGACTTTGACCATGCCCGGGGACAGGTCGGTCACCGAACCGCGCCGCGCGACCCCGGACTGGATCAGGTTAAGCAGGAAAAAGCCGGTGCCGCAGCCTAATTCGAGGGCGCGGTCGTACGGCAGCCGGTAGATCTCGCCGTCGGGGACGGCGGCGTCGAAGCAGTCCCGCGCGTAGTCGATGCAGCGCTGGTCGTAGGAGATGGACCACTTCTCGTCGTAGTTCTCCGCCTCCCAGTCGTGGTAGAGCACCTGGGCCAGCTTGCTATCGTGGCGGGCGGCCTCAACCTGCTCGGCGGTGGCATGCGGTTGCGGCGCTGGGTCACCGGCGGGCTTCGAACTCCTCGTCACGAAGGGCCAGCTTAGTGGCACTGGCGAAGACGTCCACAAAGCGGCGGCGTTCGGCGGCCACCCGCTCGGCGGGAGCCAGCTCGAACACCTCGTCGATGCCGGCCTTGGCCGCAGCCAGCGCCTCGAGGGGTCCGTCGACGAAACGCCCGGCCCAGGCCACGGCGGCGTCGTACACGTCGTCGGGGGCGACCATCTCGTCGATCAGGCCTAATGCCAGCGCCTCCTCGGCGTCGAAGAACCGCCCGCTGTACACCAATTCCTTGGCCCTGCTGACCCCGACCGTGCGGGTCAGCCGCGCCATGCCACCGCCGTCGGGTACCAAACCGGCCAGGATCTCCGTCGCACCGAATCGCACGTTGTCGCCGCTCACCCGCCAATCGGCGGCCAGCGCCAGGCCCAGGCCGCTGCCCAGCGCGTAGCCGGTGATCGCGGCCACGGTCGGCTTCGGGATCGCCGCGACGGCGTCGACGGCGCCGCGGCGCACGCGGGCCCAAGTCTCGGCTTCCGCCGCGATCAGGGTGCGCAGTTGCGGCATGTCGTCGCCCGCGGAGAAGATCTCGTGGCCGCCGAAGATGATCACCGCGGCGATGTCGTCGCGGCGCCCGACCTCGGCGGCGGCCTGGCCGATCTCCCGATAGACCTGCCGGGTCAGGGCGTTGGTGGGCGGCCGCGAACACACCAGCGTGCCGACGCCCGGGCGCTCTGCGCCCACGTGGATGCTGACGAACTCGCTCACAGCCGCCATCCCAGTCCGCCGGCTTTGCGTGCCTGGTGGTAGCGGTCGGAGTCGAAGAATTCGAACACCCAGTTGTCGCCGTCGATCTCGAGGTTCGGTTGCACGGTGACGATCTGACGCTCGACGGCCAATACGTCGGCGACCGTACGTCCGGCCAACGAGTCCAGCTGGGTCCAGGTCGGCGGCAACAGGAAGCACCGCCCGGCCGCGAAGTCGTCGATGGCGGCCTGCGGCGTGGTCCAACCGGCACGATCGGATTCGGTGTTCTCCCCGTCGGCGCGCTGCCCCTGCGGCAAGGCTCCGACGAAGAAATACGTGTCGTAGCGGCGGGTGCGCTCAGCTTCCGGGGTTACCCAGTTGGCCCACGGCCGCAGCAGGTCGGCCCGCAGCACCAGATTCTCCCGACGCAGAAAGTCGGCAAACGACAGCGTCTGGTCGGCCAGCGCCAGCCGGGAGTCGCGGTACACCGACGCATCTCCGACGATGCTGCCCGGATCGTCGGCCGGGCCGGCGAACAGCACGCCGCATTCCTCGAAGGTCTCGCGGGCGGCGGCGCACACCAGCGCGTCGGCCAGCTCGGTGTCAACGGCGAACCGCTGCGCCCACCACGACGGCGGCGGCCCGGCCCAGGCGATCTTGGCGTTGCGGTCTCGGTCGTCGACGCCGCCACCGGGAAACACCATCACCCCCGCGGCGAATTCCATCGCCGAGTGCCGGCGCATCAAGAAGACGGAGATGCTGCCCCGATTGTCTGGCCTGTCGCGGATCAGCATCACGGTCGCCGCGGGCCGAGGCGTCAGCGGGGGCGGTTCCTGCGGTGAATTCATGACCGCCTCCGGTGGGCCGCGCGGGTGCGACTGCGCCGGGCGAAGTAACGCCCGTCGATCAAGTCGACCGTGATCGCCTGGCCGAACGCCGCCGATAGATTCTCGCCGGTCAGCACGTCGGTCAGCAAACCCGCCGCGACGACTTGTCCCTCCGACATCAGCATGCAGTGGCTGAAACCGGGCGGAATCTCCTCGACGTGGTGGGTGACCAGGACCAGCGCCGGCGCGTCGGGATCGGCGGCCAAGTCGGTCAGCCGCGCCACCAGCTCCTCCCGGCCGCCTAGGTCCAGACCGGCTGCCGGTTCGTCGAGCAGCAGCAGCTCGGGGTCGGTCATCAATGCGCGCGCGATCAGTACCCGCTTGCGTTCGCCCTCCGACAGGGTTTCGTAGCTGCGGTCGGCCAGGTGCTCGGCGCCCAGGCTTTCCAGCATGTCGACCGCCCGGTGGTAGTCGACGTCCTCATAGCGTTCCCGCCACCGGCCGAGCACCGCGTAGCCGGCCGAGACGACCAGGTCGCGCACCACCTCGTGGCCGGGAATCCGTTGCGCCAATACCGAGGAACTCAAGCCCACCCGGGAGCGCAGCTCGGACATGTCGACCCGCCCGAGGCGCTCACCGAGCACATAGGCGACGCCCGAGGACGGGTGCTCGGCCGCCGCGGCGATGCGCAGCAACGACGTCTTACCGGCGCCGTTGGCCCCGATGATCACCCAGCGTTCGTCCAGCTCTACCGACCACGTCACCGGCCCAACCAACGTGTGGCCATCACGGCGCAACGAAACGTCTTTGAAGTCGATCAGCAGATCGGGGTCGGTTGCCTCGCTAGTCTGGTCGGTTCCATCCTCGGATTCTCTCGAATCCTCGGGTTTCACCTCCGGCTTCCGGTTTCGGCCACCCGACCATCGTGCCGTACCGCGACGCTGCGGCCGCTGCCGGGTCACCTCGCCTACGAGCAGACGCAAAAGCCCCCGACACGCCTAGGCGTGGGGGCTTTTGCGTCTGCTCGCGCTGGTTACTCGGGCGGGATCTCGACGCGTCGCACCACACCGTCGACCGCGTCGGCAGCCTCGATCTCACCGCGCGTGACGCCCAGCAAAAACAGCACGGTGTCCAGGTACGGATGGCTCAGCGACGCATCGGCCACTTCCCGAAGCGCCGGTTTGGCGTTGAATGCGATCCCCATGCCCGCGGCGGCCAGCATGTCGATGTCGTTGGCGCCGTCCCCGACCGCGACGGTCTGCTCCATCGGCACGCCGACCTGATGCGCGAAGTCGCGCAGCGCCTTGGCTTTGCCGGCCCGGTCGACGACCGGGCCGATGACCCGGCCGGTGATTGTGCCGTCGACGATCTCCAACTGGTTGGCGGCGACGAAGTCCAGCATCAGCTCATGCGCCAGCGGTTCGATGACCTGCCGGAAGCCGCCGGACACCACCCCCACGTGATACCCCAGACGGCGCAGGGTGCGCAGCGTGGTCTGCGCGCCGGCAGTCAGTTCCAACTCGTCGCCGACCTCGTCGAGTACCTCGGCCGGCAGCCCGGCCAGAGTGGCGACCCGCTGGCGCAGCGACTCCGCGAAGTCCAGTTCCCCGCGCATCGCGGCCTCGGTGATGGCGGCTACGGCGTCCTGGGCACCCACTCGGGCGGCCAGCATCTCGATGACCTCGCCCTGGATCAGGGTCGAGTCGACGTCGAACACGATCAGTCGTTTAGCCCGCCGGGACAGACTATAGGCCTCGACCGCCACGTCCACGCTCGCGTCGGCGGCCACCCGGGTCAACGCGGGCTGTAACTGGCCACCGACTCCCGGCGGTACCGAGACCCGCAGCTCCAGGCCCGTGACCGGATAGTCCGAGACGCCGCGGATGAGGTCGATGTTGACTCCCAACGCCGCCACCTCGCGGGCCACCGCGCCGAACGCTTCGGCGGTGATCGGCCGGCCCAACACCACGATGGTGTGCGTCGACGGTTCCCGGATGATCGGCAGGTCGTCGCTGCGCTCGATGCTGACGTCCAGGCCGACCGCGTGGATAGCGGCCTCGACTTCCGCCCGCAGCGCCTGGCCTTCGGCCACCTCCAGTGGAGCCGACACCAGCACACCCAGCGTCAGCCGGCCCCGGATCACCACCTGCTCGACGTTGAGCAGTTCAACCTTGAGGCCCGAGAGAACCTCGAAGAGGGCCGACGTCACGCCTGGCTTATCGACACCGGTGACGGTGATCAACGCCGACACCATGCGGGGTCTGGTCACCCCAGATTGCCGCCGCTGTGGCTCATCAGCGGCCCATCAGCTGCGAACGCCTACGTCGTCGATTCTGGTGACGTCGCCGGCGGACGGGCCGTGGCTGCGGCCCACGTGCGCCTCGGCGCGAAGTCGTTCCACCATGTGCGGGTAGTGCAACTCGAAGGCCGGACGCTCGGAGCGGATGCGGGGCAGCTCGGTGAAGTTGTGCCGCGGCGGTGGGCAACTGGTGGCCCACTCCAACGAGTTGCCGTAGCCCCACGGGTCGTCGACAGTGACCACTTCGCCGTAGCGCCAGCTCTTGAAGACGTTCCAGACGAACGGAACCATCGACGCGCCAAGGATGAACGCCCCGATCGTCGAGATGACGTTCAGGCTCGTAAAGCCGTCGGTGGGCAGGTAGTCGGCATAGCGGCGCGGCATACCGGCATCGCCTAACCAGTGCTGCACCAAAAACGTGGTGTGAAAACCGATCAGCGTCAACCAGAAGTGCAGTTTGCCCAGCCGATCGTCGAGCAGCCGGCCGGTCATCTTCGGGAACCAGAAGTACACACCGGCGAAAGTGGCGAACACAATGGTGCCGAACAGCACGTAGTGGAAATGCGCGACCACGAAATAGCTGTCGGTGACATGGAAGTCCAGCGGCGGGCTGGCCAGCAACACACCGGTCAAGCCACCCAGTAGGAATGTGACCATAAAGCCGACCGAGAACAGCATCGGCGTCTCAAACGTCAGCTGCCCTTTCCACATGGTGCCGATCCAGTTGAAGAACTTGATCCCGGTCGGGACCGCGATTAAGTACGTCATGAACGAAAAGAACGGCAGCAGAACGGCTCCGGTGGCGAACATGTGGTGTGCCCATACCGCTACCGACAACCCGGCAATCGATAGCGTCGCGTAAACCAGCGTGGTATAGCCGAAGATCGGCTTGCGGGAGAATACCGGAAAGATCTCGCTGACGATGCCGAAGAACGGCAGCGCAATGACGTAGACCTCGGGGTGGCCGAAGAACCAGAACAGGTGCTGCCACAACAGAACTCCGCCGTTGGCTGCGTCGTAGACGTGGGCCCCCAGGTGCCGATCGGCAGCCAACCCGAACAGTGCCGCGGTCAGCAATGGGAAGATCAACAACACCAGGATGGATGTCACCAGGATGTTCCAGGTGAAGATCGGCATCCGGAACATCGTCATACCCGGCGCGCGCATGCACACCACCGTGGTGATCATGTTGACCGCCCCGAGGATGGTGCCCAGACCACCGACTCCCAACCCGAGGATCCAAAGGTCGCCGCCGGGACCGGGCGAGTGGATGGCATCAGTCAACGGGGTATAGGCGGTCCAGCCGAAATCCGCGGCACCGCCCGGGGTGATGAACCCGGAGAGTGCGATCGACGCGCCGAACACAAACAGCCAGAAGGACAGTGCGTTGAGCCGTGGAAATGCCACGTCGGGGGCGCCGATCTGCAGCGGCAGCACCAGGTTGGCGAAGCCGAACACGATCGGGGTGGCATAGAACAGCAGCATCGCCGTGCCGTGCATTGTGAACAACTGGTTGTACTGCTCGTTCGACAGGAACTGCAGCCCGGGCGCGGCCAGCTCGGCGCGCATGAACAGTGCCATCAGCCCGGCGATGAAAAAGAAGATGAAGCAGGCGACGCAGTACATGATCCCGATCATCTTGTGATCGGTGGTGGTGATCAGCCGGTAGACCAGGTTGCCTTTAGGGCCTGTTCGAGGCGGGTAGGGACGACTGGCCTCGAGTTCTCCCAGCGGGGGCGCTTCTGTCGTCAAGTGCTCCTCCAAACGTCGGGCAGGGCGACTGGGATCGGTGGCTCTTGAGTCTAGCCTTCGACCGGGCCTAGCGAGCGACTGGTCCTACAAACTGTCGTACTGGGCCCGATGAGGCGGTCGCGGGCCGTCGAGCGTACGCAGGCGGCGTCACCTGAACCGGATGTTACCGTCGGACCCGTGCTGTTCAGGGGTGTGCGGCCCGTGGTGTCCGGTGCCGCTGCGACAGCAATTTCGGCCGCGCTGTGCACTGGTTGCACGACCGGGTCGTCAGGCGGCGGCTCGTCGGCGACATCGGTGATCACCAGCACCACCCAAATCGCCGGGGCCGGCGTTCTGGGCAACCAGCGGCGACCGGACGAGTCGTGCGCGCCGCAACCAGCTGAGCCGGATCCCGGACCAGCGACGCGGACCGCGCACAACGCGGCTGGCGTGCAGCCCGATGTGGCGCAGGTGAGCTCCGATCCGCAGCGCATCGTCGTGCTCTCCGGCGACCAGCTCGACGCCCTGTGCGCGCTGGGCCTACAGTCCCGGATCGTGGCCGCCGCATTGCCGGACGGCTCATCGAGCCAGCCGTCCTACCTGGGCGCTGTTGTGCATCAGTTGCCGGGCGTGGGCACCCGCAGCAGTCCCGACCTGGCGGCTATCGGGGCAGCCAAGCCGAACCTGATTCTCGGCTCGCAAGGGTTGACGCCGAAGCTGTATTCGGCGCTGACCGCGATCGCGCCGACGGTGTTCACCGCGGCCCCCGGTGCGGCCTGGGAGGACAACCTGCGTGGGGTGGGTGCGGCCACCGGGCGGGCCGACGCCGCGGACGGCGCGATCGACGACTTCACCACGAAGGCCCACGATGTCGGCGCCGCACACGACGCCCCCCACTACCAGGCCTCGATCGTGCAGTTCACCGAGAACACCATCCGGGTGTACGGCAACAACAACTTCCCCGCCAACGTGCTGACCGCCGTCGGCGTCGATCGCCCTGCGGCGCAACGGTTTACCGACAAGCCCTACATCGAGATGGGCAGTACCGACGCCGATCTCGCGGACAACCCCGACTTCTCGGCGGCCGACGCCGACCTCGTGTACGTGTCGTTCGCATCGCCGGCCGCCAAAGACCGCGCCGCCGCCATTTTCGACAGCAACCCATGGCGCAAGCTGTCCGCCACTCGCGACAACCGGGTCTTCGTGGTGAACAACGAAATATGGCAGACCGGCGAAGGTGTGGTTGCGGCTCGCGGTGTCATCGACGATCTGCGCTGGGTGAACGCCCCGATCAACTAGCGGCCAGCGGCATGTGACGTCGATCGCACCACGAGGAATACATAGGCTATCTATGCTAATCTGGTTGGGTTCACTATAGAATTCGATACTGAGACAAGCGCACTCAAGAGGATTGCCCATGAGCACTGTTTCCGCATATGCCGCTACCTCGGCGACCGAGCCGCTGACCAAGACCACGATCACCCGCCGCGACCCCGGCCCGCACGACGTGGCCATCGACATCAAGTTCGCTGGGATCTGCCACTCCGACATCCACACCGTGAAAGCCGAATGGGGCCAACCTATTTACCCGGTAGTTCCCGGCCACGAAATCGCCGGCGTAGTGAGCGCCGTCGGCTCTGAGGTCACCAAACACAAGGTGGGCGATCACGTCGGCGTCGGCTGCATGGTCAACTCCTGCGGCCAGTGCAGTAGCTGTAAGGCCGGGCTCGAGCAATACTGCAAGCCGGGCGCGACCTTCACCTACAACTCCATTGACAAAGACGGCACGCCGACGCTGGGCGGTTACAGCCAGGCCGTCGTCGTCGACGAGAACTTCGTCGTGCGCATCCCCGACTCGCTGCCGCTGGACAAGGCGGCCCCGCTGTTGTGCGCCGGCATCACGCTCTTCTCGCCGCTACGGCACTGGAAAGCGGGGCAGGGCACCCGGCTGGCGATCATCGGCCTGGGCGGGCTGGGTCACATGGGTGTCAAGCTGGGCGCGGCGATGGGCGCCGACGTAACGGTGCTGTCGCAGTCGCTGAAGAAGATGGAGGACGGACTGCGCCTGGGGGCCAGGCATTACTACGCGACTGCCGATCGCGACACTTTCCGTAACTTGCGCAACAGCTTCGATTTGATTCTGAACACCGTGTCGGCAAATCTGCCGCTTGGCGACTATCTGAACCTGCTTGACGTCGACGGCACACTTGTCGAGCTGGGTATCCCCGAGCACCCGATGGAGGTGCCGGCATTCCCGCTGGCGCTGGCGCGACGCAGCCTGTCCGGGTCGAACATCGGCGGGATCGCCGAGACCCAGGAGATGCTGGACTTCTGCGCCGAGCACGACGTGACGCCCGAAATCGAGGTCATCGAGCCCGATTACGTCAACGAGGCCTACGAGCGCGTGTTGGCCAGCGACGTTCGCTACCGCTTTGTGATCGACACGTCAGGCTTGTGAGGCTGCGGCTTCGCCGTTAGACGCATCTGGGGTGGTAAACAGATCACTGATACCCGCCAGCGGCCAGCCGGCGGCGGCTAGCCTGCTGGCCACCCGCGCGATGTTCTCCGGACCGGCGTCGTAGTGCGTCATGTCGGAGATGAAATCCGCGATCACGTCACGGTCGACCGGCTCGTGATCGCGCTCCTCGTCGATCTCGTCGACCACTTGCGATACCTGATCCTCGGTCAACGGGGTGCTGCGCAGCAGCGCCAGCAGCGCGACTCGGTCGGGTCCAGGAACGCCTTCGGGGTAGCCGACCTGCAGCCACCGGACTACTGAACGCAAAAAATCGGCCACAGAAGCTGCAGCAGAAGATGGAGTTATCGCCACCCCATCAGTGTCACGAAAGGTGGTTCAGCGGCGCTACCGTCGCAGCGCACCGTTCACACAATTCATGCACCGTTCATCTTTCGACACAGCCCCTGACTTTCGGCGACGACACAGGTCACTACCGTGACGCGAATGAGGTGGCGGACGGTGGCAGTGTTGTCGGCGCTGTGGTGCGTGCTCGTGATCGCGCCCGCCGCGGTTACCACGAGCCTGTTCAAGATCTCGATCGACACATCGATCAGCGGGGCGGTGATCGGGGCGTGGGTTGTCGAGTATCTCCTGCAGTTCGCCGTGTTCTTCATAATCGCCCGGAAGTCGCCGCACGACGCATTGCTGGGCTGGTTCCTCGCCTCGATCATGCCGTTCGCCGCCGACTGGTCGGCACCGGTGTCGTGGTGGGCGCTGGTGATCTGCGCGGCGATTGTGGTCGGGTACGCGAGCTGGCTGACGTGGTCGGTGTATCGGTTTGACCGGCTGACTCGCGACGGTGTGCGGGCCAGAGCAGTCGTCATCGAGGTCAAGCGCCCGCTGTTCAACATGGTGATCAACAATGCCTACATTCGCCGGACACTGCGATTGCGCATCGAGCGGCCCGACGGAGCAGCGCCCTACGAAACCACTATCAAAGGGACGTTCATGTTTGGCGATATCTCGGCGCCCGGAGCGAAGCCGTGGGTGATGATAGATCCGCAGCGGCCGCAGCACGTCGAATTCGCCAGCAAGACAGCGACTATGAACTGAACTCGTCTTGACGCAAACGACGGGATGGCTCAGACGAAAGGGTGGCGGCCAACCATGGCGGCGCAAGAAGAAGCAGCGGCTGGTCCGGATCCCGTGGTTGCCGTCGGCGAGGCCTTGACACGGGACCCCCGGCTCATCTACCGGATGCTCCGCGACACATCCCCCGTGTTGCGCATCAACGACTCGAGTGTGGTCGTGAACACCTGGACACTGGTCGACGAAGTTCTTCACAGCCCCAGTCTGTTCCGCACGTCCCAGGACGCTAACGACTTCAAGAATGAGCGCCCGCTCGTCCCGCTGCAGATCAATCCTCCGGAGCACACGAAGTTTCGAAAGATCCTTGACCCGTTGTTCTCGCCCAAAAAAATTAAGTCGCGCGAGGGGTCGATCATCGCAGTGGCCAACCGTCTTATCGACCATTTCATCGACAGCGCCGAGATAGACTTTGCACAAGCATTCTCGATTCCGTTCCCGGGCGAAGTCCTCCTCATCCTGCTCGGATTGCCACGTGACGAGTTGCCAGCACTCCTGGCGATGAAGGACGGGATCGTTCGTCCCAACGTGGGATCCGGCAAGCCTATGGGGCATCCTGAAACCGACGCCCATCAGAAGGCCACCGCAAGTTCGATCTACGAATACTTCGAACGTGTCATCGCCGACCGTCGTTTGCACCGCCGCGACGACCTGTTGAGCTGGATTCTAGATGCTGAGATCGACGGTAAAGGTTTGAGTGACAACGATATTCTTGATATCAGCTTTCTATTCCTTGTCGCCGGCCTCGATACGGTGGAGGCGTCCCTGGATTGCTTTTTCGACTACCTCATTCGCAATGACCACATGCGTCAGGCAATCGTTGAAGATCCCTCGGTGATCCCCGTTATGGTCGAGGAGCTGCTGCGCTGGGAGTCTCCCGCCATGAGTATTCCGCGTCAAGCGGTCGTCGATACCGAACTCGGTGGATGTCCGGTGAAGGCCGGCGATCGAGTGCTCCTTATGCTCGGATCGGCTAATACGGACGAAGCCAACAACCCGAACGCCGTTGCCCCCCAATTGAATCGGAAGATCAACCGCCACCTGGCCTTCGGTGGAGGCGCGCATCGTTGCCTGGGTTCGCATCTGGCTCGCACCGAACTACGCGTGGCATTAGAGGTCTGGCATCAGCGGATACCCGTATACGACATCAAACCCGGTACTCAATTGACGTTTTCGCTTGGTACCCGATCGGTTGAAACATTCCCGATGATTTTGCATCGCCGCGCGCACGGTGCCAACGCTGAGCGAATCGACCGCCCCTATGCTTGAGTCGAGGCCGCGCGACGAACACCCAATTGCACTCCCGTCCAACCGGACAGAGGATCAAGTCGGCCCGACGATATCGGAGGTAGCATGACCACCGTCCGCAACGCGATTCTCGATTTGCTGCGCGCCCACGATCTGACCACCTTTTTCGGGAACCCCGGCTCGTCGGAACTTGCTCTCCTGCAAGACTTTCCAGACGATTTCCGCTATTTTCTCGGGCTGCAGGAGATGATCCCGGTCGGAATGGCCGACGCATACGCGCAGGTCACCGGTCGCCCCGCACTGGTCAACCTGCACACCGCGCCCGGGATGGGCAACGCGCAAGGCCAGCTCTACAACGCCTATTGCAACAAGACTCCGCTGATCGTCACCGCCGGAAATCAGCGACGAAACATGCAGAACCAGTACTGCCTGCTCACCAACATCGAACCCACCACCGTGCCAAGACCTTTCGTGAAATGGGCCGCCGAACCCGCCATCGCCAGCGAAGCGCCCGCGGTGCTGGCCCGCGCAATCCACCTGGCCACCACCCAGCCGATGGGCCCGGTATTCGTCTCGCTGCCGATGGACGATATGCCGGTCGAACTCGACGACGCCCAAGTCGCCGATATCGCGGTGGTACGCGAGCGCTCGGTGACGCACGCGACCGGGTTTCCCGCTGAACTTGCCGAACGGATCTGCGCACGAATCGAAGCGGCGAAATCGCCGGCGTTGATCGTGGGCGGTGACGTCGAACGCTATGGCGCGTGGGAGTCGGTGATCGGACTGGCCGAACGCACTCAATCGGTAGTGTGGACCGCCCCGCTGACCGGGTGGAGCGGATTCCCCGAGAATCACCCGCTCTATCAAGGTGCCTTGCCGCCCGGCGCGGGCTGGATCTCGGGGACACTGGCCGGACACGATCTGTTGATTGCGATCGGGACGCCGGTTTTTCGGTACTACCCGCTGGTGCCCGGGCCCTACCTGCCCGAGGGCGCGAGCATGATTCACCTCACCAACGATCCCGACGAAGCCGCCCGCGCCCCCGTCGGGGACGCGATCGTCGCCGACTTGGCCACCGCCACTCAGGCCTTGCTCAACGCCGCGAAACCAACCAAACGGTCGGCTCCGGCGCCACGTGCCCCGATCCCCGACCTGCAACACGCGCAGGCGCCGCTGCAGCCCGATGCGCTGTGGACGGCGGTCGGGAAAGCCGCGCCCGCCGAGACGCTGTGGGTCAGCGAGGCCGGCAGCAACGAACTCACCATCACCAACGCCATTCGGCCCGGTCACCCGTTGTCACATTTGTCGGCCGCCGGGGGCGGGCTGGGCTGGGGGCTACCTGCGTCCGTCGGCGCTCAGCTGGCGGCGCCGGATCGTCCCGTCGTCGCGTTAATGGGTGACGGCTCAATGCATTACGCGATCACCGCGCTGTGGACCGCGGCGCACTACCGGATTCCGGTCACGATCGTGGTCGCCTCCAACGCCGAGTACGGCGTGGTCAAGCAGTTCGGTGTATGGGAGAAGACGCCCAAAGTCCCGGGACTCGACATACCCGGACTCGACGTTGTGGCAACGGCCGCCAGCTACGGCGTGGACGCGCATGAGGCGCACACCGTCGACGAGGTCACCGAACTGGTTCGAGCGGGCATCGCCGACCGCGACCGCCCCACTCTCATCAACGCGCACACCGTTCCGGTCGGCGTCTAACGCGAACACCATGAGCCGGCATGGAAGCCGAGGGTTAGCGCCGCCTACTGGGGGCCTTCGGCGAGCAGCGCGACATTTCGTCGGATACGCCGCGAGCTGAGCAACGAGACCGGCAGCAGGATCGCAGCCAGAACAGCAAGCACCACAAAGGGCAGCCGGTCGTTGTTGAACACCACCGCCCCAGCGACGCCCGCGCCGATGAGGGCCCCAAACGTGATCCAGGTCCATAGCTCCGCACGGTTGAGTTGATCGGCTGACTTGTTGCGAAGATAGATTCTGCCTAGCCGCGTTGCCGACGCCCGCACATCGGGATCAGCAGGCGCGATGCCTCGCAAGACCGCGTTGATCGCATCGGAACGTCCCGATCGGTCCAGTCCGGATACCGCCTCTTGAGCTGCTCGGTGCGTGCCCTGGGTCGTCACCGTGAAATATCCGCCCAGCGCGGCACCGAAGACGATCGCCGATAGGACGGCGCCCTCGAACTCATAACTCGACTGCAGGCTGGTAAACAGACCCCACCACACAGCGAGGAACAACGCCGACACCAGGAAGCGCACCCATGCGGGTTGCAGGATCAGCCGGAGACGCATGTGAGACCTGCGGGTCTAGAAGTTCCAGTCCTCGTCTTCGGTGACGACGGCCTTGCCGATTACGTACGACGATCCCGATCCGGAGAAGAAGTCGTGGTTTTCGTCGGCGTTGGGCGACAAGGCGGACAGAATGGTCGGGTTGACGTCGGTCTCGTCGCGCGGGAACAACGCCTCGTAACCGAGGTTCATCAGCGCCTTGTTGGCGTTGTAGCGCAGGAATTTCTTGACGTCCTCAGTGAGACCGACCTCGTCGTAGAGGTCCTGGGTGTACTCCACCTCGTTGTCGTAGAGCTCGAACAGCAGTTCGTAGGTGTAGTCCTTCAGCTCGGCCTGCTTGGCAGCGTCCTCGAGAGCCAACCCGCGCTGGAATTTGTACCCGATGTAGTAGCCGTGCACGGCTTCGTCGCGGATGATCAGCCGGATCATGTCGGCGGTGTTGGTCAGCTTGGCCCGGCTCGACCAGTACATCGGCAAGTAGAAGCCGGAGTAGAACAGGAAGCTCTCCAGCAGCGTGGAGGCCACCTTGCGCTTGAGCGGCTCGTCGCCGCGATAGTACTCCATCACGATCTCGGCCTTGCGCTGCAGGTTGGGGTTCTCCTCCGACCAGCGGAAGGCGTCGTCGATCTCGGCGGTCGAGCACAGCGTGGAGAAGATCGAGCTGTAGCTCTTGGCGTGCACCGACTCCATGAAGGCGATGTTGGTGTAGACCGCTTCTTCGTGTGGCGTCAGCGCGTCGGGAATCAGGCTGACCGCCCCGACCGTGCCCTGGATGGTGTCCAGCAACGTCAACCCGGTGAACACCCGCATGGTCAGTTGCTTCTCGTTGGCCGTCAGCGTGCCCCAGGACGGGATGTCGTTGGACACCGGGACCTTCTCGGGCAACCAAAAGTTTCCGGTCAGCCGCTCCCAGACCTCGGCGTCCTTTTCGTCTTGCAGCCGGTTCCAGTTGATCGCCGAAACCCGATCGATCAGCTTCACTTTTTCGGTCACCAGAACCCACCTCACCAGCCATCTTTGGCTGACAGTCACCTGCGGAACTTCAGGCCCCAAACACTACCCCTGGGGTACGACAACGTAGCGCAACACAAGGAGTTGTGTTTGCGTGTCGCGAACACATGCCGCCGCATTCGTCCTCATTACCCAGTATTACGCGTTCGCCGGGTAATGCGACCGAAGGTTCAGACGCACCACGCGGTCGAGGACGCGATCGGATAGCACGCGGGCCAACCGTATGAGGACGGCCGCGTCACGTCCGATCGTGTACCGAGTGCGCGGACGAGGCGCGGCTACCGCCCTCGCAATAACTTTGGCGGCGCTTTCGGCGGAAACACCGTCCTTGCCGAATGATCGGGCCTGCTCCGAGATCGCCGCGACGAGATCGCCATAGCGCTCGAGTTGAGCGGTGGCCATGCCGGCCTTCAACCGATCGGCGTTGGCCACCCCCCGTTCCAACATCTCGGTCTTGACCGCACCGGGTTCGACGACGACGATCTTGACCCCGAGACCGCTGACCTCACGGCGCAGGGAATCGCTGACGGCTTCGAGAGCGAACTTGGAACCCGCATACGCCCCATACGTCGGCAGCGCCACCCTGCCGCCCACAGAACTGATGTTGACGACGGTGCCCGCGCTGCGTAGTAGGGTCGGCAGCAGCGCCTGGGTCATGGCGACGTGACCGAACAGGTTCACCTCGAACAGCCTGCGCCACTCGGCAATTGGCAGCGTTTCGACTGGAGCATTGATCGAGATCCCAGCATTGTTGACCAGCGCGCGCAGCGGCCGGCCCAACGGATCGCGGGCGACCCGGTCGGCAATGGCGGCCACATCCGAGTCGACCGTGATGTCGAGGATGTGCGGCTCGATCCCCTCGGCCCGTAGAGCATCGGCGTCGACGACGCGGCGGACGCCGGCCAGCACGTGAAAGCCATTGCGCGCCAGCTCTTTCGCGGTGGCCGCACCCATACCGGTCGAGGCGCCGGACACGACGACCAGCTCGCGGCGGTCGGGCGGATTCGATGGAGTCATGACCATCTCCAGTTCAGTTGACACCGTCATCTCAAAATAGGTAGTCCAGTTGACGTTGTCAACTCAACCGGCAACGGCCTATGCTGCTGCCGGTGGTGACGCGATCAGAGACTGCTGCGATAACCCGCCAGTCGTTGCTCGATGCCGCCGGCGCGCTGCTCGACACCGGCGGACCGGATGCCGTGACGCTGCGCGAAGTGGGTGCCCTGTGCGGCGTGTCACGTTCGGCGCCCTATCGTCACTTCGCGAACAAGGAGACCCTGCTAACGGCCCTCGCCACGAACGCCATGAACCAACTGGGCGACCGGCTGGAGCGCCTGGCCACCGGAGACGATCCCCCGGAGAAATCCCTACGCGCCGCGTTGCTTTCGCTGGTCGCGATCGGCCGCACCCGACCCCACCTGTACCGCCTGATGTTCACCACACCGGCGGGCGATCCGACCGCGGCGGTGCGGGCGGCCGAGCGCACGCAAGACCTGTTCCTTGACCTCGTCGGCCGCATCGTCAGCCCCCGGCGGGCGCGACACTACGGAGCGCTACTGCTGACCACCGCCCACGGCGCAACGAGTTTCGAGTTGAGCGGCCATTTCGTATGGGACAAGTGGCAGACCAACGCCGACCAGCTCATCGACACGATGATCGCCTTGCTGCCGACCAAGAAGTAGCCGGCTCAGTCCAGTCCGGCCTCCCGCAGGGTGTGCGTCAAGCCGTCCTCGAGGGCGCGCAACGCGATGTCGGTAAGGCGACTGAGTTTGTCGACATCCTCTCCGCCCTTGCCCATCCAGGTTTCGAGCGACACGAACACAGCGGTGGCCAGGCTGTGTGCGGCGATGTCGGCGATCATGGCTCCGTCGGCGGTGGGCGCGGAACGTTCGTGGATGAAGCGCTGGATCTCGTCGGCGACCTGATCGCGCATCCGCCGGATGTGGCTGGTGATGATGTCCTGGTCCAAGTCTCGCGACCGGATGGTCGCGGCCTCACGGACCATTGCGAAGTCAAATGGGAACGCGTCCATGGCTTTTCGCACCGACACGGTGATCGATTCCCCGTGCGGGCGCAACGCCAGCGCGCGGGCGAACCATTCGAAGCCGATGTCGTAGTCGGCGAAGATCACCGCGTGCTTGGTCGGGAAGTGCCGATAGAAAGTTCGCTCGGTGACCCCGACGTCGGCCGCGATGTCGGCGACGCTGGTTTGGTGCACGCCGTCGGCGACGAAGCGCTTCATCGCCGCCTGTTGCAGCGCCTGACGCGTGCGCTGGCTACGAGATTCCACGGTGTAAGCACACACCAAATGTCACCATTGACGCAAATATGTCAGGTGTGACATTGTGCGCACAGGCGAAAGGGTCACTACCACAGCCAGGAGGACGATCAGCATGGCCGACTATGACGCGATCATCATCGGGGCAGGTCACAACGGTCTGGTTGCCGCGAACGTGCTGGCCAAGGGCGGAGCGAAAGTCCTTGTCCTGGAACGCGCGCACTTCCTCGGCGGGATGGCCGCGACCCGCGAGCTCTTCGACGGGTACAAGCACAGCGTCGGCGCGTGGGCGGTGCTGATCTGGCGACAGGAGATGACCGAACGCCTGGAGCTGACCAAGTGGGGCTTCGAGTTGATGGATCAGTGGACGTCGACGTGCACGTTCGGCGATGCAGGGGACACGCCGTTCGTGATGTACAACGACCTCGAACGCATGGGACGCCACCTCATCGAGGACCACGGGCCCGAGGTCGCGACGGGCCTGGGTGGGTTATTCGCCCACATCGGCCGATTTGCACCGTATTTCGTCGACTCGGCGTTCGGCCCGCCGCTGGACATCATCGAGGTGATCGCCGCGCAGCCCACGCCCGAGGACCGTCACGATTTCGCCCAGATGTGGTACGGCAGCACGATGGATACGGTCCGCCGCTTCTTGGCGCCGGATCAGGGTCGCTGCATCCAGGGCTCATTGGCGGCGATGTCCATTGACGCCTTCGACGGTGGACCCTGGACCCCGGGCTCGAATGCATCGACGCTGTATCACTACCTGATTGGCGGCGGCAACGTCGAATACATCATGCCGCGCGGCGGCATCGGCTCGCTGAGCACGGCACTGTGTCGTCGCGCCGAATCATTGGGCGCCGAGGTGCAGATGAAGGCGCACGTCAAGCAAATCCTGGTTAGCGACGGACGCGCCACCGGAGTCGAACTCCGCGACGGCACAACGATTTCAGCCGACGCGGTGCTGTCGTCGCTCGACCCGTACACCACGTTTGTGAATCTGGCCGGCGCGCAGAACTTTCCGCCCGACTACATCCGCAAGATCAAGGAAATCAACTTCAACCTCGGATACATCCAGGCCCATCTGACCATCGACCAGGCCCCGCAATGGATCGAGCGGCTGCAGCCATTCATGTGCGATCAAGGGCAATGGTGTCCCACCGTCGCCTACGCGCCATCGCCGGAATACATCAGCGATGCGTGGGAGCAATACCGCAAAGGGCAGCTTCCCGACGCGCCGCCCACTTATCTGTACATCCCCAGCATGGTGGACTCGTCGCTGGCGCCCGAAGGTAAGCACAGCGCAACCATTTTCACGCCCTACTTCCCCACCGGACTGGACGCCGACGAAAACCGAAGCTGGAAAGAGCAATACGCCGACACCTGCGTGCAGATCTTCGATAAGTACGCCCCCGGATTCGCCGATTCGGTCACCAACCGCGTCGTGTTCTCCAACCGGTACTTCGGCAGCACCTTCAGCGCACACGCCGGTGATTACTCACATGGGCTGCTGCAGCCCAACCAGCTGTGGACCGGTCGCGTCGTCGAGGGCGCCGACAAGTTCGCCACACCGGTCGAGGGACTCTACCTGTGCGGCCAATGCACCCACCCGGGCCCGGGAGTGACCGGCATTCCGGGATGGAACGGTGCCGAAGCGGCCCTCAAGCAACTCAACGCGCGCGTCGGATAGACCACTGTTCAGGACGCTACGCAAGATGTACCATTTGGTACATGATTACCGAAGACAGTATCGAGATTGACGCGCCGGCGCAGTTGGTGTGGGAGGTCTTCAGCGACGTCGAGCGCTGGCCGGAGTGGACCGCGTCGGTGACGTCGCTGGTCGGCACGGACGGAGCTAACATCGCCGTCGGCAAACGGTTCGCGATCAAGCAGCCCGGCATGTCGAAGCTGGTCTGGAAGGTCACCGAGATCGACCCCGGCCTGTCCTGGACTTGGGTGCAACGCTCGCCCGGCGTGCGGGTGAGCGCTCGCCACGATGTGATCGCCCAGTCCGACGGCCGCACCCTGGTGCGCCAGCAACTCGACCAGCGCGGTGTGCTCGGCGCCCTTGTCGGGCGGTTGATGGTGAAGAAGACCAAGCGCTTCCTCGAACTCGAGGCCCAAGGACTCAAGGCCCGGTCTGAGGAACTCAGCCGCGCCGATGGTTCGCACGCCTGACCTGGAGCGGCGCCGGCAGTTACTCGATGCGCTCGTCGGGGAGTTCGCGGCGGGCGGGGTCGGCGACCGCTCCCTGCGCGACGTCGCCGCTGCGGTTGGCACCAGCCACCGAATGCTGTTGCACCACTTCCGGTCTCGAGAGGATCTCCTGGTGGCTATCGTCGAGGAGGTCGAGCGCCACCAGATGGGGCTGCTGCCTGAATTGCCCACAAATCCGGCCGAGAGCTTTGCCGCCATGTGGGCCGACCTTCGTCGACCCGAACTGCGCCAGTTGGAACGTCTCTTTTTCGAGTGCTACGCCCGCGCCGCCCAGGGCGAGAAGCCGTTTGCCCGAATGGTCCCCAGTGCTGTCGATGGCTGGCTGGCCGAGGTCGCGGCCGTCGCCGGCGGTGCATTCGATCCTGCGATGGCACGGCTTGGACTGGCCGTCGTCCGCGGCCTCCTGCTGGACCTTGTCGCCACCGAGGACGAGGCCGGCGTGGATGCGGCCGCGAAAGCGTTCGTGAAGCTCCTAAGCCGCTGACCTTTCGGCGGTTTGCCGGCACGCCGGTGCCCACCCCGAAAAACCGGCTTTAGGAGGATATTGTTCTCGGGGCGAGATCAAAAACTGCGTCACGTACTCCTGCCCAGACTCGGTGAACACGTGCCAGCGTTATTCGGTGTCGTCCCAGTGCGCGCGGTCGACCAGCGAGCCGAACCGGATGTAGCGGCGCAGGCCGTATTTGTCGGTGACCCCGTTGAGATAGTCGAGGATTTCAGGCTGCGGTGAGAACAGTTTGCTCCAGGTGGCCTTCGGCTCGAACGAGAACGAGTACAGGTGCGACGGGACGTCGCAGGCGCAGCCTGGGTAGCTGTTGTCCCGCCAGGTGCCGCCGATCTCGTCGGCCTTCTCCAGGATGACGAAGTCCACGCCCTGGCGCTGCAGCGCGGTAGCCATCCCCAGGCCGGAAAACCCCCGTCCCGATGATGACTGCGCGGGTGCGCACGGCCGGAGCCTGTGCCTCAGGCTGGGTCGTCGACTCGGCAACGCTCATGTGCGCCGCCCTCCTCATCGCTTCGTCCCCCTCGCCGCTGCGCGGCTGGGGGCGCCCCCACTGCATCGTCGCCGGCGCGACTCATCTCGGATCGATCTTCGTTCTCAAGTACCCGGTACCCACCGGTATCGGAAAGTGTGTCGATTGCCACGGCGATGTCAACGCCGCCGATGCT
>Ga0187782_10000482_pt1 | contig 26931 bp, 27 predicted proteins | sample 0715_SJ02_MP15_2_FD_132454 | JGI IMG/M metagenome (GOLD analysis project Ga0187782, IMG submission 132454) | Tropical peat soil microbial communities from peatlands in Department of Meta, Colombia - 0715_SJ02_MP15_20_MG | ecosystem: Environmental > Terrestrial > Soil > Wetlands > Peat | place... | reverse complement strand
GTTGATGCCGACGCCGCCAAGAGGGGACATGGCGTGCGCGGCGTCGCCGATGCACAGCAGCCCGTCGGTGTACCACCGGCGCAACCGGTTCAGCCGGATGTCCAACAGCTTGACGTCGTCCATCGACTCGAGATCGTCAGCGGCGTCGGACAATTCGGGTAAGGCAGTGGCGATGTCTCGGCGCAGCGCCTCGATCCCACGGGCCCGCAGCCGGGCATCAGCTCCCTTGTAGATGAATTGGCCCATTTGCAGATAGCCCTGGCGCGGAATGACCGCAAAGAACAACCCGTCTTTGAACCGCGGCAGCAGCGTGTCGATGACGCCTTCGGCGGCGGGAAGCCGAAACCACCAGATATCGGCGTTCATCGGGTATTCGCGCGGGATGAGGCCCGCCTCGCGCCGGCACAGCGACCAGCGTCCGTCGCAGGCAATCGTCAGGTCGGCGCGCAATTCCCCCGGCCCATCGGGGCTGTCATAGCGCACACCGACGACGCGGCCCGACTCATACAGCAGTCCGGTGACGTCATGGCTCATGCGCAAGGTGAATGTCGGCTCTTTCCGTCCGGCCTCGGCCAGCAGGTCGAGTAGGTCCCACTGCGGCACCATCGCGATGTAGCGATGCGGCAAGCGCAGCCGGGTGAAGTCGAGCACTTTCGCCGAGCGGCCATCGGGCAGGTCCAACCCCCAGCCCTCGAGCTTGGTGTGCGGCAGTGCGTCGAACTGTTCGAAAAGGCCCAGCTCGTCGAGCAGCCGCAGCGTGGAGGGATGCACCGTGTCCCCTCGGAAATCCCTGAGGAAGTCGGCATGCTTCTCCAGCACGGTCACTTCCACGCCCCCGCGCGCCAGCAGCAAAGCCGCCACCATGCCCGCCGGACCTCCGCCCACGACTACGCACGTCGTCTTCTCGCTCATCGGATCCTCCTCGACTAGCACTCTGATACTCGATTACGGACTAACTGTATTCCTGTATCAGCAGCCGCGGAAGGCTATGTGACTCACCTCACCGCGTACCGATCCCCCGGGAGGTCGCTAGCGGGGGGTGAGAGACTTGCCACCATGGGAAACGCGGTTGCCACGCTGGTGCTGCTCCGTCACGGCGAGAGCGAATGGAACGCGAGCAATCAGTTCACCGGCTGGGTCGATGTCGACCTAACCGATAAGGGCCGCGGCGAGGCGGTGCGCAGTGGCGAGCTGATCGCCGAGCACAATCTGCTGCCGGACGTGCTGTACACCTCGCTGCTGCGACGGGCCATCACCACCGCGCACCTGGCGCTGGATACCGCTGACCGGCTGTGGATCCCGGTACGGCGCAGCTGGCGGCTGAACGAACGCCATTACGGCGCGCTGCAGGGACTGAACAAAGCCGAGATCAGAGACCGCTACGGCGACGAGCAGTTCATGACCTGGCGACGCAGCTACGACACCCCGCCACCACCGATCGAGAAGGGCAGCCAGTTCAGCCAGAACGCCGACGCGCGCTATGCCGACATCGGCGGCGGGCCGCTGACCGAATGCCTGGCCGACGTGGTGACCCGGTTCTTGCCGTACTTCACCGACGTCATCGTGCCGGATCTGCGGTTCGGCAAGACGGTGCTGATCGCCGCGCACGGCAACTCGCTGCGTGCCCTGGTCAAGTACTTGGATGGCATGTCCGACGAGGAAGTCGTGGGACTGAACATCCCCACCGGCATTCCGCTGCGTTACGACTTAAACGCCGACATGCGGCCCACGGTCGCCGGCGGCAGCTATCTCGATCCGGAAGCGGCTGCCGCGGGCGCGGCGGCGGTGGCCAGCCAAGGCGCGCGGTAGGCGCGCTTTCCTGGCAAAAGGACTAACGTGACGTGAACAGCCGTAGAACACCTGTCTTGTCGCGTGTGACATGTCCGATTTTGGCCTTGCGCTGCTGGGTTGGCGTTCACCGAATTTGTAGGATTTTTATGTGACTGTGTTCTCGGCCCTGTCACTGGCCGGGGTGGCGTTCCTCGTGGCATTGGCCGTCAGTGTCGCCATGGGTGCGCGGCTCGCGCCGCGGGCCCTGGAGCGACGTCAGCGGGTGGCCGTCGAGGCGGCCGGGATCACCGTCGCGCAAATGTTGCAGCGCATCGTCGCGCTGATGCCGCTGGGCACCGCCGTCGTCGACCGTCACCGCGACGTGGTCTACCACAACAGCCGGGCCAAAGAGCTCGGCTTGGTGCGCGAGCGTCAGCTCGACGACGAGGCCTGGAAGGCGGCGCGCAAGACCCTGGCTGACGGCGCTGACGTCGAATTCGACCTACTGCCGGGCAAGCGGCTGGTGCCGGGACGATCGGGCCTGTCAGTGCACGGTCAGGCCCGGCTGCTGAGCGAGGAGGACCGCCGGTTCGCCGTGGTCTTCGTCTACGACCACTCCGAATACGCGCGGATGGAGGCCACCAGGCGCGACTTCGTAGCCAACGTGAGCCATGAGCTCAAGACGCCCGTCGGCGCGATGGCCGTGCTCGCCGAGGCCCTGCTGGCCTCCGCGGACGACCCCGAGACGGTGCGGCGGTTCGGCGAGAAGGTGCTCGTCGAGGCCAACCGGCTGGGGGATATGGTCAGCGAGCTGATCGAGCTGTCCCGGCTGCAGGGCGCGGAGCGGTTGCCGGACATGGGTGCCGTCGACGTCGACACCGTTGTATCCGAAGCAATTTCACGCCACAAAGTGCCGGCCGACAACGCCGATATCGCGGTCTGCACCGACGAGCCGAGTGGCTTGCGGATGCTGGGCGAGCAGGCCCTGCTGGTCACCGCGCTGGCCAACCTGGTGTCCAACGCGATTGCGTACTCACCACGCGGCTCGAAGGTGTCCATCAGCCGCCGTCGCCGCGGCGACAACATCGAGATCGCGGTCACCGACCGGGGCATCGGAATCGCCCGCAAAGACCAGGAGCGGGTCTTTGAGCGGTTCTTCCGCGCTGACAAGGCGCGCTCGCGTGCCACCGGCGGCACCGGGCTCGGCCTTGCCATCGTCAAGCACGTCGCGGCCAACCACAACGGCACGATCGGGTTGTGGAGCCAGCTGGGAACCGGGTCGACGTTCACGTTGTCCATCCCGGCATACGACGCCGAGTGCGAACAGATTGTGCAACCGCCCGAGCGCGAAATCCTGCCCAAGATGCCCCAACAAGAGGAAGAAATACATCTATGACCAGTCTGCTGATCGTGGAGGAGTTGCGCTCGTGACGACTGTCCTGATCGTGGAGGACGAAGAATCGCTGGCTGATCCGCTGGCGTTTCTGCTACGCAAAGAGGGTTTCGAGGCCACCGTGGTGGCCGACGGCCCGTCCGCGCTGGCCGAGTTCGACCGGGCCGGTGCCGACATCGTGCTGCTCGATCTGATGTTGCCGGGGATGTCCGGCACCGACGTGTGCAAGCAACTGCGATCCCGGTCCAGCGTGCCGGTGATCATGGTGACCGCGCGTGACTCCGAGATCGACAAGGTTGTCGGCTTGGAGCTGGGCGCCGATGACTATGTGACCAAGCCGTATTCGGCGCGTGAGCTGATTGCCCGGATCCGGGCGGTGCTGCGCCGCCGCGGCGACGACGACTCCGAGATCGCCGACGGCGTGCTGGAATCCGGGCCGGTGCGAATGGATGTCGAGCGCCACGTCGTCTCGGTCAATGGTCAGCCGATCACGTTGCCGCTCAAGGAATTCGACTTGCTGGAGTACCTGATGCGCAACAGCGGCCGGGTGCTGACTCGTGGGCAGCTGATCGATCGCGTGTGGGGTGCGGACTATGTCGGCGACACCAAGACACTCGACGTACATGTCAAGCGGCTGCGGTCGAAAATCGAGGCCGACCCGGCCAATCCGATACACCTGGTGACGGTACGCGGCCTGGGCTACAAGCTGGAGAGCTGACCGGGCGCCGACGCGCCACGTAAGCCGACCTCGGCGTGGCCGGTGCCGATCACCGACCAGCGGCGGTCGTCAATCTCGACGTGAACGTCGGCTTGTTCGGTGTTGGTGCACACCGCGGTGGCGCCGTCAGGATCGGTATAGCCCAAGCTCACGCATCGTTCGGCGGGCTGGTCGACGCGGATCAGCACCCGGCTACCGCCGATATGTCCCGCCAGCTGCCAGTGCCGCGGGCCTAGCCTGGTCCGCATCCGCAATGACGGCAAACCGCTTGCAGGCCAATCTTTTCCGTCGATGCGGAAACGAACGAACGCCATCGGTGGGAGTCTGCGCATGGCGGCTTTGCGCGACACCGCGGTGACCACTTCCAGCACGTCGCCGTCGCCGAGGTCGGCGTGGATCCACCCCCAGCGCATAGCGTTGCCGTGCCCGTAGATGTGGGCCACACCGCCGCGCCACCGGTCGATGCGGTGGGCGGTGTCGCCGGTATTGAGTGAGCCGGTGAACTCTGCGGTCGGGGCGAGCACCACCTGCGCACCGGGCAGCAGTTCGCGTTCCCACGCCGACCGCGGGAAGGTCCACAGCGGCGCACCGCTGTCCGTCCAGTTCAGGTCCCATGCCAGTGCCCCGGCTCGTCCGGCCAGTTCTGCTAAGGCGATTCGAGCGTCGGCAACCTTGAGCCAGATCGGCCCGGTGGCCGACGCAACGGGCTCCGGACCGAAACGCTCGGTATGCGGTGGGCCGTCGGCGGGGAACCAGCTCGCCCAGCCGTGCGCATAGGGACCCCGTGCGCTCCCCGACGTCGGCGACACCGTCTCGTAGTGGACCCAGAGCGCGGCCCGCGTCGCCGGATCCGACAGGGTCGCATACCAGACCTCCAGGCGCCCGGGCTGGCCGCGCCAACGTGGTGCGGCAGCCGACTGCAGCTCCTCGTTTACTGGATTCACCTCTGTTCGAGTGCCAACGTCGCGGATGCAGCTTCAGCGCCGTCGCTATTCGGCGGCCCGCGTTGCCGGGTGGACTGCGATGAGCCCTAATGCACTGCGCCGCTTGCACATTGCGGCCAGCTCGGCATAGGCCTTCTCGCCCAGCAGCTCGGTGAGCTCGGCCCGCAGGCTCACCCAGACCTGCTCGGTGCCCACATGGGCGGCCGGATCGCCGGTGCAGTACCAGTGCAGATCGGCGCCGCCGGCGCCCCAGCCGCGGCGGTCGTACTCGGTGACGGTGGTCTTCAGGATCTCGGTGCCGTCCGGGCGGGTCACCCATTCCTGGCTGCGGCGGATCGGCAACTGCCAGCAGACGTCGGGTTTCATCGTCAGCGGTGCCACGCCGAGCCGCAGCGCTTTGCTGTGCAGCGCGCAGCCAGCGCCGCCGTGAAACCCGGGCCGGTTCAAGAAGATGCACGCGCCCTTGTGCTTGCGGGTGCGGAACTGCTCTTCCCCGTCATGCTCGTCGAGTTCGAGGTAGCCCTTGCGGCTCAAGCCCTTTTCACGGAACTGCCAGTCGGAGTCGGTGAGCTTGGACACAGCGTCGTCCAACCGGGCCCGGTCGTCGGCGTCGGACAAAAACGCCCCGTGCGAGCAGCATCCGTCATCGGGACGTCCGGCGACGGTGCCCTGGCAGGCCGGGGTGCCGAACACACACTTCCAGCGGGAGAGCAGCCAGGTCATGTCCGCGGCGATCAGATGCTCGGGATTGTCCGGGTCGTAGAACTCCACCCATTCACGGGCAAAGTCCAATTCGACTTCACCGGGATGGTTTGGCTGCGAACTTGCCACAGTTTTCACGGTAGTCCAATCCAACCATGCCGCGTCCCAGCCGTAAGGTTGTGTTTCGTGCGATTAGGAGTGCTGGACGTCGGCAGCAACACGGTCAATTTGTTAGTGGTGGATGCCCGCCGCGGCGGACATCCCACGCCGATGAGCTCGACCAAGGCCACCCTGCGGCTGGCCGAGTCGATCGACAGCTCCGGCAAAATTACCCGGCGCGGTGCCGACAAGTTGATCGAGACGATCGACGAGTTCGAAAAAATCGCGGACAGCTCGGGCTGCGCCGAACTGATGGCGTTCGCCACTTCGGCGGTTCGCGACGCCAAGAACTCCGAGGACGTGCTGGCCCGGGTCCGCAAAGAGACCGGTGTCGAGCTGCAGGTGCTGCGAGGTGTCGACGAGTCGCGGCTGACCTTCCTGGCGGTGCGTCGGTGGTATGGCTGGAGCGCGGGCCGCATCATCAACCTCGACATCGGCGGCGGCTCACTCGAGTTGTCCAACGGCGTCGACGAGGAACCCGAAGTCGCGTTGTCGCTGCCGCTGGGCGCCGGGCGGCTGACCCGCGAATGGCTCAACGACGATCCCCCCGGCCGGCGCCGGGTGGCGATGCTGCGTGACTGGCTGGACTCCGAACTGGCTGACGCCAGCGCCAAAATGCTAGACGCCGGGAGCCCCGACCTCGCGGTAGCAACGTCGAAGACGTTCCGTTCGCTGGCCCGGCTCACCGGTGCGGCGCCGTCGGCAGCGGGACCGCGCGTGAAACGGACACTCACCGCCAACGGCCTCAGACAACTCATATCTTTCATCTCTAGGATGACGACCGCTGACCGTGCGGAATTGGAAGGGGTGAGCGCCGAGCGAGCGCCGCAGATCGTGGCGGGAGCTCTGGTCGCAGAGGCGAGTATGCGAGCGCTGGCGATAGAAACGGTGGACATTTGTCCGTGGGCGCTACGGGAAGGCCTCATTTTGCGCAAACTCGACAGCGAAGCTGACGGAACCGCCCTTGTAGAGAGTTCTGTGCGGGATGCTGGCAGCCAGCGAGTTGATCGGAATGGCGACGAAAGATGACCGGACCAAACGAGAACACCCGACCCATCTCGGTTGCCGAGTTGTTGGCCAAGAACGACACACTCGGCGCCCCGGTTCCCAACCGTCGTCATCGCCGCCACGGCAATTCCGATGCGGTGACCGTCGCCGAGCTGACTGGTGAAATACCCGTCATCAGTGACGACATCGAACCCGAAGCGACCGGCCAGTCGAGTCTCGAGTCGCATGCGCACCGCGCCAACCGGTCCGCTCGGCTCGACGAGTTGGTTTCCGACGAGGCGGACGAAAAGCCGCGCTACTGGTCCGAACCCGAGCAGCGTTGGCCGGAATCCCAGCCGCCCCGTCCGCGTGAATCACGGCCCGAGTCGCGGGAATCGCGCCCCGAGCGCAGTCCATATCCGCTGCCATCGCGCACCAACGTCCCGGTCGCCCAGGTCGGCCGTCCCGGCGGCGGAGAAGATCAGTCGGCGGACCGATCAGGTGCCGAGGGGATGAACCCGGACCCGCTGGAGGACTACGCGGGGATGTCGGTGGACGTGATGGACACCGACGTGCGCGACGCCGAATTCGCGAACGAAGACTCCGCCTACGTGCGGTCGTACCTGCGGTCGTCGGGCGGTCGGTCGCGCGGCGAGGACGTCGCGGATGACATCGAACCTCGCGCGGACTACCGGGACATCGCCGACATCGACGACGAGGAGGACTACCCCGAGGACGACGTCGCCGACGATCGGCACGGTGGGGTGGCGGATTCTGTTGCATGGTCCCGGAAAGAAATCATGCGGCTCGTCGGAATGGTTGTCCTGCAGTCGATTCTGGCTGTTGGATTAGGCGCCGGGCTGTTCATCGCGTTCGACCAGCTGTGGCGGTGGAACAACATCGTGGCGCTGGTGCTTTCGGTGCTCGTCATTCTCGGTCTGGTCGTCGGCGTCCGGGTGGTCCGCAAAACCGAGGACATCGCCAGCACGTTGATCGCGGTGGCGGTGGGGGCGCTGGTCACGCTGGGGCCGTTAGCGTTGTTGCAATCTGGCTAGGCGCCCAGCAGAAGCCGCGTGCGCCCAGCCATCAAGGTCGGTCTGTCGACGGCCTCGGTCTACCCAATGAGGACTGAGGCCGCTTTCGAGTATGCCGCCAAGCTCGGCTACGACGGCGTCGAGCTGATGGTGTGGGGCGAGTCGGTCAGCCAGGACATCGACGCGGTGGAGAAGCTGTCGCGGCGCTACCGGATGCCGGTGCTCTCAGTGCACGCGCCGTGTCTGCTGATCTCGCAGCGGGTGTGGGGCGCCAACCCCATTCCCAAGCTTGAGCGCAGTGTGCGGGCCGCCGAACAGCTTGGCGCCCAAACCGTCGTCGTGCATCCGCCGTTCCGCTGGCAGCGGCGCTACGTCGAGGGGTTTACCGAGCAGGTCGCCAACTTGGAGGCAACCGGCGACGTGCTGGTGGCCGTGGAGAACATGTTCCCGTTCCGGGCGGACCGGTTGTTCCGGGCCGAGCAGTTGAAGGAACGGATGCGCAAGCGCGGCGGCGGCCCCGGGCCGGGGATCTCGGCGTTCGCGCCGTCCTACGACCCGCTGGACGGCAACCACGCGCACTACACGCTGGATCTGTCGCACACCGCGACCGCGGGCACCGATGCGCTTGACATGGCGCGCCGGATGGGCTCGGGTCTGGTGCACTTGCACCTGTGCGACGGCAGCGGGCTGCCGGCCGACGAGCATCTGGCGCCCGGCCGGGGCACACAGCCAGTGGTCGAGGTATGCGAGATGTTGGCCGGCGGTGACTTCGCCGGCCAAGTCGTGCTGGAAGTGTCCACGTCCGGAGCGCCTTCCGCCCACGAGCGCGAGGCCGTATTGGCCGAGTCGTTGCAATTCGCCCGCACGCACCTGCTGCGCTGACATGCCCGAAGGAACCAGAAGGAAACCGCAGGAGTTCATGACCGCGTTATTCAGCACTGCGATGGCACTGCGCGAGGTCGACGCCGGCGTCTTTGCCGGCGAGTTGAACAAGCACTGGACCATCGGGCCCAAGGTGCACGGCGGGGCGATGCTGGCGTTGTGCGCCAACGCCGCCCGCACAGCTCATGCGGGCGGCGACGATGCGGGCCGTGAAGCGGCCCGAGGTGGGGTCCCCGCGCAGCTGGGGAGAGCCGGGCAATCCGGCCGTGGGCCCGTCGAGCCGGTCGCGGTGTCCGGCAGCTTCCTGTCGGCGCCCGACCCCGGCCCGATGCGGCTGGTGACGTCGATCCGCAAGCGCGGGCGGCGGATCAGCGTGGTGGACGTGGAGCTCATCCAGGGTGATCGCGCCGCCGTGCACGCCGTGGTGACACTCGGAGAGCCCGAGCATCTGGCACCGCCGCTGCTGTCCGCGAATCCGGTGGTGGGCTTGATGGACCCCGAGCCGCCCGACGATGTCGCGCCGATCGGTCCCGGCCACCCGCTGGCCGGGCTGGTGCACTTGGCCGAGGGCTGCGATGTGCGGCCGCTGGTCTCGACGCTGGGCCCCAGCGACGGTCGGCCACCGGTGATCCAGATGTGGGTGCGGCCGCGGGGCCTGGCGCCCGACGCGCTGTTCGCGCTGATGTGCGGAGATGTGTCGGCGCCGGTGACTTTCGCGGTGAACCGCACCGGCTGGGCGCCGACCGTGCAGCTCACCGCCTACCTGCGCGCACTGCCGGCGGACGGCTGGCTGCGGGTGGTGTGCACCTGCATGCAGATCGGGCAGGACTGGTTCGACGAGGACCACACAGTCGTCGATTGCGACGGCCGCATTGTGGTGCAGGCTCGCCAGTTGGCGATGGTGCCCACGGCGCGGTAGTCGCTCGGCGACCTGTTGCCGACGAAACGCGTCGCGTCTGCCATGCTGTGCGGCATGGCGAGAATCGCGATCGTCGGTGGGGGCAGCATCGGCGAAGCCCTGCTATCGGGCTTGTTGCGGGCCGGGCGCCAAGTCAAGGACCTGGTGGTGGCCGAACGGATGCCCGACCGCGCGCGATATCTCGCCGAGACGTATTCGGTGCTGGTGACGTCCGTGCGTGATGCGGTGGAAAACGCGACGTTTGTCATCGTCGCGGTGAAACCCTCCGATGTCTCATCGGTGGTCGCCGAGATCACCCAGCTGGCCGCAGAGTCCAGTGACGACGTCCCCGAGCAGGTGCTGATCACCGTCGCGGCGGGGGTCACAACGGCCTACCTGGAATCCAAACTGACGGCCGGGACGCCGGTGGTCCGGGTGATGCCGAACGCGCCGGCCCTGGTCGGCGCCGGGATCAGCGCGATGGCCAAGGGCCGGTTTGTCACCAATGAGCAGCTCAAAGAGGTTGCCGCACTGTTCGATTCGGTGGGCGCGGTGCTGACCGTGCCCGAGGAACATCTGGACGCGGTGACGGCGGTATCCGGTTCCGGTCCGGCGTATTTCTTCCTGATGGTCGAGGCGTTGGTGGACGCCGCCGTCGGGGTCGGGTTGAGCCGCGCGGTGTCCACTGAGTTGGTCGCCCAGACGATGGCCGGTTCGGCGGCGATGTTGCTGGACCGAATGGAGCAAGACCGTGGAGCGCCAGGCGAGACGTCCTCGGACCTGTCGCTGGACACCACCGCGGCGCGGTTGCGCGCGGTTGTTACCTCGCCCGGGGGTACTACCGCGGCTGCGCTGCGGGAATTGGAAGCGCGCGGTTTGCGGGCGGCGGTCGATGAGGCGGTGCGGGCCGCAAAAACCCGCTCTGAGCAGCTAAGAATTACATCAGAGTAATTTATAGAATTTTATTTATTTGCTCTCACCCGTCGCAGTAACCCCACTAGTCCCGCTATTCTCCTGTTGGTAAGCACCTGTGGGTGCCAGCGGAGGGGAAGCCGCTGGGACTGCAGATGCCTGACTGATTGGGTTGCGATGACGTCTATGAACGGGCCATCGGCACGGGATTCGGCTGGCGGTATATCGGGACGTGATACTGGTTCCGCAGACGGCCAGCCGCCCCGGACGCAATTCCTGACTGTGGCCGAAGTGGCAGCGCTGATGCGGGTCAGCAAGATGACGGTCTACCGGCTGGTTCACAATGGTGAGCTGCCCGCAGTCCGGGTGGGGCGATCCTTCCGGGTGCACGCGAAGGCCGTGCACGACATGCTGGAGAGCTCCTACTTCGACGCCGGCTGACCGGGTGAGGGGTCTGCCGTTACTCTGGCGGGAACGCCCACCCTGGATAGTCATACTCGCAAGTCGTTGGAGGGCACCGGTGTGAGCCTTATCGGCCCACCGGTGCGTTTTGGTGTTCGATGCACCCTCCCGGGTAGAGTGTGCGGGTTATTGCACATGGTCGGCCATGGCGCACTCGGGTCGCCACACAGATAGCGGAGTTATGGGTTCAGTAATCAAGAAGCGGCGCAAACGGATGTCGAAGAAGAAGCACCGCAAGCTGCTTCGCCGTACCAGGGTGCAGCGCAGAAAACTTGGAAAGTAACTTCCGCCAACGGCTGCCGCAGCTCGCAGGTTGTGCCGCAGTAGCTGCAAGGTCGTTAGGCTAGCGAGGTGGATCTGTCGGGCGATCAACCAGGCACCGGGACGGGCACCGGGACAAGCGGCAGTGGCAGTGATGCCAGCAATTCGCTGCATTACCCCAAAGTCGTGCTGGTCACCGGTGCCTGTCGGTTCCTCGGCGGCTACCTGACCGCGCGGCTGGCGCAGAACCCATTGATAAACCGGGTCATCGCGGTCGACGCGGTTGCGCCCAGCAAGGACATGCTTCGCCGGATGGGCCGTGCCGAGTTCGTCCGAGCGGATATCCGCAACCCCTTTGTCGCCAAGGTGATTCGAAATGGCGATGTCGATACCGTGGTGCACGCTGCCGCGGCATCGTTCGCGCCGCGGTCCGGCAGCGGTGCGGCGTTGAAAGAAATCAACGTGCTGGGCGCGATGCAGCTGTTCGCGGCCTGCCAGAAGGCGCCTTCGGTGCGTCGAGTGGTGCTGAAGTCGACCTCTGAGGTCTATGGGTCGAGTCCGCACGATCCGGTGATGTTCACCGAAGACAGCAGCAGCCGTCGTGCGTTCCGGGAAGGCTTTCCCAAAGACAGCCTGGACATCGAGGGTTACACGCGCGGGCTGGGCCGGCGTCGACCGGATATCGCGGTGACGATTCTGCGGCTGGCCAACATGATCGGTCCGGCGATGGAAACCACACTATCGCGATACTTGGCTGGCCCGCTGGTCCCGACGGTGCTCGGCCGCGACGCACGGCTGCAGCTGCTTCACGAGCAGGACGCGCTGGGCGCCCTGGAGCGCGCTGTGATGGCCGGCAAGGCGGGCACGTTCAACATCGGCGCCAGCGGGGTAATCATGCTGTCGCAGGCGATCCGGCGTGCCGGCCGAGTCCCGTTGCCGGTGCCCGGATTCGGGCTGTGGGCGCTGGATTCAGTGCGGCGGGCGAACCACTACACCGAGATCAACCGTGAGCAACTCGACTACCTGAGCTACGGTCGGGTAATGGACACGACCAGGATGCGACAAGAGCTCGCATACCACCCCAAGTGGACGACTGCAGAGGCTTTCGACGATTACGTACGCGGCCGAGGTTTAACTCCCATTCTCGATCCAGAGTGGGTACGCTTCATTGAAGGTCGGGCCGTGGCAGCAGCGCAGCGCTTTGGTGGGCGAACCAAAATCAACTAGGGGTGGGGGAAGTTAGCTCAATGGCCGGCGATTCGAAGGCGAAAGTCATTCCGCTGCATACGAATTCAAATCGTGCAGCGGCGCAGCGGCGCGCCGGTAATCGTACTCAGACCTCTCGTCAACATCCCTCGCTACTCTCCGAACCCGGCACCCAGGCTTCGGCCGATCAGATCGCCGCCGTCGTCCGCGAGATCGACCAGCACCGGCGCGCCGCCGGCGGCAAATCCGAAACCCAGGAGCCGGGCAACGAGCTGGCGCACAAGGTCAGTGCCGTCGCCGACTTTCTGCGGCACCGCCTTGCCGGCGATTACAGCGTTGACGAGTTCGGGTTCGATCCGCATTTCAACGACGCGATCGTGCGGCCGTTGCTGAGGTTCTTCTTCAAGTCGTGGTTCCGGGTCGAGGTCAGCGGAGTCGAGAATCTGCCCGAGACCGGCGCGGCCTTGGTGGTGGCCAACCACGCCGGCGTGCTGCCGTTCGACGGGCTGATGGCCTCAGTGGCTGTTCACGACGAGCACCCGGCCCACCGTGACCTGCGGCTGCTGGCTGCCGACATGGTGTTTGACCTGCCGGTGATCGGCGAGGCTGCCCGCAAGGCCGGGCACACCATGGCGTGCACCGCCGACGCCCACCGGCTGCTGGCCTCTGGGGAACTGACTGCGGTGTTCCCCGAGGGCTACAAGGGGCTGGGCAAGCGCTTCAAGGACCGCTACAAGCTGCAGCGGTTCGGCCGCGGCGGCTTCGTGGCGGCGGCGCTGCGCACCAAAGCCCCGATCGTGCCGTGCTCGATCGTCGGCTCCGAGGAGATCTACCCGATGCTGGCCGACGTCAGGCTATTGGCGCGACTGTTCGGTCTGCCCTACTTCCCGATCACCCCGCTGTTTCCGCTGGCCGGTCCGGCCGGGCTGGTGCCGCTGCCGTCGAAGTGGCACATCGCCTTTGGCGAGCCGATCCCCACCGCGCACCACGCGGCCGCCGATGCCGACGATCCTATGGTCACCTTCGAGCTGACCGACCAGGTCCGCGAGACCATCCAGCAGACGCTCTACCAGCTGCTGGCCGGGCGCCGCAACATGTTCTTCGGCTAAGGCCGCGGGTTCCGACGTAACTAAGCCGCCGGCTTGACCAAAGTGAACTGGCAGACGTCTGTGTTGCCCTTGCGGAACAGGTCGGCGCAGCCGGTCAAGTACCTCATGTAGCGCTCATAGACCTCGTCCGACTGAATCGCGATGGCCTCGTCCTTGCGCGCCTCCAGCGCTCCCGCCCAGATATCCAAGGTGCGTGCGTAGTGCAGCCGCAGCGACTGCACGCGGGCCACCTCGAACCCGACCTTATCCGCGTGCTGTTCGACAAGTGCCACCGAAGGCAGTCGACCGCCGGGGAAGATCTCGTTCATCATGAATTTGACAAACCGCGCCAGCGTCATCGTGAGCTTGATCTCACGCTCCCGGAGTTCTTCGACAGTGGGTATCACGATTGTGTGCAACATCATCGTGCCGCCGTCCGGCAGCGCCGCATACGCCATCTTGAAGAAGTCGTCGTAGCGGTCGAATCCGAAGTGCTCGAACGCGCCGATTGAGACAATCCGGTCCGCGGGCTCAGGGAACTGCTCCCAGCCTTCCAACAGCACTCGCTTGGAGCGCGGGCTGTCCATGGCGTCCAGCACCTTCTGCGCATGGACGGCCTGGTTTTTGCTCAGCGTCAAGCCGATCACGTCGACGTCGTAGCGCTCGATGGCGCGCCGCAACGTGGCGCCCCAGCCGCAGCCGATGTCCAGCAGCGTCATCCCCGACTCTAGGCCCAGCTTGCCCAGCGACAGGTCGATCTTGGCCAGCTGGGCCTCTTCCAGCGTCATGTCGTCGCGCTCAAAGTATGCGCAGCTGTAGGTCTGGCTGGGGTCCAGGAAGAGCTGGTAGAACTCGTCGGAGAGGTCGTAGTGCGACTGGACGTTGTCAAAGTGCGGCGTGAGTTCGGTGCTCATCGGTGTGGTCCCCCCTCAAAGGTCCCGGCTGACACTAGGCGCCGCCGCGGATGGATGCAATTGCAGCAATCGTCGCAGCTGCGTCCGCATCTGGGTTCGACGACTCGCCGAGCATGGTGACAATACTGGTGATCACCGGGTTGGCGTCGGCGTCGGTGACCTCGCTGCGAATCTCGGCGATCACGGTGCCGTGAGATTCGATGACGTTGTCCAGATAAGTGTCGAAAAACAGCCGGTCACCAGCCATGATCGGCCGGTGGTACACGAATTTCTGGTCGCGGTGCAGCACCCGCGCGAGGTTGATCGGGATGTCGAACTTGGTGAAGACGTCCAACTGAACACGCCGTCCGGCGACCGCAAGGAAGGTGAGCGACGCCACAGTGCTGTCGTAACCGGCCTGGGCGGCGGACGCCTCGGAGTAGTGCGACGGATGGTCGTCCTTGACGGCGTGCGCGAACTCGCGGACCTTTTCGCGTCCGACGTCGAAGTAATCCGGGAACCGGTAGTGCGTTCCGATGAGTCCTTCGGCGCCCTCGGGAACTGCCATGCGCTGATCTCCACTCTCATGCGTGCTCAGCGGCGCAGCCTATCAGCGTGATTGGCGTCGGGAGGCGACCGCGGCCAGTGCGCCGCCCGCTGCGCCGAGCGCCAAGGCCGACGGCACGCCGATGCGGGCGGCCTTGCGCGCCGTTCGGAAGTCACGGATCTCCCAGCCGCGTTTGCGGGCGAAGTCGCGCAGGTGGCTGTCGGGGTTGATGGCGACTGCGGTCCCGACCAGGGACAGCAGCGGCACGTCGTTGTAGCTGTCGGAGTAAGCGGTGCAGCGTTTGAGGTTGAGGCCCTCACGGATGGCCAGCGAGCGCACCGCGTGCGCCTTACCGGGGCCATGCAGAATCTCGCCGACCAGCCTGCCGGTGAACACGCCGTCGACCGATTCGGCGACCGTGCCCAGCGCGCCGGTCAGGCCGAGGCGGCGGGCGATGGTTATTGCGAGTTCATACGGCGTGGCGGTGACCAGCCAGACCTGCTGGCCGGCATCGAGGTGCATCTGCGCCAGATCGCGCGTGCCTGTCCAGATCTTGTCGGCGATGATTTCGTCGTAGACCTCTTCGCCGAGCCGAACCAGTTCTTCGGTGCGTCGGCCTTCGATGAAGGCCAGGGCCTTGCGTCGGCCCGCGGCGACGTCGTCGCTGCTCTCCCGTCCGATGAGCTGAAACTTCGCTTGCGCGTAGACGAATCCGATCACGTCGCGATAGGTGAAATACTTGCGAGCGGCCAGGCCGCGGCCGAAGTGTAACAGCGACGAGCCCTGCACCAGCGTGTTGTCGACGTCGAAGAACGCCGCCGCGGTCAGGTCGACCGGCGGCTGCTCCGGCCCGGGGGCGGCGTCGGCTTGGATGTCGACCAGCGCGCGGTCGGCGCTGGCGTTGGCGGCCAGCGTCTCCAGTTCCAGTTCAGCCGGGTCGGGTCCTGCGTTTGGGCCGGGTTCTACGGTGCCCGAGCCGCCGGGAGCGGTCACGGTTCAACACTATCCGCCCTGGGCGTGTTGGGGTGTTCGGCAGAGCCGCTGCTGTCTCCAACGCCTGTGGATCATTGCGCGTCGAATCGATCAACGCATCGGCTTCGCTCTTCGGCGTCCCAAACAGTCCAACTGCCACACTGGGGCCATGAGCCGCCCACAGGTCCAGCTGTTGACCCGCCCCGGCTGCTCGATCTGCGATCGGGTGCACGCCCAACTGGCGGACCTGGCCGCCGAACTCGACTTCGACCTGTCGACGACCGACGTTGACGCCGCCGCCGCGGCGGGCGACAGCAGCCTGCGCGCCGAGTTCGGTGACCGGCTGCCGGTGGTCCTGCTCGACGGCCGCGAGCACAGCTACTGGGAGGTCGACGAGCCCCGGCTCCGCCAGGACCTCGCGAGGCCCAGGTGACGACCGCGCAAATTTGGTGGCCCACCTGTAAAACGTCTACCGTGGATCCCAGTTCGATCACTGGTGATAGCAAGGGAGCAGGCCAGGTGATTCAGCCGTGAGCGTCCTGCTCTTTGGGGTGTCGCACCGCAGCGCCCCGGTCTCCGTCCTGGAACAGCTCAGCACCGACGACTCCGAGCAGATCAAGATCATCGACCAGATGATGCAATCGCCGCTGGTCACCGAGGCCATGGTGCTGTCCACCTGCAACCGGGTCGAGGTCTACGCCGTGGTGGACGCCTTCCACGGCGGCCTGGCAGTCATCGGGCAGGTGCTCTCCGAGCACTCCGGGATGTCACTGAGCGACCTGACCAAATACGCCTATGTCCGCTACAGCGAGGCCGCCGTCGAGCACCTGTTCGCCGTGACCAGCGGCCTGGACTCCGCGGTGGTCGGCGAGCATCAGGTGCTCGGTCAGGTGCGCCGCGCCTACGGCGCCGCCGAGGCCAACCGGACCGTCGGCCGGATCCTGCATGAGCTGGCCCAGCGAGCGCTGGCGGTCGGCAAACGGGTGCACACCGAAACCGCGATCGACGCCGCGGGTGCGTCGGTGGTCTCGGTCGCGCTGGGCATGGCCGACACCAAGCTGGGCGGCCTGAAAAGTAAGACCGCGGTGGTGGTCGGCGCCGGCGCGATGGGTGCCCTGTCCGCGGCTCACCTGGCCCGGGCCGGCGTGCGGGACATCCACGTGGTCAACCGGTCACTGCCCCGCGCGCAGCGGCTGGCCCGCAGGATCCGCGATTCGGGGGCCGGGGCCGAAGCGCTCGGCCTCGACCGGCTGCCTTCCGCGCTGGCCGACGCGGACGTGGTGGTGAGCTGCACAGGCGCGGTGCGCCCGGTGGTGTCGCTGGCCGACGTGCACCACGCGCTGGCCGCCACCCGCCGCGACGAAACCGCCGAGCCGCTGGTGATCTGCGACCTGGGCATGCCGCGCGACGTCGACCCGGCGGTGGCCGGGCTGCCGGGCGTCTGGGTCGTCGACATGGACCGGGTGCAGCGGGAGCCGTCGGCCCGCGCCGCGGCTGCTGACACCGAGGCGGCCCGCCACATCGTCGCCACCGAGGTCGCCACCTATCTGGCCGGGCAGCGGATGGCCGAGGTCACTCCGACGGTGACCGCGCTGCGCCAACGCGCCGCCGACGTGGTCGAGGCGGAGTTGCTGCGCTTGGACAACCGGCTGCCCGGACTCGACGCCACCCACCGCGACGAGGTGGCCCGCACTGTGAGGCGGGTGGTGGACAAGCTGCTACACGCGCCGACCGTGCGGATCAAGCAGTTGGCCAGCGCGCCCGGCGGGGACAGCTACGCCGAGGCGCTGCGCGAGTTGTTCGAGCTCGACCAGACCGCTGTCGACGCCGTTGCTACCGCAGGCGAATTGCCGATTCTCCCAAGCGGATCCGACGCCGCCGGGAGCGCTGAGTAGCCGCTTGGCCGACGTGATCCGGATAGGCACCCGGGGCAGCCTGCTGGCCACCACCCAAGCCGGCGGCATTCGGGATGTCTTGGTCGCCAACGGTCATCCCGCCGAGCTGGTGACCATCAGCACCGAGGGTGATCGGTCGTCGGAGCCGATCGCCAGCATCGGTGTCGGGGTTTTCACCGCGGCGCTGCGCGAGGCGATCGACGACGGCCGGGTGGACGCGGCGGTGCACTCGCACAAGGACTTGCCGACCGCCAATGATCCACGGTTCGTGGTCGCCGCAATCCCACCGCGGGAGGATCCCCGGGACGCGGTCGTGGCCCGAGACGGGTTAGTGCTGGCACAGCTGCCGATCGGCTCGGTGGTAGGCACCTCGTCGCCCCGGCGGGCCGCACAGCTTAGAGCACTGGGTCTCGGTTTGGAAATCCGCCCCCTAAGAGGCAACCTAGATACCAGGTTGAACAGGGTAAGCAGCGGTGATCTGGACGCAATCGTGGTAGCCCGGGCGGGTCTGGCCCGACTGGGGCGCCTCGGTGACGTCACCGAGACGTTGGAGCCGGTACAGGTGTTGCCGGCGCCGGCTCAAGGAGCGCTCGCCGTCGAGTGCCGCGCCGGGGATACCCGACTGGCGGCACTGCTGGCGGAACTTGACGACGCCGACACTCGCGCGGCCGTCACCGCCGAGCGTGCCCTGCTCGCCGAACTGGAGGCGGGTTGCTCCGCGCCAGTGGGGGCGATCGCCGAGGTGGTCGAGTCCATTGACGAGGACGGCCGTGTCTTCGAGGAGCTGTCGCTGCGCAGCTGCGTGGCGGCGCTGGACGGATCCGACGTGATCCGCGCGTCCGGTATCGGCAGCCCGGATCGGGCACGAGAGCTCGGGCTCTCGGTGGCCGCCGAGCTGTTCGAGCTGGGCGCACGGGAGCTCATGTCGGCTGCGCGGTGAGACCACCCGCACGAGGAAGTGACTGGGAGAGACACAGATGACGACGCGAGGGCGTAAGCCGAGGCCCGGCCGCATCATGTTCGTGGGCTCGGGTCCGGGCGACCCGGCTCTGCTGACGACACGGGCCGCGACGGTGCTGGCGAATGCCCCCCTAGTGTTCATTGACCCTGACGTGCCCGAGGCGGTGCTGGCACTGATCGGCAAGGACTTGCCGCCGGTGTCCGGGCCCGCGCCGGCTGAGCCGAGTGCGCAGTCTGAGGGTGGGGCCACCGAAGGTGCGGTAGGTGCTGTGGGGGCTAGTCCCGACGAACAGCGCGCCGCGGTGGTGTCGGTCGGACCCGACATCCGGCCGGCCCTGGGCGATCCGGCCGACGTGGCCAAGACGCTGGTCGCCGAGGCCCGTACCGGGACTGACGTGGTGCGGCTGGTCGCCGGTGATCCGCTGTCGGTGGACGCGGTCATCACCGAGGTCAACGCCGTCGCCCGCAGCCACCTGCACTTCGAGGTGGTGCCCGGCCTGGCCGCCAGCTGCGCGGTGCCCACCTATGCGGGGTTGCCGTTGGGCTCCTCGCACACCGTTGCCGACGTTCGCGGCGACGTGGACTGGGGGGCGTTGGCCGCGGCACCCGGTCCACTGATTTTGCATGCCACCTCGTCGCATGTGGCTGATGCGGCGCGCACGCTGATCGAGTACGGGCTGGCCGACACCACCCCGTGCGTGGTGACCTCCTCGGGAACCACCTGCGCGCAGCGCTCGGTGGAGTCCACGCTGGGCGGGCTGATGGATTCGTCTGTCGTCGGCGCCGACCCCGCTGCGCCGTCGCCGGTGGTGGTGACGATCGGCAAGACGGTGCACAACCGGGCCAAGCTGAACTGGTGGGAGAGCCGCGCCCTGTACGGCTGGACCGTGCTGGTGCCGCGCACCAAGGACCAGGCCGGCGAGATGAGCGAGCGGTTGACCGCGCACGGCGCGTTGCCAATCGAGGTGCCGACCATCGCCGTCGAGCCGCCGCGCAGCCCCGCCCAGATGGAGCGCGCGGTCAAGGGTCTGGTCGACGGCCGCTACCAGTGGGTGGTGTTCACCTCCACCAACGCGGTGCGCGCGGTGTGGGAGAAGTTCGGCGAGTTCGGTCTGGACGCCCGGGCGTTCTCCGGTGTGAAGATCGCCTGCGTCGGCGAATCGACCGCCGACCGGGTCCGCGCGTTCGGCATCAGCCCCGAGCTGGTGCCCTCCGGCGAGCAGTCGTCGCTGGGTCTGCTGGACGAATTCCCGCCCTACGACAGCATTTTCGATCCGGTGAACCGGGTGCTGCTGCCGCGCGCCGACATCGCCACCGAGACGCTGGCCGAAGGGCTGCGCGAACGCGGCTGGGAAATCGAGGACGTCACCGCCTACCGGACGGTGCGCGCGGCGCCGCCGCCGGCCGCCACCCGGGAAATGATCAAGACCGGAGGTTTCGACGCGGTGTGCTTCACGTCGAGCTCGACGGTGCGCAACCTGGTCGGCATCGCCGGCAAGCCGCATGCGCGCACGATCGTCGCCTGTATCGGCCCCAAAACCGCCGAGACCGCAGCCGAATTCGGTTTGCGGGTCGACGTGCAACCCGAGACCGCCGCGGTGGGCCCGCTGATCGAAGCGCTGGCTGAGCACGCCGCCCGGCTGCGCGCCGAGGGCGCGCTGCCGCCGCCGCGTAAGAAGAGCCGCAGGCGCTAGTGACGATCGCCACCGCGGCGCAGCCGGGCGTAGCGGGTCGCCACTCATGAGCAGGGGCTATCCCCGGCAACGCCCGCGTCGCCTCCGCTCGACTCCGGCGCTGCGCCGGTTGGTGGCGCAAACGTCTTTGGAGCCAAGGCATCTGGTGTTGCCGATGTTCGTCGCCGACGGTATCGACGAGCCGCGGCCCATCGCGTCGATGCCCGGCGTGGTGCAACACAGCCGCGACTCGTTGCGCGCCGCCGCCGCCGAGGCGGTGAGCGCCGGGGTGGGCGGGCTGATGCTCTTCGGTGTGCCGCGCGACGAGGACAAGGACGCTGCCGGGTCGGCAGGCTCGGATCCCGACGGCATCCTCAACGTCGCGTTGCGCGATCTGGCCAAGGACCTTGGCGATGCCACCGTGCTGATGGCCGACACCTGCCTGGACGAATTCACCGACCACGGGCACTGCGGTGTGCTGGACGAGCGCGGCCGGGTCGACAACGACGCTACCCTGACAAGGTATGTGGAATTGGCAGTGGCACAGGCAGATTCGGGTGCGCACGTGGTGGGTCCCAGCGGCATGATGGACGGCCAGGTGGGGGCGATCCGCGATGGCCTGGACGCCGCAGGCCACGGCGACGTGGTGATCCTGGCGTACGCCGCCAAGTTCGCATCGGCGTTTTACGGTCCATTCCGCGAGGCCGTGAGCTCTAGTCTGTCCGGCGACCGGCGCACTTACCAGCAGGAGCCGGGCAATGCCCGCGAAGCGTTGCGCGAGGTGCAGCTCGACCTCGACGAGGGCGCCGACATCATCATGGTCAAACCCGCGATGGCCTACCTCGACGTGGTGGCGGCCGCGGCCGAAATTTCGCCGGTGCCGGTGGCCGCCTACCAGGTGTCGGGGGAGTACGCGATGATCCGGGCTGCTGCCGCCAACGGCTGGGTCGACGAGCGCGCCGCGGCGCTGGAATCCCTGACCGGCATCCGCCGCGCCGGTGCCGACATCGTGCTGACGTATTGGGCCGCCGAGGCGGCGGCCTGGCTGTCGTGACGGATCCCGTCTCGCCGCGGCCGGCGGAGCCGCAAACCCGGCCGGTCGACGTCGACACCGGCTTTTGGCTGTGGGTGGCGGCGTTGCCGCTGATGGTGATCGGCTACGTCGCCGACATGGTCGGGTCATCGCCCGGTCGCGGATCGGCGGTGCTCTATGTCGCATCAGGGCTTTTCACGGCGGTGCTGTGCGCGATCGTGGCGACCTTCCTGATCCTGATGCGGGCCGGTTACCGGTGGGCCCGCACCGTGTTGACCGGCGGTGGCACAGCGACGGTCGTCTACGTCGGGACCAGGTTGTTCACCGTGAACTGGCCCCCGATGTTCGCGCTGATCTGTGGGGTTGCCGGCATCGTCGGGTCGGTGTTTATCGCTGGGGGGATGTTCCTGCTGCACCGCAGCGATGCCCATGCGTACTTCACCAGGTGAGCCGCCGGCGGCCCGGCCAACGCTAAGGACCCCAGGTGGTTTGGCGTCGAGGGCAGCAGGGGATGATGTTTTGATGACCGCGGGCATGGAGACCGAGGCCGCTCCGCTCTTTCGCGAGGCCGGGGCCAGCTGGTACTGGGTGCTGCTCGGCCCGTTGTCGGCCGGGGCCATGCTTTGGATCGAAAAGACCAACGGGTACGGCTGGCAGATCGCTGTCCCGCTGCTATTCCTGGTGCTCGTGACAAGTTTCGTTGCGCTGCAGGTCAAGGCGGCGCGCATCCACACGTCGGTGGAACTGACCAACGAGACGCTGCGCCAGGGCACCGAAACCATCAAGGTGGCCGAGATCGTAAAGGTCTACCCCGAAGCTGACCATCCACTGACATCCGAAAAGGAGTTGGAGCGTTGGCGAACGGCGCGCGCGCTCGGTGAGCTGGTAGGGGTGCCCAAGGGCCGGATCGGCATCGGTCTGCGACTCACTGGCGGGCGCACTGCGCAAGCCTGGGCGCGTCGGCACCGGCACCTGCGCGCCGCGCTGACCCCGTTGGTCGAGGAGAGGGTCGGACGGGACGGCGCGCAGCCCGATCCGCATGACGACGACGGCCCAGAAAACCCAGACGCCGGATCACGCTGGTGATTGCCCGATTTCGGGCCGTCGTCGAGCTTGCCCTAGCCTGCTTGGCGGCGGTGGGCTGCGCGATCAGCTGGTCGGCGGTGCGCTCGACCGCGGTCGTCGCGCCCGTTGCCGATGGCCAGGCGGTCACCACGTCGGTGGTGTACGACCCTCAGTTGCTGCTGTTGACGCTGTTGCTGGCGACGGCGGCCGGCATGTTGGCGGTGGTCGGTGTGGCCCGGCTGTGGCGAGCCGGCGGGGCCACCTGAACTCAGGACGCCAACCAGGCCAGCTCGTCGGGCAGGTGCTGGCGCCAGAACTCCGCGTCGTGGCCGCCCGGGTAAAACCCGCCCGCCGGCTGCCTGGGCAGCCGATTGACGAATTCCCGGGTGGCGACGTAGAAGCCGTAGCCGGTGCCGCAGTCCACTCGCAGCGGAATCGACGTCAGCTCCGCGGCGTTCACGCCTGCGTTCTTCCGGAAGTCATCGAGGCCGTCGAAGGCATCGTGCGGCGCTCCCCAATACGTCAGGTACAGCGCAGGGCTGATCGCGCAAATCGCGAAGGTCCGGGCCGCGCCCAGCCGAGAGCCCAGCCGCATCGCCCCGTAGCCGCCCATCGACCAGCCGACGAGCGCCACCCGCGACGTATCGAGACCCTTGCCGGCAAGCATCGGGATCAGCTCGTTGAGCACCATCGCGCCGGAGTCTTCGCCGGAGGCCCGTGGCCGCCAGTAGCCATTGCCGCCGTCGACGCTGACCACCGCGATCGACGGTTTGCCAGTGCCGGCCAGTTTGGCCAGAGCGTCCTCGACACCGAGGCTCATCACCCCAGCGGCATCGCTGTCCAACCCGTGCAACGCGATCACCGTGCGCAACGGGCCGGTCTGGCCTGGCGGGCGGGCGATGATCCATCTGGTGTTCCGTCCGCCGCGCGCGGCGGAGATGAATGAGCCCTCCTCGCGGGTGGGCAGTGGACTGCTCAGCGGAGCGGGCGCGGCCCGGGTCGGATCCGGCAGCGCGCCCAGCGCCCACAGACCCGCGGCAGCGGCACCGGTGGCGCCCAGGCGCAGCGCGGACCGACGGTTCGTCCGATGGGTCATGGCATTCACCAGCGAATCGTGCCAAGCCAACGGGCGCTGAGCGGCAACGGTCCGACAACAGTCCGGCAACAACGCCTGGCGGCGGCCGCTGGCATGCCGGCCGTGACCACGGCTCAGCCGGCGGCCAGCGCCCGGTCGGCCAAAACGCCCAGTACTGGCGCCAGTGTCTGGGCGTAGGCGATCGTCACGTGGTTGTCGTCGCGGTACACAAGGTCGTTGCCGACGATGACCGGACAACGTTGGGCCGTGCAGAATAGCGCGGTCAGATCGGCGTAGTGGCCGCCGCTGGCCGTCGTCGCTGCCTTCTCGGCCACGATGCCGGCCTCGTTGACCGCCACCGACCGCGGCGGCGAGCAGGCGCCCGCGTCGGCTAGGTGCGCGGACAAGCAGGTGGGCACCGTGGCGTGCGGGTCAGGGATCGGTCCGAGCACCAGCACCGTTGCGCCAGTGCTGCGCAGCTGCGCCACCAGACGACCCAGGCTGGCGACCCACGCCGGGTCGTAGGAGGTGAAGCCGAAGTCGGCGCCGTAGCGTCGGCCCGACCCGAGCACAATCAGCCGCGGATGCTCGGCCTGCAACCGGGTGGTGATCTCGCGGCGCCACTGCTCGCACTCGGTGTACCCGCGGCCCAGATAGGGGCTGGTGATCGGGAGATCCTGCAACGGACAGGTGACTTTGCCCAACGTTTCTAGTCGCCAATGTCGTTGCTCGGCAACCAATTCCAGCCCCGGATTCCACATCGCGGCATGCGAATCGCCGACTAGCGCCACCGTCGTCGTCGAAGCGGTATCGGCCGTCGCGCACTCGCTTTGGCCAACTTCGCGCCATGAGCGCACGCACCCGTTGAGGAACACCGCGGGTTTGTCGCCCGCCGCATCGGCAAGCGGCGGAGTCAGGTTCGACGGAACCGCGGTCAGGCTAGCCGAGGCCGCCACCGCGGCCTGGCCTTGTGCGAACGCCTGCTCGACGGCGGCGTCGTGCGGATCGGCGACGCGGTTCGGTGGTGGCGCGACGGAAATCTTCGGCGGCGCCGCAGCCGCCCCCCGGCCGACCGGCACCGGCAGCACCATCAGTAGCGTGACGCCCACGCAGACCGCGCCCGCGGTGACGGCGCCGCCCAGCGCCAGACTGCGCCCCGGCGAGCGGCGTATCCGACCGGCGAACCGAGCCGGGTTCTCCACCAGATGCAGGGTGATCACCGCCAGGCCGGCCGAGATGATGCTGGCGGCCACTCGATCCGCCAACCCGGCCCGATGACCGAGCACGTACGGCATCAGCAGTAGCACCGGCCAGTGCCACAGGTACCAGGAATACGAAACTCGCCCGACGGCCCGCATCGGCGCGATGGAGAGCACCCGGCCGGCCCCGGCGCCGGTTGCCGCACAGCCCGTGCCGATCACTAGCGCGGTGCCCAGCACCGGCAGCAGCGCGGCGGTGCCCGGATAGGCGGTGCCGGTGCCCAGTGCGATGCAACTGAGCACGATCACGCCGAGGCCGCCCCACCCGGCCACCGCGGCGGCCAGCGCCGGAAGCCGTTGCCAGCGGGCGGCCGACAGCGCCACCAGACCGCCGACGGCCAGCTCCCAGGCCCGGGTGGGCAATGAGAAGAACGCCCACGGCGGCGAGCTGCGGGTCCAGGCCAGCGACAGCGCGAACGACACTGCGGCCAGTGCGACGAGCACCATCAGGTATGCGTTGAGCCGGGCCCGATGGCCTGTGCGGCCGACCAGCCAGGCCGTCCCGATGATCAACGCTGGCCACAGCAGGTAGAACTGCTCCTCCACACCCAGCGACCAGTAGTGCTGAAACGGCGACGGTGAGGCATCGGCGGCCAGGTAGTCGGTGCCCTGCATGGCGAAGCGGTAGTTGGCGACATACAGCGCGCTGGCGATGCCGTCACCGAGGGCGGTTCGCGCCGCCAACGGCGGCAGCAACACCGCCGCGCCGATCGAGGTGGCGACCCCGACAATCGTGGCGGCCGGCAGCAACCGTCGGGCCCGGGCCCCGTAGAAGCGGCCCAGCCGCACGGTTCCGGCGTCGGTCACCTCCCGCCAAAGCAGCCCGGTGATCAGGAAACCGGAGATTACGAAAAAGACATCCACTCCGACGTAGCCGCCGCCGACCCCGGGCATCCCGGCGTGAAACAGCACGACGGCCAACACGGCGATGGCCCGCAGGCCTTCGATGTCCGGGCGGAACCCGGCCGGTCGCGCAGACAGACCCAGCTCCGCCCCGCGGGTCGGGCTGATCGTGCTGGCTGGCCGTGGTGAGCCACCTGAGTTCAGGACGCCAACCAGGCTAGCTCCCCAGGCAGCTGCTGCCGCCAATACGACACGTCATGCCCGCCCGGCGAGAAGCTACCTGACGGCCGCCTGCGCAGCTGCGCGACGAATTGGCGGGTGGCCGGGCAGAAGCGGTCGCTGGTGCCGCAGTCCACCCGAAGCGGAATCGACGACAGCGCCGGCAGCCCGAACACCGTGTTCCTGGTCCAATCGTCGTAGTTGTCGAACGCCCCAATCGTGCTGCCCGTAAACGACTGGTACAGCGCCGGACTCACCGCGCAAATCCCAGCCGTCCGTTGCGGACCCAGCCGCGAGCCCAGCAGCAACGCCCCGTATCCACCCATCGACCAGCCGATGAATCCCACCCGCGACGTGTCCAGCCCCTTGGTCGCCAGCAACGGTATGAGCTCGTTGAGCACCATCGCCCCCGAGTCCTCGCCGTTGGCCCGCCGATGCCAGTAGGTGTCGCCGCCGTCCACGGCGACCACGGCAAAAGGCGGCCGACCGGCCTTGACCAGCTGGGCGAGTCCGTCTTCAACGCCGAGATCCATCATTTGGTTTGCGTTGCCGCGTACTGCATGCAGCGCGATCACCGGGCGCAATGGCCCGGTCTGACCGGGCGGCAAGGCGATGATCCAGTTGGTCAGCTTGCCGCCGCGGGCCGCCGAGATAAACGAGCCCGAAATCCGGGTCGGCAAGGCGCTGCCGGCGGGAGCCGGGTCGAATGGGGTGGGCGCCTGCGGCGGCGACGCGTTGAGTGTTTGCGGATCAAGCCAGGCGTTGAACGCCGAAACGCCCGCAGCTCCTGCAAAGGCACCGGCGCCCAGGCGTAGCGCAGCACGGCGGGAAAGCTCAGGCACGAGCGACATAGTGCCGCCCCGCACAGCTGTGCCCGCCAAGCCACGCCGTGTCCAAAAGCAACATGGCGGTTACGGTTCGTGTCGGCGCACACTCGTGGGTGAATCAAGGGCATGGACTACTCATGAATCGCCAACAACCGGATGTTCTTGATCGGCCCGCGGCCTGCCGTACTGCAGAACATGCTCGCCGAACTCGGGCAGGGCGTCCTGGACCACTCAGTGTTCTATGTGACTAAGGG